>Ga0272441_10002926_pt1 | contig 33688 bp, 16 predicted proteins | sample SSMProp6N_FD_193582 | JGI IMG/M metagenome (GOLD analysis project Ga0272441, IMG submission 193582) | Marine sediment archaeal communities from Little Sippewissett salt marsh, Falmouth, MA, United States - SSM-Prop-6N | ecosystem: Environmental > Aquatic > Marine > Wetlands > Sediment ... | reverse complement strand
CCGGCAGGACGACGGGCTCGGGCCCGCGGCCGTGGAGGCCCTCCGGCCGCTGGGACTGCCCGGCGTGGCGTTCGACGCCGACTACCAGTTGACCGTCGAGGATGCCGCCGCCGTGGCCGAGCACGAGACCGTCGTGTTCGTGGACGCCGACCTCGCCGGGCCCGAACCGTTCTGGTTCCGGGCGGTCGAGCCCAAGGCCGAGTTGGGCTTCTCCAGCCACGGCTGCGAGCCGCCCGCCGTGATGGCCCTGGCGAAGGAGTTGTTCGGCGCGGCCACGAAGGGATATGTGCTCGGCATTCGTGGGTACGAGTTCGGTGAGATCGCCGAGGGCCTCTCCGCAAGGGCCCAGGCCAACCTGGAGGACGCCTGCGAATTCCTCGCCGGCGTCCTGGCAGGTCGCGAGTTTGACAATGCCTGCCGGCAGTTCCGCAACGGCCCGGCCGGAGGCGCCAAAGGAAACGGACTATGCAAGACGGGAAACACGTAATCCTGTACGTGGACGACGACCAGGACATGATCGACAGCATCCGCCCGGTGCTGGAGAGCAGCGGGTACGTGATGGCCTCGGCGAACACGGCCGAGGAAGGCCTGCGGGTCTACAAGGACGCTGCTCCCGACCTGCTGATCGTCGACCTGATGATGGAGGAGATCGACGCCGGCACGCGCCTGGTCAAGGAGCTCCAGGCCCTGGGCAACACCGCGCCGGTCTACATGCTCTCCAGCGTCGGAGACGGCCTGAGCCTGTCGACCGACACCAGCGAGCTGGGCCTGGCCGGCGTGCTCCAGAAGCCCGTCGATCACCGCGTCCTGCTCGACCTGCTGAAGGCCAAGCTCGGCGGCTGACGGCCGCTGCCCCAGTCAAGCCCTCCCGCCCGGCGTCCGTCTGCCAACACGGCCGCCGGGCGTTTGCGCGCCCTGGCCCCATCGTGCCCGGCCGTCACTCTTGCTGGCGGGCTGCATCCCGTGCGATGCCCGTTCTCTCACACGGGCCTGGCGACGATGACGAGGGTGTCGGATTCCGCCTCGTCGAAGGCCGCGAAGCCCATCCCCTCGTAGAATGCCAGGTCCGTCAGGCCGTGCGCGCGGAGGGCGGCCCCCAACTCGCCCCGCCGGTACGCCCGCAGCACCGTGCTGGCCAGCTCGTGCGTGCAGGCGTCGCTTTCCCACGTGAGTTTGAGGAGGTTGAACCGCACGCGGTCTCCGAGGAAGTCGTAGAAGCGGACGTACTCGGCCGGGCCGCGGCGCGTCACACCGACGATCCGCTCCCGCCGGGCCAGCACGCGGGCGTAGTTCAGCAGGCCCAGCACGACGATCCCGCCGGGGGCCAGGAGCCCCGCGAACCCCGCGAACGCCGCGTCGAGGTCCGCCGGCTCCAGCAGGTGCGGCAGGGAATTGCCCAGGCACAGGATCGCGTCGAAGGGTCCCTCCACCCGGCCGGCGACCTCCTGCATGGCCGACTCGACCCATTGCACGTCCACGCCGGCCCCCTCAGCCCGCCGGCGGGCCTTGGCCAACATCGCGGCCGAGAGGTCCGCGCCCGTGACGTCCGCCCCCATGCGCGCGAGCATCACCGCGTGCAGGCCCGTCCCGCAGGCCGCGTCCAGCACGCGTGCGACGGGCCACCGACGCCGCAATTCGCCCAGGAACCGCTCCGCCGCGGCGGTTCGGCCGGCCTCGCCGGTAATTTCGTCGTACTCGTCGGCGATCTGGTCGTAGAAGCTCATCGGCCGCGAGGATAGGATGGCCCCGTGGGCGAGGCAAGCCCCGCCCCGACGGGAGGCACGCGATGAAGACTCGGGACACGTCACGGACGAGGGCGCTTCGGCTGTGTGGAGCGGTGGTACTTTTCGCGGCCGGGCCCGCCGGGGCGAAGGACCTGTCGTCGCTGCCGGCCAATCGCTGGGTGCTGCTGGACGAAGTACGGGGACGGGGCAAGGAATTCGCCACGCTCGTCCACGCCGAGGCCGCCGACCGGCTGTACCTGTGGGGATTCGGTGGAAAGATGGTCAGCCGGTCGCAGTACGAGCGGTACGAGTTGGAGAGCTTCTCGCCAGCCGAGGGCAAGTGGACCGATGCCCTTCCCGCCCCTCGGCGCGACGCCTGGGCGGGCGGGAAGTGGCCGCCGTTCCGCATCTGGGGCCACGATGGGACCGACGGACCCCGCATCCGATCGGTCGGCTCGATGCGGGCCGGGCGCGTGCGGTTCTGGGAGACCGACGGGATCGCCCGCCCCAGCCCCGTGGCAGTTTTCAACCAAGCCTGCTACGACGCGAAGCGCGGCCGGGTGCTCTTCTTCGCCGGCGGGAAGACCTTCGCGTTGAACCCCCGGACGAACACGTGGACAGACCTGAAGCCGCCGCGCGCCCCCGTCGCCTGCGGGACGCTCAGTTGGGCGGGCCTGTGCTACGATCCCGGCCGGGACCGCGTGCTGCTGTTCGGCGGGGGGCTGGCGCTGAACCTCGAAGGCGGCGCGCGGACGTGGCTGTATGACTGCGCGGCCAACGCCTGGCGGCGACCGAAGCTCGACGCCGAGCCGCCCCTGCGCTGCAACGCGCCGGTCGTCTACGACGCGAAGACGGAATCCATGGTGCTGTTCGGCGGATACGATCAGACGGCCGCCCTGAACGACACGTGGGTCTTCGACTGTCGCCGGGACCGCTGGCAGCCGCGAGAGCCGGCCCCCTCTCCCCCGCCAATGTTCACCCCGGCAGCCGCAGCCGTGCCGAGCGGCGGACGCGTGCTGGTCTGCGGCGTCAACGCTTCGACCGCGTCCCGGCACCGCTCGGCGACACGATCGGCACGGGAGACGTGGGTATACGACATCGCGGGGAACGCATGGCGGCCGCTGGCGGCCGAACTGAACCTCCCCGGCTGCCGGTGGCTGTCGGCAACGGGCGGGGGACGACACGGCGTGGTCTTCCTGGTCGCCCACAAGCGCGACGCGCCGGGCAAGGACATCCGCCGTACGTACGCCCTTCGTTACGATCCCGCGGCGGCATGGGGCAAGCACGAGGGGGCCCCGCCGGGCACGGTCCGCTACAAGTTCCCCGACCAGTGGGACGCCCTCCACGCCGCCACCCCGCGAGGTCCCGACGCGGCCGCGACGTTCTTCAAAGACCTGCCCGCCAACACCGTCGTGGACGCGAACGTCCCCGGTCTGCTGGTCAGCAAGACGTGGAGCTCGGCCACCTTCGACACCCACCGCGGGGAGGTCGTCTACACCGGCGGCGGGCACAGCGGATACAGCGGCAACGACGTGGCACACTACCACGTCGGCGAGAACCGCTGGGCCCTGTCGTGGCGGCCGTGCTTCCCGCCGTTCCTGGAGAGCACCAATGCCTCGGTGTTCGGCCTGAGCTACGGATGCCGCCCCTGGTCGCAGCACACCTACCGCTGGTACGCGTACGACCCGGTCTCCAGGCGGGTGATCTACTGCGCCCGCCCCGCCGGGCCGTACGACGGCGACGAGGTCCTGCTCGACGAGGACCCCGCCCGGGCCTTCGTCTACAACCGCGAGAAACACGGGCACCTCTGCTGGGTGTACGACCCGGCCCGGAAGCGCTTCGCCCGCCCCAGTCTCGGCCGGCCCTTCCGCCAGGAGTGGGGCCTGGCCCTGGTGGGCACGCCGCGCGGCGTCTTTGCCCGCCCGGGGGGCAACGACCGCAACCTCTACCTCGCCACCGTCCGCGACGACCGCGTGAGCTGGACGGTCGTCGACGCCGCCTGCCCGAAGCCCAAGAGCGGCTTTCATTACGAGTTCCAGCCGCTCGTCTACGACAGCAAGCGCGACCGCCTGCTGCTCCTGATGGGGCGCAAGGGCACGGTCGAGGTCCACGCCCGCAAGCTGGACTCCCCCGGCTGGACGCGGCTGGAGACTTCCGGGCCGACGGAGAACTCCCGCGAGGTCGTCTATGCCGCCGGCGCCGACGCGCTGGTGTCCCTCGGCGAGGGCAAGCTCCACGCGCTGCACCTGGACACGCTTCGCTGGCACGCCGTGCCCGCAGTCCTGCCCCCCGGCCGCTACCGCACGGAGTGCGCGATGGTCCACGACCCCGCCCGAGACGTCTGCGTGATGCTGATCCCCTCCCGCTTCAGCGGGCCGATGAAGGTGTACCTGTTCCGCTACGCGCGCCCGTAGGCCCGGCACGCGTCGGCCAGGGCGTCGATGTTCTCCAGGGGGACTTCCGGCTCGAGAACGTGCGTGGGCGCGACGATCAGGCCGCCGGAACGCCCGTACTTGTCGATCACCTCCTTCACGCGGGCGCGGACGTCGGCGGGCGTGCCCCAGGGCATGGTGGACTGCGTACCGATGCAGCCGTCGAAGGTCAGCCGGTCGCCGAAACGGCGGTGGGCCTCGTCGGCGTCGAGGCATTCCGGCTGCACGGGGTTGAGGATATCCAGCCCGGCATCGACCATCTGGTCGAGGGCCGCCATCACGTTGCCGTCGCTGTGATACTTGATCCGCACGTCGGGGTGGATGTCCTTCACCGTTCGCCAGAGCTTCGCCCACCGCGAGTGGATCAGCGTCCGCCACGTCTCGGGCGAGAACATCAGGGCGTTCTGGTTGGCGACGTCGTCGCCGCAGAAGATCAGGTCCGCCCCGGCCCGCGCCGCCGCAACGGCCCGCACGTAGTTCTGCTGGAACAGCCGCTCCAGCAGGCATTCCGCCCAGGCGGGCCGCTCGATCGTGTCCAGCAGGAATTGCTCGTAGCCGCGAATCTGCCAGGCCGTCTCGTACATATGGCCGACGAAGAGCGTGGCGACGCGGCCGGCGGCGTGGGCGTCGGCGACCTCGCCGGCCATGTGGGAGTAGTCCCAGCCGCTCGGGTCGTCGAGGGGATAGGCCTCGATGTCCGCCAGGCGGGAGACGTTTCGGAGCGGCGAGACGTAGCCCCAGAAGTGGTAGAAGCCGCTGGGCACCATCGCCACGCCGTGGGCGTCGAACGTCGTGCCCTCCGGCAGGTCCTCGCCCTCCCAGTACGGCGAGTAGTCCAGCGGTGGGAGGTTCTCCGGCCGGCGGGTCGTCAGCCCCCTCGGCCGCCAGAACCCGTAATGCCCCGCGACGTCCTCCGTGCCGACGTGCTCCACCACGCGACGGTGCAGATCGGGGGTGAAGCCCGCGGAGTACAGCAGCCGCTCCGGCCGGCGGTGGGCGGTCGTGTCGCGAAACACCTGAAGGTCTGTGGTCATCTGCCTTGCCCTCATGTGATGTGGCGGCGTGCTCCATACGATACCGATCCCCCGGCGGAAGGCAATCGTCGCGGGACGCGCAACATGGGGGCCTTGCCCCGGCCGGGCGGGGCGGCGTATACTCGCCCGACCCGGGTGTGAAGGAGCGTAGAGAGCGATGAAGACCTACGAAGGCAAGCTGGTTGCGCCGGAGGGTGCGAGGTTCGCCCTCATCGTCAGCCGGTTTAACGAGTTCGTCACGAGCCGGCTGCTGAGCGGCGCGATCGACGCGTTGAAGCGGCACCACGTGGACGAGGACGACATCGACGTGGTCTGGTCGCCCGGGAGCTTCGAGATCCCGCTGATCGCCCAGCGCCTCGCCGCCAGCGGGCAGTACGCGGCGGTGGTGTGCATCGGCGCGGTCATTCGCGGCGGGACGGACCATCACCAGTACATCGCCTCCGAGGCCGCCAAGGGCGTCGCCTTCGCCGCCCTGAAGACCGGCGTGCCCTGTATCTTCGCCGTGCTCACCTGCGACACGGTCGAGCAGGCCGTCGACCGCGCCGGCGCGAAGGCCGGCAACAAGGGTGCCGAGGCCGCGGCGGCCGCCATCGAGATGGTCAACCTGGTCGGCCAACTCCCGGAAAAGGGCGCGTAGGAACCCCCGTGGACCCTCGCCATCGCGCAAGACGCCTGGTGCTCCAGGGGCTCTGCTCCCTGGACGTCCAGGGGCCTCACGCCCTGCTGCTCGTCCGCGGCTTCCTCGACGACAGCCGCGAGGCCGCCGAGGTCCTCGAGGCCGCCCACGAGCTGCTGGGCGACGCCTACGCCGACCGCGAGGCCTGCGACGAGCTTCTCGCCCGCCATACCCGCCACTGGGACCTGAACCGCCTGGCGCTGGTCGATCGCAACATCCTCCGCCTGACCGCCTACGAGCTCCGCGCCGACCGGGCACCCGTCAAGGTCCTGATCACCGAGGCCATTCGCCTCGCCCGCGAGTTCTGCACCGCCGAGAGCCCTCGCTTCGTCAACGGCATCCTCGACGCGGTGGCCAAGGAACTCGCCGGCGGGAATGCACCAGAGGCCGAGCCTGCCAAAGAAGAGGACAGTGCCGGCAGCGATGAAGGGGATGCAGGGAATGGGTCGCTGAAGTAGGTGAGAACCGGGGGATTGGCGAGGGGTATGGGAGGGTGCCCTTTCCGCGCAGCCGCCAACTCCATCCTCCGGCATTCTCCAAGCTCGGAAGTCGGCATCGGTCAGGAAAGGCGCTCGTCCGCCAGCCAGCGAGAAGCCCAGGGCTCGTCGAGGATGGCGGCGGGAACGGCGGGGCGGCCGAGGGCAACGTGGGGCTTGCCCGGCCCGTGGTAATCCGAGCCACCGGTGATCAGCAGGCCGTGGCGGCGGGCCAGCTCAATGTACTGCCGCGTCTGCTCGTCGGAATGATCGCTGTGGTAGGCCTCGATCCCGTCGAGCCCCGCGTCCATCAGGCGGCGGACGAGGGCGTCCATCGCGTCGAGGTCGGGGCATTGGAGTTGCACGGGGTGGGCCAACACCGCCGCGCCGGAGGCCGCGTGGATGGCGGCGATGATCTCCCCCGCGGCCAGGCGCTCCTTGGCCACGTACGCCGGCGCGCCGGCGCCGACGTACCGGGCGAAGGCGTCCTTGCGGTCGGCGGCGCGCCCGGCGGCAACGATCGCCTGTGCGATGTGCAATCGGCTGATGATGCCGCCGCCCTCTCCGGCGGCCCGGCCGGCCTGGCGGCAGACGTCCTCCATGCTCACCGGAACGCCCAACGCCCGGAGCCGGGCGAGGATCCGCGGGTTCCTCTCTCGCCGCGCGGCGCGGAACCGCGCGGTCATCCGTTGGAGCGGCCCGGCCGATTCGTCAATCCCCAGCCCCAACACGTGCATCGTGCCGGGCTCGTATACGGCCGAGACCTCCACCCCCGCGACGAAGCGCAGGTCGGGGAGGCTCTTGGCCGCGGCGCGGGCCTCGGCGAGGCCGGCGGTCGTGTCGTGGTCCGTCAGCGCGACGGCGGCCAGGCCCCGCGCGTCGGCCTTGCGGACCAGCTCGGCGGGCGCGTCGCTGCCGTCGGACGCGGTGCTGTGGGCGTGCAAGTCTACGAATCGTCGCGGCGAAGCGGTATCCATCCGCCCATCTTACTCGTCCAGGGCGAGGTGCGCAAACAGCGGCGAGGAAAGATACCGCTCGCCGAAGCTCGGGATAATGACGACGATCGTCTTGCCCGCGCTGTCCGGGCGGGCCGCCACGTCGGCGGCCGCCTGGAGCGCCGCGCCCGAGGAGATGCCGACAAACAGCCCTTCTTCCGCGGCGGCCCGTCGGGCCATGTCCAGCGCCGCATCGTGGTCCACGGGCACGACCTCGTCGATCACATCGAGGTTCAGCACGTTGGGGATGAACCCCGCGCCGATGCCCTGGATCTTGTGCGGCCCGGGCTGAAGGGGCTGGTGGGCGCGCTGCTGCGAGATGACGGGGCTCTGCGTGGGCTCGACGGCGATGACGCGCAGGTCGGGCTTGTGCTGCTTGAGCGCCTCGCCGCAGCCGGTGAGTGTCCCGCCCGTGCCCACGCCCGCGAGGAAGATGTCCACCTCGCCGTCGGTATCGCGCCAGATCTCCTCGGCCGTCGTCCGCCGGTGCACGGCGGGGTTGGCGGGGTTGTTGAACTGCTGCGGCAGGAAGGCCCCGGGCGTCTGGGCGAGGAGTTCCTCGGCCTTCTCGATCGCGCCGGGCATGCCCTTCTCCGCGGGCGTCAGGACGAGTTCGGCACCCATCGCCAGCAGCACCTTCCGCCGCTCGACGCTCATCGACTCGGGCATGGTCAGGATGCACCGGTATCCACGGACCGCGCAGACGAACGCCAGCGCGATGCCGGTGTTTCCGCTCGTCGGCTCGACGATCACCGTGTCGGGCCCGATCTTTCCGTCGGCCTCGCCCGCCTCGATCATCGCCAGGCCGATGCGGTCCTTCACCGACGACATCGGGTTGAACGACTCCATCTTCGCCAGGACCGTCGCCTCGGACCGGATGACCTTGCGCACCTTGACCAGGGGCGTATCGCCGATCGCGCCGGTAATGTCCTCGTAGATGCGTGCCATGCTTCGCTCCTTTCCACGTTGACGTGCGCGGGACGGACAGGCGCGGCCGGCCCTGCCCTTTCATCGTAGGCCCCGGCCGGGGGGCATTTCACGGATGAAGGTACTCGAAGCGGCGTCTGACGCAGCATTCGCAGTCCGCGCGCGGGCTGCCCGTGTCGATCCGCTGTACCGTGTTCCGCCACAGGTCGAGCTTCAGCAGGTGCCCGCGGACGGCCTCGATCCGCCCGGAGAGGATCTTGACGGCCTCGGCGGCCTGGACGGCGGAGATCGCCGCCACGGCCGGCCCGAGCACGCCGGCGGCCTGACAGGACGGGTCCTGGCAGGGCGGGGGCGGGGCGTCGTAGAGACAGCGCAGGCACGCCGTCCGGCCCGGCAGGACGGGCAGGACCTGGCCCTCGGCCCCGACGACGCCGGCGAACACCCACGGCCGGCCGGCCTGGACGGCGTAGTCGTTGAGGACGAAGCGGGACGGGAAGTTGTCCGTCCCGTCGAGGATCAGGTCCACCCCGTCGGCGAGGGCCGCCACGTTGTCCGCGTCGAGGCGAGCGGCGACCGGCTCGACGGTCACGTCGGCGTTGATCCGGGCCAGCCGGGCGGCGGCGGCCTCGACCTTGGGCCGGCGGACGCGGGCGTCGTCCTCATCGTACAGCGACTGCCGGTGAATGTTGGTCCGGTCCACGCGGTCGGCGTCGGCCAGCCGCAGGAACCCGACCCCCGCCCGCGCGAGCAGCTCGGCCGCCCAACTGCCCAGCCCGCCGACGCCGACGATGAGCACCCGGCCGGCGGCAAGCCTGCGCTGCCCCGCCACGGCCAGGGGGCCGAAGGCGGTCTGCCGCTGGTAGCGCGCGAAGTTGTTACCGGCGGGGTCGGCCATGATCGCTGAGTCTACGAGGGACCGGCGGGGCAAGGCAAGGCCCGCGGGTGCTCGCGACCTGTCGGAAAAAACCGCCCGACGGGCGCGGATCGCCTTGCATCGGTGGCGGGCAAATTCGTAGTATGGGTCTGCTTGGCAGTACGGATCGGGCCGACCGGCGAGGCGGCCCGTTGTCAATGGGTTCGGAAAGAAAACGAGTAGGAGTCAAACATGGCTTATAAGATCACCGATGCGTGCACCTCCTGCGGCACGTGCGCCGAGGCCTGTCCCGCCGAGGCGATCAGCGAAGGTGAGGGTCAGTACGTGATCGACCCGGACACCTGCATCGACTGCGGCGCGTGCGTGGACACCTGCCCCGTCGAGGCGATCGTCGAGGCCGAGTAGCCTCGAACACACGAAGACCCGGGGCCGGGCCCGCCTTTCCGGGCGGCCGGGCCCTTCTTCTTGCGCAGGAGAAATCCCGCGGGCGCGGCAAGCGTTAAACCGAGGGGCCGACTTGGGGTATAATGGGTCGGTAGACCAGCCCGTCCCCCAACGGCGCGGAGGCCACGAAGATGACGAGTGCGATTGCGAAACGACCGCTGCTGGCCGGGGTCCTCCTGGCCGCCCTGCTTGCGGTCAGCCCGCCGCCTGCATCGCGGTGCCTTGCCCACGACCCGGCCGCGGAGAAAACCGCGGACGAGGGCGGCGCGAAGCCCGAGCAACGCGGCAAGCGGAGGAACGTCCTTGTGGACGGTCTCGCCGAGGGCATCCGGTCGATCGTCCGGCAGGTGGACCCGTCGGCGAAGGCCAAGGACGACAAGCCCGCTGCCAAGGCGGACACGCTGGCCGGCTGCGAGAAGCTCCACATGCAGGGGCGATACGTCCAGGCGGCGGACGGGTTCCGCAAGCTGGCGAGCCAGGCGGAGATGCGCGTCTCGGCGTCGATCGGGCAGGCCCGCGCGCTGGCGATGGTCGGCAAGTACGACGACGCCCGCGCCGCCCTCAAGAAGGCCGAGGCCGACGCCGCCGACCGGGCCGACTGGCACGTCGCGATGGCCGAGGCCCTCCAGACGGTCGGCGAGTACGACGCGGCCCTCGCGGCGGCGGGGAAGGCCCACGAGCTCCGCCCGACCTGGGCGCCGGCGATTTTTCTGCACGGCCAACTGCTGGAGACGGTGGGCAAGAAGACCGAGGCCGTCGCGGTGTACCAGTCGATGGCCAAGGCCATCGAGGCCGAGGACTACCGTAAGGACGCCCGCAGCCTGGTTGCGCTGGGGCGGATCATGGACCGCTACGCAATCCTCACCGGCCGGCGGGCCAGCGAGCAGGCCTCCAACATCCTGCACAACTACTTCCAGGAAGCCTACCTGAAGGTGGACAAGGGGTACTGGCCCGCCCACGTCGCGGCCGGGGTGTTCCTGCTGAGTAAGCACCGGGCGGAATCCGCGGCCAAGGAACTCGCCCTGGCGCTGAAGCTCAACAAGGAGCTCCCGGACGCCTACGTGGGGGTCGGGGCGCTGGCGCTGGGCAAATGGCGGTTCGAGGAGTGCCTCAAGCAGGCCGACCGGGCGCTGAAGGTCAACCCCCACCACGCCGACGCCCTGCTGCTGCGGGCAATCTGCTTGATGCAGTGGCGGAAGTTCGACCAGGTCCCTGCCGTCGTCGAGAAGGTCCTGAAGGTCAACCCGAACCACCTCGACGCGCTGAGCCTGATGGCCGCGGCCCATATCCGGATGTTCGACGACGAGAAGGCCCAGCCGTACATCGAGCGCGTGCGGAAGGTCAACCCGACGTACGCGGGCCTGCCGAACACGATCGGCGAGTGGATGGCGGCGGGGCGCCAGTTCGACCAGGCCGAGAAGCACTACCGCGAGGCGATGCGGCTGGCTCCCGAACTGGCCGAGCCGGTGACGAACCTCGGGCGGATGTACATGCAGACGGGCGACGAGGACAAGGCCGTCGAGGTCCTCAAGAAGGCCCACGAGATCGATGACTTCCGCAAGGACGTGGTCAACTTCCTCAACCTGCTGGAGAAGATGAAGCGGTACGAGGCGAAGGAGACCGAGCACTTCATCGTACGGGTGGACGGCCGGCACGACCGCATCCTGCTGGACCAGGTGGCCGAATACATGGAGCGGATCCACAAGGAGGTCACCGCGGACTTCGCCTACCAGCCGAAGGTCAAGACGATCATCGAGTTCTTCCCGACGCACTCGGACTTCTCGGTTCGGATCACGGGGCGCGGGTGGATCGGCACGGTGGGCGCGTGCACGGGGCGGGTGATCGCCCTGGCGGCCCCGAACACCGAGCGGAGCCAGTTCGGCACGCACAACTGGGCGACGGTGCTGCGTCACGAGTACGCCCACACGGTGACGTTGGCGGCGACGAAGAACCGCATCCCGCACTGGTTCACCGAGGCGTGCGCCGTCTTCCAGCAGCCGGACAAGCGGAACTACAAGTTCGTGCAGATGCTCGTGCAGGCGACGAAGACCGGGCGGCTGTTCCCGATCAAGGAGCTGGACTGGGGCTTCATCCGCCCGAAGCGCGCGGGCGATCGGTCGTTGGCGTACGCCCAGAGCGAGTGGGCGCTGGAGTACATCATCGAGACGAAGGGCTTCGACACGATCCCCAAGATGCTGAACGGCTTCCGCGAGGGGCGAACGCAGGCGGACGTCTTCGAGAAGATCGTGGGCATCCCCGAACGGAAGTTCGACAAGGGCTTCCGCGCGTGGGCGAAGAAGACGGTCAAGGAGTGGGGCTTCAACCCCGACCCCCGGCCGGACTACGCCAAGGCCGCCAAGGTCGCCAGGGACAAGCCCGACGACGCCGACGCCCAGGCGACATACGCCGTCGCGCTGTACTACCGCCGCGACCTCCGCCGGGCCGAGGACGCCGCCAAGAAGGCCCTCGCGATCGACCCCGAGCACACGAAGGCCCTGGCGGTCCTGGCCGTGGCGCAGGGGGCGCGGAAGGCCTACGGCGACGCCATCGAGACGGCGAACAAGCTCGAGCGCATCGATCCCACCACGCACTTCGCGCCCAAGGTCCTCGCCCAGTGCTACATCGCCCAGAAGAACTGGGCCCAGGCCATCGGCTCGCTCGAGCTGCTCCAGCAGCGCCAGCCGCTCGACAGCTTCAGCTACGAGGAGCTGGCGAAGATCTACAACCAGCTCGGCCAACCGGAAAAGGCCCTGCCCAACCTCATCCACCTCCACCGCCACACCATGCGGGACCCGAAATACGCCCGGCAGATCGCCGAGATCTACCGCACGATGAAGCAGTACGACCAGGCGCTGGCGTACTTCGAGCAGATCACGCACATCAACCCCTACCAGCCCAACGCCTACGAGGCAATGGCCGCCATCTACCGAGGCGAGCGCCAGTACGACAAGGCCGTCGGGGCGATCGAGAAGGTCTGCCTGCTCCAGCCCGACTCTGCCGACACGTGGGCCAAGACCGCCATGATGCGCTACCTCGCCGGCCGGGCCGAGAAGGACCGCGACCGCCTGCTGGACGCCAAGGCCGCCGCCCAGAAGGCCCTGGAGATCGACCCCGACAGCCGGGCCCGGCAGGTGCTGGAGCGGATCGACGCGGCCCTGGAGACGACGGAGGAATCCACGTGAGCCGCGACATCACGCTGCGCGAGTTCCAGCAGTTCATCCGCGAGAAGTACTACGCCCGGGACAGCGAGCGCGGCACGCCGGGCACGTTCCTGTGGTTTATCGAGGAGGTCGGCGAGCTGGCCACCGCCCTCGCCGGCGGCGACCCGGACAACAAGGAAGAGGAGTTCGCCGACGTCCTCGCCTGGATGTGCACGCTGGCCAACATCAACAACGTGGACCTCGCCAAGGCCGTCGAGAAGTACACCGTCGGGCACGTGGAGGGATACAAGTAGGGTCTTTACTCGTCCGTGTGTTCGCATGCGACGATCTGAACCTGAGCAAAGCGCGACTGACAGATCCGAGGAAGGCCCGGAGATTATGAACGTCGAATCATGAATGCTGAATGACGGAGTTCGGAGGCTGCCCTCCGGCTTTTCCGGCCTTCATCCTTCGTGATTCCGTGTTCATCATTCATCATTGGCTTGCCGTTTCCTCTCCCCCAATTGACAGCTTCTTCCCCCGCGACAATACTACGCCCATGACCGGTCTTCTTCTCGACGTGCTGTATCTCGCCGGGCTGGTGGCGGCCAGCCCGATGTGGTTGTATCGCATGATCCGCCACGGGCGGTACCGCGCCGACATCGGCCAGCGCCTCGGGGCCGCACCCGTGCGCTACGGGCGCCAGCCGGTCCTCTGGATCCACGGCGTCAGCCTCGGCGAGGTCAACGCCTGCCGCACGCTCGTCGCCGAGCTCCAGGGACAACTGCCCGACTACCGCATCGTGATCTCGACGACCACCGACACGGGCATGGCCGCGGCGAGGCGGCTGTTCGGGCGCGACTACGTGGTTTTCCGCTGGCCGCTCGACTTCACGCTGGCTGTGCGGCGCGCGCTGGGACGGGTCCGCCCCGACCTGGTCGTGCTGGTCGAGGGCGAGGTCTGGCCCAATTTCCTCGCCGCGTGCAACCGCCTTGACGTCCCGGTCGTTGTCGTCAACGCCCGCATGAGCGCGGACAAGGGCTTCCCGCGGTACCGCAGGCTCGGCAGCCTGGCGGGAAAGCTGTTCAACCGCCTGACGGCCATCGGCGCGCAGAACGAGAACTACGCCGAGCGCTTCCGCTCCCTCGGCACCGGCCCGGAGAAGGTCCGCGTGACGGGGATGATGAAGTTCGACACGGCCGTCGTCGCCGACCGCATCGACGGCCAGGACGAGCTGGCCGCGGCAATGGGCATCGGCCCGGACGACCGGCTGCTCGTCGCCGGCGGCACGGGGCCGGGCGAAGAGAAGCTCCTGCTGGATGTGTACGAGAAGGTCAAGGCCCGTCACCCGGCCGCCCGCCTGGCGATCGTCCCGCGCAAGCCGGAACGCTTCGAGGAGGTCGCCCGCCTGATCGCCGGCCGCAGCTTCGAGGTCGTGCGGCGGTCGGAGCATGCCGGCGGCTCCGCTCCATCCGCAAGCTGCCTGCCGGCGGGCAGGTCCGCGATTCTATTAGGCGACACGATGGGCGAGCTGCGGAGGTTCTACGCCCTGGCGGAGGCGGCCTTCGTCGGGCGGTCCCTCGTGCCGATGGGCGGCTCGGACATGATCGAGGCGGCGGCGCTGGGCAAGCCCACGGCCTTCGGGCCGCACACGTTCAACTTCCCCCAGGCCGACGCCCTCGCCGCCCACGGCTGCGCGCGTGTGGCCGACGCGAACGCCCTGGCCGAGCAGTTCGACGCCTGGCTGGCCGACCCCGACGCCGCCGCCGAGGTCGGCCGGGCCGCCCAGCAGCACGTCCGCTCCCAGATGGGCGCGACGCGGCGGAACGTCGAGATGATTTGCCGCGTCCTGCACCGCGTCCCGGCCGCCGCGCCGGGGCAGATCGCTACCGACGAGATCCGGTGAGGCCATGCCCGACAGGACCATACGACAGCAGGTGCTCAGCCAGGTCCGGCGGATCGTCGTGAAGGTCGGGACGCACTCCATCTGCCACGACGCCGGGGGGCTGGACCGCAGCACGATTCGCAGCCTCGCCCGGCAGATCGCCCGGCTCATCGCCGCGGGGCGAACGGTCACGCTCGTCGTCAGCGGAGCGATCGGCGTGGGCATCGCCGAAATGGGGCTCGACGAGCGCCCGAGGAACATGCCCGCGCTCCAAGCCGCCGCGGCCCTGGGGCAGGTGGCGCTGATGCGAGCGCTGCGAGATATCTTCGCGCGCCTCGATGTGCGGGTCGGTCAGGTCCTCGTCACCCGGGACGACTTCGAGGATCGCACGCGCTACCTCAACATCCGCAACACGCTGGGCGCCCTGGAGGAGATGGGAACGCTCGCGATCATCAACGAGAACGACGCCGTCGCCGTCGACGAGATCCGCTACGGCGACAACGACATTATCGCCGCCCACGTCGCCAACATGATCGGGGCGGAGCTGCTGGTCTTCCTGACCACCGTCGACGGCGTCATGGACGGCGGGACGGTCATGGACGTCGTCAAGCAGGTCGACGACGAGGCGATGGAGCTGGCCACCGACGAGCGATCCCTGCTCGGTTCGGGCGGCATGGCCAGTAAGATCGCCGCCGCCGGCATGGTCACCCGGGCCGGAGAAATCGCCCTGATCGCCAACGCCCGCGCGCCCAAGGTGCTCCGCCGCATCGTCGAGGGAAAGCGGATCGGCACGCTGTTCATCCCCGCGCCGCGAAAGCTGACCCCCCGCAAGCGGTGGATCGGCCAGGCCTCCCGCCCGGCCGGAAAGCTCACCATCGACGCCGGCGCCGCCCGCGCGCTCACCGAGAAAGGCAAGAGCCTCCTGCCCACCGGGATCCTTCACGTCGAGGGCCGCTTCCAGAAGGGCGCGACGCTGTCCGTCCTGGACGCCGACGGCAACGAGATCGCTCGCGGCCTGACGAACTACACCGCCGATCAGCTCCAGAAGATCCGCGGCCTCCGCACGACCCAGATCGCCCAGGTCCTCGGCGACAAGCCCTACGACGAGGTCATCCACCGCAACAACATGACGGTGGGACTGGGCAGGAAACGGTAACGCCGCCTCCCCTGTCCCGGATAATTCACCGCAGAGAACGCAGAGGACGCAGAGATGGTTTTAGAAAAAGGACTTACCTCTGGAACTGCCCCTTCGCATCGCGAACAGTGTGTTCCTGCGCGGGAGCGACCCAGAACAGAGAGTGCTGTCTAAGTTCCTGTGTATAATCGTCTTACCTCTGCGACCTCTGCGACCTCTGCGGTTGCTCTGCATTATCCGGGCTATCCTGCTCGTACTCGTTCTCGGCCGTTTTTGGGTTCCGGTCTGCTCCGTTACGCCGCCCCCGTTTTCCCCAGCTTCGCCACGACCAGCAGCACCAGCCAGACAGCGAGGGCGCCGGCGGCGATGAGGAAGACCTGGAGCCCGCCCCACAGGGCCAGCAGCGGGATGGCCAGCGACGTCCACAGGCCGCCGCCCATGATCGGCTCGTGGAGCAGTTGCTTGGTGGCGAAGGCGTCGGCGGCGGGGGTCTCGTAGTCCGGGTCTACCACGCGGAGCAGCAGCAGCCCCGTCGCCGTGACGCCCATCGACTGGCCCATCTCCGCGATCGACCGCTCGAACCAGGCGTCCGGCAGCAGCCAGCGGGCCAGCACGAGCACGCAGAAAACGTTCCACGCGATGCCCGCGGCCACAAGGATCAGCAGCGGCACGAGCCCCGCGGCGATGACCTCCAGCCGCATCGTGGCGATCGCGGCGACGACCAGGAAGTCCAGGGCGCTGTTCTGGATCCGCCGGATCAGGCCGAGGTCGATCAGCTTGTGGCGGTCGTACTTCTGCTCCCAGACCTGGATCACCAGCCCGCCCACCATGCACAGCGGGAACATCGGGATGCTGCTGAACAGGCCCTTGCGGCCCTCCAGCTCCTCGGGCATCTCGTAGAGCAGGTCCAGCAGCGCGACGCCCCGCTGGAGCCCGTAGCCGATCAGCAGCGCCACGCCCACCAGCGCCAGGTGCAGCGTGAAGGACTCGATCGCGTCGGACTTGACCGTCAGCTTGCCCGCGCTGGGACGGCGGTCCACGGGGATGATGCCGATCGAGTCGTCGGCCGGCACGTCGGCGGGGCTCTGGCGGAGGTGCGTCCAGCCGCGGCGGGTGGCGATGTTAACCAGGATCATGCCTACGATGATCGCGCTGCTGATTCCGAATGTCGCACTGGCCAGCGCGAAGTCCTTGCCCGCCTCCCAGCCATGCGTCTTGAACGCCTCGGCCAGACCGCTCGCCGTCCCGTGCCCGCCCTCGAAACCCACCGGCAAGACCCCGCCGAACATGTCGTTGAGTCCGAACGGCCCGGCCAGAACGAAGATCACCAGCCCCACGCCCACCACGTACTGCCCCCACGCGACGATCTGCCCGTACGCCAACTGGAGCCCGCTGCGCTTGACCAGCGACCCGACCCGCGGCAAGGTCACGCCCATGAACAGGCACGCGAAGACGATGTTGATCAGGAACCCCGGCAGCTTGGCCCACACGGCCGTCCATGCCGAGACCTCGGCCTGGGCGGTCGCTGCCTGGAGTGTCGCCCACTCAACGACGACCGCGAGAGAGCCCCAAAACCACCCTTCCCATGTCGCCAAGAAACCAAGATGCCCTTCGGCTCTCGCCCACAGGCTCAGGACCTGTACGAGGATCAGCCCCACGACCCCCGCGATCACGCACGCGGGCAAATACAGCCACTGGAGCAGGCGAATCCTGGTTCGCAGGACGTGACCGATCAGCAGCAGGACGCAGATCCCGATGAAAGCGAGCATGGACACACTCCGGTCGATGGGCGAATGGACGGGGCAGAGGATACCCGCACACGGGCGTCGGGACAACACGCGGACCGCTTCTTGCGCGACGCGGACCGCCCCCCTAAGCCCATGGGTAGCGCCCCATGGGCACTCAGGAAGCCCACCGGAACCCGGCGCGGCGCAGCCGTCTACTTCGGCGTCAGCGCCAGGAACAGGGGCTTGGACGTTCGGACCTTGCCCTCCGACGACCGGTGCCGCGTCACCAGCGTAATGCTGGACACCTTCGGCGGGCGGTCCCAGGGCAGGCGCATCTCGTAGCCCCAGCCCACGATCGTCTTGCTCAGGTGCCGCTCCAGCTCGCCGTTCTCAAAGCGCCACGTGTAGAACGGCTGTTTCTCGGCGACCGACTTCTCCGACGTCCGCCCCTCGAACAGCTCGAACTCGACCGTCCCGTCGACGGGCACGGAGAGGTCGTCGTCGTGGCGGAAGAAGTTCACGCGGGCCTGGAGGCCGTCGGGGCCCGGCCGATCGTCCCAATTCAGCGCCGTCGGCGGGCTCAACCGCACGAAGACTTCATCCACCTGCTTCGCGGGCCGGGGGGAAGAGCTCGAAAGGCCCGCGAGCTGGCACCCGGCCGTCCATGGCAGGCCCGCCAGCAGAACCGCCGCGATCCGTCGCGTCATGGCTTACTCCTTCTTGCGCCGCGTCGCCAATGCGTGCAGTCTCTCCAAGCGCGTGGGCCGGCGGGACCGGGCCGTCTTCACGCCCGTGGCCTCGCCGGGCCGGCGCCTCTGCGGAACGTCCGGCAGGTCCCACGGCATTCGCGCGGGCTGCCCCACGGCCGCCGGGCGGACCGGCTGGACACGCCGAACCGGCGGCACGGCCCGGTAGAACGGCTGCGTGGCCGGCTGGGTAGCCGGCTGGGTCGTCGCCCCGCCCGGCTCGCGCGGCGCCGCCTGCTCGAAGAACTGGTCGAGGTACCGCTTCAGGTAGTCCTCAATCTCTTCCTGCTTGAAGATGCGGATCTGCTGGGTCCGCTTCAGTTGCTCGTCCGTGATCTCGTCGGCCTCGGGAATGTCCCGCATCACGTGCGGCGTGAGGATGATCAGCAGCTCGCTGCGTTCCTTGATCTTCTCGGTGGTGCGGAACAGCGAGCCGACAAGCTCCAGGTCGCCCAGGAGCGGGATCTTCTTGACGATCTCCTCGTCCTTCGTCTCGATCAGCCCGCCGATGATGATGGTGTGCCCGTCCTGGACGGTCACGGTGGTCTCCGCGGAGCGGCGGTCGATCACGACGGCCTCGACGCCCTCGCTGATCGTCACCGTCGAGTTGCTCAGCGAGCTGATCTCCGGGTTGACCTCCATGCTGACGAAGCCTTCCGGATTGATCCGCGGGGTGACGTTCAGGATGATGCCGATGTCCTCGTACTCGATCGTGTTGATCGTCGTGCCCTGGTCGGTCACGCGGCTCTGCGTGATGAAGGGGACGCGGCTGCCGACGTTGATGTTCGCCGGCTGGTTGTCCGAGGCGAGGATCTGCGGGCGCGAGAGGATCTCCAGGCGATTCTGCCGCTCGAGGGCCCGCAGGAAGAACCGCAGGTCCCCGGCCGTGACAGCCAGCGAGAACCCCTCCGTCGACGCCGAGACGCCGAAGTTCGTCCCGTAGGCGGCCGACTTCCTCAGGTTGTCCCACTTCTGCTCGAGCTGCCAGTCGATGCCGAGGTCCTCGTTCTCCGTCAAGCGGATGATCGCCAGCAGCACCTGCACCAGCACCTGCGGCGGCGGCTCGTCCAAGTCCTCGATCAGCTTCTCGATCGTGTCGAAGTACCGCGGGCTGGCCGACAGAAGCAGGGCGTTGGTCCGTTCTTCGGCGACAACGGCGACCTCCTGCTCCAGCAGCCGGTGGGCCGAGCCCATCCCGTCCGTCCCGAGCGTGGACGTCAGCCGCTGGTTCTCCTGGTCGAGGAAGTCCCGCATGGCCGCCTGGATGTCCACGGCCTGGGCGTTGCGGAGCCGGTAGACCTTCGTGATCCGCTCCTGGGCGGGGCTGGAGTCGAGCTCGTCGATAATCGTGGCCGCCAGGTCGACGTACCGCTTGGTCCCGCCCACCAGCAGGCTGTTGGTCCGCACGTCGACGGTGACGTTCAGGGCGTCCTGCTCGCTGGAGCCGATCGTCGCGGAGACGCCGTCCTTCTCCGGCTGGGCGGTCACCATCGTGTAGCTGACCGCCTTGGTGCCCTGCTGGTTGGCCTGGAGGCGGAACAGCTCGGTCAGCACGGTGGCCATCCGCTGCGCATCGGCGTTGACCAGCGGGAAGACGCGAATCTGCGCGATCCGCGGGCTGGTGGCGTCCAGGGCGTGGATGAGGCTGTCCAGCAGCGGCATGTTGCGGACGGGCGCGACGACCACCAGCGAGTTCGACCGACTGTCCGGCGTAATCAGCACGCCCTCCTGGAGGGCCGTGGCGATCAGCTCCTTGCCGTCCTTCGTTCGGCCGATGAACTGGAGCAGCGTCTGGCGGTTGTCGCTGCGGGCCGTCAGTGCGGTGGGCTTCTGCGTCAATGTGCTGGTCAGCACGTCCGCCAGCTCCGTCGCATCGGCGTGCTGAAGCGTGAAGACGCGGATCTCCGTGACGCTCGTCACCTGCTCCTTGTCCAGCCGTTGGATCAAGTCGCGGATGCGCTGGATGTCGGCGGCCCCGCCGGAGACCAGCAGCGTGTTCGTCCGCTCGTCCACGCTGATCGTCACGCTGCTCTGGGTCGTGCCCTGGGCCTGGAACAGCGTCCGGAGCGTCTCGGCGACGGTGGCGGCGTCGGCCTTCTCCAGCCGGAAGGCGGTGACCTTCCCCTCGGCCTTGCCGTCCGTCTCGTCGAGTTGGACGATCAGCGACTCGGCCAGCTTCATGTCCGACGGGCTCGCGCCCACGATCAGCGTGTTGGACCGCGAATCGGCGATGACCGTCACCGGCTCGGCCGTCTGCCCACGGGTCGCGCGCTGGCTGAACAACTCGTCCAGTGTCGGCTGGATCGCCGTCGCCGTCGCGTTCTTGAGCTGGAAGACCTTAAACTGCGTCGCCGCCACGATCTGCTCGCTGTCGAGCGTCTTGAGCATGACCTCCAGGGCCTTGAAGCTCTCCCGGCTGCCGGCGACCAGCAGCGTGTTCGTCCGCGCGTCCGGGATGATGCTGACCGACAGGCTCATGCCGGACCCGCCCGCGTCGACCTCCGCCTGGCGCTTCGCGTCGAAAAGGTTTTGGAGCGTCGGGCCGAGGTCCGTGGCGTTCGCGTTCTTCAGCACGTACATCCGCACGTCGCCCAGCAGGCCGAAGTCCGCCGCGCTGTCGAGCTTCCCGATCATGTCCGACAGCACGGCGAAGTTCTCCGGGCTGGCCGAGACGATCAGCGAGTTCGTGCGGATGTCCACGACGATGGCGACCTTCTCCCGCGCCGCGATGGCCGGGCTGCGGCCGACCGCGACGGTGATGCCCGGCTTGTAAAGCCCCTGCTGGATGAGGCTCTGGATCATCGTGGCGATCCGCTGGGCGTCGGAGTTCTTCAGTGCGACGATCCGTACCACGCCGGTCTCGACGGGCGGCTCGACGTCCACCTTCGCCAGCAGGTCCGCCAGGAGCTTGAGGTTTTCCTTGCTCGCCGCGACGATCAGCGAGTTGGTCAGGTCATCGCTGGTGACGTCGACGCGGCCCTGCGGCGGCGGGGTCGTGCCCGTCGGCGTCATGGCCGTCAGCCTGGCCTGGAAGATCTGCTGAAGGGACGGGGCCAGTTCCGCGGCGTCGTTGTGCTTCAGCGGGATTACCTCGATCCGCACGGCCGGGTCCACCAGCTCGATGTCCAGCTTCTTCAGCAGGCCGGTGATGGCCTTGCTGTCGTCGGCGTTGGCGCTCACCAGCAGGGAGTTGGTCCGCGGGTCGGGCAGGATGATGGGCTTCTGCCGCTGGAGATCGGGGGTCCGGGCGGCCTGGTAGCGCTGGTCGAAGAGGTTCGACAGGCTCGTCGCCAGCGTGCCGGAGTCCGCGTGAACCAGCGGCAGGAGTTGGATCGTCCCGCCGAGTGCCGGCGGGGCCGCGTCGAGCTGCTCGGCGAGGGCCTTGACGAGTTGGTAGCCCTCGACCCCCCCGCCGACGATCAGGCTGTTGGACCGTTCGTCAGCGGCAATCACCATCCGCAGCCGCTCGGCATCCTTCGCGCCGAGGGCCTCCTGCCGCTGGACGCGGGCGTCCATCATCTCCTGGATGGTCGGCGCGAGGCTCGAGGCCTCGGCGTTCTTCAGCGTGACCAGCCGCACGTCGTGGACGTCGATCGTGGCCTTCTGGTCCAGCTTGGCGATGAGGTCCTTCAGGACCGCGAAGGTCTTCTCGTTCGCCGCGACGACCAGGGCGTTCGTCCGGGCATCCGCGACGACCGTCGGCTTGTCCTCATCGCGGAGGAGGCTGGCATTCGCCCCGGAGTGCAGCTCGTCGATGATGTCCTTGATGGCCGATGCGTCCGCGTTCGCCAGCGGGTAAATCCGCACCGTGCCCAGCGCCCCCGCGCCGGGGATGTCCATCGTCTGGATCACGTCCGCGATCAGCGGCAGGATGTCGCTGCGCGCCGCGACGATCAGGATGTTCGTCGACTCGTCGGCCTGGATCGTCAGTGCCGGCCGGGTCTTCGTGTGGACGGACTCCTTCGGCAGCTTGTCCTTCAGCGCGGTCCGCAGGCGCGTCACCTGCGTGCGCAGGCCCTCGGCCTCGGCGGACTGGGCGGTGGAGGTCGGCTCGCCGAAGACCGCCTCCAGCAGCGGCGCCAGACGGGCCGCGTTGGCGTGCTGCAGCTTGAACAGCCGCACCTCCGTCACGATCTTGCCGTCCTCCCGGTCGAGGTCCGCGACGATCAGCTCCGCCAGCGCCAACGTCTCCTCGATGCCGCTGAGCACCAGCGTGTTCGTCCGCACGTCGGCCGAGACGTTCAGCGGGTAGACCAGCGCCTTGCCGCTGACGCCCTCGGGCACGGCCTTGCCGGCCACCGACGTGCCGTCCTTGCCCGCCAGCCTCTCGCCCTGCGTGAAGATGTCCTTGAGGATCGTCATCACGCTGGTGGCGTCGGCGTTGGTCAGGTGCAGCAGGCGGACCTTCGCGTCCGCGGCGAGGGGAACGGTGTCCATCAGCTCCACCAGGGCCTGCATCGCCTTCAGGTTGTCCGGCGTGGAGGTGATCACCAGCGCATTGGAGCCCTGCTGGCCCGACTGCGTCGGGTCCGCGGTGACCTTGATCGGCTTGGTCAGATCCAGCTCGGGGATGTCCGCCTTGACCGTGCTGCGGATCTTCAGCAGGCGAATCTGCTCCTGGAGCGATCGCGCCTCGGGCGTCAGGCCCGTGGAAACCGGCGTGAGCATGTCCGTCAGGACCGTCGCCAGCCGCGTCGCGTCGGCCTTCTTCAGCGGGACGATCAGCACCTCGACGCTCGCGTGGGCCGGGGGCTTGTCCAGCGACGTGATGACCTTCTCGATCTGTTCGAACAGCGTCCCCTTGGCGGTGACGATAATGCTCTTGGTCCGCTCGTCGGCCTGGATGTCGATGGTCTCGTTCGGCCTCAGCTTGCGGATCTGGTTGAGCATCTGCGTCAGGGCCGGCAGGATCTTCGTCGGCAGGGCGTTGGTCAGCGGGTAGATGCGGAACTCGAGCTGGGGGGCGACCTCCTGCTTGTCGAGCTGCTCAATGAGCGACTCGACTTCCTTCATCTTCTCGTCCGCCGCCGAGACGACCACCGCGTTGGTCTGCTCCAGCGCGGTGACGGTGACCTGGTCTTCCGGCCGGGCCGCCGCGCCCCGAGCCGCCCGGTACATGCTCGTCAGCGCCGCCGCCACCCGCGTGTTGTCCGCGTTCTTCAGCACGAAGAGCTTCGGCTTGAGCTTGGCCTTCTCCTGCGCCTTGTCCAGTGCCTCGGCCAACTGCTTGATGATCTCGAAGTCCTCGTCCGAGGCGTTGATCAGGATCGACCGCGAGTCCGTCAGCACGGACGTCTGCACCCGCCCCGACGACGTGCCCGAGCTCGTCCGCCCGGTGCGGCTGCGGGGGGCCTGCACGCCCCGCGGACCCCGCGCCCCGCCCGCGGGGGAGTTGAACAACTGCTGGACGGCCTTCTCCACCTCGGTCGGGTCGATGTTCTCCAGTTGGATCAGCCGCATCGTGCCCCGCGCGGGCTTCATCTCCTCCATGTTCGCCACCCACGCGGCGACCTTCGCGTGCATCGCCTTCGTGCTGGCCACGACCAACGCATTGGCCCGCTCGTCGGCCGAGACCGCCAGCGCGTCGATGCTCTGGCCGCTCGCCTTCGCCGCCCGCTCCTGCTGGCTGTACAGGTCCCGAATCATCGCCGCCATCGTGACCGCGTCGCCGTTCTTCAGCGGAATGATCTCCACCGTCGAGATCGTGTCCACCGTCGCCTTGTCGAGCTGGAGGGCCATCTGCATGGCCTCGTCCACCTGGTCCGACGGGCCCGAGACGATCAGGGCGTTGCTGGCCGTGTCCGCGGATACCGTCACGCCCTGCGCCGTCGTCGCCCCAGCCGTGGTCCGCCGACCCCGGGCCGTCCCGGTCCGCGAGAGAATGCCCGTCAGCACTGGCGCGATCTCGGCGGCCTTGGCGGCCTTCAGCAGCAGCAGCTCCGTCCGCACGCCCGCTTCCTTGGTGTCCAATTGAGCCAGAAGGGCCTTGACCTTCTCCAGGTTCGGCGCGTTCGCCGTGACGATGATCGCGTTGGTGGACGTGTCCGCCACCACGCTGACCTGCTCGTCCGGGTCCAGTCGGGCGCCCCGCTGCGGGGCGAACGCCTGCGACAACGCCGAGGCGATCAGGTCCGCCTTGCCGTGCTGAATCGCCAGCAGCGTTCGCGTGGCCTTCCCGGCCGGAATGTCCAGCTTCGCCGCCAGCTCGCGGATCTTCGCGAACGTCTCCGCGTCGGCCCGAACCACGATCATCCGCGAGTCCACGTCGGCCTCGATGAGCACCTTCTCCGTGCCCGTCGTCGAGCCGCCGCGCCGGCTTCGCCCAGCCGCCGCCGTCGCCGAGCCGCCGAACACGCGGTTCAGCACCGCCGCCACCGCCGTCGGGTCCGCCGTCGTCAGCGGGATCATCTGCACCGGGAACTTCGCGACCGCCGAGACGTCGATCTCCTCGATCAGGGCCGCCACCCGCTCGTGCTCGCTCGTCGGGGCGCGGACGATCAGGCTGTTGCTGCCACGGTCCGCCGTGATCCGAATCCGCTCCGCCACCGACCCCGTCGGCGCCGTCCGGCCCCGCGCGCTCGTCCCACCCGACGCGCTCAACGCCGTCGTCAACGCCGTCGCCACAGTCGACGCGTCGCTGTTCTCGATCTTGTATACCTTCACGATCACCGGGTCCCCCGTCTGACTCGCGTCAAACTCCGTGATCACCTTCGCGATCATCTCGTGCTTGTCCGCCGGCGCGGAGACGATCAGCTTCTTCCCCGGCTCGTCCGGGATGATCACCACCGGCGCTTCCCGACCCGCCGACGTCGTCCGACGACCACGCACCGTCGCCGTACCCGAAGAGCCCGTCACGATCTGCTCCAGGTACGACGCCGCCGTCTGAACGTCCGCGTTCTTCAGCGGGTACATCTTCACCACAGGAACCGCCGTCGCCTCCGACGCCTTGTCCAAGTCCGCCGCCATCTTCAGGACGTCGTCCACCTTCGCCGTCGGACCCGTGACCACCAACGCGTTGCTCGCCGCGTCCGCCGACACCGTCACGCCCTGACCCGACGACCCGCCCCGACCCCGGTACCGGCCCGCCGATGCACCGCCCGTCGAACCCACCTGAGACAGGATCGGGGCCAGGTCCACCGCACGAGCGTGCTTCAGCACCAGAAGCTCCGTGCGCGCCCCGCTCGTGTCCGTGTCCAGCTTCGTCAGCAGCGCCTGGACCTTCGCCAGGTTCTCCTCGTTCGCCGTTACAATCAGGCTGTTCGAGTTGCCCTCCGCCACCACCGATACCTGCTCGTCCGACGAGACCCGCTGGCCGCGCTGCGGCGCGAACGCCTGCGTCAACGCCGCCGCCACTGACGACGCGTCCGCGTGCTTCAGCGGAATCAACGTCTGCTTCGCCAGACCCGTCGCCGCCGTGTCCAGCTTCGCCGTCAACTCCTGAATCTTCGCGAACGTCTCGTCGTCCGCACGGACCAGGATCATCCGCGCGCTCGCGTCCGCCTGGATGATCACGTCGCCCTTGGCCGCCGTCGCGCCCGTCCGGCCCCGCGAGCCGCGGTAGCCCGTCCGACCAGTGGCAGCCGACCCGCCCGCGAACAGCGTGTTCAGGATCCCCGCCACCGTCTCGGCGTCCGCGTTGTTCAACGCGATCGTCCGAACCGGGTACTTGGACCCCGGGGCAACGTCCATCTCCGCCAACAGGGCGGCGATCTTCTCGTGATCTTCCTTCGTGCCGCGAACGATCAGCGCATTGCTGCCCGAGTCACCCGTGATGCGCAGTTGACCCGCGCTGGCCGTGCCCGTCCGCCCGCGCGACCCGCTCGTGGCGCCCGTGGGACTGATCGCGGTCAGCAGGGCCCCCGCAAGCGTCTGCGCGTTGGCGTGCTCCAGGCGGTAGACCTTGACCGTGATGCCTTCCTCGGGCTGGCCCGAATCGAGCTCCTCGATCGTCTTGGCGATCAGGACGTGCTTCTCCGGCGACGCGGAGACGACCACCCGCCGGGCGGCCTCGTCGGCGAGGATCACCGTCGGGGCCTCGCCGGCCGTCGTGGCCGTGCGGCGCGTCCGGCCGCGAATCGCGGTCGCCCCGCCCGCGGCGCCGTAGATCTGCTGGAGCGCCGAGACCACCGTCTGCACGTCGGCGTTCTTGACCGGGTACGTCTTGACCACCGCCGTCTCCGCCGAGACGACGTCGAGCTTGGCGACGGTCTCCTGGATCTTGGCGAACGTCTCGTCGTCGGCGCGGACCAGGAGCATGCGGGCGTTGCGGTCGGCCTCGATGACCGCCCCGCCGCCCGTCGCGGCCGCGCCGCCCCGGCCCCGCGTCGTCCGCGTGGACCGGCCGGCCGTCGAGCCGAACAGCGCGTTCAGCATGGTCGCCAGCGCCTCGGCGTCGGCGTTCTTCAGGGCAATCGTCCGCACGGGGTACTGCCCGCCGGGCGGCTGGTCCATCTCAGCGATCAGCTTGGTGATCTCGGCGTGGTCCTCCGCCGACGCGCGAACCACCAGCGCGTTGCTGCTTCGATCGGCGGTGATGCGGAGTTGCCCCGCCCCGCCCGCAGCGGCCGTGCCCCGGCCCCGGGTCGTCCGCCCCGCCGCCGCACCCGACGCGGTCATCGCCGTGCCCAGCGCCGCCGCCACGGTGGTCGCGTCGGCGTGCTCGAGACGGTAGACGTTCACGGTCACCTTCACGTCGGTCTGCGCGGCGTCCATCTCCTCGATGGTCTTGGCGATCAGCGGGTGCTGCTCTTCCGGGGCCGAGACGATGATCTTCCGCGCGCCCTCGTCGCCGATGATCACGGTGGGCACGTCCTGGACGGCTCCCGTGGCGGTGCGCCCACGTCCCCGCGCCGGCGAGGCCCGCCCGGGCGTAGCGGCGAAAATCTGCTGCAGCGCCGTGACGGTCGTGGTCACGTCGGCGTTCTTGACGGGGTAGATCTTGACCATCGGCTGCTTCATGGACACCACGTCCAGCGCGGTGACGATGGCCTGGAGCTTGGCGAACGTCTCGTCGTCGGCCCGGATCAGCAGCATGCCCGACCGCTCGTCGGCCTCGATGACCATGTTGCTGGCCTGGCCGGCGCTTCCGCTCCGCCCGGAGGTTCGCCCCCGCCGCCCGCCGGGGCCTCGCGTGCCCTTGGCCTCCGCCTCGAACATCGTCCGGAGGATCTCGGCCATCCGCGCAGCGTCGGCGTTCTTGAGGATGAGGACGCGCACGGGGTACTTGGCCGCCGGCGCGGCGTCCATGTCGGTGATGAGCTTGGCGATCTTGGCGTGGTCCTCCGCCGACGCGCGGACCACCAGCGAGTTGCTGCTGCGGTCGGCGCTGATGCGGAGCTGCCCGCTGGCCGCCGCGCCCGCCGCGCCGCGGCGCGACCGCCCCGCGGAGGCAGCCACGTTCAGCGCGCTGCCCAGCGCGGAGGCCACCGTCGTGGCGTCGGCGTTCTCCAGCCGGTACACCAGGACGCTGACGTCCTGCTCGGTTTGCGAGGCGTCGATCTCCTCGATCGTCTTGGCGATCAGCGCGTGCTTCTCCTCCGGGGCCGAGACGATCACCTTCCGCGCGCCCTCGTCGCCGAGAACGACCACGGGGGCCTCCTCGCCGCCCGTGGCCATGCGGCGCGTCCTGCCCCGTCCGGCCGCGGCGGACCCGGCGGCGAAGATCTGCTGGAGCGCCTCGACGACCGTGGGCACTTCGGCGTTCTTGACGTCGTACATCTTGACGACGGGCAACTGGGCGGAGACGACGTCCAGCTTCGCAACAACCTCTTCGATCTTGGCGAACGTCTCGTCGTCGGCGCGGACCAGCAGCAGGCCTGCGCGCGAGTCGGGCTCGACGATCACGCTGCCGGCCCGGCCCGTGCCGCCCGTCGCACCGCTCCGGCCCCGGGCGCTGCGGCCCGCCGAGGCCCCACGGGCTCCGGAGGCGAACAGCGCGGTGACCGTCGTGGCAACCTGGTCGGCATCGGCGCTCTTGAGCACGATCGTCCGGACGGGGTACTGCTCGGCGGGCGCGGAGTCCATCTCCTTGATGAGCTGGGCGATCTTCGCGTGGTCCTCTTCCGAGGCGCGGACGACCAGCGAGTTGCTGCTGCGATCAGCATTGATGCGGACCTGCCCCGACGACCCGCTCGAAGACGGCCCGCCCCGCCGCCCGCTCGCGCCCGCCCGGGCCGACGCGGCCAGCGTGCCAGCCAGCGCCGTGGCGATCGACTGCGCGTCGGCGTGATCAAGCCGATAGACCTTCACCGCGACCTTGCCGGCCTCCTGGGCCTTGTCGATCTCCTCGATGACCTTCGCGACCAGCTCGTGCTTCTCCTCGGGCGCCGAGACGATCACCAGCCGTCCGGCCTCGTCGCCGGTGACGATGATCGGCGCGTCGATCCCGCTGCCCGACGCGCTCGGCCCTCGCCCGCGGGAGGACGGCGAGGAAGCCCGGGTCGCGCCGGACGAGAAGATCTCCTTCAGCTCGGTCACCGTCGGGCCGACCTCCGCGTGCTTCAGCGGGTACATCCGCACCGACCGGACCGTCGCGGCGGACTGGTCCAGCTCCTCGATGATCTGCTGGATCAGCTTCATGACCGACGCGGGCGCGGTGACGATCACCGAGTTGGTATTCCGGTTGGCCGTCAACGTCACCGCCGAGGCCGGGTCCACCTGCGTGACGCCGTCCTCGCCCTGGAGGGAGAGCATCTGGCGGACCCACTCGGCCCGCTGCTGCGTGGGGGTGGTCCGGCTCCGCGAGCTGCCGCCGCGGGAAGGCGTCCCCGGCCTTCCGCCCGACGTGCTGGCCGCCATCGTGAACAGCTCGGCGATGTTGGAGGCGACCTCCGTGGCGTCGGTGTTCTTCAGCGTGAAGATCTTGACCTCGCTGACGACGGTAGACGTCTGGTCGAGCTGGCGGACGAGCTGCTCGATGACCTCGAAGTCGTACGGCTTGGCCCGAACGATCACGCTCCGTGTGCGGATGTCGGGCACGATGGAGACGGTCGGCTTGGGCAGTTGGACCTGCTGGGGCTGGCGCTGCTGCGGCTGCCGGCCCCGCTGGCCGCCTCGCTGCTGGGGCTGCTGTCGCTGCTGGGGGACGCGCACCTTCGGGTTGAACAACGAGTCGATCGTCTGGGCGACCGAGACCGGGTCGGCGTCCTTCAGCTTGATCATCCGGATCTCGGCGTCGGCATCCTGGGCGCTGAGGGACAGGCGGTCGATGAGCGTCTGGATATTGTCCAACTCCTGCCGGTCGGCCATGACGATCAGCGAGTTGGAGTTGCGGTCGACGGCGATGGTGATCCGCCGCTTCGGGCCCGCCGCGGGCTGCGTTGCCGGCTGGGTCGCGGGCTGCGTGGCCGCGGGCAAGGTGGTGGGCGGGAACAGGCCGGTGTCGCCCGGCGCCGGCGGCAGGGCCGGCAACAGCGGACGATTGGGATCGAGCGGAACGGGCACCACCGTCGTCGGCTTGGTGGTGCTGTCCTTGATGATCACCTCGGTGTCGCCCATCTCGCCGTAGACCCGTTTGAGGAACTCGGCCATGCGGCTGGCGCGAATCTGGGTCAGCGGCACGATGCGGACGATGGGCTCCTGGTCGATCGGCGAGGCCTCGTCCAGCTTGAGGATAACGTCCTCGATGGCCTTCAGGTCGGCCTCCTTGGCGACGACGCTGACGGTGTTGGACAGTTCGTCGGCCTCGATGACGGGCCGGGCGGCCCCGCGCTTGTCCGCGAACATCGAGTCGAGCTTGCTCGCGACGTCCCACGCGTCGGCCTTGACGAGATAGAAGAACCGCACGTCGCGGAGCGGGCCGGTCTGGTCCAGCGTCTTGAGGATCTCCTCGACGATCTTGAAGTACGACGGCGTGGTGTGCACCACCAGCGTGTTGGTCCGATCGTCGCCGGCGCAGCTGAAGGGCACGGCAGCCGCGGCCGTCCGCCCCCGCCCGCCGCCCGAGCGGCTGCGGACGATCTCTCGGAACAGGTCCCCGACCGTCTTGGCCAACTCGACCGCCGAGGAGTTCTCGAGCTTGAAGGTCTTGACCTGGACGGCCCGGCTGTCGCCCTGCTCGTCGAGGCGCTTGATCATCGCGACGACATCGGGCACTTCGTCGGCCGGGCCGCGGACCAGGATGCTGTTGGAGTTCGTCTCGGCCGTGACGGTGACCTTCTGCTCTTCCCCGGCCGCGGGGGTCCGCCGGGCTCGGCTGTATCCCGACCCGCCCGTCCGCGCCGCGAGCGTGGCGTTGACGGCATCGGCGAGGCTGGGGGCCTCGGCATTCTCGAGCTTGACGATCTCGATGATCGTCTGCGAGCCGGCCTCCTCCTTGTCAAACGTCTGGATGAGCTGCTCGGCCAGCGCGAGCTTCTCCGGCGAGCCTTGCACGACGATCGAGTTCGTCGCCTCGATGGCCGCCACGCGAACCGAATCGCCCGCCGACGACGTCGGTCGCCGCCCGCGGTACCGGGAGTAACCCGCCGCCGCGCCGGAGCCCGACTCGGTCAGCATGGTCTGGAGCACGTCCACCAGGTCCGTCGCCTTCGCGAACTTCAGCGCGAACGTCCGGGTCTCGACGCCCGCCTCCGTGGAGACCTTCAGGTCCTGGATGACCTTGTCGATCTCCACCAACTGCGCCGCCGTCGCCGCCACCAACAACTGCTTGCCCGACGGGTCGGTGTCGAACTTCGGGGCCGGCGGCTCGTCGCCGCTCGCGCCCCGCCCGCGGAAACTCCCCCGCCGGTCCTCCCCGAACAGCCGCCCCAACGCCGCGGCGAGGTCGGCGGCCTTGCCGCTGGGCACGGGGTACGTCCGCACCTGCACGAGCGTCGCGCTCTGGTCGCTGTCCAGCTTGGCGACCATGGCGGCGATCTCGGTGATCTTCTCCTTCGGCGCGTCGACGATCAGGGCCTTGTCGCCCGGCGCGGCCGTGATGATCACGCGCTGGGCGTCGTCGCCCGACGGGGTGACCGTTCGCGTCCGCCCGTACCGTCCATAGCGGCCGAAGCGGGTCGCAGCGGCCGAGGCCGTCGAGGCGTACAACTGGGTGAGCGTCTCGGCCAGGGCGCTGGCCGAGGCGTGCTTCAGCGGGATGATCTGGATCTCGCGGGCCTGGCTGGGCGTGGTCTTGTCCAGGTTGGCGATCATCTCCTCCAGCATTCGCCGCTGCGACTCGGGCGCACGGATCAGGACGGAGTTGGTCAGCGGGTCGGCCTGGATGGAAACCTCCTGCTCCTGCCCCCGCCCGACCGGCGGGAGCATCGCCTGGAGGATGGTCACGAGCGTCTCGGCGCGGGCGTTCTTCAGCGGCACGAGCCGGATGATGCTCGCGCCGGCCGCCTCGGGTGTGTCGAAACCCTTGATCAGCGTCTCGGCGAGCTCGATCTTGTCGGCCGGGCCCTGGACGACCACCGCGTTGGTGGCCTCGACGGCGGCGACGCGGACCTGCCCCGTCGCGCCCGTCGGCCCCCGCCGCCCACGATAGGGAGACCGCGAGCCGAAGCGGCTGTAGCTGGGCGTCGAGCCGGACTCCGTCAGCATGGACTCCAGCACACCGACGACCTCCGTCGCCTTGGCGTGCTTCAGGAGGAAAGTCTTCGTCTGGCTGGCCAGGACGGTGGCGGCCTCGAGCTTCTCGATGACCTTGTCGATCTCGACGAACTGGGCGGCGGTCGCGGCGACCATGAGCTGATTGGTCGTCGTGTCGGCCTCGAAGCGCGGCTCGGGCTCCTTCGCCTGCGTGGGCGCCGGCGTTCGGTATCGGCCGGAGCGGCTCTCCTGGGCGAACAGCCGGGCCAGCGAGTCCGCCACGTCGGTGGCCTTCGCGCTCTTCAACTGGTACGTGCGGATCTCCACCAGGCCGGGGGCGTCCTCGACGTCCAGGGAGGTGATCAACTGGGCGATCTCGTCAATCTTGGTCTTGGGGGCCTCGATGACGATGGCCTTGTCGCCCGGCGCGGCCGTGACAACGACGCGGTCGTCCGTCCCGCTGGGCGCGGAGCGGCCGTAGCGGCTGCCGCGATACCGGCTGTACGGGCTGTACGAGGACGTGCCGCTGGAGGTGTAGAGCTGCTCGAACATCATCACCAGCGCCGCGGCCGAGGCGTGCTTCAACTGGATGATCCGGACCTCGCGCGTCTGGTCGGTCGTCTCCTTGTCCAGTTGGGTGACGATGCTCTCGATCTTGAGCCGCTCGGACTCGGACCCGCGGAGGAGGATGGAGTTCGTGCCCTTGTCGGCCTCGATGACGACGGGGGGCTCCTCGCCTCGGGGCGTCGGCGGGAGCATGTTCCGCAACGTCTCGACGAGGATCTCGGCACGGGCGTTCTTCAGCGGCAGCCGGGTGATCGTCGCGGCGGCGGCCATGTCCGGCACGTCGAAGCCCTTGATGAGCTGCTCGGCGAGCAGGAGCTTTTCCGGCGGGCCCTGGACGACGATCGAGTTGGCCTGTTCCAGGGCCGCGACACGGACGTCGCCCGACGAGGCCGTCGTCGCCGGCCGGCCGTATCGCCCGTACCGGCTGTAACGGCTCCGCGAGTACGAGGAGGCCGACGACGCGCCCGATTCCGAGAGCATCGTCCGCAGGACGTCGACGAGGTCCACGGCCTTGGCGAACTTGAGCTTGAAGGTCTTGGTCTCGCTGGCCAGCCGCGGCGATTCCTGGAGGGTCTTGATGGTCTTTTCGATCTCGACGAACTGCGGGGCGGTGGCGGCGACCAGCAATTGGTTGGTCGCGGCGTTGGCCTCGAAGCGCGGGTCGGGAGCGCCGGTGTCGCCGCCCATCCGCCCGCGGGAGCGCTGCTGGACGTAGAGGGCCTCCAGGGACGAGGCCACGTCGGTGGCCTTAAGGCCAAAGAAGTCGTACGCGCGGACCTCGACCTTGCCCGGCGCGTCCTCGGTGTCCAGCGACTGGACGAGCTGGGCGATCTCCTCGATCTTGGTCTTGGGCGCGTCGACCACCAGGGCCCGGTCGCCCGGGGCGGGGGTGATAATCACGCGCTCGGGGTCCTCTCCCGCCGGCTGGGGCGTGTAGCCGCGATTGTAGCGGGAGTAGCGGGAGTAGGGCGAGTAGCGGGAGGACGTTCGCGCCCCCGTCGCGGCCGGGTAAAGCTGGGCGAGCATCGTCACCATCTCCGCGGCGGAGATGTGCTTCAGCGGGATGATCCGCGTCTCTCGCGCGGCGGCGATGGTGGCCTTGTCCAGCGTGGCGATCATCTCCTCGATCGTCTTTCGCTGGGCATCGGGCGCGCGGAGGATCAGCGAGTTGGTCAGCGCGTCGGCCTGAATGAACACCTCGGAGGGCTCGCCCCGGGGCGGGGGCGGGATCATCGCCTGGAGCGTGGCGGCGACCTTGGCGGCCTCGGCGTTTTGGAGGCGGATCATGCGGATGGGGTCGACCTTCGCGGTGGCCTCGACGTCCAGGGCCTTGATCAGCTCGGCCATCGCGATGTGGTCGTCCTCCGACGCGGTGATGATCAGGCTGTTGGTGT
>Ga0272441_10002925_pt1 | contig 33691 bp, 30 predicted proteins | sample SSMProp6N_FD_193582 | JGI IMG/M metagenome (GOLD analysis project Ga0272441, IMG submission 193582) | Marine sediment archaeal communities from Little Sippewissett salt marsh, Falmouth, MA, United States - SSM-Prop-6N | ecosystem: Environmental > Aquatic > Marine > Wetlands > Sediment ... | reverse complement strand
GCTACCAGAGGCGAGTTAAAACCGCTCGCCAGGGTCACCGCCCGGGCCTGGTGCTGGTAATCCTTGCTACGGTGCTTAACCCTTAGCTCGACCCTGTCGGGGGATGTTTCCAGGCCAGTAACGGTCGTGGCGTAGTGGTAGTCGGCGCCCGCTTCCCGGGCCAGTCGCGCCAGGTAGCGGTCAAAGGCGGCCCGGTCGAGCACGGCAGCCTGCGGCGCCTCGCGCCCGATTAGTAATTCCCTACCGGAAGGCGAGAAGAGACGCGCCCGGCCAAGCAGCCTCAGGACGACGTCGTCCGGTAGGGCGAAGGTACTGAGACATTCCTGGCTGACGATGCCGGTGCAGCAGGCCCCGGCGGCGTCAGGCTCTTTGGCCTCGAAGACGGCTACCCGGTGGCCTCAACGGGCTAGCTGATAGGCCAGCCGGCTGCCGACCGGTCCACCGCCCACGATAGCGAGGTCATCCATCTGTCCCCCTCCGTTACTCAGACTAGCTTAATGATACCCCGGCAGCGTGCCGCTTAGCCAGCGAGGGGGCGCTTTGCCGGGCGGCCGGGACGGCGGGGATAAGCGGGGGGAGTGGGGCTAGTCTTGTCGATGATTACCAGTTCGTTGCCCTCGGGCAGCTCGTCGAGGACGACTGTTTTAATCTCCCGTAGCCGCCCCCCCAGCCGGCTAACGGCATAGGCCGCCTCACTAACCTCGGTGGTGATGTCGCCCCGCTTGGGGGCGATGAGGCTGCCGCCGACCATGACAAAGGGAAGGGTTAACTCGACCAGGGTAGCCAGCGACGCCACGGCACGGGCCAGGACAAAGTCGAACTGCTCGCGGTAGGCGGGCTGGTGGGCGATTTCCTCGGCCCGCCCGGTGATAATCTCGACGTCCCTCAGGCCCAGCTCCTGGCAGATATGTTCCAGGAAAGCCACCTTCTTGGCGGTGGCCTCAAGTAAAGACAGCTTAAGGGAAGGACGCAGGATTTTCAGGGGTAGGCCGGGCAGTCCCGCCCCGCTGCCGACATCGAGCACCCGGCCCTTCGGTGCGATCACGGGGGCGATGGTCAGCGAGTCGAGGAAATGCTTTGTCTGAACCTCTTCACTTTCGGTGATGGCCGTCAGGTTGCAGCGCCGGTTCCCGGCGATGAGTTCCCGGTAGTAGGTGTCGAACCGCGCCAGCTGACTGGCGTCAAGCTCCAGCCCCAGCGCGGCGGCGCCTCTTTTCAGTGTCTCCATCATGGCCTCAGGGCACCCCGGCCCCTAGAGCCACCGTTTCTTCTTGAAGTAGACCAGCATGACGGCGGCGATAACCCCCATGGCAATCAGGGAGCCGAGGTAGCCGTAATGCCAGTCGAGCTCCGGCATGTAGCTGAAATTCATGCCGTAGATGCCGGTGACGAAGGTCAGGGGGATGAAGATGGCGGCGAAGACGGTCAGTACCTTCATCACCGCGTTCATGCGGTTTGAGAGGCTGGAAAGATAGACGTCAAGCATTCCGGAAACCATGTCCCGGAAGCTCTCGATGGTGTCAATAATCTGGATGGTGTGGTCGTAGACGTCCCGCAGGTAGATTTTGGTGGTGTCCTGAATCAGGGGCGACTCACTCCGCTGCATCTTGCCGACCGTCTCCCGCATCGGCCAGACCGATTTGCGCAGCAAGATCATCTCTTGCTTCATGTCGCTGATGGTCTGCAGGGTCTCCGATTTGGGGTTGATGGTGATTTCGGTGCTGGTATTCTCGATCTGGTCGCCGAACTCCTCGAGGACGGCGAAGTAATTATCAATCACGCCGTCTAGCAGCGCGTAGGCCAGGTAATCGGTGCCCTGCTTCCGGATGCGGCCCCCCATGCGGATCCGCTCCCGGATGTGGCCGAAGGTATCCTCTTCATGCTCCTGGAAGGTAATAACCCAGTTCTGCCCGAGCACCAGGCTGACATGCTCTACCTCGACCCGCCCGCTCTGCCGGCTGTGATAGATCATCTTCATGACGACGAAGATATAATCGCCGAAGTCCTCCATCTTGGGGCGGTGGTTGGTGTTCATGAGGTCTTCAAGCAGCAGGGGGTGCAGCTGAAAGTGATGGCCGAGACTCTCGATTAGGGTGGTGTCCTGTAGTCCGTCGATGTTTATCCAGGTAACGGATGACGTGTCCCGGAAAGGGAAGCACTCCTCGATAGCCGTCAGTTCCCGTTCATCAACGTGGAGGGTGTCATAGTCGATGAGGTTGATTTTGACCTGCTTGGCATCACGCTCCCCGATATAGACCAGGGCTCCCGGCGGCAAGCCGGCCTTCTGGGATGCTCTCCGTACGTGTCCGGGCAATTTCGCCCCTTTCTTAGACGGTGGTGCTCAATACTTTAATGACCGCCGTCGTCTTTGTCAAGCCGCGCCGTCAGGATTTTTACCCGGTTTGGGGGTGCTAAGCAACGTAAAACGGACAAAACTTTACATTGTTTACGGATTGTATTATAGTTAATAGCGAAAATTTAATATGTGACCGCTAGGGGTGCTTGAAGGCTGAGAGGTGACGTTAGGCCAACCCTGTGAACCTGATCTCGGTAATACGAGCGTAGGGATGCGGCAGGTAATGAGACCAAGGTTTTTCTGCCTTTTGCCGGAACCCTTGGTCTTTTTGGTTTTTGTTGTATTGGGAGGTGAGCAGATGACACAACTGGAGTTAGCGCGGCAGGGGATTATCTCGCCGCAGATGGAGGTGGTGGCCCGTGATGAGGGCGTGGATGCCGAGTTCGTCCGGCAGGGGATTGTGGCGGGCACCATCGTGATCCCGGCCAACACCCGGCACCATAATCTGGTGCCCTGTGGTATCGGTAAGGGGCTCAAGACCAAGGTCAATGCTAACATCGGCACTTCCTCCGACTACTGCGACGTCCAGTTCGAGCTGGAGAAGCTGGAGGCGGCGGTCGGTGCTGGAGCCGATGCCGTGATGGACCTTTCCACCGGCGGCGACATCTCGGCCATCCGGCGTACTATCATCGAGGCCAGTACCGTCGCCATCGGCACGGTGCCCATCTACCAGGCGGCCATCGAGGCGGCCAACAGCCGTGGCGCCATCGTCAAAATGACGGTTGACGACCTCTTCGCCGGTATCGCCGACCACATCCGGGACGGCGTCGATTTCATCACCGTGCACTGCGGACTGACCCAGCAGGCGGTGGCCCGCCTCAAGGAGCAGGGCCGGGTCGCCGACGTCGTTTCCCGCGGCGGAGCCTTCCTCATCGGCTGGATGCTCTATAACGAGCGCGAAAATCCCCTTTACGAGAACTACGACCGTCTCCTGGAGATGTGTCGCGAGTATGACGTTACCCTGAGCTTGGGCGACGGGATGCGGCCGGGAGCGACCGCCGATGCCACCGACCGGGCCCAGATTGAAGAACTGCTCTGCATCGGCGAACTGGTGCAACGGGCACAGGCAGCCGGGGTGCAGGCGATGGTCGAGGGGCCGGGCCACGTGCCGCTGGACCAGATTGAGGCCAACGTCCGGCTGGAGAAGTCGATTTGTAAAGGGGCGCCCTTCTACGTGCTGGGGCCGTTGGTAACCGACGTCGCCGCTGGCTACGACCATATCACCGGGGCCATCGGCGGAGCAATTGCCGCCGCCTTCGGCACCGATTTCCTGTGCTACGTTACCCCCACCGAGCACCTCTCCCTGCCCGACCCGGAGGACGTGCGTCAGGGTGTGATTGCCTCGCGCATCGCCGCCCACGCCGGTGACATCGTCAAGGGGGTCAAGGGGGCCGCCGAGTGGGACCGGCAGATGTCGGTGGCGCGCAAGCAGCTCGACTGGGAGGAGCAGGCGCGGCTCTCCCTCGATCCGGAGCGGGCCCGGGCGGTGCACGGTAAGCACACCTCGTCGGGGGCGGCCTGTAGCATGTGCGGCGGCTTCTGCGCCATGGAGCTGGTGGAGCAATACCTGGGGTCGAAGGTGCCCCGGTGCTAATCAGGACAAGCGAGTACCAAAACCAAAAGGAGAATTGTCATGCAACTTGATGATGTTACGATTTCCCGGATTATTACCAGTAATTTCGCCGATGAGTTTCAGGATGCCATGGATATCGACGTGGCCATCGGCGGCGCCGGGCCGTCGGGGATGGCGGCCGCCTACTACCTGGCCAAGGCGGGGGCCAAGACCGCCATCTTCGAGCGCCACCTCAAGGCGGGGGGCGGGATGCCGGGGGGCGGCATGATGTTCAACACCATCGTCGTCCAGGAGGATGCCAAGGATATCCTCGATGATTTCGGTATCCGCTACCGCGAGGCCCAGCCGGGCTACTACACTGCCGATTCGGTGGAGGCCACCGCGGCGCTCTGCCTCAAGGCGGTGCAGGCCGGGGCCAAGATATTTAACCTCATCGGCATCGAGGACGTCATGATTCGGGAAGACGACAAAGTCACTGGGCTGGTGCTCAACTGGACGGCGGTTACTATGGCCGGGCTGCACGTTGACCCGCTCTCCATCCGTTCCAAGCTGGTCATCGATGCTACCGGCCACGCCTGCGAGATTTGCCACATTATCGTTGACAAGCTTAAGGGGAAGCTGGATACCCGGGACGGCAGCATTATGGGGGAGCGGTCGCTGTGGGCTGACGTCGCCGAGGGCCGGATTCTGGAGAACACCCGCGAGGTCTATCCGGGCCTGCTGGTGGCCGGGATGGCGGCCAACGCCGTCTGTGGCACCCACCGCATGGGCCCTATCTTCGGCGGGATGCTGCTCTCCGGCAAGCGGGCGGCGGATATTGCTCTGGAAAAACTCGGCGTGCCCAGCTGTACCTCATGAAAGCGGAAATCGTTTCCATCGGCACCGAGCTTTTGCTCGGCGAGATAACCGATACCAATGCCTCGTTTTTGGCGGGTGAGCTGCCGGAGCTGGGTATTGACCTCTTCTGGATATCCCAGGTAGGCGATAACCGGGCGCGGCTGCTCAAGGTATTGAAGCGAGCCTGGCAGCGCTCCGACCTGATACTGGCTACCGGCGGCCTGGGGCCGACCGAGGACGATATTACCCGCGAGGCCGTCGCCGACCTCGTCGGTGAGAAGATGGTCATCAACCCCACCCTGGAGCGCGAGCTGTGGGAGTTTTTCCGTAACTTCGGCCGGGAGATGTCGCCGAGCAACCTCAAGCAGGCGATGATTATTCCCTCCGCGGAGGTCATCCCCAACGTCAACGGGACAGCGCCGGGCTGGTGGGTGGAGAAGGAAGGCCGCATCCTGGTGGTCATGCCGGGGCCACCCCGGGAAATGCAGCCGATGTGGCATGATGAGATTCTACCCCGGCTGCGCCGTATTATCGGCGGCGGCATTATCTTCTCGCGGACGCTGAAGCTGTTCGGCATTCCGGAATCGACGGTGTCCGATATGATAGCGCCGCTGCTCGCCGCGTCCAACCCGACGCTGGGCATCTACGCCAAGATCGACGGCATTCACCTGCGCTTGGCGGCCAAGACCGACGACCGGGCGGCTGCCGAGCAGTTGATGGCGGCTGGTGAGGCCGAGATTCGGGCCCGCTTCGCCGATCATCTCTGGGGCTGCGACGACGAGACCCTGGAGGCGGTGGCCGGACGTAATCTCCGGGAGCGGAAGCTGAGCCTGGCGGTGATGGAGGATTACAGCGGTGGTCAGCTCATTGCCACGATTACGGCTGCCCCGGAGATAGCGGCTCATCTGAAGGGTGGTCTGGCGGTGACCTCGGAGGAAGCGCTGGTCGCCGGGGGCGTAGCCTACGATATCATCGCCCGTGAGGGTCGGGGCAGTCCCGGTATCGCCCGGGCGATGGCCGAGGCAGTACGCTCGCGGTTGGGGGCGGATATCGGCCTCGGCATCAGTGGCCTTGATGAGGGGGGTAAGGAAGTCGGCAAGCAGTTCGGCACCTTTCATATTGCCCTTGCCGATGGCAAGGAGACGCGGGTGGTTACCAACCGCTACCCTGGGGAGAGGAACCGGGTGCGGCACTGGGTAGTCTCGGCAGCCCTTTTCGAGCTGATTAAGCGGCTGGCCCCCGGCATCCCCTAACCCGGACGGGGCAAAGACTGCCGGATCTCAGGCGTGATGTTTATGTTCTGTTGAGATTATGTTAGTATATTGTCAGCATGAGCGACGCAATCAACCTGGGTAAGATTTTCGGGATTCAGATCCGTCTACATTACAGTTGGTTCATTATCTTCGCGCTGCTGGTGGTTTCACTGGTTTCACCTAACTGGGATTCGGGGTTTGCCTGGGGTATCGGCATCACCACCTGCATCCTGTTCTTTGCCTCAGTAGTGGCCCATGAAATGTCCCACTCGCTGGTGGGGCGGGCCAACGGGATTACGGTGACCAGCATTACCCTGTTCATCTTTGGTGGCATGGCGCTGATGACCAAGGAGGCCACCAAACCAGGCGCCGAGCTCAAGATGGCCGCCGCCGGGCCGGTTTGCAGCGCTATCCTGGGCGCGATTTCACTCTTAGTCTGGATGTTCGTCCCCCTGCATGCCACCGTAAAGGACATGTTCTTCTGGCTGATGTATATCAACTTCGCGCTGGCTATTTTCAATCTCATTCCCGGGTTCCCCCTCGATGGCGGCCGTATCTTCCGGGCATTCCTGTGGCGGCGCAGCGGGGATTTTCGCGGGGCCACCCGCCTGGCGACTCGTGTCGGTCAGGGGATTGCCTATGTCTTTATCGGCGGCGGTATTGCCATCGTCGTGCTCTCTCTTTTCGACCGTGCCCCCTTCGACCTTGGCTGGTTTAGCGGCGTCTGGATTGCCTTCATCGGCTGGTTCCTGCTCAACGCAGCCCAGTCCAGTTACCGGCAGACGGAATGGCGGGAGACGCTGCGCCGTTTCATGGCATCCCAGGTGATGACCAGCGGCTATCCGGTGGTACCGCCGGAGGTGACCCTCAGCCGTCTCGTCGAGGAGCACATCTTCCCCACCGCGCACCGTCTCTTCTGGGTGGCTGGTGAGGATAAGGTCGCCGGGGTTTTGCCCCTGGAAGCCGTTAAGGCAGTACCCCGCGGCAAGTGGGGCACGACGGCGGTGCGGGACATTATGAAACCACTGACACAACTGGATTCCGTCAGCCCCGATACGGGCGCCCTGGAGGTGTTTGAGAAGATGAACGCCGCTAACGCCGACCAGGTGCTGGTGGTAGCGGGGGGACGGATTATGGGTCTGGTAACGCGGGAGAACCTGATGGGCTTTCTCCGCGTCCACTCCGAGCTGGGGTCTCGTTAGGTAATCAAAGCCGCGCTTTTTGGCGGCAGTCATAATCAGCGCAGCAAATGAGTGCTGGCGACGTTTGTTCTAGCTCTCATGACCTTGACAAAGTTACCCGGTTATGACACTATTGTTACGAACTGGTAGTGTAGCTTGTGCTACGCTGGCATGGTGTTTTCTGGTAGTGTGGTTGGCTGTTTTAGAGTAGTTACATCTAATTACTGGCAGCGCGTGGTTCTCCAAAACCTATCTTGAAGCGGAGTTTCGCTTCGTTTTAGTTGTCTTTACTACGTGCGCCGGAAGTATATCCATCGCCGGGGAAAGAGTTTGTAATAAATCTTAGTCTGTAAATATGTAAGGAGGTTACCAATGGTCAATGGATACAATGGGAAGATTTTGTTTGTTGACTTAACAACCGGTTCGTTTGCAGAAGAAGAGGTGCCCGAAAAGATCTACCGAGAGTACATCGGGGGGCAAGGTCTGGGGGCCCGCATTCTGTACGAACGCATGAAACCGAAGGCTGATCCGCTGGGGCCGGATAACATGCTCGGTTTTCTGGTCGGACCGCTGACGGGGACGAGCATCCACGGTGCCCGTTACCAGACGGTTACTAAATCTCCGGTTACCGGGGGTTGGGGTGACGCTAATTCCGGCGGCTCGTTCGCTCCGGTATTCAAGGCCGCCGGCTACGACGGCGTTTTCTTCAGCGGTATCTCCGAGAAACCAGTCTATTTGTTTATCGATGATGGTAAGGCCGAAATCCGGGATGCCTCTCAAATCTGGGGCAAGGATACCGTCGAGACCGAGGAGGCCATTCGGGAAGACTTGGGCGACCCCAAGGTCAAGGTGGTCTGCATCGGCCCGGCCGGTGAGAAGCTGTCGCTGATGGCCTGCATCCGCCACGAGGGCTCGGCGGCGGGCCGCTCCGGCGTCGGCGCGGTGATGGGATCCAAGAAGCTCAAGGCGGTAGCTGTCCGGGGCACCAAGAAAGTCACCATGGCCGACCCCGACAAATTCGCTCAGCTGCGCAAGGACTACCTCAAGAATGTCAAGGACACCGAGCACCCCTTTGCCCTGATGTTTAAGGGTTGGGGCACCTGCTCCTTCCTCACCCCCTGTGTCCAGGGTGCAGACTCGCCGGTGAAGAACTGGAGTCGCTATGGAGAGACTGCCTTCCCTAATCACGGGAAAATCAGCACCGACGAGGTGCTCCAGTACCAGTATAAGAAACATGGCTGCACCGGCTGCCCGCTGGCCTGTAAGGGCTGGTACCGGATGGAAACGCGCTACGGCACGGTGGATACCAGCAAGCCGGAGTACGAGACCCTGTCGCTGATGGGGCCCAATCTGCTGATTGACGACCTGGAGGCGATTAGCAAGGCCAATGAGCTCTGCAACCGTCTCGGTCTGGATACCATTGGCGCCGGTGCCGTCATTGGCTTTGCCATGGAGTGCTGGGAGAGGGGGGTCATCACCGCCAAGGATACCGGTGGCCTCGATCTCAGCTGGGGCAATGGTGATGCTCTGGTGAAGCTAACCGAGCAGATTGGTTACCGGGAAGGTTTCGGTGACGTGCTCGCCGACGGTGCCAAGAAGGCCGCGGAGCGTATCGATAAAGGCTCCGAGGAGTGGGCAATCCATATCGGTGGGCAGGACCTGCCGGCCCATGACCCGCGTGTCAGTAGCGGTTACGCCTGGGGCTATACCACCGAGGCTACCCCGGCCCGTCACACCGCCAACCAGTGCAAGGATGGTTGGGATCATGGTGTTCCCTGCTCGCCGGTGGGGCTCGATAAACTGATCTCGAGGCACGATGACATCATGAGTCTCGATAACGCGTCGGATTGGGCGATATGCAGCGCTATCGACCGGGTGTGGACCTCGACCGGCCTCTGTATCTTTGCCTATTACCCTGAGGGTCTGCCGCTGGTGGAGGCCATCTCGGCCCTTACCGGATGGGATGATTTTACCATCGAGGAGGCGGTGACTGCCGGACTTCGCATCCATGCCCTGCGCCAGGCGTTCAACTTCCGTGAAGGTGTTGATCCCAGCGCGTGGAAGTTGCCCAAGCGCCTGACGGTACCCCATAACGAGGGTCCGCACAAGGACAAGCCGGTTACCGTAGTTGAGATGAAGGCTAAGGGCTACGAGGCCCTGGGCTGGGATCCCAAGACCGGCAAACCCCTGGACGAGACCCTGAAGAAGCTGGGCCTGAAAGAGTTGGTCGGTTAAATTTCCGGGGAATAAGCCTGTCGAAATAATAGAAAATCGCTCCTTCGGTGTCTGGCACTGGAGGAGCGATTTTTTAATCAGAAGCTGGCCGGGGGGTGGAGGAGTAAAAAATGAGGAGGTGTGGAATTGGCGAGATGGATTGTGATGGGCTTTACCGATTGCGCCGACCCGGCGCGGGATGCGGAGTATAACGAGTGGTACGATAACATCCATGTGCCAGACGTCCTGAAGGCCCCGGGGGTCATGCGGGCAACACGCTATCATAACATCGACCCCGAGGGCGGACCCGGTAAGTACCTGTCGCTCCTGGAGATAGAGAGCGATAATATTGACCAGACAATCGCCGACCTGCGGGCACACCTCGGTCGGCTGCAAGCGGCGGGCCGCTTCACTGATTTATTGGTCGATGTTTCCTTTGTTGTTTACCGCGAGCTAGGCTCTCAGAGCCGGTAAAAGGCGGCAGTACCACTAGGGTAGTATATACTCATTAGTCAATTGTGCTATTTATTATTAATAAAACCCTTGACAAATTCTCACTGCTGTGGTGTATAATTTTCTATCCTGTTGGATATAGGGTTGGAAGTTTGCCGTTACCATCGGGTATTCCTAAGCTTGTCCGTAAGCCATGGATGACCAAACTGCAACCAAATAACTAAGAAGGGAGGGCATCCTTGAGCTACGAGGACAAGACTCTGACGTGCGTTGAGTGTGGCGCTGAATTTACCTTTAGTGCTTCCGAGCAGGAATTTTTTGCGGAGAAGGGTCTCGCTAACGAGCCTAAGCGTTGTCTGGAATGCCGGCAGAACCGGCGTCGGCAGCGGCGTGATTCGTTCGGCGAGATGGATGGCAGCTATCGCCGGCAGCGACAGATGTTCGACGCAGTCTGTGCTTCGTGTGGCGTCGAGACTCAGGTGCCGTTCGAGCCTCGAGAAGGCCGACCGGTTTACTGTAGCGATTGCTACGCCAAAGTCAAGCAGTAATCAGCGATTTAGAAGCGGTTACATTCGTGGGGGGAGTGGTGCTTGAGCACCGCTCCCCTTTTTTGTGCCAGCCATTACCCTCTGCAGCCGCCCGGCAAGATTGACAAACAAGGGTCGCAGATGGTAGATTTAATTGTAATTAGCAATCAAAGGCTTCGACTGCTAATTAGGAGTGAAATGCTATCACCGCGACAGGAAACGATACTGAAATCGATCGTCGGGCAGTACATCATTAAGGCGACCCCGGTGGCTTCGCGCTACATCGTCGCTGACCGCGACCTCGGCGTCAGCCCGGCGACAATCCGTAACGAGATGGCCCGTCTCGAAGAGGACGGCTATATCACCCGCCAGCATCCCTCGGCGGGCAGCGTACCCTCCGACCGGGGCTATCGCTATTACGTCGAGTCGTTGGGCGATATTGAGCTGCCCCAGGCGGAGCAGCGCATGGTCAGCCACCTCTTTCACCAGGTGGAAAAGGAACTCGACGAGTGGCTCAAGTTGGCTGCCAAGCTGTTGGCACAGCTAGTGCACAACATGGCACTGGTAACCGTACCCCGGACGGCCCACTGCCGCTTCCGGTATATCGAGCTGGTCAGCCTGCGGGAGCACGCGGCGCTGGGTGTTTTCGTACTGCGGGGGGCACGGGTGAGGCAGCGCATCATCTACTACGAAGCGCCCCTGTCCCAGGCGGAGCTAACGGCAGTTGCCAGCCGTTTGAACACCATCTATGCCGACCTGAACGCCGTCGAGATTGAGACGGTGGAAACGGAGCTATCGGTCTTCGAGCGGCAGGTAACCGACCAGATTGTCAGCGTGCTGGCTGCCGAGGAGAGCCGGTGCTATGAAGAGCCGTACCTCGACGGGCTGCACTTCATCCTCGGCCAGCCGGAGTTTGTCGGCGGCGGGCAGTTGAAGTCACTGCTGGAGATGATTGACCAGCGCACGCTGCCGGAGATTATCAAACCGGACAGTTTGGGGGAGAGCCGTCCCCAGGTGCTCATCGGCCATGAGAACACGGCCGTGGCGATTCAGAACTGCAGCCTGGTGGTCGGTTGCTACGGCCCGCCGGGGGAGGCGATTGGCGTTATCGGCGTTATCGGCCCGACGCGGATGCCTTATGCCCGGGCCATCTCCACGGTGAGCTACCTGTCGCTGGTCTTGAGCCGGCTGGCCACCGAGCTTTACGAAAATAACTAGGTTGGATTGATTTATGGATTTGGAGAAAAATAACCAGAGTAACGATGATAATAATTGCCGGGTGGATCCGGAACTCGATGTAGCGGCTGACGTGGAATCGCTGCAACAAGCCTTGGCTGAGGAACAGGAAAAGGCCACCGCCAATCTGGCGGGCTGGCAGCGGGCGCAGGCTGATTTCGCCAACTATAAACGGCGTGCCGAAAAGGAGCGACAGGATACCAGCCGCTTTGCCAACCAGTGTCTGGTACTGGAACTCCTGCCGGTGCTGGATGACCTGGAACGGGCCCTGGCGGCGGTTCCTGAGGAGTTGGCCGAGGACGGCTGGACGGATGGTATCCGTCTCATCGGGCGCAAATTATGGGCGAAGCTTGAGGCCCAGGGACTGGAGCCGATTGCGGCGGTGGGGGAGAAGTTTGACCCCCATTATCACGAGGCCGTGATGCAGGCTAAGGGCGAGGAGGACGTGATTATCGAGGAGATACAGAAGGGCTACCGGCTGCATGACCGGGTGATTCGCCCTAGCAAGGTGGTGGTGGGGAGCGGCGAGATGGATGATAACCAACAAGGAGGAGAGGCATAAAACATGGCCAAAGTAATCGGAATTGACTTAGGAACTACTTTTTCCTGTGTGGCGGTGATGGAAGGTGGCGAACCCAAGGTAATCCCCAATGCCGAGGGCGGCCGGACGACCCCATCGGTGGTGGCCGTCAACAAGGCTGGCGAGCGTCTCGTTGGCCAAGTGGCGCGGCGCCAGGCGATTACCAACCCCGACAACAGCGTCTTCAGCATCAAGCGGCTGATGGGGCGCAAGTACGACGAGCCGACCACGGAGTATGATAAAAAAATGCTGCCCTTCAAGATTGTCAGGGCGAATAACGGTGATGCCTGGGTCAAGATGGGCGAAAAGGAATACAGCCCGCCGGAAATCTCGGCAATGATTCTCCAGAAGCTGAAGAAAGATGCCGAGGCCTATCTCGGGGAGACCGTCACCGAGGCGGTGATTACCGTTCCGGCCTACTTCAACGATTCCCAGCGTCAGGCGACCAAGGACGCCGGTAAGATTGCCGGGCTGAATGTGCTGCGCATCATCAACGAGCCGACGGCGGCTGCCCTGGCCTACGGGCTGGACAAGAAGCACGACGAGACCATCGCCGTTTATGACCTCGGCGGCGGCACCTTCGATATTTCCATTCTGGAGCTGGGCGAAGGCACCTTTCAGGTCAAATCGACCAATGGTGACACCCACCTCGGCGGTGACGACTTCGACCAGCACATCATGGACTGGCTGTGCGACGAGTTCAAGCGGGAGCAGGGCATCGACCTCAAACAGGACAAGATGGCCCTGCAGCGGCTCAAGGAGGCCGCCGAGAAGGCCAAGTGCGAGCTTTCCACCGTGCAGCAGACCGAGGTCAATCTGCCCTTCGTCACCGCCGATGCCAGCGGCCCCAAGCACCTCAACATCACCCTGACCCGTGCCAAGCTGGAGCAGTTAGTAATGGATTTAGTAGAAAAGACCATTGCGCCCTGCAAACAGGCGCTCACCGATGCCGATAAGACTGTTGCTCAGATTGATGAAATAGTCCTCGTCGGCGGCCAGACCCGGATGCCGCTGGTGCAGAGCAAGGTCAAGGATTTCTTCGGTAAGGAAGCCCACAAGGGCGTCAACCCCGACGAAGTGGTCGCCATCGGCGCCGCCATTCAGGCGGGCGTCCTCAAGGGCGAGGTCAAGGATGTGCTGCTGCTGGATGTTACCCCGCTGACGTTGGGTATCGAGACCCTGGGTGGGGTCGCTACCCCGCTCATCCCGCGCAACACCACCATCCCGACCTCGAAGAGCCAGATTTTCTCGACCGCGGCCGATAATCAGCCATCGGTTGAGATTCATGTCCTGCAGGGGGAACGCCCAATGGCGGCGGATAACCGCACCCTGGGGCGCTTCATGCTCGACGGTATCCTGCCGGCGCCGCGTGGCCTGCCTCAGATTGAGGTGACCTTCGATATTGACGCCAACGGCATCCTAAACGTTAAGGCTCACGACAAGGGCACCGGCCGCGAGCAGAAGATAACCATTACCGCCTCGTCCGGTCTCTCCAAGGAAGAGGTTGCCAAGATGCAGCAGGAGGCCGAGTCCCATGCCGCCGAGGACACCCGCAAGCGTGATGAGATTGAGGCCAAGAACACGGCTGATACCCTGGCCTACACCGCGGAGAAGACGCTGCGTGACAACAAGGACAAGATTGCTGATGACCTCAACCAGGAGGCCGAGACCAAGATTGCCGCGCTGCGCACCGCCCTCCAGGGCAGTGACCTTGACGCGATCAAGCAGGCGACTCAGGAGCTTAATGACACCATGCAGAAGATTGGCACCGCTGTCTACCAGCAGCAGACACCGCCCCCTCCGCCGGAGGGTGGTGAGGCCCCGCCCGAGGGTGAGGCCCCCGGTGGCGAAGGCGGCGGCAGTGACGAGGGTACCGTGGAGGGAGAATTCCGCGAAGTTTAGAAATTCCGCCACCTTCTTGGTCGTCGAGTGGTTATTCGGCACCATTGAGGGTGAGTTCTGTGAGGTTTAGGGCTTAGTACAGATTTAGGAGACAGTTATCGCCTCGCCCCTTCCCGAATTGACTGGGGAGGGGGCGGGGTGGTAGTTTAAAAAGGTATGTTAGCGAAACGGGATTATTACGAGGTGCTCGGGGTCAGCCGCGATGCCACCGATGAAGAGATAAAAAAGGCCTTCCGCAAGCTGGCCTTCCAGTATCACCCGGATCACAATCGCAACGGTGATGCCGAGGCCCGTTTCAAGGAGGTCAACGAGGCCTACCAGGTTATCTCCGACCCCGAAAAGCGGGCTGCCTACGACCGCTACGGCCACGGGGCCGGCGATGGACTTTTCGGGCGCGGTTTCGAGGGTTTCGAGTTCACTGGCTTCGGCGATATCTTCGATGCCTTCTTCGGCGGCGGCACCACCGGGCCGGCTCGCCGCGGCCCGCAGCGCGGCACCGACATTAACTACGACGTCCCCATCAGCTTCGAGGAAGCGGCCTTCGGCTGCGAGAAGGAGATTAACATCCAGCGCACCGAGGCTTGTGAGACCTGCAGCGGCACCGGCGCTGCCCCCGGTAAGGAGCCGATACGCTGCCCCAATTGTAATGGCTCCGGTCAGGTGCGGCGGGTACAGCAGAGCATCTTCGGGCGTTTTACCAATATCGCCGTCTGTCCCCAGTGTCACGGCGAGGGTCGCGTTATCCGTGATCCCTGCCCGGAGTGCCGGGGCAGCGGACGTGAGGAAAAGCGACGTCGGATAAGTGTCAAGATACCCGCTGGAGTTGACAGCGGCACCCAGGTCAGAATCCGCGGTGGCGGTGACGCCGGGACCCGGGGCGGACCCAGCGGTGACCTCTACGTTTCACTGGCGGTGTCCCCGCACGATTTATTCGTACGGGAGGGCGATGATGTCCATTACGAGCTGGCGGTTAATTTCGCCCAGGCGGCGCTAGGAACCGAGGTCGAGGTGCCTACCCTCGACGGGCCAAGTAAGCTCAAGATACCGGCCGGCAGCCAGACCGACACCGTTTTCAAGATCAAGCACAAGGGGATTCCTCACCTTCACGGGCGCGGGCGTGGCGACCAGTTCGTGCGCATGCATGTCGAGACTCCGGACTCGCTCTCCAAGAAGCAGCGCCAGTTGCTCCAGGAACTGGCCGAGACCTTTGAGCCTGCCGCCGAAAAGAAGAAAAAGCAGAAGTAGCCCGCCGCGCTAGCGGTGGTTGTGATTAGTGAAGTTGGCTAGCTCCCAGTTCCGTCCCGAGAGCTCATGGGCCGCCTCATCCGAGTTGATTTCCCGGATTAGCTGACGTGGGTCGGTGCCTTCAAAGAGGATGCGGTAGATGACCTCGACCACTGGCATCCCGATGCCTGAGCTCCGGGCCAGGTCGCGGGCCGCCCGGGTAGTGGTGACCCCTTCGGCGATGCCGTTCATCGAGGCCCTGATTTCTTCCAGAGGGCGTCCTTTGGCAATCTCAACGCCGACATTATGGTTGCGGCTCAGGTTGCTGGCGCAGGTGGCGTAGACGTCGCCGATGCCGGCCAGGCCACTAAAGGTGAGGGGGCTTGCCCCCAGGGCCACCCCGAGGGCGGTTATCTCAATCAGGCCGCGGGTGATAAAGGCAGCCTTGGTATTATCGCCGCATTCGAGCCCGTCCACCATGCCCGCTCCCAGCGCCAGGATGTTCTTGAAGGCGCCGCCGAGTTCCACCCCGATGACGTCGGTATTGGTGTAAACGCAGAAGTTGTCAGTTGTCAGCAGCTTCTGGGCGCGGGTAACGACTGGCTCACTGGCGGCGGCAATCACCGTCGCCGCCGGAAGGTTGCGCATTATCTCTCCGGAGAGATTGGGCCCGGAGAGGACGCAAATATTGGGGTGGCATTTGGGTGGAATTTCCTCGGCGATGACCTCGGTCATCCGCTTGTTACTGCCCAATTCCAAGCCCTTGGCGGCGCTGACCACCAGCATCTCCGGGTCAAGGGAGTCCTTGGCCCGCCGGATGTTCTGCCGCATCGTCTGTGAGGGAACGACGAGGAGCACCGCCGCCGCCCCGGCGAGGGCCCCGGCCATGTCGGCGGTCACCGGGATTTCGCGAAGGGCGGCACTTTCCGGGCTGCTGGCTTGAGCGTTAGCCTGACTGATATTATTGGCCTCGGCTGCGGTGCGGGCCCAGAGGACAACCTCGCGCCCTTGCCGGGCCAGGGCGACCGCTAGGGTGGTGCCCCAGCTGGTGGTGCCGATAACTGCTATTTTCGGCATGAGTAATCCGTAACCTCGCTATCACTAAGGGTTGAGCGTTCCGTCGCGGGGGTGCTTCAGCTGCGCAGCTTGGCCTTCTCGCCCAGCTTGCGCTCGGTGCCGGCCATCAGGCGACTGATATTATCGCGGTGCATGATGATGATAATAATACTGCCGATCATGGCGTAAATCAGGTATTCGACCGGGAAATTGTTGTGGATGGTCAGCGGCATAAGCACAGCGTAGGTGCTGACGGCGGCGGTAATCGAGGCCAGCGAAACGAACTTGGTGAGCCCGGCGCCGATGAGAAAGACCTCCCCGCCAATGATGGCGGCCGGTGGGAATAGGGCCGCCAGTCCGCCGAAAAAGGTGGCTACCCCTCGTCCCCCGCCCTTGAATTTGAGGAATATCGAGCGGCTGTGCCCCACCATCGCGGCGACGGCGGCAATCACCTGGGCCGCCAGTATCCCCCAGTGGAAATTGCCGACCACCAGGTAGTTCTGGCTGACAATCGCCCCGGCGATAAGAACAGCCCCGGTGCCCTTGAGCAGGTCAAGGATGAAGACCAGCGCCGCTGCTTTACGCCCGGCGGTGCGCAGGACGTTGGTCGTGCCCATCCGTCCGCTGCCGTACTGCCGAATGTCCACCTTGCCCAGGTGGCGGCCGACGATTATCCCGAAGGGGATGGACCCCATCAGGTAGCCGACCAGCCCGGCGAGGATAAACTTGCCGATAATCACGCTTCCCCCCTTGCCTTGTAGCTCAAGCGCAGCGGCGTCCCCGTAAAACCGAACGCCTCGCGCAGCTTGTTTTCCAGGTAACGCTGGTAGGAGAAATGCATCAGCTTGGGGTCGTTGACAAAGATAACAAAGGTCGGCGGGTTGACCTCGGCCTGGGTGGCGTAGAGTATCTTGAGCTGACGGCGTCCCTGCCGCGGTAACCCGTGAGCAGCCACCGCCTGCTGGATGACGCTGTTAACGGCGGCGGTAGCCGGCCGTTTCATTCTCTCTTTAAATATCTGCTCGACCTGAGGCATTATCTTGGTTACTCCCTTCCCGAGCTTGGCGGAGACATACAGCACCGGGGCATAGTCCATGAACCGGAACTGCCCCTTGATGTACCGCTGGTATTCATCCGCGTTACCCGGTACGGCCAGGTCCCACTTGTTGACTACTATTATAATCCCTTTGGCCGCCTGCTGTACATAGCCGGCGATATGCATGTCCTGCGCCGTTACCAGTTCCCCGGCATCGAGTACCAGCAAGGCGATATCCGCCCGTTCGATGGCCCGTAGCGCCCGGATGACGCTGTAGCGGTTGATCCCCGCCCCGATGCGCCCCCGGCGCTTGATGCCGGCCGTATCAATAAGTAGCACACTTTCGCCGCCGAAGTCAACCAGGGTATCGACAGCATCGCGGGTGGTGCCCGGCAGGTCGCTGACGATGGCCCGTCCCCCGCCGGTGATGGCATTGAGCAGGGTGGACTTGCCCACGTTGGGCCGCCCCACGATGGCAACCCGTATCGCGGACGTGGGTTCCTGGGGGGTAGTGGTTATCGGTAGCAGGGGCAGCAGCCGCGCCAGCAGTTCGTTGATGCCCCGGTCGTGGTAGGCGCTGACCGGCAGCGGTTCACCCATCCCCAGCCGGTAGAAATCGACGGCGGCGGTCTCCAGCTTGTCGTTATCGGCCTTGTTGGCGACCAGTAGAACGGGTTTCTCGCTCCGGCGCAGCCAGTCGGCAATCTCCTCATCGGCGGTGACAACGCCGTCGGTTACCCCGACCAGGAAGATGATAACGTCGGCATCGGCGACCGCGGCGGCCACCTGCTCGTTAACCTCCCGGGTCAGTGTGGCGGTGGGGTCCAGCCCCAGCCCGCCGGTATCGACCACAGTGAAGGTCCGGTCGCCGTAGCTGACATCGGCCAGGATGCGGTCGCGGGTGGTGCCCGGCACGTCATCGACAATCGCCAGCCGTTTGCCCGCCAGGCGGTTCAGGAGGGTGGACTTGCCCACGTTCTGCCGGCCGACAATCGCTACCAGGGGTTTACTCAACTCGACCTCGCTTACCTTGGCGCGGACAGCTCCGGAGCGAACCTGACGCTGGGGGGCTCGATCTCGGTGCGGGTAATCTTCTTCATCTCACTGACGGCTTCCCGGAATTCCTGAACGAAGGCGTTGTATTCCATCACCAGTCGGCTGTACTGTTCCCGCGTTTCGGGCGGCAGCTCCATCTTTTCGGCAATCTCGTGGAACTGCTCGATGAACTCGTAATAGTGGCTGTTTATCAACCACAGCTCGTTGAGGTAGGTGTAGAGATGGGTCTCGGGACGGCTGCTACGGAGGTCGCTCTCGATGCGGCTGATGAAGCTGTCGCACCAGGTATTGAAGATTCGCTTCGACATCTCGCAGGACCGTGCCCAGTCCCAGATTTTGGCGTTCTCGATGGCAAACAGGCTGTTGATGATGGCAAAGATGGACAGCGATGAATCACCCATGAAGCGGCGGTTGAAGTAGCCTGCCATCTGCCGCATCCGGGAGAGAGAAAGCTCCATCTTATGCCGCCGGGTGCTGTGCAGCGCGGTGAGAATCCCGGCGACGAGGATGGCAATGATGGTCGGTGAGATGACGTGAGGCGGCCAGCCGTTAACGCTGCCGATTACCGCCAGTATCGTAATCGTAATCGGCCACCAGATCCAGTCTAGTATATTTCGTGGCAGGCTCATCTTCACCCCCTTATGGGTATTCGGGCAGCATCATTTCCAGTCCGCCCAGCAGCGTCGCCAGCACCGCCTTCTGGATGTGCAGCCGGTTTTCGGCCTGGTCGAAGACGACCGACTGCGGTCCGTCCAGCACGCCGTCGGTGACCTCCTGGCCGCGGTGGGCGGGGAGGGGATGCATCAGGATGGCATCGTCCCGAGCCAGTGCCAGCAGCTCCTCATCGACCACATAGCCAATAAAGGCCTGGCTCTTCTCGGCGGCGATAGCTTCCTCGCCCATGCTTATCCAGACGTCAGTATAGACGACATCGGCCTCGACAACGGCTGCCTTGGGGTCGGCGGTCAGGGTAATCTCGCTGCCGCTCTCCTGGGCGTACCTGCGGGCCGTTTTCATAATTTCGTCATTGACCTGATAGCCCTTCGGTGCGGCGATGCGCACGCTCAGGCCCACCAGGGCGGCGGCCAGCAGCAGGCTGTTAATCACGTTGTTGCCGTCGCCGACATAGGCCAGGGTTACCCCGTCGAAGCCCTTCCTCTCGTAGATGGTGAGCAGGTCGGCTAGCGCCTGGCAGGGGTGCTCCCGGTCGGAGAGGGCGTTAATCACCGGGATGCTGCTGCATGCCGCCAGTTCCTCCAGGGTGCTGTGGGCGAAGGTGCGCGCTGCAATGGCGCTGGCGTAGCGGCTGATGACCCGGGCAACGTCGGCAACCGCCTCGCGCTTGCCCAGCCCCACCTCGGCAGGCGACAGGTAGATGGCCTCGCCCCCCAGCTGGCGCATCGCCAGCTCGAAGCTGAGGCGGGTTCTCAGGGAGGGTTTTTCGAACATGATGGCCAGCGTCCGCCCGCGCAGCATGTTGAGCCAGCCCTCTTCCTTGAGTTCGACGGCATCCCGAATCAGCCGGTAGACGTATTCCGTATCGAGGTCGCTTATCGAAAGCAGGTCCTTACCCGTCACAGTCGCCTCCCTTGTTGACCCTTAGTATAACACGAAAACTAAATCTTCAGTAGTCAGCCCGCCGCCTTGTCCCCCTCGGCGCAGTCCCCGCCGCATTCCCGGCAGTTGCCGTCGCAGGGCTCGGCGTGGATGACGATGTTGGTATCGTGGAGCCGGTTCTTGACCTCGGCTTCCACCTCGGAGCAGACCTGGTGGGCCTTTTCTAAGGTGATGTTCTTGTTGAGCACCAGGTGCAGGTCGGCGTGGCGCTGGCTGCCCGAACGGCGGGTGCGCAGCTTGTGGAAGCTGGCGATTTCGCCGTGGCGGGCTAGTATCTCCTTGATGACGGCCTCGTACTCCGGGTCGAGCCGGGTATCGACCAGCCCTGCCAGTGACTGGGACACGGATTTATAGCCGAGGCGGAAGATATAACCGGCTACCCCGAGAGCGATGATGGGGTCGATGATGGTCTGGCCGGTGAAGCGGATGGCAAGCAACCCCCCGAGCACGGCGGCGGCTGAGTAGATGTCGGCGGTGATGTTAGCGGCGTTGGCTTTCAGAGCGGCGGAGCGGGTCTCACGGGCCACCCGCCGCAGGTGACGGGAGAGGATAAGGCTCACAGCGATAGAGATCACCATTACCACGATGCCGCTCCCGGTCATCTGGATGATGCTGCCGGTGAGCAGGCGGCGTACCGCCCCGTAGACCACCAGCGCCCCGGCCATGAAGATGAGTACTCCCTGGGCCACCCCGGCCACGTCCTCCCACTTGCCGTGGCCGTAGGGGTGCTCGCTGTCGGCGGGCTTGACGGCGGCGCGGACCGCGAGAAAGGTGATGATGCCGGCCACTAGGTCAAGCAGGCTGTCGGCGGCCTGGGCGGCGACGCTGATGCTGCCGGTGAGCCAGGCAAAGATTCCCTTCATGGTGACCAAGGCAATAACGACACCGATGAGCAGCCGGGAAGCCCCAACCTTGCTGGAAAACATCCTTCCTCACCTCAAAATCTACCGTGGAATATAAATTTTAAACCAATAATGCCGCTGGGGCAATGCTGGGTGGGGGATTATCGTGAAAATGGCTAACGAAACGGTGGGCGCTCTGTTATAATGGGGTATGGACGAAACACGCCTCGTGCTCTTCGACGGGAACTCGCTGGTTCACCGGGCCTTTCATGCCCTGCCGTCGTTTACGGTGAGCAAGACCGGGGAGACGGTGGGGGCCGTCTATGGCTTCGCCCTGATGCTGCTCAAGGTTATCAGCGAGCTCAAGCCCACCCACTGCGCCATTGCCTTCGACCTGAAAGCCCCCACCTTCCGCCACCAGCTCTACGATCAGTACAAGGCCCACCGCCCGGCCATGCCCGACGAGCTGGCGGGGCAGCTTGCCCGGGTTCGGGAGTTAGTTGCTGCCTTCCGGATTCCGGTCTTCGAGCTGGCGGGCTACGAGGCCGACGACCTGCTCGGCACCCTAAGTTGCCAGGCGGCGACGCAGGGCATCGATACCGTTATCGTCACCGGGGACGCCGATGCCATGCAACTCGTCTCCGACCGCGTCCGGGTTTTCGCTCCTAAGCGCGGCTTCGGGGATACCATGCTCTACGACGCGGCGGCGGTGGCCGCCAAGTACTGCGTCCCTCCGGAGCATATCGCCGATCTGAAGGGCCTTCAGGGGGATAGCTCAGACAACATCCCCGGTGTCCCCGGCGTCGGCGCCAAGACCGCCGTCAAGCTGGTCACCGAGTTCGGCGCCGTTGAGGATATTTACGAGCGCCTCGACGCGGTCACGCCCCCCCGTTTACAAAACCTTCTCCGCGAGCACGAGGCGGCGGCACGCCAGAGCAAGGAGCTGGCGACCATCGTCACTGACGTTCCCGTCGAGTTGCATCTCGAAGAGTGCCTCACCAGCCGTTATTCCCGCGCCCAGGTCACCGATTTCTTCCGCGAGCTGGAGTTTTTCAGCCTTTTGCCTAAACTGCCCGCGGGCGGTGACGGCGAGACGACGGTGGCTGCGGCGCAGGCCACGGGCGAAACCCCGGTAGCGAAAGACTACCGGGTGATAACGGACAGCGATGACTTCACGCAATTGCTCCGGCGGCTGAAGGCGGCGGAGTCGTTCACCTTCGATCTGGAGACTACCAGCCTTGACATGATGACCGCGGAGCTGGTCGGGGTCTCCCTGTCGCTCGCCCCCGGCGAGGTCTGTTACCTGCCGGTGGGTCATCGAGCTGATGATGGGGCAGCCGCGCAGTTGCCGCTAGCCGATGTGGTCGCCGGGTTAAAACCAATTTTCGAAGATGAAAAGATTCGTAAACAGGCACACAACGGCAAGTACGATACGGCAGTGCTGGCGGGTTACAGGATAGCGGTGCGTAACCTCGCCTTCGATACCATGATCGCGGCTCACCTGCTGGGGGAGAAGGCGATTGACCTCAAGACCCTGGCCTTCAGCCGTTTCGGGATTGAGATGACGCCGATTACCGAACTCATCGGGACTGGCAGCAAGCAGATTACGATGGCAGAGGTGCCAGTGGCGGCGGCGGCCGACTACGCCTGCGCCGATGCCGATGTTACCGCCCGGCTGGCTCAATTACTGGGGCCGGAGCTTGACCGCCAAGGGCTGCGGCGGCTCTTCGATGAAGTGGAGATGCCGCTGGTGCCGATACTGGTCAAGATGGAGCGTAACGGGATTGCGGTGGATACCTACCGGCTTGAAGAGATGTCGCGTCGGCTTGGAGACCGCCTCGCCGAACTCGAGCGTGAGATATACGATGCCGTGGGCCACGAGTTCAACATCAACTCGCCGCGGCAATTAGGCGCCGTTCTTTTCGATGAGCTGGGGCTGCCTGGGGGTAAGAAGACCCGGAGCGGTTACGCCACCGGGGCCGCCGTTTTGGAAGCGCTGCGGCCGGCCCACCCGGCCATTGACCTGATACTGGAGTTCCGCCAGCTCGGCAAGCTCAAATCGACCTATATTGATGCCCTGCCGGCGCTGGTGAACCCGGAGACGGGGCGGGTGCACACCCGTTTCAATCAGACCCGCACCGCCACCGGTCGTCTCTCTTCCAGCGAGCCCAACCTGCAGAATATCCCCGTCCGGGCCGAGCTGGCCCGGGAGATTCGGCAGGCCTTCGTGGCGCCGCCGGGAACCTGTTTGCTGGCGGGGGACTACTCCCAGATTGACCTCCGGGTGCTGGCCCACCTCTCGCAGGCCCCGCAGCTCATCAACGCCTTCCTCAGCGATGCCGATATTCACGCCGCCACTGCCGCCCAGCTCTTCGGGGTGGCGCCGTCCAAGGTTACCCCCGAGATGCGTCGCTTGGCCAAGACGGTTAATTTCGGGGTTATCTACGGCATGAGCGACTACGGGCTGGAACAGGCCACCGAGCTCTCGCGCGGGGAGGCGGCCCGCTTCATCGCTGCTTATTTCGAGAAGTACCCCGGCGTCAAGGGCTACCTGGAAGCCACCAAGCAGCAGGCGCGCGACCTGGGTTACGTCCAGACCCTGCGCGGCCGCAAGCGCTTCATCCCGGAGATTAAGGCGGCCAACCGCATGGTGTGCGAGGCGGCGGAGCGGATGGCAATTAACATGCCGGTGCAGGGTACCAGCGCCGATATTATCAAGATAGCGATGATTAACCTCGACCACGAGATGAGCCAGCTGGGGCTCAAGAGCCGGCTGCTGCTCCAGGTACACGACGAGCTTATCTTCGAGGTGCCCCTCGCGGAGAAGGAGACCATGCTAAGCCTGGTGCCCCAGGTGATGAGCGCCGCGGTGCTGCTGGCAGTACCCCTCAAGGTGGACGTTAAGACCGGCGCCAACTGGGGCGATATGGAGTAGCCTGGCCCAATGGCTAGATTCCGTATCGGGGTGTTGGTAGGTCTTATAAGTGGTTTCGTGGTGCTGGCAGTCCTGGCCAGTGATTACCCCTATTTCCCCTTCGATTTGCCCTTCACTCAGGCCTTACAGGGGTTTAACGGCGCCCTCCTCCCGGCGATGGCGGTGACTTCCTTCATGGGCTCGCTGTGGCCCTCGATTATCATCGTGGCGGACTTTGCGGTTTACCTGGGACTGCGCCGGCGGCGGCTGGCGGCGGCTGTTACCGGCATCGCGACAGCCGCCCTCTCGCTGGGGATTGTGCCCGCCCTCAAGGCGGCTATCGCCCGTCCCCGACCCGTCCCCGAACTGGTCATGGTCATCGCCCCGGACGCAGGCGGCAGCTTCCCCAGTGGTCACGCCGCCTTCGCTGTGTTATTCTATGGGTGGGTTATTTATCTCCTGCCGCAGCTGACTGCTAACCGGGGGGTAATCATTACCCTGCGTGTCCTGCTGGCAGTATTCATCGTCGTGGATATGCTCTCCCGTGTTTACTTGGGGGCGCACTGGGCCAGCGACGTTTTAGGCGGTGCCATACTGGGCGGCATCGCCCTCTGGATAATGATAGTTACTTACGAAATTTTACGAAGAAGGTTGGACGGAAAGGAGTCTCATGCCGGAGCTGCCTGAGGTTGAAACGGTCAAGAACGAGCTTTTGCCCCATGTTATCGGGCGGCGGATTGCCGGGATTGAGCTTTGCTGGGAAGGGATTGTCCGCCGCGGCTGTCCCAATGATTTTCGCAATCGTATCGTCGGCCGGGAGATTACGGCCCTCGACCGCCGTGGTAAGTACCTGATTTTCAGCCTCGATGGGGGTGGAGCGATGATTATCCACCTCAAGATGACCGGCTCGCTCCTCGCCAAGCGCGTCGGGGATGAAGCGGTCAAGTTCACCCGGGCGATTATCAACCTCGACGATGGCGGTCAGATTCAGTTCCGCGACCCGCGTAAGTTCGGGGTGATGCAGTACGTTGATGATGCCCGGAGCGTGGTCGGCAAGCTCGGCCCGGAGCCGCTCGAGCCGGATTTCACCGCCGAGGTTTTGGCGGAGCGTCTGGCCAAGCGCAAGGCCCCCATCAAGCCGGTCATCCTCGACCAGAATTTCATCGCTGGCATCGGCAACATGTACGCTGATGAGGCCTTGTACGATGCCGGTATCAATCCCTTGCGCCCGGCGGATAGCCTCTCCCGGGCCGAGGTTGAGAAGCTGTATAAGGCAATCACGGATGTCCTGAGGGCGGCCATCATCCACAAGGGTGCCAGCGTGCAGAACTACTATCGTCCCGCCGGGGACGAGGGCACCGCCCACTTCCATTTCCGGGTGGCCCACGGCCTGGGGGGCAGGACCTGTGAGCGCTGCGGCGGCCCCATCGAGCGCATCGTGGTGCGGGGGCGGGGCACCTACTACTGCCCCAAGTGCCAGCCCCTCAAGGTCAAGAAGCGGCGCTAGGCCTTTAGCTTCTTCAGCAAACGGGCGACGTTCTTGCCGAAATTCCAGACGGTGGTCATGCCCTCATCATCAGTGTTGACATCGCCCGGCTTGCGCGCAATCGCCATGTTCCAGTAGGTCGAGCCGGGTACGATACAGCCGTGAATCTCGAACCAATAATTGAGCTGGGCGAAGGTAAAGTTCTGACCGGCGCGCCGCGCCACCACGATAGCGCCGCCGACCTTGCCCTCGAAGGCCCGTTGCCAGTAGCCGATATAGCCTGCCCGGTCCATCAGGGCCTTCATCTGGGAAGTGGCTGAGCCGAAATAGACCGGCGAAGCCAGGATGATGGCGTCGGCGGCCTTCATCTTCTTATACAGCGGGAAGAGGTCGTCCTTAAGGGGACAGCGCTCTTCCTTGGAGCAGGTCTCACAGGCGATACAGGGCTTGATTTCCAGGTCGCGCAGGCTGACGAACTCGGTCTCGATGCCTTCCTCGGCAATGGCTTTCAGGGTGTGCCGGACCAGGATTTCGGTGTTGCCGTTCTTACGCGGACTGCCGACAATGGCGATTGCTTTCATAACGCTGCCTCCTCTTGGCTAATAATGCCGTCGTCTCGTTATTCTGGCTGACGCAGCCGTTCCAGGGCGGCCCGGATGCGCGCGAGGCACCGCTCCCGGCCCAGAACCTGCATCGTTTCGAACAGGGGTGGGGCCACGGTGCGCCCGGTGACGGCCACTCGCAGGGTGCCGAAGAGCTGCCCGGTCTTGATGCCGAGCTCCTCCGCCAGCGGCCGCAGTGCCCCTTCCAGGGCGTCGTGGTCGAAGCTGGCAAGGCCCTCCAGCCGCGCCAGCGCCGTTTCCAGGGCGGTAATGGCCCCCTCCGGGGTCATCCTTTTCACGATTAATAGCTCGCGATCGTATGTCATTTCATCATAAAAGAAGAAATCGATCATCCCGGCGACCTCGGCCAGGGTCTTGGCGCGCTCCTGGACGAGGGGCATGATCCGCCCCAGGTAGTCGGCGGGCAGCGGCCGCGTAATCTCGGCCGGTAAATCCCTCTCCAAAAAGGGCAGCGCCCGCTGGGTGAATTCCTCCGGGCTCAGGCTGCGGATGTAATAACCGTTCATCCAGTCGAGCTTGTCACGATTAAATATGGCGCCGGTCTTGCCGATCCTATCCATCGAGAAGTTGGTTACCAGTTCCTCGCGGGACATAATCTCGGTCTTGTCATCCAGCGACCAGCCGATTAACGACAGGAAGTTGAACATCGTCTCCGGCAGGTAGCCCTGGTCGCGGTATTCGAGGATGGAGACCGCCCCGTGGCGCTTGCTCAGCTTGGCCCGGTCGGGCCCCAGTATCATCGGGTGATGCACGAACTGCGGCGGCGTGAGGTTCAGTGCCTGGTAGAGCAGGATGTGGCGCGGGGTGCTCGAAATCCACTCCTCGGCCCGGATGACGTGGGTTATCTTCATCGCGCTATCGTCAACGACGTTGGCCAGGTGGTAGGTCGGGTAGCCGTCAGATTTGAGCAGCACTAGGTCGTCGATGGTGCTGTTCTCGAAGGTGACGTCGCCCCAGATGAGGTCGTGGAAGCTGGTCTGGCCCTCGCGGGGCACCTTGAAGCGCACCACCGGCTTGATGCCCTCGGCCTCTTTCTGGGCCCGTTCCGCCTCGGTCAGCTCGCGGCAGCAGCGGTCGTAGCCCGGCGGCTGCTTGGCCTTGACCTGGGCGGCGCGCATTGCTTCCAGCCGTTCCGGGGAGCAATAGCATTTGTAAGCGTTGCCCTGGGCAATCAGTTTGTCGGCGGCTTCCTGGTAGAGGTGAAGCCGCTGCGATTGTAAATAGGGGCCGTAATCGCCGCCGACGTCGGGGCCTTCGTCCCAGTCCAGCCCCAGCCACTTCAGCCCGTCAGTGATGGCGTCAATGGCTCCCTCCACCTTGCGGGCCACGTCGGTATCCTCGATGCGCAGCACGAACTGGCCGCCGGTGTGACGGGCGAGCAGCCAGTTGAACATCGCGGTGCGGATATTGCCCACGTGGGGCCGCCCGGTGGGGCTGGGGGCAAAGCGTACTCTAGCCGGTTGTGTCATTTGATAAGCCTTTCTATCTCCAAGCCGGATTAACTTCTCTAATTCTACCACCGAAGCCGTTTCCCGTTCTACCTGAGGCTGGCGAGAACCTTCGTAAGTTCGTCTGCTAATTCGGCGACGAACTCGCGGTACTCACCGCTTCCGGGCAGCCGGAAACCAAGGCGGTGGGCGTGGAGAAAGAGGCGGGGAAATGAGTCGGGGCCGTTGCCGTAGACCCGGTCGCCCCGCACCGGGTAGCCAATGGCGGCGAGGTGTACCCGTATCTGGTGGGTGCGCCCAGTGGTCATCTTAACCTCAAGCAGGGTGTCTTCCCCGACGTACTCGCTGACCTGGTACTCGGTGCGTGCCTCCTTGCCCCGGTCCGCCTCGACGACGGCCATCCGCTGGCGGTGGCGGGGGTCGCGCCCGATGGGGGCCTCGATGATGCCCTGGGCTGGGTGGAGATGGCCCTTGACCAGTACCAGGTAGGTCTTGTCCACGGTGCGCTGCTGGAACTGGCCGATGAGATTAAGCTGGGCAGTGCGGGTCTTGGCAACCACCATCAGGCCGGAGGCGTCCTTATCCAGCCGGTGCACGATGCCGGGGCGCTCCGGGTCGTCGGCGGCGGGCAGGTCGGGGACGTGGGCCAGCAGGGCGTTAATCAGGGTATGGTCGGGATGACCCGGCGCCGGGTGCACCGTCAGCCCGCTGGGTTTGTTGATGACGACTACCTCGTCATCCTCGTAGATAATATTAAGCGGGTTACGCTCGGCCTGGGGGGTGGTATCGATGGGTGGGGGCAGTTCGGCGGATACCCGGTCGCCTGCGTTCAGCTTGAGGCCCGGCTTGGCCGGCTGCCCGTTGACGGTGACCTGCCCCTGCTCGATGAGGCGCTGGGCCTGGGTGCGGGTAAGCTCGGGGTAGGCACGGGCTAGGTAGCGGTCAAGCCGCTCGCCGGTATCACTGGCGATAAGGCTGACATTTCTGTGAGTGGGTATCGGACTCACCCCTTTCCGCAGATCGGAGGTTATCTCCCGAGCGGTCGGCCGGGGCCTCTTCGGCGAGGGCGTACTTCTCCTTGACCATGAGGTAAATCAGGAAGCCGGCAAATATCGAGATGCCGGTGGTTATCGAAGCATCGGCGACGTTGAACTTGGCAAAGCTGCCGACGCTGAGGAAATCGGTAACGTACCCCAATTGCAGGCGGTCGATGAGGTTGCCCACCGTGCCCCCCAGCACCGCGCCGATGGCCGCCTTGCTGATGCCGTTTTCCAGTACCGGATAGCGGCGGCAGATGTAAAAGTTGTAAATCATGACGGCGGCCACGCCGATAAAACTGGCTACTGTCAGTAATTCGGTGTGGTCCTGGAGCATCCCCCAGGCGGCCCCGGTGTTCTGCAGATGGACGAGACAGAAGAAACCGGTTTCCGGCAGGGACTCGCCGACCGCGAGGTTAGCCCGAATCCAGTCCTTGCTGAACTGGTCGCCGACGACTACCGCCACGGCAACCAGGAAGAGAACAACCGTACGCCACCACCGGGCCCAAAAGCTACTTACCCTTTGCATTCTTTGACTGACCGGCCTTACAGTTCAGGCACAGGCTTGCCTGGGGCAGCGCCTCCAGTCGTTCTTGGGGGATGGGCTGGCCGCACTTGTCGCATAAGCCATAGGTGCCCGCCTCGAACTTCTCGAGAGCGTGATCGACGCTCTGAATCTGGTCACGGATACTTTTTTCCATCTCCAGGCGCGTTTCCAGCTCGGCAGCCTCGGTGGCTTCTTCCTCCCGCTTCCCGAACGGGCTGCCCTCGCGCCGTTCCTCCGCCGGTCGGACACTGGCCTGCAACTGCTCTAGCTCGTGCTCCAACCGTTCCTTTTCGCTTATTAGACGCGAATGTAAAAATTCATTATTAACCGTCACACTAGCCTCCTCTCAGCCTGCCACTTAAAATCCAATGATGGGGTTTGATTGGTGGGGCAGGTCCTGCGAGTCTAAAATAGCGGCGCCAAATCACCCTTCAGTGGCCGAATCTTAATGATTAACTGCCTGCTAAATAAAAATTACCCCTGGTGAACATACTGGCCACTATCACCAGGGTCACTCTCTTCTTTCTTAATGTCTAAGTGTATAACACTTAATCCGTTTTCGCAATACCCTTTTGGAAATATTTTTCAAGAAATACTCCCTCAAAATGGTCATTGGGCCGTCCGCATAGCCGAATGGCGAGTTATGCTATACTAAAAGCGTAACTTACGTTTGGCAAGTGAGGTTTGTGAATGGCGGAGCTACTCTTCGGGACGGCCGGCGTCCCCCACAGCGCTCGGGAACGCTCTACGGTCTCCGGTATTGAACGCTCCCATGAGCTGGGGCTGGGTGGTATGGAGATGGAGTTCGTCCGCGGCGTTAACATGACCGAGGATACCGCCCGGGAGGTTGCCCAGGCCGCCGTGGCGACGGGGATTCGTCTTTCGGCCCATGCCCCTTACTACATCAATCTGAACTCCCGCGAAGCGGGTAAGATTAAGGCCAGCCAGGAGCGGCTGTTGAAGACGGCCCGCATCGCCGGGCTATGCGGTGGCCGGAGCGTTATCTTCCATGCCGCCTTTTACATGGGCGGCCCGGCCCAGCAGGCCTACGATAATGTCAAGCAATACTTGGCCGAGGTGGTCGCGCAACTGCGGGAGGAAGATAACCAGGTGACGTTGCGTCCCGAGGTCATGGGTAAGGTAAGCCAGTTCGGCACCATTGAAGAGACGCTGCGCCTGTGTCAGGAGCTGGCGGGGATAGCCCCCTGCATCGACTTCGCCCACTGGCACGCCCGGACGGGCAAGGCCAACAGCTATGACGAGTTCGTGGCCGTTCTTAAAGAGGTGCAGGATTACCTGGGCCGGGCGGCGCTGGACGATATCCACATTCATCTCTCCGGCATCAATTACGGGGCCAAGGGGGAGCGTAACCACCTGAACCTGCGGGACTCGGACATGAACTACCTCGAGCTGCTGCAGGCGCTCCGGGACGAGGGGGTCGGTGGACTGGTCATCTGCGAGAGTCCCAACCTTGAAGAGGATGCCCAGCTATTGCAGCAGACCTACCTTGACCTGCTCGCCAAGGGTTAACGTTGGCTAATTGTTTCCCTTGCGATTTGATTCTGTTATAATTAGAAATGGTGTTATAGTGCCGTTACCACAAAATTACATCGTGACAGGATTGATATATGAAGTTTGGAATTAACCGTAACCTGATTATTTTTATCGTCGTGCTCAGCGTGGCGATTACTCTATTCTCCTATTTCGCGCCCACCGCTGATGAGCCGGAGGATATCACTCTCGACGAAGCGATTCTGATGTCGCAGAACGGCGAGATTGCCGAGATTCAGTTCGACACCAGCGAGATGCTGATCACCGCTACTGACGGTAGTGATCTGAGAACGGTGACCGGCGGGCTGAATGTGGTTGAGCTTCAGGATCTGGGCCTTAAACTGGATGGGGTGGACTGGGAGGTCAAAGAGTCCGGTTTCAACTGGGCCAATCTGGCGCTGAATTTCCTGCCCCTGATGATTTTCGGGGTGTTGTTGGTATTTCTCTTCCGCCGGGCGCAGGGGGCCAACAGTCAGGCCCTTAACTTCGGGCGCAGCAAGGCGCGGCTGTTCTCTTCCCAGACCCCGACGGTGACCTTCGATGACGTTGCCGGGGTGGAAGAGGCCAAGCAGGAAGTCTACGAAGTGGTCGAGTTCCTCAAGTCGCGGGAGAAGTTCCAGAAGCTGGGAGCCCGCATCCCGCGGGGGCTGCTCCTGATTGGGCCGCCGGGGACGGGTAAAACCCTGCTGGCGCGGGCGATTGCCGGCGAGGCTGGAGTGCCCTTCTTCTCCATCAGCGGCAGCGAGTTCGTCGAGATGTTCGTCGGCGTCGGTGCTTCCCGGGTACGCGATCTCTTCGAGCAGGCCAAGCGCAACGCCCCCTGCCTGATTTTCATCGACGAGATTGATGCCGTCGGCCGTCATCGCGGCGCCGGTCTTGGCGGCGGCCACGATGAGCGGGAGCAGACCCTTAATCAGATACTGACCGAGATGGACGGCTTTGATACCAATACCAGCGTCATCGTGCTGGCGGCCACCAACCGGCCCGATATCCTCGACCCGGCGCTGATGCGCCCTGGTCGTTTCGACCGTCGGGTCATCCTCGACCGGCCCGATATCTTTGGCCGGGCGGCCATCCTCAAGGTACATACCAATGGTAAGCCGCTGGCGGAGTCGGTTGATCTTGAGGTGCTGGCCAAGCAGACGGCCGGTTTCAGCGGGGCCGACCTGGCCAATCTGGTCAATGAGGGCGCGATACTGGCAGCGCGGCGCGGCAAGAATATCATCGATATGAAAGAGTTCGAAGAATCGATTGACCGGGTGATTGCCGGGCCGGAGCGTAAGAGCCGTCGGATAAGCGCCAAGGATAAGGAAATCACAGCCTACCACGAGGCGGGGCATGCCCTGGTTGCCAAGATACTGCCCGATGCCGACCCGGTACACAAGATTTCCATCGTCGCCCGGGGCATCTCGCTGGGCCATACCCGGCAACTGCCGGTCGAGGACCGCTACCTGATGACGCGGGCCCAGTTCAACGCCGTGCTGGCAACGCTGCTGGCGGGGCATGTCGCCGAAAAACTGATTTTTAACGAGATGACTACCGGGGGCGCGGATGACATCGACCGGGCTACCCAGATTGCCCGCAAGATGGCCACTGATTACGGCATGAGCGATAAGCTGGGGCCGCGTACCTTCGGGCACAAGGAAGAGATGGTCTTCCTGGGGCGGGAGATAACCGAGCAGCGGAACTACAGTGAGAAAATTGCTCAGCAGATTGACGAAGAGGTCTTCAAGCTGATTGATAGCGCCTCGCAAACGGCGGTTAAGATACTCACCGAGCACAAGGACCGGCTGGAGAAGATTGCCCAGGAGTTGATGGAGAAGGAAACCCTGGAGGGCGATGACCTGGAGGCGGTGCTCAGCGGTAAGGCCCTGCCGCCGGTGAAGATAAAAGCTGAGGACAAGAAACCGGCCAAGCCCCGGACCCGGGGTAAGACCAAGGCCAAGTCCGAAGAGCCTGCCATCCTGCCGGAACCGCCTGCCGAACCCAACCCCGACTTCGCCTGATACCAAACCGGCGCAGCAGCTCATTCTCCCCGGCAGAACAGGAGATCAGCATGATAACGATTTCCCCCGAACCCATTTCCCCGGAGGCGGTGATTAACCGGGTGCGCACCCCGGCCAGCGGCGGTGTGGTGACTTACGTTGGCCTCATCCGCGATAACTCGCGGGGCAAGCCGGTGGCGACGGTCGAATACCGTGACGCTGACGGTAAGGCCCAGGAACGGCTGGAGGCGATTGCGGCGGCGGTGAAGAGCCAGTGGGATGTCAGCGAGGTTGCCATCCAGCACCGGGTGGCCAAGCTGGCGGTGGGCGACATCAACGTGGTAGTCGCCGTTTCCGCCCCACATCGGGTGGCAGCCTTCGAGGCTTGTAGCTATGTTATCGACCAGTTTAAGGAGCAATTGCCGACCCACAAGGTCGAAACCTACTCTGACGGCACCACTTTTGTCCCTACTTTTCCGTAAGGACTTCGAGGATTCTATCTGCCTCCGAACACTTTGCAAAAACTTCCCAGCAAATCACGGTGTTTACTGGCTCTAAGTGGCAGCGACCGTCTTACGAAAGATTAGAGGCGGCGGCTGATTACAAAATCTGCTAGCGCTCCCAGTGATTCCAGAGCCGGCCGGTCGGGCAGTGCTGCCAGGCTTTGCCGGGCGCGGTCGCGGTAGCCTTCGGCCCGCCGGTAGCACTCTTCGATGGCCCCGCTCCCGGTAACCAGTTCCACTGCTCGGGCAATGTTTTCGCTCTTATCTCCCTCGCCGCGGAAGAGACGGCGGATGGGGTTGTCATCACCGTCTCGGTCAAGTACTAACATCGCCGGCAGGGTCAGGGTGCCCTCTACGAGGTCAGAGCCGGTGGGCTTGCCCATCTCAGCGGGGTCACCGATGAAGTCTAGGATATCGTCGATAATCTGGAAGGCAAGGCCCAGGTTGTAGCCGTAGTCCTTGAGGCTGGTTACGGCTTCCGGAGGGGCTGCACTCAGCATCGCCCCGCTCGTGGTCGCCAGGCTGATTAGGGAGGCCGTCTTGGCGGCGATGCGCTCCAAATACTGGGCCTCGGTCTGCTCGATGGTGAAGGCGCTCTCGGCCTGCCCCAGCTCGCCACGGGCAATGGTTCTTAAGGTGCGGGCGAACAGTTTA
>Ga0272441_10002923_pt1 | contig 33698 bp, 21 predicted proteins | sample SSMProp6N_FD_193582 | JGI IMG/M metagenome (GOLD analysis project Ga0272441, IMG submission 193582) | Marine sediment archaeal communities from Little Sippewissett salt marsh, Falmouth, MA, United States - SSM-Prop-6N | ecosystem: Environmental > Aquatic > Marine > Wetlands > Sediment ... | reverse complement strand
TGTTCGCCGCCGTCCTCCCAGAGCCACCCGCAGTCTCCGGATTCGCCGAAGACCCGTCCGCAGGGCCGGGCGTTCAGCAAGAGCCGAAACCGCCCGGGGTGGTGATCGGGCATCCAGTCCTTCGTTCGCACCCACAGACGGTGCCGGCCGGGCTGGGCGAGCGTCACAGAGGTGACGGCGTCCGCCACCGGCTCGCCCCGGCCGTTGGCCAGGAGATACGGCGAGCCCATCTGGTCGACGAACTGGGCGTCGTTGACCCACCCGCCGGGCTCGGCGAACCGTTCCGCCTCCAGCCAGACGATTCCGTCGGCCCGGGCCGAAAAGGCGAGCAGGCAGACCGTCGTCAGCCCCACGGTCGCGTACGGGTGCAGGTTCACTGTCCGGCGTTTCCTTCTCCGTTCGGGGTGAGGACCTTCTCGCGGGCCACACTGTTGCTCCGGCCTCGCCAGCGGATGGTCGCCGGGCCGAAGCCGTGGAAGACGCGCACGCGGCCCGAGTCGGTCAGCGGCTTGCCATCGAGGCTGCGCAGCGTGAAGAGGGTGGGCTCCCCATAGACCGTGCCGCCCCACTGCTCGGCGCAGAACGCGGCGAAGCGGGGGCCTTCGACGACAAAGCCCATCGACCCGAGCACGACGCGCCCGCCGAGATCGGTGGTGACCTCCGCGTCGTCGTCTCCGAAGTTGACGATCGTCCGCACGGCGTCGGCGCCCGTGCCGTACGTCGCCCGCCGCAGGCTCCGGCCGGGCCAGAGGAATTCCAGCTTCGTCAGCCGCATGTGTGCCGTGGTCGCGTGCAGCGGGCCGAGGACCTCGTGCGTGTTCTTGAGGAACGCGTCGGTGGGGTGGAGGCCCTCTGCCCAGCCGCCCTTGGCGCAGGTGTAATCGAGCCGCTCGGGCACCACGGCTTTGGGCCCGGCCGGTTCGAGGAGGAAGCCCGGCGTCAGGCGGAGCTTGGCGACGAGGACGCGCCGCTGGCTGTCGCAACCGGGAAGCAGGGCCCGCTTGCCGACGTCGTCCGGGCGGAACAGACCGACGTAGACGTTGACGGTCTTGCCCCGCAGCGCGGGCGGGACACGAACGGTGCGTGGGCCGATCTCAAGGCCCGTGTCCTTGCGCCACGTGGACGTGGGCGGGTCCGGCGCGTGGTCGTCCTGGAACTGGATCTCCGTGGGCGTGCCGAAGTGCACGAAGACGCGCCAGTCCTCGCCGATGTCGCCGTCGACGTCCCATGCGTACCGGATCCGAAACGCCTGCTTGCCGGCCGGCAGGATGCCCGTCACGTGGGGGCGGGCCGGGACCAGGCCCGGCCTCGCCTTCGGCTGCTTCCAGTACAGGTGGTCGCCCATCGAGTGGTAGTGCAGCGGCCGGGCGCAGAAGACGTGGTGGGCGACGTACTCGGCGGCCTTCTCGGCGGCGTAGCCGTACTTGCCCCAGGCGATCTGGCAGTCGTGGTAGACCATCTCCCAAAAGGGGATCGGGATCGCCCCGAGCTGGTCGGGCTTGAGTTGGTGGTAGTACCGCCCGGAGACGGCGACCAGGCCCTCGAAGAAGTCGCTGTGCGGCAGGGCCCACTCGCGCCCGCACTCGCTGCCGAACAGGCCGAACGTCTCGCGGGCGTAGTCGCTGAGCTTGATCTTCCACGCGATGTCGTCATTCCGGCCGAGGGGATGGTTGGGGTCGTGGCATTCGCGCGGGCCGACGGCGAAGGTCGTGTCGATGAAGTAGCTCTTGGGGTTGAACAGCCTGTGGATCGCGGGGAGGTTCTGCGGGCGCTTGGCCAGTTCGAGCTGCTTGGGCGCACAGACCATGTACGCCCGCCCCCCGAGCCATCGCCCGCCGGTGATCGGCGAGCCGTCCGGGCGCTTCTCGATGAAGCCGAGGTCGAAGCTCTTCGCGTCGCGGTACATGTCCTGGACGTTGTCGTGCAGGCACGCGACGTAGCCGAGCTTCTCGATCTTGCGGACCGCCGCCGACAGGGCCTCGTTGCCCCCGCATTCGGGATTGGCCGGGAGGTTGTCGGGATGGCGGCAGTCGTAGCCGCCCTCCGTCCAGCCGCCCATCATGAACAGGCACCGCTCGATGCCGAGATCGTTGCGGAGGTGCGCGGCGATCGCGGCGGCTTCGGCGAACGTCCAGCGGACGGTGACGGACTTCTCCTTCGTGCTGGCCTCGTTCATCCGCCGCGCCAGGCACGTCCAGAGCTTCACGTTCGCCGCGCCGATCATCCCCGCCGCGTCGGCGTTGCGGGCGATCTTCTCGTGGAGCGTCGAGGCGAGCTTCTTCTGCTCCGCGATGCGGCGATACCCCGCCGCGAGGGTGTTCCAGTCGCCCTTGCCCATCGGCCACAGCCGCAGCGATCTCGCAGAACGCCGCAGCCGGAACTCCGCCGTTAACTCCTGCTTGGCGGGCTTGCCTCGGGGCCGCGCGCTGGACAGCTCCGGGAAGGTGTACGCGTCGTCCCAGGTCACGGCGAGGACGGACCCGGCCTTGAGGAAGCCCAGGGCGTTGATGTGGCAGCCCTCGTACTCGCTCGTGCCGAACGTCCGCCGGAAGCTCTTGCCGCTGTCGGCCGGGATCAACAGGCCCTCCCGGCAGGGGACGACCAGGTACCCGCCCTCGGTGTCCGTGATGCGCAGTGCGTCGCCCAGCACGCGGACCTCGCCCAGGTCCTTGCCCTCGTAGCGGACCTCCAGCCCTCGTCCGCGGTCGACCAGGGAGAACACGACGGCCGCCCCGTTCTTCTTCGTCAGCCGCAGGCTGTTCGGCCGAGTCGCGTCTGCCTCCGCAAAGCCGCCCTGGAGCGCCCTCGCTGCGCCCGCCGACGCCAGTCCGTCCGTCGGCCAGCGGGCGCCCGTGCGGCGATCGTGCAGCGCCCATCGGCCCGTTTTCGCGTCGATGTGGACGGTCATCGCGCGGCTTTCCAGCCGCAGTGTCTCGGCGCGAGCACCCATGGCGACTCCCAGGATGAGCAACGTGCATTCCGCGAGCTTGTGCATCGTGCGTTCCGTCTTGTGGCCCCCGGCCGCGAGGGCCGGGGGCTAACTGGGTGAGGGGGACCCGGGCGAAGGGAGCGCTGTCAGGTCAATCGCTTCACGTAGACGTAGTAGGCGCCGCGGGAGTCGGCCTTCTCGTCGGCGAACCAGGTCTCCAGGCGGGTCTTGCCGGGCGGGAGGGTCACCGTGAATGTGACGGCCTTCGCGAGGGGGGTGATGGGTTTGGTTTCATCGACCCCGCCGATCTTCAGCCGGGCTTTCGTTGCCGAGATGGCCTTGCCGGGGCCAGTGGCGGTGATGGGCTCATCCAGTTCCTCAGGCCAACGCCGGAGGCTGATCTCGTACCGCCCGGCCTTCTCGATCTCCACGGCCCAGAAGCCGTTGGCCTTGGCCCCGGCGCGGATGGCGCGCTGGTTCCACGGAACGCTGCGGCCGTGCCAGTCGTGGCACGTGATCGTCACCGGGTTCTGGCTGTCCGAGCCGAGGATCGTGTGGCAGTACTCGCCGAAACGCGTCGAGCTGCTCTTCCACCATGCCTCGTAGGCCGTGCGGAGCTTGGCGAGGACGTTCGGGTGGTCGGCGGCGACGTTCTTCTTCTGGCCCGGGTCGGCCTGGATGTCGTACAGCTCCTTGCCGTTGACCAGCCGCCAGCGGTCCGTCATCACCGCGCTCTTGCGCCATTTCTCGGGGTTCTCGATCCGTTGGGAGTCCACCACGAGCGTGCGGTCCGGCCAGTCGCCCTTGCTCTGCAAGAGGGGCACGATGCTCCGGCCGTCGAGCTTGACCTTCGGCAGCTTCAGGCCGCAGAGCTCCGCCAGCGTCGGCAAGAGGTCGGTGTGCGCGGTCAGGCGGGTGACGTCTCGGCCGCCGCCCAGGCCCCCGCCCGGCCAGCGAAGGAAGCACGGCACGCGATGGCCGCCCTCGTACTCGCTGCCCTTGCGCCCGCGCATCCCGGCAGCCCAGCCGGCGGACGTTCCGTTGTCCGTCATGAAGACCAGCAGCGTGTTCTCGGCGAGTCCGAGGGCCTGGAGCTTGGCGGTCAGCCGCCCCATGTTCTCGTCGATGTTGGTGATCATGCCGTAGAACGCCGCCTGCGAGCCCTTGACGCCCTTGTCCCGGTACCTCTTGCTGTACTTCTCGGCCACAAGGTACGGCCCGTGGGGGGCGTTCGTGGGAACGTAGCAGAAGAACGGCTTGTCCTTGTTGGCCTGGATGAACCCCAGGGCCTTGTCGAACCACACGTCCGTGCAATAGCCCTTGCACGCGACGGGCTTGCCGTTATGGAAGTACGTGTCGTCGAAGTAGTTGTTGCCCCAGTAGTCCGGCGTCTGGCCGACCCCGCCGCCGCCGTTGATCCAGACTTCCTGGAAACCGCGGTCCTGCGGCCGGAAGGGATAATTGTCGCCCAGGTGCCACTTGCCGAAGATGCCCGTCCGGTAGCCCGCGTCGGCGAAGGCGTTGGCCATCGTGTGCTCGTCCCGCCGGAGCATGCTGCGCCCCATGATGGTGTGCCACACCCCCGTGCGGTTGCACCACCGTCCGGTCATGAGGCCGGCGCGGGTCGGGGCGCAGGTCGGCGCGACGTGGAAGTCGGTCAGGCGGACGCTCTCGGCGTGGAGGCGGTCGAGGTGGGGCGTCTGGATTACCGGATTGCCCGTGCAGCCCATGTCGCCGTAGCCCTGGTCGTCGGTCATCACCAACACGACGTTGGGGCGGCCGGTGGTCTTGCGGTTCTCCGGGCGGGCCGTCTGCGGCAAGGCCAGCGACGCCACGCCGATACCGATGCTCTTCAAGAATGTCCTGCGGTCGCACTGCATGGTTTCTCTCCGGGGTCTGATTGCGCTACTCTGTGAAGCTCAACTCGCTTCGCTTGATCTTCAGGGTGTGGATCACTTCGTCGTCGATATTAACGACCTGGTAGGTCAGCTCGGGGTCGGCCCGGGCCGTGTCGAAGGTCAGCAGGCCGAACGAGCACTTTTCGTTGTAGCCGAACAGCGAGTGCTTGATGATGCCGTGGGTGTGGACGTTCGTCAGGCGGGAGCTGCTGGCCTCGTAAAGGGGATAGGCGTTGGGCCGCTCGGTCTTGTACGCGTCGGAGCGGTGGCGGTCGGCGGAGATCAGGAACACGCCCTCCACCCGGTTCTCGGCGAGGAACGAGAGAATCTCCTCGCGCTCCTGGTTGAAGCCGTCCCACGTATCGCGGCTGCCGCCCTTGGTGCCCTTGGACCAAGGCACGGAAGAGGCGAGCACCTTGAACGTGCCCTTGGCCCTCGCCAGCCGTCCCAGGAGCCACTTCTTCTGAACCGGGCCCAGCATCGTACCCGAGTCGTCGTCTTTGCCCTTGGTTCCCAGGACGCGGTAGAAGCGGCAGTCGAGCATGATGAAGTCGACGTCGCCGATGGTGAAGTCGTACCACACGCCGGGCTGCTTGTCCCCGCTGCCGTAGGAGGGGTTCACCCAGTTCTCCCGGAAGACGTTCCAGACGGGGACCTTCCACGGGACATCGTCGATGCCCGGCGAGCCCTTGCAGTCGTTCGTGCCGAAGTCGTGGTCGTCCCAGATCGAGAAGACGGGTGTCGACGCCACGAACCGCCGCCATTCCGGGCGGCTCTGGCGCCGGTAGTAGCAGTAGCGCTGCGTCTCGGGCACTTCGGGCGTGTCGATGTAGACGTTGTCGCCCAGCGTCAGGAAAGCCGTCAGCTTGTGTCCGGCCAGCGTGTTCCACATGCGCTCGTGCTGCGGCGTGTATCCGGCCCCGCCGCCGAAGGCGACCTGGAAACGTCCCTTCGCGCCGGGCTTGGGGAACGTGCGGAACGACGGCTTGGCTTCCAGCGCGACGGGTTTGCCGCCGACGTGGACGGCGACGTCGTACTGCGTCGCCGGCTGTAGGCCGGCCAACTCCACCATGGCCGTGAAGTCCCGGTCCGCCTTCGTGTTCACGACGGCCGAGCGGATCGGTGGCCCGGGGGCCCCGGACTGCGTCAGCACGACCGCCACGGGCATCTCGGCCGCCGTGCGAACCCAGAACCGAGCCCGCTCGTGCGTGACGGCCCCGACCATCGGCCCGTGGACCAGCCGCACCGCGTGTTTCGCCGCCAACGCCTGGAACGCTTTGCTCTCCAGCAGCGGCCGGGCGACAGTGCGCGGGCCGGCCAGGAAACGCCCGATCGCCAACCCGCCCGCGAGGGCCTTCTTTGCCGTCGCGACCGCCTCGTCGACCCGCCCCTTCTGTGCCTGGGCAATCGCCAGGAAATACAACGCCTCGCAGTCGCCGGGCAACTGGACGAGAACCTGCTCGGCGTCCCGGATCGCGGCGTCGATCTCGCCGGAGGCGATCTTCGTCATCAGAGGCCGGCCGAACTTCTTGTACTGCCGGTCCACCAGCTTCTTCTTCGCCCGCTTGTTCTTCCTGGCCTTGGGCTGGGCGGCCGTCCATGCCCCGGCGGCAATCAGCGCCACGCCGAACACACAAACCAACGCACGCAATCTCCGCATGTGCCTTCTCCCGGTCTGCCTTCCGTTCCTACAACACCTTGATTACCACGAGGGTGATGTCGTCCTCTTGCGGCTGGGTCCCTCGGAACCGCCGGACGGCCTCGACCACCGCGGCGTGGATCTCCTCGGCCGGACGGTCCGCGGAGGCCGAAAGCAGCTCCCTCAGCCGCGGCTTGCCGAACATCTCCTTCCGCGCGTTTCGGGCCTCCCAGATGCCGTCGGTCCCGATGAGCACCACCTCGCCGGGCGAGAGCGTGAGGGGCCCGGCCTGACCGTAGGTGGCCTCGTCGATCACGCCCAGGGGGATCCCCGTGTTGGGCAGTTCCTCGATTATGCCGGTCGGCCGCCGCAGCCAGAGCGGGGGGTCATGACCGCCGGAGGTCCACCACAGGGCCCGTTCCCGGGCGTCCAGCACGCCGTAGAACAAGGTCATGAACCGCTCGTCGCCGGTATCGCGAACGAGGTGGCGGTTGAGCTCGTTGAACAAGGCGCCCAACTCGACGCCGTGTCGACCCGCATGGGAGCGCAGCAATGCCCGCGCCGACGCCATCAGCAGCGCCGCTGCGATCCCGTGGCCCGTCACGTCACCGACCGCGATGCCCAGCTTGCCCCGGCCCAACTCCACCAACTCGATGAAGTCGTAGTAATCGCCGCCGGTCTCGTCGCAGTAGAGGCTCCGGCCGGCAATGTCGAACCCCTCCAGCACCGGCGGGCGAGCCGGCAGCAGGTGTTGCTGGATCTCCATCGCCAACTGGAGCGAGCGCTTCATCTGCTCTCTCTCGCCGAGTTTCGGGCCGATGTCGTTGAACGTCTCCCCCAGGGCCTGCAACTCGTCGCCGGTGCGAATCTCCACGCGAGCGTCGTAGTTCCCCCCGCCCAGTTCCTTGGCCGCGTCGGCCAGGTCGTTGACCGGGCGCGTGACGGAGTGGCTGCTGAAATAGGCCGCCGCCACAACCCCGCCCACGACGGCCAGGAGGATCACCCCGGTGATCTGCAAGCCCTGAATGGTCGTTGCGAGGACGTAGTTCTCGGCCTTCAGGGCCTGCGCGAGCACCAGGGCCTCCGGGACGATCACAATGGGGAACGGGTCGCCCACCGCCGCCGCGCCGTAGGCCCACAGCGCCGGCTGGCCGTTGCAGGACATCTGCCGAACACCGGACCGCCCCGCCAGCGCATCCAAACGCAACGCCGCCAACGCCTCGGGGTCGTCGGCTTGGAGGACTTGGAGTCCCGGGACCTCGGCGAGCGTGGTCGCCGGCCCCGTGTACCGTCGGGAAGAGAGAATCGCCAGCGAGCCGGGCACCGCGTCGCCTTCGCCCGAGGGGTACACGAACAGCGCCGAGGAGCCCTCGGCCCAGCCCGCCGGGAGCTCGAGGTCCTGGAAGATGCTGTCGGTCGGCACGTCCACCGCGGCGACGCCCACGACCTTCCCGTCATGGCGCACGGGCATCGAGACGCCCAGCATCACCTTCCGCGTGGTGATGTCACCCAGGGGCGGCAGCCAGGCCATCCCGCCCCGCGCGACGGCCAACCGGTACCAGGGGCGTTCGCGCGGGTCATACCCCTCGGGATAGCCGCCATGGGCGGGATAGGACATGTGCACCCCCGATGCCAGGGCCGCATACTGCCAGTGGGCGAGGCGAGGGATCTTGCGGTGAATCTCCCGGTAGATCTCCGGCATCGTGGACAGCCTCGCCATGTCCTCCGCCACCGCCGTGGCGTTCACGCCCGGGGCAAGGACGTAGGCCTGCGCCTCGTATGAGACGGGCATGAGCCGCCGCTTGCCGGCGCTGTCGTAGTAGGCATGCCGGGCCGACGGGGCCAGGCCCTCCGGCACGCGGGTGTTGGCGTCGATGTCCGCGGCGAGGAAAACCCGCGGCGACGGGGGGGCGGGACGGCCCAGCCGCAGCTCGATGGCCTGGGCCTGGATCCGCACGGCCGATTCCAGCAGCAGTTGGTCGCGGCGCAGGATTCGCCCGAAGTCGTGGACGAGGCGGCGCAGGCGGTATTGCGCCTGCTCGGTGAGGATCTCGCGTGTCTGCCCCGCGAGGTGGTGCCCGAGCTTCCGTGTTGCCACCCGATCCAACACCGACGCCGCGACCAAAGGCACGAGAGCGATACCCAGCAGCAGGATCATCAGCTTCTTGCGTATCTTCATCGGCGTGCCTCGTCCCGGAGCGGACGCGTCGCAACGTGGTGTTGGGGGCATTCTCGCACGGCCCGTTTGCGTCCGCAATGGACTGTCCGACGACGAGACGGCGGCACACCCGCGTGGGCCGCAGGACCGGAAGAGCGAACAGTCCAATTGCCCCGCGGCCGTGCCGAGGAAAACCGGCATCCCCTCCGCCCCCCTCCGCGTGGCGGATCACGGCCCCCAGTTGCGGCGCCCTTCCTCGGTTCTCGGGTCGATCTCCCCTTCGTAGACGTTCCGCACGGCGCCGTCCTCCCAGAGGACGTTGGCCTTCCCCCGGTGGCGGAGGCCGATGTACTTCGCCCAGTCATCGACGTCGCGGGCATCGCAGCCGGCGCAGTCCGCGATCGCCTTGTTGTAGTCCAGCGCCAGCACAACGCGCTTGGGCCCTTCGATCCGGTACGCCTGCGAGCTCATCCCGTAGCTCGTCTCACGGAGCGAACGGATCGTGGCCCAGAGCTTCCCCTCCTGGCCGTGGTTCTCGCCCCGGCCCATGCCCACCAGGATCTCCTCGCCGCTGGGGTAGTGGAGGGAATAATGGAATGCCCCCGTTCCCTGGCTGACATAGGTGACCCGCGTCTGGTCGCCCTGGAAGTCGAACCGCAGCACGAGGTCCTTGTACGGGTTGCTGGCCGGGTTGTCCTGCCAGGAGTCCTCCATCGCCACCGTGATGCTGTTGTTCGACCGGTTCTGCACTTCCCAGTACATTGAGCGATTCGCGATACCCACCGGCCAACCCTCCGTCAGCCCCTGCCCCAGCGTGTACTCCGTGGCTTCCCATTGGCCGGTCCATCGGTCCGGGCCGTAGGAAACGACGTACAGCATTCCCAACTCCTCCAGCGTCAATGCGCCGCCGATGGCCGCCGAATCGCTCTCCGGGCAGATCAGCAGTTCCTGGCTTTCGCTGGCGTTCTTCAGGATTGCGCCGGGCCAGCCCATGCTGCCCCATACGTTCGTGAAGTTCGGGTCCCCGTGGATTCGCCCGGCCGCGTTGTGGGTGTGGTAGGCCTGCCCGATCTTATCGAGGTTGTTCAGGCAGAGGGTCCGTCGCACGGAATCGAAGGCATTCGACAGGGCGGGAATCAGAATTGCTGCCAGCAGGGCGATGATGGTGATTGTGACCATCAGCTCGGCCAGCGTGAAGCCGCGACGGTTGACCAGCCTCATTGCTCTCGCTCCTTCTGCCGGCGAATGTAGGCCTCGTGACGGGCGCGGAGGTGGGGGTACAGCTTCCGGAGGCGCGCGATCGCTTTCGCACGCTTCGCGGGGGGGTCGTTGGCCCGATACCCCACGTCGAGCTGGATGATCCGCCGAACGGCCGTGTAGGCCCGGCCGCGAACGAGCGGATCGGGGTCTTCCAACGCGTGGAGCAGGGCGGGCATTGCGCTGTAGTCGTTCAGTTTGCCGAGGGACCCAGCCGCGGCTGCCCGGACGCCGGGGCCTTGCGAGGTGTCCGCGAGGCTGTGGATCAGGACGGGCACGTCGGCTGCCCCGCCGAGGTCGCCGATGGCCGCCGCGGTCGCTTCGCGAACCTGTGCGTTGCCGTGATCGGCCCCCTTGCGGATCCGGTCGAGGTACTCGGCTCGCCCCATGCGTCCCAACGCCGAGATCGCGTGGCCGGCCACCCGGGGATGTCCGTCGGCGGCGCTGTCCGCGATGGCGCCGGCTGCGGCGTCCGAGTTGATCCGCTCCAGGCCGTAGATGGCGTCCACCTTCTCGTCCGCCGTCCCGGTCCGAAGCCGGCCAATCAGCGATGTCTCCCGGGACGCACCGTGGATGAAGACCGCACCCACACCCAACCCCACGGCGACAACCGCGAGGAGGATCAGCCTCTTCCGCTCGTACCACATCGGGTTCGCCGCTTCAACTGCTCTGCCAAACCACACCGACTCGTGCGGCGCCGCAAACAGACACCACCGAGACTATATACCCTATAACAAAAATCGGGTAACAATGCCAGCCGAAATCAGAGCCAATGGGCCTGAATGCTCGGGCCCAGGCCGGGTGGGGCTATGTGGGCGGAGGCGGGCCGGATCGCAGCAGATGCTGCGCGGTCCAGGCGTTTACAGGGTTAGAAGGGAACAGAACGGGGCACGCGGGCAGGTTCGCGGACGCAGCCGGGCCACGGTCCGCTGTGCGCACGACATTACGGGCCCATGGGGGCAAAGCAGCGGTGCTTGGCGCTCTGTGGCGGGCGGGGCGGAAGTCAGGCGGCCCATTCCCATGCGACGGGCAGGCCGCTTCTAGCTGGCTTGGGTTTCCGCCTTTGCGGCGATTCGGGCCGCACGACGCGCACGCTCCTTCTCTTTTCGGGGAGAGTTCTTCTCGCGCGTCTTCTTCTGCTTGGCCAGCCGATGATCCAGTCTGTCGCGTCGCTGTCCCATAGTACGTCCTCACGGCATGCGGAAAAGGCAGGGAGTATAGCCCGGAAGAAGGGCGTATGCAAGCGCGAAACGCGGCTGTCCAGCCGTCAGGCCCATGAAGGACAGCGGGAACCTGGCTCCTGTGAGCAGCAGGACCGCCCGCATGTGCCGACCCGTATTCGCGCGTCCGTGGGGGAGGTTGCTACCAGCGCCGACCGCCGCCGCCACGCCCGCCGCCCCGGCCGCCGCCGTATCCGCCGCTGCGGCCGCGCCCGCCACCACCGCCCTCGTTTCGCGGTCGGGCCTCGTTGACGTTCAGCGAGCGGCCTTGGAGGTCCGTGCCGTTCAGGGCGTCGATGGCGGCCTGGGCTTCGTTGGCGTCCGGCATGGTGACGAACGCAAAGCCGCGCGGGCGACCGCTCTGGCGGTCGTGGGGCATATGGACTTCCTCGACCGCTCCGTACTCCTGGAACAGCAACTCGAGGTCCTCCTGCGTGACGGAGTAGCTAAGGTTCCCGACATAGATCCTCATGCTGCACCTGTTTCTCTCTTCTGGCGTGAGGCACACGAGGCAACCGAGGATCTACGTGGCCGTCACATGGACGAAACTACCGGGCCCGGCCACACCGGCCGAGCATGTCACGAGCATTCTATCGGCTCGCCAAAGGAACTTCCCGCTGAAAACCCGCAAATTCGGAGAGTCATTCAAGCAAGATGACGTCCCTGCCCTTGGACCGGGGCACGTGGACGATCCGCTTGCCGTCGACCAGCAGTTGGTACCTCGTGCCCGCTTGGGCTCGTATGCGGGCCTGGCCGTCCTCGATCGACACCGGCCAAGGGGAGCAGACGCGGTGCTTGCCCGCGGTCGCGACGGTGAGGGCGTCCCACTTGCCTTCGACGGCAAGCCGAAGGCTGGCCAGGGCGCAGGGATTGATGCTCGGCCCGGCGCGGCGTTGGTCGGGCAGGTGAAACACATCGGGCAGGCAGCCGGCCAGCTTGCCATCGGGGTACTGCATCTGCTCGCCCGCAAGGAGGATGCCCTCGGCCAGGTTGTGCCAGTCGAACGTCTTGTCGTGCCGGGCAAGCTCCGTGAGGAAGTAGGCGTACACCCCGCCGCACCATTGGACGGGCAGGCCGATCCAGTTCGGCGCGCGCCAGTTCGTCGCGCCGTACACCGGCACGGTGGCGTAGCGCATGATCGGGTAGCGCCCCCACAGGTAGACGAACGGGATGCCGCTGATCGCCCAGCGGCGGGCCTGGGCGAGGTGCCCGGGCTTGCCCGTCAGTTCGTAGCCGCGGACGTACGCGGCCACGAGGTACGCATTGGCCAGGATATCCGGCGTGTGGAGCGACAGCTCCCACACCTGCGCCCCGCGCGGCGTGCGGAATCGCTTCATGTACTCCAGCGTCTTGAGGCCCGCGGCCAGGGCGTCGCCGTCGCCCGTCAGCCGGGCGTACTCCAGCAGCTCGTAGGCCGGGCGGGCACAGAAGCCGCTGGCCGTGTCCTCAAAGTGCCCTCGCCGATACTTGCCTTCGTAGCGGAACGAGCCGTCGGGCCGCTGGCGGCGAATGGTGCCTCGGGCCTGGTTGCCCCGCATCTTCAGCCATTCGTCCGTCCGCCCGGTGACGAAATAGATCGCGTCGTTCCGCACGTGCGCCCCGCCGGGGACGAGGCGGTCGAGCTTCGGGGCCTTGCCCGTGAGCCGCCAGATCGTCGAGGCGACGTCCGCAAAGGGCTGGCGGGCCCAACGGGCCTCGGCACAGTGGCCCCAGCCGCCATCGCCGGAAATGGGCCCGGCCAAGGCGCGAAGCGCCAGCTCCCCCTGCTGCTGTCGTGTGCGCGGGGGCGCGGGCAAGTCGGGCAAACCGATCTTGCCGACGGCCCAGAGGATCGCCTCCTCCAGCGGTCCCGGCGGTCGGACGCGGATCGTTGCGTCGATCGCCGCCCCCTCCAGGGCCATCCGGTGGCCGTCCGTGCCGTCCAGGAAGTTCGGGCTGGCGAAGCTGGGCCGGAGCGTCATGTCCTTCCACGATATCGCGACCGACGCGCGTGGAGTGCAGCACGCCATCAGCGGCATCGTGACCTTCAGCGGGTCCGGTGCGTACCGCAGGCTCTCGGCCGTCTCAATGTCGAGCTTCGAGCTGGACCTCTCGCCTTTGCCGAGATACTCCAACCCCGCGAAGAGCCCCTGCTCCAGCGGCCCGAGCACACGAACGACGGGCCCGCGACAGGGGCGGGTGCTCTCAAGGGAGAAGGCGATCTCGCCGTCGTCGGCGCGAAAGGCCAGCCGGGCCTTCAGCCCGTCGGCACGGAGCGCCACCCCGTCGGCAACGGCGCGAACGGACAGCTTGCCCAACCCGTCGGCCTCGACGATCGGTGAGATCGCCGCGACGCACCGGCCGTCCAGGTCCACCCACGCGCCCGAGCCGTCCGGCGCGATCCGCATCGCCAGCCGCCCGCTCTTCCGCGCGACCCACTCGGCGGCTACGCCCGGATTGCACCGCCACACCGCCCGTCGCAGGTCCGTCAGGCCGGGGCAGGTGATTTTCACGGCCGCAGTCTCGAACGGCTTGGCCGGGCGGTGTGTGGCGGACACCTCGCCGGTCGCCCCGGCTTTGATTACGGTCTGCTTCCCGCCCGATTCGACGGTTCGCGGGCCGTCGCCGTGGTTCCGCACGAGCGCGGTCACGAGCTCGCCTGCCTGCCGCACGCTGACGATCTCCAGCGGATGCAGCGCCATGCGGTGCAGCTCGAGGCGCTCGACCTCCACGAGTCCTTCCCCCGAGCCCGGGTCCAGCCGCAAACTCACCAGCTTGCCGGGCGCCCGGAAGCGGACCTCGTAGTCGTGCCACTTGCCGTCGTGCTTCAAGTCGAACCGCTGGGATTGCCGTTCCGACCACGTCGGGGCCTGGTCGGTCACGAAGAAGAACTGCCCCCCGCCCTCGGTGCTGCACCGGGCGCGGAGCTTGAGCAGCACGTGGCCGGCGGCTGTGGGGGCCGGGATCTGCAGGTACGGGTCGTTGCCGGTGCACGTGATTGCCAGCTTCCCGTCCCGAGCCTCCAGCGTGCAGTGGTGGACCGCCCGCCACCCCGCCGTGCCTCTCCCAAACGTCCATTCGCGCACCTTCTCCACCCGATTGACCTGGCGCGGGAACGGGTTGGGGATCTCCTCGCGCTCGGCATCCGCACCAAACGCGCCGGAGGCCAACAGGCAAGTCACCACGCCAACCCTGACGCCCCCGTGTCGCAGCCCGGGGGATCGGTCATTCAACATTGTGCTCTCCATCTCCTCTTCCCTGGGCGCGGAACTCCTCGAACGGACCCTCATTTCACTTCCCCTCAAAGTCCCTCTTCACGATCCACAGGTTCCGATACGCCACCGGCCCGTGGTCGCCCTGGAGCATCAGCGGGCCCGTGGGCTTCTCGTCGCCGAATGCCGCCGCACGCGTGGGCCCGGTGACCGGCTCGTTCTCGTGGACCACCACGCCGTTGTGCACCACCTTCAGGAAGCAGGCGTTGGCGATCTTCTTGCCGGCCGCGTCGAACCGCGGGGCGCGGAACGTCACGTCGAACGTCTGCCACCGCCCCGGCTCGCGGGCGGCGTTGACGCGCGGAGGCCGGCCCTCGAAGCCCTTGCCCTTCGCCCACCGCTGGTAGATCCCGCCGCAGTCACCGTGCTTGGGCTTCTCCACGCCCCAACTGTCGAGGACCTGGATCTCGTAGCGGCCCTGGAAGTACACGCCGGAGTTCGAGCCCTTCGGCACCATGAACTCGACGTGCGCCTCGCAGTCGCCGTGCTCCAGCTTCGTGAAGAGATTCCGCGTCCGCCCCTTGGGACCGTTGACGAGCACGTCCGTGCCCGGCTTCCAGGCCAGCATCTTCTCGTTCTTTGGGTCCTGGCCGATCTCGCCGGCCAATGTCCACTCGGCGGTGTTCTCCCGAAACGCGCCCAGATCCCCGCCGGCCAGGAACCGTTCCCGAGGAAGGGTCGCTTGGGCGCTCAGTGCCTTCCATGCCCCCATGGACTGTCGGAGGTTCTCCTTCGAGTCGCCCTTGACCCCGTAGGCCTGGAGGCCGATCGGCCCGGTGTACTTGAGGTCCGCCAGCTCGCGCAGCACGCGGACGACGTCGAACGTCCCGCCGTCGAGCGTCTGGATCAGCGTTTTCCAGTCCTTGCCCGCGTAGTCCGCCCCGTTGACCGTGACGACCGCCAGTTGCGGCGCGATCGTCCGCAGCGTGCCCTCGATGTCCTTGCCGTCGACCTTCAGCCAGTGGCAGAGGTTGAAGGTCGCGCCGACGCATTTGCGCCCGAACTTCTTGGCCACGCGGGCCGCGTCCTCCGGCCGCTCGATCCAGAACCCCGTGTGCGGATACAGGGCGATCCGCACGCCCGCCGGCTCAGCCAGGTCGGCGAGCTTGGCAAGCAGCGCCACGGCCTGTCCGTCCCCGGCCGGGTCAGAGGCCTTGTGTTTCTTGCTCCGCACGGCACACCACAGGAACGCACCCGTGCCCTTGAGTTGCCCGATCGCCGTGACGAGGCCGGGATCGAGCTTGTCCGAGTCGATGTTGAGTCCCACGTAGATACCGAACAGCCTCAGCCCCTTGGCCTGGTACGCCGCCAGCGTTTCCGGCAGCCGCCCCGTCCCGCTGTGGTCGCTGCCGGCGTAGCCCAACTCCGCAAGCGTCGCCGCCCGCGCCTCCGGCGCCCCGTGCTTGCCGTCCCGCAGCCCGGTATCCATCGCAAAGAACGCGTTCCTCATGCCGCCCTCCCGAGCCGAAGCCACCCCCGCCAACCCAATCATTCCAATCGCCACAATCAGTGCAAATCGCGTCATTGCCGATTCCTTTCGTTTCATGCCTGGTGCTCAGCAGCGCACCCAACGATTCTGCCAAACCCGATGGGCACGTCCAGCAGAATCCGAGCAGGGCCCACATACGTCGGTTCTGACGTACGTTGTGTTCGGGTCATGTTTGCCCGGCGCGTCCGCCCGGCTACAGCCCCCACGGCTGGCGCATGGCGCGGGAGAGGAGGCGGTTGGCGGCGGGGTGGTCGGGGAACTGCTCGGAGACGGGATCCCAGCGGAGCTTGGTGCCCAGGTCCATCGCGATGTTGCCCAGGTGCGCCACGGAGCAGCAGCGGTGGCCGATCTCGGCGGGGAAGTAGGGGTCGCGCCGGGTCTTGACGCAGTCCAGGAAGTTGCGGTGTTCCCCGGCCGGGCAGGTGAACAGGTGGACCTCCTCGGGCCCAATCTTCTCGTGCAGCAGTTTGGGCGAGCTGGCCTCCAGCCGGCCGCGCCATCCGGTATTGCCCACCCAGCCGTCCGTGCCCTCGAAGCGGATCGCAACGCCGCCGCTCTCCACGACCATCTCCACGCCGCCGGCGTACCGGTAGCGGATGCGGCAGGTGTGGTACGTGTCGTACAGGCCCGTCGCGTGAGTTTTGCCTTCTCCCTCGATCTCCACGGGCCCGGTCCGCTCGGTGTCGTTGGCCCACTGGGCGGTGTCCAGCAGGTGGGCGCCCCAGTCGGTGAGCTGCCCGCCGGAGTAGTCCCGCACCCAGCGAAAGTGGTAGTGCACCCGGTCGGGGCAGTAGGGGACGTAGGGCGCCGGACCCAGCCACATGTCGTAGTCCAACTCCTTCGGCACGGGGCGCGGGGTCGGGTCGCCGGGTCCGCCCGGGCCGGCGGGGAGCTTGACGAGGATCCGCCGCAGCGTGCCGATCCGCCCGTTGCGGACCAGTTCGGCCATCCGGTGGTAGACGGCGACGGCCCGGTCCTCGGTGGACGTTTGGAACACCGCCCCGTAGCGCTGCACGGTATCGGCCAGGAAGCGCCCCTCGCGGACGGTCAGCGTGGGCTTCTCGCACTGGACATCCTTGCCGGCGCGGACGGCGGCGAGGGAGATCGGCACGTGCCAGTGGTCGGGTGTGGAGACCATGACCGCGTCGATATCGTCGCGGGCGACGACCTCTCGCCAGTCGCCGGTCATCCGGCAGCCTTTGTACTCGCCGGAGCGGCTGCGGGCGGCGTAGGTCTTCTCGACGAGCTGCTTGGCGGAGCGGGCGCGCGGGGCGTCGACGTCACAGACGGCGACGGCCTGGCAGTCGCCATGCGGCAGGAAGGACCGCAGGTTCATCCCGACCCCGTGCGAGCCGACGCCGACGAACCCGATCGCGATGCGCTCGCTGGCCGGGGCGCGGCTCGATGCGCCCAGCGCACCGGAGGTCAGCATGTACGGCGCCGCCACTGCGACGGGCGCGGCGGCGAGACGCTTCAGGAACCCTCTGCGACCGATCGTCTGTGCTGGACTCATGCTGTGGTCTCCCACGGGTTGAACACGGCGGATTCGCAGAAGGAACGGGGAAGGCGTCTTGCGAAGTCCACGAGCCGCAACCGTCAATGCTTCCAGGGCTCGCGGTACGGTCGCGACAGCATCCGGTTCGCTTCGTCGTCGCCGGGGCAGCGCTCGGCGGCGGGGTCCCAGCGGATCGGCCGACCCAGGCGCATCGCGATATTGCCCAGGTGCGCGACGGTGATGGACCGGTGGCCGACCTCGATGGGCGTGATGGTCTCCCGTCGCGTGCGGACGCAATGGAGGAAGTCCGCACGGTGGCCCTGGCGATGGTCGCCCGGCGGGCGGGGCAGGTGGATCTCGTCGGGGCGGATTCTCGACTTCAGTATCCCCCGTGGCTGAGCGTTGAGGGTTCCACGTGTCACGTGTACCCAGCCGGCGTCGCCGATGAACCGCACGCCCTGCGTCAGCTTGTCGTTGCTGGCGACCCGTAGCGTCACGCCGGTCGAATACTCGCACGTGAAGTCGTACCGCACGGCCGTGTCGTAGAGGCCGTCGGCCGGGAACTCGCCCGAGCCATTCACCCGGACCGGCCCGGTATGGTCTACGCCCATGCCCCAGTGGGCGATGTCGATATGGTGGGCGCCCCAGTCGGTGACCTGCCCGCCGGAGTAGTCGTCGATCCAGCGGAAGTTCCAGTGGCAGCGCTTTTCGGTGTAGGGCGCCCACGGCGCGGGCCCGAGCCACATGTCGTACTCGAAGCCCTCCGGCACGGGCTGGACGGGCTGGGGCGGGACCTCGTAGCCAAGGCCGATGCCCACCTCCACGCGCCGCAGCCGGCCGATCCGCTCGTTGCGGGCCAGTTCGCAGGCGATGCGGAAGCGTTCCGTGGAGCGCTGCCAACTGCCCGTCTGCCAGACGATCCCCGCCTGGCGGACCACGCGGACCATCCGCCGGCCCTCGGCGACGGTGCGGGCCAGGGGCTTCTCGCCGTAGATGTCCTTCCCGGCCCGTGTGGCGGCGACGGCGAGCACCGCGTGCCAGTGGTCGGGCACGGCGAGGCAGACGGCGTCGAGGCCGGGGTGGGCAAGCAGGTCGCGGAAATCGTTGTACCCCGCGCAGTCGGAGGCCTGGTAGTGCTTGTTCACCTCGCCGACCGCGGCCTGGCGGCGAGAGGCGTCGATGTCACAGACGGCCGTGATCCGACAACCGTCTTCGACGAGGAAGCCCTTCACGTGCCGCATCCCCATGCTGCCGAGCCCCACCAGCCCCAGCGTGATCCGGTCGCTGGGCGGGGGCTTGGCGGGTGTGCCGAGGGCGCTTGCGGGTACGACGTACGGGGCTGCCACGACCGCTGCGGTACTGCGCAAGAAGCATCGGCGCGTACACCTCCGGTTCCTGGACATGCTTCACTCTCCGGCAGCGCGGGTCTTCTCGAGCATCTCGATCCACGCGCCCATGTAGTGCCCGTGGTCGTGGTAGGTTCGCCCGCTGACGAGGTTGCCGTCGAGGACGCACGGCTCGTCGACGAACGTCCCGCCGCAGACCTCCAGGTCGAAGCGGCATTTGGGAACGGTAGCCATCTTCCGCCCGGCGACGCACCCGGCGCGGGCGGGGATCTCCACGCCGTGGCAGACGCAGGCGATGGGCTTGTTCGCCTCGAAGAAATGCCGCGTGATCCGCATGAGGTCCTCGTCGTAGCGGATGTACTCGGGCGCCCGACCGCCGGAGAAGAAGACCCCCACGTACTCGGCCGGGTCCACGTCCGCGAAGGCCAGGTCCGCCTCGATGGTATAGCCCTCCCATTCCTTCGTGATGGTCCAGCCGGGCTTGGCCTCGTGCAGGACCATCTGGAACCGCCGCTTCTCGGGCCCGGCGACGACGGGCTCAAACCCCGCCTCGATCAGCCGGTAGTACGGGTACAACGTGTCCATCGTCTCCGACGCGTCGCCGATGATGATCAGGACCTTCTCGCTCATGATTGCCCTCGTCCCGGCCGTTCGCGTCGGCCCATGCCGGAGGCCGGTCTGCCTTTGCTTCCAGCGTTGTCTACCGCCACCCGTGTCGTCCGGCACCGGGAAGGGAGTGGCCTCGGTGACCGGACGAGCGGCGGGAAGCTCAGCCAAAGGGCCGAGCCTCAGGTCGATGAGCAGCGTAGCCCCGCCAGACGGGATTGGCAAGGAGGCGATGCGGGCGCGACGCTCACGCCTGCCCGGCCCTCGACCGGCGTCGGGTCAGAACGGGGAGCACCGCGGCCAGGAGGAACAGGGCGCCCGGCTCGGGGGCTGCGGCCGCCGCGGGGGTGGCAGCCTGGAAGCCGATCGCGAGAAGGTCCAAGTCGCCGCTGTCTACGTCGTTGTCGCCGTCGAAATCGCCGCGGGTCCAGCCGGCCGCGTCGGGCGCGGAGAGGGCGGCCTTCACCGTCAGGTAGTCGAAGTGGTCCACCTCGCCGTTCAAGTCGACGTCCCCGTATTCGGTCTCCAGCACGTCGTGGATCAGGACGTCCATGTCCGCCCCGTCGACCGCGCCGCTGCCGTCGAGGTCGTAGGGGGGTGAGGCGGACGGAATCTGCCCGGCCAGCAGGTTCACGTCCGCGGCGTTGATCTTCCGGTCCCCGTTGAAGTCCCCGAAGAGATCCAGCAGCCGGGTGAAGCTGCCCCGGGCCTCGAACGTGCCCTGGGCGGTCATATGAGCGGAGATGCCCTCGTTCGGGTCGACCAGGCTCTCGTCCATGTCGATGGGCATTCGCATCGTCACGTCGTGGCTCACGCTGCGCCGACCGACGCTGCCGATCGTCACCAGCAGCGTGGCCGTCTCCTCGCTGCCGGCGGAGAGGGGGTCCGCCGAGAGGTCCATGTCCATCGGGTCGAAATAATCCCCGACCGTCCCGCTGCCCTCGGCATGAATCGACCCCTCATTGAGGATTGCGCGGTGGTCGCCCGCGGGAAACGTCGTGCCGCTGACGGACCCCGGCGGGACAGGTGTGTCCAGCGTGCCCGCCAGTCCCGTGGCGTCGGCCGTGATGGAACCGAGGGGAATAATCACGAGCTTGAAGGGAAGACGGAACGTTACGTCCGTCAACGTATACCGCCCGCCGGTGAACTCCAGCCCGCTGACGACCGCCTCCTTCGTGCCCGCGTTGAACTCCACCGTCAGCAGCGCCGAAACGATCCCCGAGACCTGCGTGACTTCCGAATCATGCGACGAGCCAACGGCCGGCGCGTCGACGGTCACGTCCATGTCCAGCGTGTTCACCTGCGCGGTCGCCGGGACGAAGGTCAACTCCACGGGAATCTGCTGTTGGCCGAGCGCCGGCCCGGCCGCCAAAGCGACCGTGATCAGCGCGAGCAACCGCTGGACCTTCTGCATACCGGCCATCCTCGGCCTCCTTTACTGTCGCACGCCGGCGAGGCGCCGCGCACAACGATTTGATGCAGCGTGTATTATAACGCGCGGTCGGCCTGGCGACTACTCCGCGACGACCTCGATCCACGGACTGCGGGCGTTGTCGGTGCGGAGTTCGGCGCGCCCGGCCGTGAATCGTGCGGGCAGCTTCGCCCCGCGCCGACCGGTCGGGTCGAGGGCGTGGGCGGCGCAGCGGCCGGGCATGGGCAGGCGCAGAAGGCAGCGGACGGGCTCGGCGAGGACGGGCGGGCGGCCCTTCTCGGGCAGCGCCGTGCGGTTGCGGAAGAAGGCCTGCCCGGTGTTCTCGGCCCGGGCGACGGCGGTGACGAGCACGCGGCGGGCCTGGCCGATCGGCTTGTCGTCCAGCGACGTGACGGTCACGGCCGCGAAGTCGGTCGTGCAGTCGAACGAGAGCTTCCCGAGCGTCAATTCGTCCAGCTTGCCCAGCCGCCCGGCGACGCTCACCGTCCGCGGCGCGGCAATAACAAACAGTCCTTGGTCCGCGTAGAGACGCACCTGTCCCGTATCACTGACGCGGTGGTTTGCCGTGGGCGGCGCGGGCGTCCTTGCCGCAACGCCCCATTGGGCACCGCGGTCGAACAGGTTGCGGACTTTGTGGGTGTAGGCCAGTTCGCGGAACACGCTGGTTTTCGCCCGGCCGTGAGTAGGTCCGCCGGCGTAGATGTCCTCCTCAGGCCAGTTCAGATAGACCGTCTGACGGGCCGTGTCCACGTCGCCGCGATGGAACATCAGCGCCGCGGCGGGGAATTTTCCCCAGCGGACCGGGTCGGACTGGCTGGCGAAGTGCTCCAGGGCCTTGCCGCCGGGGCTGTAGGCGAAGAAGAGCATGCCGTCCCATCCCTGGAGGCAGGCGTAGGCGGCCATCAGGGGCAGGCCCTCGGCGCGGTGCTCGTTGGGCCAGGGGAAGTTGAACTCGGGCACGATCATCGGCTTGCCCCCGACGCTGCTGGAGGCGACCTCCACGATCGGGTTGGTCGTCGCGGACAGGTCGGACTCCACCACCGCGTCGTTGCGGAACGTGACGAACGGCTTGGCCCGCACGTTGGGATGCCGCCAGTAGTTGTTGCGCGACATGAAGTCGTTGACGCTGTCGGCGCAGACGCTGGCGGGGCAGAACGTCTGGTTCGTCCCGGTGATCGGCACCTTCACACCGATGCCTTTGAGATGCGAGCGCATCTTCGCGTAGTAGTCGCGCTCGACCGCGACGAGGAACCGGAGCATCTCGCTGACGAGCTTCGCGCGGTGTTCCCCGGTCTTGGGCGCCCTGCGGGGGTCCTGCCACATGTACTTCAGCGGCAGGGGAGCGGCGGCCAGGCCTCGGCCCTCGCGCCACCGGTCCCATCTCTGCCGCAGCTCGTCGACGTACACCGGCAGCGTCAGAGACGTATTGTGCATGTAGAAGACGCTGTTCTCGTTGGTGATCTCCACGACTGCCACGGCCGGGTCGTCCACGTAGCGCAGCTTCGTGTAGGGGTTGGCATGCGTGAGGAACTTGGTGGCCAGCTCCTGCTGCAGCTCGATGAGGCGCGGGTTGAAGATCGTCGCGCCCTTGATCGAGTGTCGCCAGCCGTGCTGGAACTGCTCGGCGTCCTTCACGCCGTCGCGGGGCAGGAACTTGCGGTAGTCCAGCAGATCGAAGTAGACGTAGATGCCGCGTTTCTTCAACTCGGCAAAGAAGAAGTCCAGGCGGTCGAGCATCTCGGCGTTCAGGTGCCGGCTGTCCCCCTTGGAGTAGTCGATCAGCCTTCCCCACTGACCGTCGATGGCGTGGATCCGGAGCAGGTTGACGCCGTACTTGGCCAGGCGCGCGGCGATGGCGGGGGCGTCGGCCTTGGCGGGGAACGCCCGCGGGCCGCAGATGTTCGTGCCCCAGAACCGCACCCGCGTCCCGTCGGTGAAGTAGAAGTGCCCGTCCCCCCGTACGGTCAGGAACCCGTGCTTGCCCGCCGGCGGGTCGAGGAACCGCGTCAGGTCGATGGTGTCCAGGTTCGTGTCGTCCGCCGGGAAGCCGAACGGATACCAGTCGGCCGTGTCGGTGAACTCGTACCGAAGGGCGCGCGGGGCTAGCACGGCGGGTCCGTCGGACGTGGTCAGGGCCACCAGCATCAGGACCGTCTCGCCGCCGGCCGACACGGCGCGGACGGCCGTGATGGTTCGCTCCGGATGCGGATTGGCCAGCGGGAACACGCCCAGGCCGACCGTGGGGCTCTTGGGATTGGCGCCCTCCCAGGCGGCGGCGACTCTCGGGCGGTCGTCGGGCTTCCACCAGTCGAAGACCTCCCGGCCGGGCTGGAGCGTCACGGCTGTCTTCGTCCCGTCAGCGTAGAGCAGCTCGTAGCGTCCGGCGGGCTTGCCCTGTCGGGGCCAGGCGCAGGCGTGCAGGAAATAGAGCGTTCGGCACGTACGGCCCAGGGGAATCGTGACGCTCTCAGGCAGGTGCTCCGTACCCTTGCCTCGCAGGACGGCGCACGCTCGGCCGGCATTCGCGGCGGGGTCGATCACGTCGAACGGCACGCCGCGCAGGACGCACCGGCCCGTGGGCAGGTCCCGAAGGTCGTTGTCCCCCTGGTCCGTCCACCCGCCTTTCCCGTCTCCGGCCACGTCGTCGCGGATGCCCGCGGTGCAGGCCGCCCGCAGGTCTGCCGGCTGAACGAGCTTCGGCAGCTCGTCGCCGGGGACCATCACGACGTCGTCGAACCAAGCCGTCCCCTTGCTCTGGGAAAGGCAGAGGTAGACCTGCGCGCCGTCGGCGTTCGGCGGGGCGGTCGCTCGGACGGATACGTGCTGCCAGTCTTCCGTGTCCCGCACGGCCGGGGTGTAGCTCTCCGCCAGCCACTTGCCCCCGGCCCACCATGCGATACACGCCGTCGCCGTGCCCGTGACGCCGTTCGTCTTGATCCAAAGACCCAGGGCGTAGGGCTTGCCGGCCTGGACCGGTCGCTTGCCCGATTGGACCCACCGCCCGCTTCGCTGGTTCCATTCCTTCGCCGCGGTGTTGTGCGAGTCGCTGATCCGCACACTGGCGCCGCCGCCGTGACCGACGGTGCGGTCCCACGCCACTTTCGCCGGCGAATCGAACGCCGAGCCGACCCATCCGTCGGGCCCGCCGTCGCGATTGTCGTCCGCCTCGAACGACGGATTGGCCGCGAAGTTCGTTGTCCACTGGCCCCGGGCCGTCCCGGCCGACGCGAGCAGGCACGCAAACCATGCGATCTGTCTTCCAGCCATGTCTCTCCCTCTGCTGCAGGTTCTCAGCCCTCCCGTACAGCTCCGAAGCGTAGACGACCGCAGACGATAGGAAAAGGCCCAAGTCGGGCAACACCCGGTATCCGTGATTGTAGCCGCCGCGTTGCCACCCTATCATGGGCAGCGCACGAGCGGGCCCGCCCGGGCCCGCAAACTACCGGTCCCGCAACGTGGGAGGCAGGCAATGAGAGCATCGCTTCTGACCGTCGTGACGTGCGTGCTGTGCGGGCAGGCGGCCCGGGCGGAGCAGGACCTCGGCTACGTTGACCTTGTCGGCCGGCTGACCGACCTGGAGCGCCTTGCCGTCCTGCCCACGGCGGGGGAGAAGTGCATGCAGCACTCCAGTTGGGATCGCGGCAGCCGCTACGATGCCGAGAACAAGACGTACGTCAACTGGGGCGCCAACGGCGACGGAAACGGGTACATCCGCAAGAAGGGCGAGGACCTCGTCTTGGCCGAGATGACCGGCCCCGGGTGCATCTGGCGGATCTGGTCGGCCAAGCCGGAGAAGGGGCACCTGCGCATCTACCTGGACGGCCGGGAGAAGCCCGCCGTGGACCTGCCGTTCATCCAGTACTTCGACCGGACCGCCAAGCCGTTCGTCTACGAATCGCTGTGCTACATGGCCGCACGCGGGCAGAACTGCTACGTGCCGATCCCGTTCGCCAAGTCGTGCAAGATCGTCGCCACCAAGGGCTGGGGACGGTACTACCACTTCACGTACAGCCGGTTTCCGGCGGGGACAAAGATCGCGTCGTTCGCGCTGCCGCTGGCCCCCGAGGCCACGGCGGCGCTGGAACGGGCCGATGCGTTCCTTCGCGAGAAGATGGGCAGCGACCCGGCCGGACCAAGGGACGGGCAGAAGGAGAAGACCAGCAAGCTGACCGTCCCGCCGGGCAAGGCGGCGGTTGCGGCGGAGCTGACCGGGCCCCGGGCCGTCACGGCCATTCGCGCAAAGCTGCGCTTCGTCGACCGGACCGACGAGATGAACGGCCTGCGGGAGCTGGCTATCCGCATCACGTGGGACGGTGAGGACAGGCCCGCGGTGTGGGCGCCGCTGGGCGACTTCTTCGGCACGGCGCCGGGCGTGAATCCGTACCGATCGCTTCCGCTGGGCATGACGGACGAAGGACTCTACTGCCTCTGGTACATGCCGTTCGCCAAGGCCGCCAAGGTCGAGATCGTCAACGACGGGCGCAAACAGCGCACGCTCGATCTTCACGTGGTCCACGCGCCGCTGACGCGCCCGATCGGCCGCCTCGGGCGGTTCCACACCAAGTGGCACCGCGACGCCTTCCTTCCCCGGCGCAAGGACCGCTTCCCCGACTGGACGCTCGTGACCACCACGGGCCGGGGGCGGTTCGTCGGCGTGATGCTGCACGTGTGGAACCCCAAGGGCGGCCAGTATCCCCCCGCCGGGGCCGCGAGGTGGTGGTGGGGCGAGGGCGACGAGAAGTTCTTCGTCGACGGCGAGGCCTTCCCCTCGACGTTCGGGACGGGCAGCGAGGACTACTTCGGCTACGCATGGGGCAACGGAAGCCTGTTTGCCCGGGCCTATCACTGCCAGACGATCAGCTCCAACAACCGGGGGCACATCTCCGTAAACCGCTGGCATTTCGGCGACAATGTGCCGTTCCAGACGTCCTTCGAGGGCTGTATCGAGAAGTACTTCCCCAACGACTGGCCGACACGCTACGCAGCCCTTGCCTGCTGGTACCTCGCTGCCGACGGGACCGACCCGTACCCCGAACTGCCCCTGAGCGAGCGCCTCGGCTGGTACGCCCAACCGAAGGTCTTCCGCGTTCCCGGCGCGATCGAGGGCGAGAAGCTCCAGGTCGTCGAGAGAACCGGTGGCACGGCCGCCTTGCAGGACCTGCGGAGTCACGGGCTCGACAAGTGGTCCGAGAACGCCCACGTCTGGTGGCGTGACGCAAAGGTGGGCGACAAGCTGACCCTCGCCGTGCCCGTCGCCAAGGCCGGCCGGTACGAGGTGGTCGCCGCGTTCACCAAGGCGAACGATTACGGCATCATCGAGCTCTCGCTGGACGGCAGGCCGCTGGGCGAGCCGATCGACTTCTACAACCCCAAGGTCGTGCCCACCCAACCCGTCTCGCTGGGGACGCACGACTTGACCGCCGGCCCGCACAAGCTCACCGCCGAGATCGTCGGCGCGAACCCCAAGGCCAAGAAGGCCTACATGTTCGGCCTGGACTACCTCCTGCTGAAGCCGGCGAAGTAAGGAGGGGCCGCCCCCGCCCGTCACGAAGCGGCGTGCCGCAACCGGCCTGGAGCGAGGTACCCATGGAGACTGTGGCACTGGCATGCCTGTTGGTTGGCCCGGGCGCGATGTGCTCTGCGGGCGCAACACAGCCGGGAGTCGTTCTCGCCGAGCCGGTCATCCGCTGCGGCGTGCGGGACGGGACGGAGGACAAGCCGCAGAGCAAGGTCTGGTATGGGAAGGGCTGCTGGTGGGCCTGGCTGCCGAGCGGCGCCGGCGGCGGGCGCATATGGAAACGCACCGGGCCGGGGACGTGGCGGGCGGAGCGGCACTTGGACTACCTGGCGGGGGCGCTGCCCGGCCGGGCGGATGTCTGGGCGGGACAGGGGCGTGTCGTGGCCGCCCTGATGGCGGGCGACGGGCTGGCCGTCGCGTCGCTGCGGTGGAACGAGCGGAGGGGGCGATACGAACCGGACGTTCCACCCCGACGATGGCGGGCTGCGTCTCCCGTCGAGACGGTTACCTTGGACCGCGACGCGTTCGGGGGCTTCTGGGTGGCGTATCCCGTCCGCGATGCCCAGGGGAAGCGGATCGTGGTCCGGCGTCTGCCGCGCAGCCTTCGCTGGCCGCCAGGGCCGCCGATTGTCCTGGCCGAGGGGGTGGGGAACGACGACATCTGCGGCCTCGTCACCGTCGGACAGGCCGTGGGCGTGATGTGGTCGGACCAGCGGAAGCAGGAGGTGCGTTTCCGCAGGCACCTGCTGGGCGGGCCGGATTCAGCCTGGCAGCCGGTGGAGGTCGTCGCGGCCGGGCGGAAGACGGCCGACGACCACATCAACTTCAGCCGTCCACCTCTCGGCAGCGGCGCGGAGCTCCTGGCCGTGACGAAGACGAGCCTGGACGCCGTCGGCAGGCCGATCTTCTCGCTCCGCGTGCTGGCAGGCGGGAGGTGGCGCAGTGTCGGTTTCGGCACGCTGACGCGCGACCGCGATCTGACCCGGCCGATCCTCCTCTGGGTCGGGGGCCGGCCCGTGTGCGTCTACACCTGCCGCAGTCCGTACCGCAGGGCGAAGCGAGGCCGCCCCGCGCCGTACTCGGTGATCGAGGCCCAGGAGTTCCCCGCCGACTGCACGATCCCGACGGCCTTGCCCACGGTCCTGATCCGAGCCCAGGCGTTCCTGAACAACGTCACCGGTCCGAAGGCCGCGTCCGCCGGCGTCCCGTGCGTCGTGCTGGCGTCCGACGCCGCGGGAGGCATCTACGAGGGGATTCTCGGCCGGTGAGGCTGAGATTCATCGCTTCCGGCGACGAAGGACCCAGATGGCGCAGGACAAGAGCAGCAGTGCGGAGGTCGGCTCGGGGACCTGCGCTTGGGCTCGGAAAGAGACCGTCTCGCCGAAGTTGCCTTCCACGACCCCCAGGTCCAGGCGGTCCACGTCGCCGTCGTAGTCGTAGTCGCCGTCGAGCCAGCCGGCCGACGCGGGCGTACCCAGGTTGGCCTTGAGAGTGAGATAGTCCGTGTGGTCGACGTGGCCGTCCAGGTTGCCGTCGCCCAGCAGCGCCACGTCGATGAGCACGCCGTCGTCCGTGTCGATGAGCGCCACGGCCAGCCGCGGATCGCCGGGGATGAGGGAGGAGGTGATCCCCGTCTCGCCGTCCCACGCGCCGCCGTTGTGGCCCTCGAGGATCTCCGCGGTCAGCTCGGCGGCCGAACCCTCTCGGACCAGCAGCGGGGCGGCCAGGTCGAGGAGGCCGTTGGGCTCCAGCACGAGCCGCTGGCAGTCGGAGGCGAAGCCCGTCAACGCGAGCGTGCCGCCGACCCGGACCGTGTTCGCATCGACCAAGCTGGCTATCGTAAGCCGTCCGGCCGTGACGGCCACGTTCAGGCCGGGCGCTTCGGGGACCGTGGCGATCTCATTGCTCCCTCCCGCGGCGGAGTGCTCGATGCGCGGCGGCATGCCGTCGCGGGGTGACATCCTCAGCAGCCCCCCGAAGATCGAGTAGCCGTCGGCCCCGTGGGCGAAGAGGATCTGATGGGCGTTGGCCGCCTGGCCCTGGAGATTCACGAGCGTTTGCGGCGCGGCGGCGAACGAAAGCGTGGCCTCGGCGTCGGGCAGGGCGTGCGTCCAATTATCCGTGTCGAACCACCCGGCAGTCATTCCCCGCCAACGCCGGGGCACCCACGTCGGGACGGCGCGTGGGTCCCAATGACGGTAGAGCGTCAGCGGCTCGGCGCCTTCGTCCGCGACGTCGTCGAAACCCACGAACTTGTAGGTCGTCGGGCTGTCGCCGGTACCGTCGTGCGCGATGAAGATCCCGTCGTCGAACGCCCCGCCCAGGGCGGTGCTGATCACATAGATGCCGTCTGTATCCCGGACGCTGTCGATCCCCTCGCCGGAGCCGATCTCGAAGTTCAGGACGTGCGGGTTCGCCCCCCCGGCCGCATACTCACGATCGTAGACCGCGAACTCGTCACTGCCCTGGCTGGACGCGATCAGGTAGCCGGCCCCGTCCTTGCCGTAGTACATGGCAAGGCCCTCGATATCGGCGGCCAGTGCGGGCCCCGCGACGTCGTCCACCACCACGCGCCCGCCCTGAATTGCACCATCGACGGTGCCGTACCGGTAGAGTCGCGTGTTCTCGGAGGCGATGTAGACCACCTCGCGGTCGTTGTCGGCGACGATCCCCTCGACCTCGCCGGCGCCGCCGCTGACGTCGCCGTGCCAGACCGATACCCCGGTGATCCCGCCGGCTTGCCCGTCGTAGCCCAACTCGAACTGCTCGGTGAGCCCGTCCTTGTCGCTGACGATCACGAAGTGCTTTCCCACGCTCCACGCGTGCAGCATGGCTATGCCGTAGGGGTAATCGGCTTCCAGGTGGCTCGGGGAGATCGCGCCGACTTGCGTCATGCCGGCCAAGTCGCCCCCGGCGTCGGCCTCGATGCGGAAGACGTCGATCGTGTCGCCCGTGCGGTTGGCCAGACAGACGATGTCCCATCGCTCCTCGCCCGCCCGGAACCCGTAGCCCACGTCGGCCACGTTGATCTTCTTGCCGTCGGCGAACCAGTCCACGCCCGGCTGCCAGCCCGGGCCCCCGCCGTAGCGGTCCCCGTCCAGCCCGAAGGCGTACAGCCCGCCGTACGCCGCATACCGGTCCTCCGACTTGTTCGCGCCGAGCACCACGCTCTTGGAGCGGTCGGTGGGGTGGACCCAGACGCAAACCCCGTCGGCCACGTCCCCGCTGCCGCCCATGGGCGCCGTCTCAACGACCGGCGTGACCTCGGCGGGCGCGTGGCCGGCGGCCACAATGAGAAGCGCGCCCGCGAACGCAACAGCTCCCCTCGGCCGCCAGATTACCGTGTGTGAGTACACCGCCGACTACCTCTCTTCTACTCCGGGAAGACAAACATCCACGACCCCTGAGTATACCCGCGGAAGAAGGGATGAATTTCCCAAAAGTCGTACGTCGGAGTAAAATGGGCGGTTTGCGTGCGGAGTGGCGCGTCAGTGAGCGTCCGGCGCGCCGAGGGGCTGGAGAACGGTGGTTCGCCGGCCGTGGCGGATGAGGTGGACGGTGACCGTCTGCATCGCGCCGGCGGCACGGACGGCGGCGGTGAGCTCGACGGGGTTTGTGATCGCCCGGCCGTTGAACTGCTCAATCACGTCGCCGACGCGGATGCGTCCGGCGAGCTTGGCGGCGCTGCCCGGGACCATCCCCACGACCTCCACGCCGCGAGAGTGGTTCTTGACCGCCAGGCCGAGCCGGCCCTGTTGAGCGCTGCGCTCCATTCGCGGCATGCGGAGGGACAAGACCCACTTCTGCCAGGCCGGCTCGATCAGGAACAGGCGATTGCCCAGGGCGGCCTCGAAGGTCTTGACGCCGTCGGGGTCGCGTTCAAACGCGGCCTTGTAGCGCCGGTACCAGTCGGCGAGGCGGTCGCGGTGGTGGAGGTAGTACATCACGTACCGGGCCTCGGCGTAAGTTAGGGCGGCGTCCTTCATGAAGGCCGAGCGGCCCATCGTCAGCAAGTCATGTAGTGGAATGGCCTTGTCGTCCCTCAGGGCCCGGCGGAGCGTGAGCAGGCGGCCGTCCGTTCGCGGCATGAGGCCTTCAGGGGTGATCCGGCTGGACTCGAAGAGCGTCGCGAGCCCTTCGGCCACCCAGAGGGGGTGGGACTGCTTGGCCGCCGCGGCGTCCACATGGTGGAGGGCGTGGGTGAACTCGTGGAGCAGCGTCCGGCCCCGATCGATGGAGATCAGTTGCCGCGGGCGGTGGCTGTAGTAGCCGACGCAGTCTGCAAAGGGTTTGGCCAGCCGGTGGTAATCGTCGGCGGTCGGCAAGATGACCGTGACATTCCAGGCGGGCTTGCTTACGGGAAGCGTGCGGCGGAAGGCGTCGGTGAAGGCCGTCAGCAGGTGGAGTGTCTGCCGAAGGTGCGTCTCGTCCAGTGCGGAGACGTACACGATATGCCGCTGCCGGTCGATCCGGGCCCAGTATCCCTCTCCAAACCGCGCAAGTTGTTTTTCAGAAATCTCTTGCGCCTGCGTATGGAGGTCTGTGGCGGGGCGTACGGCTGTGGCGGCCTTTGGCGTGGCCGCTAGAATCACTGCCGAAGTCAGGCAGACGGCTGCTCCCGGTTTCATCCCTCGCATGGCGTTGCTCCCAACCTTCTCATCGTCGATTGGGGCGGGGGGCATGAGTTGCTGCTGCGGTCGCGCCGGTTCCGGTCCGCGGGGGGACGGTGGCCCGCAAAAAAGCCGGTCGCTCTTTTGCTTGACACCCAAGATGTTGGCTTCTACACTCAGATTCGGCCCATATGTTGGATGCCTTTCGACCCAGGCCGAAGGTGCAGCGCGATGCAGTGTCCGTTCTGTGGACAGGATCATGACCGCGTTGTGGATTCTCGCAGCAGCGAGGGCGGGCGCGTCGTCCGCCGGCGCCGCCAGTGCCTCGCCTGCAACCGTCGGTACACGACCTACGAGCGGGTGGAGGATACGCCCCGGCTGACGGTGATCAAAAAGGACGGGTCGCGCCAGCCGTATGACCGACAGAAGCTCCTATTCGGCTTGGAGAAGGCCTGTTACAAGCGCCGCGTTACGGACCGCGATTTCCGCGCGATCATCGAGGCCTCCGAGGAGGAGATCTTCCAGCAATGGGAGAAGGAAGTGCCCTCCAGTTTCATCGGCGAGACGGTCGGGCGGCACCTGCGGGGCGTGGACAAGATCGCGTACATGCGTTTTGCCAGCGTCTACCGGGAGTTCCGGGACGTCGGCGAACTGATCGAGGAAGCCCAGGAAGTTAAGGACCTGCCTACCGTCGGCTCCGAGCAGAAGGAGCTGTTCGGTGAAACCCCGTAGCCGCGGCGCGCCGGGCAGGTGGGTCCGGGCCCTGAGTGGAACGCCTTTCAGGACGAAAGGTTGGCACGGTGAGCGGATCACGGAAGATCCGGGTCGTCAAGCGAGACGGCAGCACGGAAGCGTTCGACCCCGGCAAACTGGCCGGCGCGGTCTACTGCGCCCTCGAGCCGGGCAAGGACAGCCTCGTGCGGTCGCGACACATCGCGTTGGCCGTCGGGCTCTACCTCCACCGAACCGGAAGGGGCCGCGTCACGAGCGCGGCCGTGTTTGAGATGACCGTGCAGGCCCTTCTCAGCGTGGGCCTGGAGGAGGCGACCGACTGCTTCGAGGCCCATCGCCACGCCCGTGCGGCGGCCCGGGGGCGCCTGCGCGTCTGCCACGAGGGCGGACCGGTCACCCTTTGGGACAAGGGATGGCTGGCGGAGGTCGCGCAGAGAGGCTGGCTTCTCGGCCGCCAGACCGCTCGCCTGTTGGCGGGAGAGGTTGAAGCCGAGCTTCTCGCCCTCGCCGCGCCGTCCGTAACGCGACACGAGGTGATGGAACGGCTCCATCGGCTCCTCGCCGAGTACGGCCTCGCCGAGGCCGAACGCGTGGTTGACTGATCGGCGGGGGAAGGAGGAAGACCGCCCCACATGCCTGCCAGGAAGTCCGACGTAATCGGCCGCATCCGCGAGGAAGCCCAGGGCGTCTACCGGCGGATCCGGCGCCGCGAGAAGCCGCAGATGAAGCTGCCCATCCGCGCCCTGTCGAACGTGACCTATCGGCCCAAGGCGGGTCACTTCCAGCTTCGCGGTCGGCACAAGGTGCGGACACTGACGGTCGGGACGGTCAAGACCTTCGCCCAGACGCTCAAGATGCTGGCGATGAGCAAGGACCTGGTCGGCACGGGCCGGCACTCGACGAAGCGAGAGGCGTACTACCAGGCGTACAACTGGGGCGAGGCGGCGTTCGGCGGGCAGGACGAGTCGGACACGGTGATGGACGACGTGGAGGCGATGCTCGGCGTCAACCGGGAGCAGTTGCACTTCCGTGCCGACGAGCACGGCGGGGAGGTGGCAGGCGAGTTGATCGTCCTGGACCGCGACCGGCGCACCGGACGGCGGATCGAGATCGACTGCACCGCCTTCGGCAGCGGCGCGTACAGCGTGCCGACGGTGGTCGAGGAGTTGGGCTTCCGCACGAAGGCGAAGTTCATCCTGGCCGTCGAGACCAAGGGCATGTTTGAGCGGCTGGTCGAGGAGAACTTCTTCGACCGGTGGCATTGCATCCTCGTCTCGATGGGCGGCGTGCCCAGCCGGGCGTGCCGGCGGTTCATCCGGCGGCTGGCCGACGCGAGAAAGCTGGCGGTCTACGTCTTTACCGACGGCGACCCCTACGGCTACTTCAACATCTACCGCACGCTGAAGGTCGGCAGTGGCAACGCCGCACACCTGAACGAGTTTTTCTGTGTGCCCCAGGCACGCTTCCTGGGCGTTACGCCCGATGATATTGTAGAGTACGAGCTTCCGACCCACCCGCTGAAGGAAGTCGACAAGAAGCGGGCGCTCGACGCGATGAAGAACGACCCGTTTATACGACACTACAAGGTGTGGCAGCGGGCCGTCGAGAAGATGATGCAGATGGGCGTCCGCGTCGAGCAGCAGGCATTGGCCAAGCACGGCCTCGAGTTCGTGGCGAACACGTACCTGCCGAAGAAGCTGGCGAACGTCAAGGCCTTCCTCCCGTAGCCCGGCCGGCCCGATTCCCCGACGCAGGGCCGAGAGGGCCAGGCGGGAGAGGCGAAGCAGGCGATCGGCCGTGCGAGCCCGCGACGGCGCCGACGAGAGGAGACCATGGCAAAAGACCCTACGATCCCCCCCGAGTTGCCCACCGGCCCCGCGCGAACGCTGGGTCCGAGGGCGGCCGTGGCCGTCGGCGTGCTTTGCGTTCTGCTGGCCGTCGTGACCGTATGGACCGTGCCTCGCCCCACGGGCGACCTGTACGTGGCCCTGGCCGCCGGGCGCGACATTATGAACGGCAAGCTCGGGGCGGAGGACGACTGGTGCTATACGACCAAGGGGCGCGTGTGGGTCAACCAGAACTGGGGCACGCATATGCTGTACTACTTCTTCTACCAGG
>Ga0272441_10002922_pt1 | contig 33700 bp, 29 predicted proteins | sample SSMProp6N_FD_193582 | JGI IMG/M metagenome (GOLD analysis project Ga0272441, IMG submission 193582) | Marine sediment archaeal communities from Little Sippewissett salt marsh, Falmouth, MA, United States - SSM-Prop-6N | ecosystem: Environmental > Aquatic > Marine > Wetlands > Sediment ... | reverse complement strand
GACGCTCCGGGAGGCATCGCCTCTGCCAGCTCCTGCTCTTTATCTCGTCAGAAAAAAGAGCAAAAAGCAACATACAAGGAGGCGTGCAGCGATAGCGGAACGCCGACGAAGCAATCCCGGCGGTATCATCCCAGACCTCGGGTTAACCACTTTTCGACACTCAAGCCCCGGCATGTCATTAGCGAGGAGGCGGTGCAGCGATAGCGGAACACCGCCGCCCGACCGTCTGCGGTCGGCGCAATTCCGCCGGTATCTTCCCCAACCCCCGGTTAACGCCCACCCGTCCCAATCGTCCCAAATGTCCCAATCGTCCCATTTCCCACCTTGCCCCAAGAATCTCCCGCCTTTTCCTTTTACCCCCGCATTCCCCTATAATTTCAAGTAAAGCGTTTAGCAGCCAGTCAGGAGCCATTGCGTGAGCACCGAACCCGAAGTAGAAACCACCGGAAACGCCGAACTCGACGAGCGCCTCAGCCAACCCGTCCTGCGCGGCGACGTCGGCGTTGACACCGCGCAGTGGTGGATTAGCGCGTTTCTCATCGTGGTTGTCGGCCTGATCGCCTGGTCGAGCGCCATCAGCGTGCCGTTCCAGGCGCTGGACCGGCAGGCCGTCCGCGACAACCAGGCCCTCCATTCCATCGTCACGCTCCCCGAAGCCGCCGCCGTCGACGGCGCCCCACAACCCCTGGCAACGCTTACGCTCGCGCTGAACTGGGCCGTCGCGCCCGGCTCGGCCGCCGCGCCCGGCTCAGCCGCCGCGCCCGGCTCAGCCGCCTTCATGCGGTTCACCGGCCTCGTCCTGCACCTGCTCAACGGCCTGCTCGTTTTCCTCCTCGCCCGGCGCCTTTTCCCGAACATTGCCCCCGTCGTCGCCATGATCGCCGGGATGCTGTTCGTGCTCCACCCGCTTGCCAGCGAAAGCGTCTTGTACGTCGCCGCCCGCGGCCAACTCCTCGCCACGGCGTTCGCGCTCGCCTCGCTCCTGCTGTTCCTCCGCGCCGTTACCAACGACAAGGGCGCCAACCCCGGCGCCCTCGCCGCGTCTCTTGTCTGCTACGTTTTCGCCGTGTTCGCCGACGCCACCGCAGCCGTCCTGCCCGTCCTCATCCTCGCTGCCTACTGGACCGTGGTAGACCGCGCCCGCGGCGGATGGCGCGTCCACGCCCCTTACTGGGCCGCGCTCGCCGCGCTGGCCGTCTACGCGGCCGTCGAACGCGGGCTGACCGCCCCACAAAACCTGCCCGCCCTGTTTGCGCAGTACGCCCGGCTCGCCGTTGCGCCGTACGGCTTGTCGATCGTGCACGATCCCCCGGCGGTTCACTGGGCTGCCGGCATCGCCGTGCTCGCCGTGCTGACGGCGCTAACGATCCTGATGTTGCTCCGCCGAACCGCCGGCGGCCTGGCCCTGCTTTGGCTGACGCTCGCCCTCGTCTTCGCCGCCTGGCCCGGAGCCGCCGTTGCCGAACACCGCGCTTATTTCGCGCTGGCCGGCCTTGCGCTGCTGGGCCCGTGGCTCTACCGGCTCGTTCAGCCGCGCCTCAAAGCCGTCGCCGGCCTCGCCGCGGCCGCGCTCGTGCTCGTTGCCGCCGGTGCGTCATACATGCGCATCGGCGTCTGGCGCGACGAACAGACCCTCTGGCAGGACGCCGCCGCCAAGGCCCCCGCATCGCCCGAACCCCTTGCCAACCTCGGGCGCATGACGGCCGCAACGGCCAAGGCCGCTCAAAGCCCGCAACTTGCGCTCGAAGCCGAAGGCATGTTGCGCAAAGCTATCAACATTGGCGGACCCGGCTATATCGAGCCCCGCCTGTGGCTCGCGGTCGCATTGCAGGCCGCCGGCGACCGGGAAGAAGCCCTCCGGGCGCTGTACGGCGTCCTCCGTGTCGACCTCAACAACCGCGATGCCGCCCTGGCCGCCGCCAACATGCTGTTCGACGCCGCCTCGCAATCCGGGGATAAGGCCAGGCTGGCCGAAGCGATCGAGCTGTACCAAAAAGCCGGCACCGTTTCCCCGCTCGATGCGCCGGCTCTCGCCCGGCTTGGCGCCGCCTCGTCACAACTCGGCCATCTCGAACAGGCCGAGGCCGCCCTTAAACGCGCCGCCCGGCTCGCACCCGAAGACGAAAACCTGGCCCAGTCGCTGAAAAACATCGAGCAGGCCCGCAACAGAAGCGCCTCGCTCGAACAGCAGGCCGTGGCCCTCCTGCGCAAAAACCCGCGCGACCCCGCCGCCATGAAACTGGCCGCGCAGGCCCACGTGATGCGCGGCAACGCCCTCGCGGCGTCGTACGCGCTCGATGAAGTCTGGCGCGCCGAGGCCGCCGATTTCCAGGTGTGGCTGCTTACGGGGTTTGTCATGGCCCGGCTCGATGCCGCAGAACGTTTCGTCGGCCAACATCCCGCCCCGCCCGAAAAACCGGATGAGGCAGGGCCCGCCTGGGCCGAGTTGGCAAAGTATTGCGCGGCCCTCGGCGAGTGGAACGCGGCCGAGTTCTACCTGTCGAGTAAACCCGCCCAGGCCGAACAACCCGGCATCCCGCTTGTCCGGCTTGCCGAAACGGCCCGCCAACTGGGCCAACCCCAGCGCGCCCGCGCGTACCTGATGAATGCGGCCAAACAGAACCCGGACAATCCCTCGCCGTGGCTGGCCCTCGCCGATCTCGCCGGAGAGGCCAAAGACGCCCCTGCCGCCGCTGACGCACTCGACGAGGCCGAAAAGCGCGGCGCCGAAAAAGAAAAAATCCAAAGCCTCCGCAAAAAACTCGGTTTAGAAAATAGCGGCGCCGCCAGAACCGTTATCCAATAGGCTCAAGACCCGGCGGAATACAAGCGCGGCCCTAAACGGTTGGCGGGAACAGGGTTTCTGCATGCTACAAAGTAATCTGGCATTGATCGTTCAACAACTGGCGCTGGCCGTCCTGCTGTCGGGGGCGATTGGCCTGGAACGCCAGCGAAAAGCCCGCGGCGCAGGCCTCCGCACCCACATCCTCGTCTGCCTCGGCAGCACCCTGCTCATGATCGTCTCCCGCGAGTTAACCGGCGGAACCGTCGGCGAATCCGCGCGCCTCGCCGCCGGCATCATCACGGGCATCGGTTTCCTCGGCGCCGGAACCATCCTCACCATCGGCGGAGAACAACGCGGCCTCACCACCGCCGCCATGGTATGGTTCGTCGCCGCGCTCGGAATCGCCATCGGCGCCGGCCTCGAATTTGTCGCCGTCCTCGCCACGGCGTTCGCCCTCTTCGTGGTGCTCGGCCTCGAATACGTCGAAAGCCTGCTGCCTCAAAGAGAGCGAGTGTCGCTCTCGATTACGGTGCGCGAGAAACTTCCCGTCGCCCGCGAAATCGAACAGATGCTCGTCAAGCAGGGGTTCACCATCATCGGCTCCCGAGTCAGAACGCTCGAAGGCGGCGCCCGCACCGAGATGGATTTCGATCTCGCATCACTCGCACCGCCCGACATGGAACGGGTTGCAGAGGCCCTGCTTTCCCGCTATCCTCATGCCGAAATGGTTTCTATCAGGCGATAAAGGACAACAGAAACTGTCTTTCAGCCTGCTTACGTCCTTTTGGTCCTTTTGAGTATCGGGAGAAAGCTCAATGCCTTTTCTAATCGCCCTCCTCACGGCCCTCGCCGCTCCGCAGGACTCCTATCTCCTTCGCGTCGATCACGCCCTGCACCTCTGCGCACAAGACATACCCGCTATGCGCGAGCCCGCCGAAACAGCCGCAAGAAAACTCGCCGGCGGCGGCAATTTCTGGGCCGCCGGTCAGCCGTCATGGGTCAGCGAAATCACCGGGCGAGCAGGCGGGTTCATGATGCTCAAACCGCTCCGCGACAAAATACCCGCCGACACCGATGTCGTCCTATACGCCCCCGACGGCCTTGCCCAACCCGATTTCGGCTCGGCGTATGTAATCTCGTTCGGCAAAAAAGACTCGGCCGAGGGTGTTTGTGTGTACAATCATGCCGGTGAAGCAGAGATTAGCCATACGCTCGCTAACGCCATTCCCGCATGGATTTTTACCGGAGAGCTCGTTGCCGCACTGACCCGCCTGACCAAAATGCCCGTGATGTACGAGAGCATCGGCGCGTACGGCGGCAACTCCCGCATCCAGCAGTACAAGAACGGCGAAATCGCCTGGCACGACTCGAACATACCGCCGCCCGTCCCGCACGGCCTGCTTGGCAAAAGGTTCGTCGGCACGATATCCGCCATGCTGCGCCGCGTCGAGGCCGGGCAGCGGCCGAACCTCGAGAAAGCCGGCCGCTGGGCGCGCGAAGCCAAAGCCGCCGGGCGCGAAGTGTACATGTACAGCATGGGCCACCTGTTCCCCGGCGAGGTTGAAAAGACCGAGATCGGCACGATGTTCAAATCGGCCGTGTGGAACGCCGGGTTCCGCAACAGCCCCCCGCCCGATCATGCCTACGGCAAAGGCGACTTCGCCGTCCACGTCGGCTACCAGCATCCGCCCAGCCTCATGCTCGAGCGTATTACGCGCGCCGGCGGCAAAGCCGCCTATATGAGCGTCCTCTGGGACCGCGACTACGCCGCCAACCCCAACGTGGCCTATATCGACCCGATGTGGGACTGGGCCGACGCCTGCGTCACACTCGAAGGCTACGACATCCCCATCCTACCCGCCTCCGGCATCCTCCACGGCGCCATCGCATGGGAGATATACAGATTGTCCACCGGTGGCACGATATGAACAAAGTCCTTCTTACGATTGACGGCGTGGTGAATCTTTTTCTTGGCGCGCTGCTGCTTTTCTATCCGGCGGGCCTGCTGAATTATCTCGGACTCCCGGAAACCGACACCTTTTTCTACACAAGCATCCTTGGCGCAGTGCTGGTGGGAATCGGCCTTGCACTCTTCGTGGAACTGTTCGAGGGTTCTGCCGGAATACGCGGCCTTGGTTTGGGCGGGGCTATTGCCATAAACTTCTGCGGGGCCGGTGTGCTCCTGTTCTGGTTGGCAGCCCTTCCACTGGATATTCCCTTGCGCGGACGGCTTGTGCTCTGGGCGGTAGCCCTCATCGTGTTCGTGTTAGCCGTAATCGAGTTATTGGCGAACCTCCGGCGGCAACGCTAACACAAGCGGCCTAAGAATCCCGCAACGCTTCCAGCGCCCGCTGAAAATCTTCCGGCAACGGCGCCGTAAAAACCGCCCGCTCCCCCGTGCCCGGGTGCGTGAACCCGAGCCGCTCCGCGTGAAGCGCCTGGCCGTGCAATGCCTCGAGCGCCCGCCGCGCCTCATCGCCGATATCCCACGCCCCGTAATGCGTCACCCCATAAACCGGGTCCCCCAGAACGGGATGACCCGCGAATCGCAGGTGAACGCGGATCTGGTGAGTCCGCCCCGTGTCCAACTCGACCGACAGCAGGCTCGCCACCACGAGCCGCTCGATCACCTCGAAACGCGTCACCGCCTCCCGCGCCCGGATGCCCGTTACGGCCATCCGCGAAGGGTCCGACATGCTCCGACCGATCGACGCGTCGATCAGGCCCCGGTCTTCCTTGAACTCGCCGCGGACAAGCGCCAGGTAACGCCGGTCGAACGTGTGCGACCGCGCCTGCTCGCTCAGCGAAGCAAACGCCGCGGGCGTCTTCGCCACCACCAGCACGCCCGACGTGTCTTTGTCGAGCCGGTGCACGATGCCCGGCCGCGCCGGATCGCCGCCCGTCCGCTGGAAATCGGGGCAGTGGTGCAGGATGGCGTTGACCAGCGTACCGGTGTAGTTGCCGGGGGCCGGGTGAACCACCAGCCCGGCCGGCTTGTTTACCACGACGAGGTCGCCGTCCTCGTGCAGAATGTCGAGCGGGATGTCTTCGGGCAGCACGTCGGTCGTGGGCGGCGGGGGCAGGTCGACGCTCACCTTGTCTCCGGCCGTCATGGTCCTGCCGGGCCGCGTGCAGACCCCGCCGTTCACCGTAACCCGGCCGTCTTTGATCAGCTTCTTGATGTACGACCGGCTGGCGTCTTCAATCTTATCCGCGAGGTAAACATCGAGCCGGAACCGCTCGTACTCTTCGCCGACGAATTCTTCAAACGAGTTTTGCGGCACGGTGGAACCCCGGCGCGAGAGCGCGGTAAGCCTGTTGGTATTCGGCGAACCATTTGTCGTACTCGGCGGCGCGGCCGGCGTCGGGTTCGCACGAATCCACAACCCGGATCGTCGCGTCGCAAGCCTCTTCAACCGTCCCGTGCATGCCCGTTGCCACCGTGGCAAGCAGCGCCGCGCCGTACGCCGGGCCTTCGTCAACATTAATCAGCACCAGCGGCGCGTTGTTCACATCGGCCTGGATCTGCCGCCAGAACGGGCTCCGCGCGCCGCCGCCCGACGCCCGCACCTGCTCCACCGCAACGCCCATCTCCCGGATGATCTCGAAGCTGTCGCGCATCCCGAACGCCACCCCCTCGAGCACCGACCGCGCGAAATGGGCCCGCCCGTGGCGCAACGTCAAACCGATGAACGCCCCGCGTGCGAATGGGTCTTTGTGCGGCGTCCGCTCGCCGGTGAGGTAGGGCAAAAAGATGAGACCTTCGCAGCCGAGCGGCGCGGTTTCGGCCGATTCGGTGATGAACTCGTAGGCGTCGCGGCCGGTTTCCTCGGCCATTTTCTTCTCCGCCTCGCAGAACGTGTCGCGGTACCAGCGCAACGACCCGCCCGCGCTCAGCATCACGCCCATCACATGCCATTTCCCCGGCACTGAATGACAGAACGTGTGCACCCGACCCTGCCCGTCGAGCGCAACTTCGTCCGAAAACGCGAACACCACCCCGCTCGTGCCTACCGTCGATGAAATCGCACCATGGCGAACAATCCCGCAGCCGATGCCGCCCGCCGCCTGGTCGCCCCCGCCCGCTATCACCGGAATGCCCGCAGGCAAACCCGTCGCCGACGCCGCCGCCCCGGAAAGTTTGCCCGTCACTTCCGGGCCTTCAAACGCCGGCGGCATGAAATCAGGGTCGATCTCGAGTATCGACATCAGTTCCCGGTGCCACTTCCGGTTTTTCACGTCGAACAACAGCGTGCCTGACGCGTCGGCCACGTCCGTGGCAAACTCGCCCGTCAGCTCGTAGCGGATATAGTCTTTCGGAAGCAGGACCTTCCGCACCTTCTCGTAAGTCTCCGGCTCGTTGTCGCGCAGCCAAAGAATTTTCGGCGCCGTGAACCCCGTCAGCGCGGGATTGCACACCATTTGGATCAGCCGTTCCGCGCCGACCTTCTCCGTGATCGCGTCGCACTGCCCAGCCGTCCGCTGGTCGCACCACAGGATCGCCGGCCGCAACACCCGGTTCCCCGCGTCCAGGAACACCGACCCGTGCATCTGGCCCGTCAACCCCAGGCCCGTCACGTCGCCCGACCGCGAACCCAAAGCCTTCGCCAGTTGCGACAGCGCATCCAGCGCCGCCCGTTTCCAATCCGCCGGGTCCTGTTCCGCCCAGCCCGGCTGCGGGCTGTGAAGCGGATACTCGACCAGCGCCGAAGCTTGAACTTCCCCCGCGGAATCGATTGCTATCGCCTTAGTCCCGCTCGTCCCAACGTCCATCCCGATGACGATGCTCATGTCAAAAAACCTCCTTCCGGAATTTCAAAATCATCTTACCCCCGCCCAAACCCCAAGTAAAGTCACTGCCCCTATCAACCCCCAACCGTCCCACTTGTCCCAATTGTCCCAATTGTCCCAATTGTCCCAACCGTCCCATACGTCCCATACGTCCCATCCCCCGCGCCCGCCATCCCCACAAAAAAAAGCAGAGCCCGAAGGCCCTGCCCATGATGGTGCTATAAAGAGAAGGTTATTTTTCCGTAGCCTGGCGCGCGATGGCTTTCGCCAGCTTCCTGCGCCTCTTTTCGCTAGGTTTTTCGTAATGCTTGAGCTCTTTCAGACGCTGCATGATGCCTTCTTTATTGCATTTCTTCTTAAAACGGCGCAACGCCTTCTCAAAAGGCTCGTCCTGCTTTACGCGAACTTTCGTCACTCGGTCTCAACCTCCTCTCGAAGAATATTGTAACAGCCCTGAAAAGGCTGGGTTCCGCCATCTCCAGCACCGCCTCGCACAGATATTGAATGATAGCACATAGCCAGCCCCCAGTCAATTTTGTCACTTCCCGCAACCACGATCTGCTCGCCGGAAACCCTTCCCGCCTCCAGCCTTCCCTGTGTTACAATGCCCGCCGTTCAAGCTCAACCAGGGAGATGCCAAGATGGGAATCTTGATAGCAAGCATCCACATGTTCGCCGCCGCCGCGGCTCCGGCCCAGGCCCCTATCGTTATACTCGACACCGATATCGGCGACGATATCGACGACACCTGGGCGCTTGCCTTCCTGCTGGGCACGCCACAGCTTGACACTCGGCTCGTCGTTACCGCGTCCGACGACACGCCCACGAAAACCCGCCTGCTCGCCAAGATCCTCGAAAAAATGGGCCGGACAGACGTCCCCATCGGAACCGGCGTCAAAAACAGCGACCACAAAATCAACCAGGCTAAATGGCTCGGCGACTACACCCTCGAAAACTACCCCGGCAAAGTTCACGAAGACGGCGTTCAGGCCATGATCGACCTCATCATGGGTTCCGACAGGCCCGTCACCCTGATCGTCATCGGCCCGCACACCAACATCGGCGAAGCCCTCCGCCGCGAACCCCGGATCGCCGAAAAGACCCGCGTCGTGTCCATGTTTGGCAGCGTCGAAATCGGGTATAACGGCAAGCCCGGCCGCCAGCCCGAGTGGAACGTACTCAAAGACGTCCCCGCTGCAAAAGCCACCTTCGCCGCGCCGTGGGACATCACCATCGCGCCCCTCGACACCTGCGGAACCCTCGTCCTCAAAGGCGAAAGGTTCGCGCGCGTCGCCAATTCAAACAACCCGCTCGCAAAGGTCACGATCGAAAACTACCGCGAATGGGCCAACTACGACAAGCACCCCCAAGGTCACAGCAGCGTACTCTTCGACACCGAAGCCGTCTACCTCGCCACCGACGACGCATTCTGCGAAATGAAAACCGTCAAACTCTCCATCGACGACAAAGGCAACACCTACCCCGACGAAAACGGCCGCCCCGTAAACTGCGCCCTCGCCTGGAAAGACAAAGACGCCTTCGAAGAACTCCTCGTAAAAACGCTCGAATAACGAGAAACTTTTCATCCTTTTTGTGCCACGGATCGTAAAGAACGAATGAAGTGGACGCAGAAAACAATAGAAACTGCCGAGGGGCGCGTAAACGCGGTTTGTCCCGAAATCGTTTCCGCGAGCCGGTCGACCGACATCCCGGCGTTCTACCCCGAGTGGTTTGTCCAGCAGTTTAGACAAGGTTATGTCCGCTGGCAGAACCCGTTCAGCCAACAGGTCCAGTACGTCTCGTTTGAAAAAACCTGCGCCTTCGTCTTCTGGAGCAAAAACCCGGCCCCGCTTATCCCGCATCTTCGCATGCTCGACGAACTCGGCATTCCCTACTACTTTTTATTCACTCTCAACGATTACGATGACGAAGGCTTTGAGCCCAACGTCCCACCGCTCGAACAACGCGCGAAGGTGTTCCGGGAGCTGTCGGACCGCCTGGGGAAAGAGCGCGTCGTCTGGCGGTTCGATCCGCTGATTGTGACGGATGAGTTGACCGTCGGCAAGCTGCTGGAGAAAGTGAAGCGAGTGGGGGAGAAGCTTCGCCCGTACACCGAGAAGCTCGTATTCAGTTTCATCGATATAGCCAAGTACATGACGGTCAGGCGCAACCTCGCGCGTGCCGGGCATTACTGGAAGGACATACGCCACGACGACAAGCTCCGCATCGCCGAAGGTCTCGCGGCACTTAACAAAATCTGGCGCCTCTCGGTGACCTCTTGCGCTGAAAAACTCGATCTGTCCGCGTACGGCATAATGCACAGCAAGTGCATAGACGAAAACCTGCTGTTCAGGATTTCCCGCGAAGACAGCCCGCTCCGCCGGTTCCTCGTCTCGCAGGGAATTGGACAAAGCGAGCTGTTTGTTAACCCGCGCAAACGCCGGAACAATCAGCGCGCGGATTGCGGTTGTTTTCCAAGCAAAGACATCGGTCGCTACAGCACCTGCAAACACTTCTGCGTCTACTGTTATGCCAACTCTTCTCCCACCGCCGTCGCGGCCAACGCCGCTCGGATAAACAACCACGGCGATTGCATCTGAAAAAAACTCTGCGGAGACCGCAGAGGTTTATCCTGTTAATCCTGTTATCCTGTCCGTTTTACCGCTGCCACAGCGCCTGCCAGCCGAGGTGTTGCACGTACTGGTCGAGCAGGACGATTGCGGTAAATGCTTCGGCGACGGGCCAGACGCGGGCGACAATAGTCGGGTCGCGGCGGGTGACGGCGCTGAGCGTGGCGTCTTTCACGTCGACCTTGTCGACGGTGTGCTGATCCTTGGCGATGGTGGGCGTCGGCTTGACGGCGAGACGCGCGACCACGGGCTGGCCCGTCGTGAGGCCGCCGGTGACGCCGCCGGCGTTGTTCGAGTCGAACACGACCTGGCCGTTTTCGACGCGCATTTGGTCGTTGCACTCCGAGCCGCGCAGGTCTTTAACCGCCATGCCCGCGCCGACTTCCACGGCCTTGACCGTGCCGATGCTCATCATCCGGCCCAACTGGCCGTCCAGCTTTTCGAACACCGGCTCGCCCATCCCGGCCGGCAGGCCGGTGGCGACCACCTCGACCACGCCGCCGCTGGAATCGCCCTCGTCGCGGATTTCGAGGATCCGTTTTTCCATTTCGAACGCGGCGTCGACGTCCGGGCAGTTCATCGTGGGGTGGATGCCGAACTCGTCGCGTATCCTGGCCGGATCCATGGGCTTAGCGGTCTCGCGGATCTGGATGAGGTCGCGCTCGAGCTCGGCCAGCACGGCCATCTTCTCGAGCATCCGCATATCTTCGGTGAACCGGCCTTCGGTGAACACCCAGTTGTAGATCGGGTCGTACTCCCGCCGGACCTCGCGGAACGTGTCGACCTTTTTGCGCGCCTCGTCGTGCGGCACGTCCGAGGCCCGCACGCCGGCCGCCTCTTTTACGTACGAAAAAACCTCGATTCCGTGATTTTTCAGCACTTTTCGGGCAACCGCGCCGGCCGCGACGAGCGTCGAGGTGTAGCGGCCGCTGAAGAAGCCCGCGCCGATCGCGTCATCGTTCTCGCCATACTTCTGATATGAGGCAAACGAGGCGTGCCCCGGCCGCGGCGTACGGTTTGTGCGCTGATATTGGTCGATATGCTCGAAATGCCGGTCGAGGTTCGGGATCAACACGACCAGCGGGGTGCCGTTCGTCAGGCCCTTGTTCGAAAACCCGGGCATGGTGTCGGCGGCGTTGACGCCGCTGTAGATCACCGGCACGTCCGGCTCGCGCCGGGGCGATGCCAGCTCGCTTTGGCCCGGTTTCCGCGTCAAAAGCGCCTGATAAATGTCGGATTCGGTGATTTTCATCCCCGGCGGGACGCCCTGCAGGTTGACGCTTAACCCTTCCTGATAACTGCCGCCCGCCACCGTCACCTTGAACATTTTGCCGTAAGTACAACCTAGCATTGCTTTCTCCTGAACTTTTTCCCTTGCCGCCGATTGTTGTCAACTAGCCTGAACGGCTGTAAATCTACCTTTACAGCAGTTAACGTGCGTTTACTCGTACACGCTCCAAATCTCCGCGCCCAGAAGCGTCATCGCGTTCGCAAATTCCGGGAACGTCACCTCGACGGCGTCCGCGCCGCGGACGCGCGTTTTGCCTTCGGCCATAGTGCCGGCGATGGCGAGTGCCATAATGACGCGGTGGTCGCCGTGGCCGTCGACCTCCGCGCCGCGCAAGTCGCTCTGCCGGATGACAAGCCCGTCTTCCAGCTCCTCGATGTGCGCGCCGAGGCGTTCGAGCTCGCGGTGCATCACGGCGAGCCGGTCGGTTTCCTTGAAGCGGGCCTGGGGCACGTTCACGAGCCGGGTCTCGCCTTGAGCGAAGCAGCCGAGCACGGCCATCATGGGCAGGGCGTCGGGGGTGGCGTTGAGGTCGATCTCGCAGCCTTGCAACTGCTTCGGGCGCACACGGATACGGTCATCCTCCACCGCGACCTCGGCGCCCATTTGGCGGACGTACTCGACGACCGCGCGGTCGCCCTGGGTGTCCTGGTAGTCCAACCCGAGGCAAGTAATATCGTTGCGGCCCATCGCGCCGGCGCAGAGGAAGAAGGTGGCGGTCGAGAAATCGCCCGGAATAGGCCGCTCGACCGGTTTGTACGCCTGTTCCCCCGGCACGCGAAACTCCGTAAGTGCGTCGTCGTGCTCGAGTTGAATGCCTTGGCGGCGGATCCAGTCGAGGGTCATCTCGACGTATGGGCGCTCATGCAGCCGGGATACGCGTATGCGGCTCTCGCCATCGGCGAGCGGCGTATTAATGAGCAGGCTGGTCAGGTATTGGCTGCTGGCGGCGGCATCGAGCGATGTTTCGCCGCCGCGCAACCGGCCTTCGACGACGAACGGCGGGCAGCCGTTGCCGCGGGTCGAGCGGGCGGATGCGCCGAGGTCGTTCAGCGATTGCGCCAGCGGGCCGGAGGGGCGCCGCACGATCTGCGCGTCGCCAGTGAGGACGGCCATGCCGCCGCGCAGCAAAGCGCAAGAGCCGAGCGCGATGTTGACCGTAGTGCCGCTGTTGCCGACGTCGATGACGTTTTCGGGCGTTTGGAGCCGGCCGCCGGCGCCGGTGACGGTCCAAGCGGTATCGGTGGTGGTGACGACTGCGCCGAGCATGCGGTAGGCCTCGACTGCGGCCCAGGCGTCGGCCGACTGGAGGGGGCGCTCGATGCGGCTTTCGCCTTCGGCGAGCGCGCCGATGCTGACGGCGCGGATCGTGTGTGATTTGGAGGCCGGTATTTCGACCTCGCCGGATAGAGTTGACCTGCTGCAGATAAAGTCCATGGGAAAAAGCCCGCGCCCGTCGCCAAAATCGGATGATAATATGCGGTTTACGCCGAAGTCAAATCGTGAAACATGTTGAACCCACTGGATTTCTCTGCCATAATCGGCGTTCGCAGTAAGAAGATTGGAGGAGTTTTGATGGCCAAAGTAGTGACAGCAGACGAAGCCGTAGCGCGCATTCCCGATCTTTCCACGGTGCTTGTCAATCCGTTGCCCGCCGAAGAGGTGTTTTCGGCGTTTGGCCGTTGTTTTGAAGCCAGCGGCAAGCCGCGCGACCTGACGGTCGTCTATGCGGCGGGGCTGGGGCCGTTCAGCACGGAACGCAAGGGCATGAACCAGTTTGCCTACCCCGGGATGGTGCGCCGGTTCATCGCCGGCCATTACGGCCTCAACTACATCCTGATGAAGATGATCGCCGAAAACCAGTGCGAAGCTTACAACCTCCCGCAGGGAACCATGACGCAGCTTTACCGCGAAATAGCCGCGCACCGGCCCGGCCTCGTCACGTCCGTGGGCCTTGGCACTTTCGTCGATCCCCGGTTGGAAGGCGGCAAGTGCAACGAGTGCACCAAGGAAGCCGAAGACCTTGTCGAAGTGGTGGAACTGGACGGGCGGGAGTACCTGCTTTACAAATCTTTCCCGGTGGACGTGGGCATTATCCGCGGCACCACGGCCGACCCGCTGGGCAACATCACCACCGAAGACGAAGCCATCACGATGGAGAACCTCGAGGTGGCGATGGCGGTGAAAAACAGCGGCGGGTTTGTTATAGCCCAAGTGGCGAGGCTGTCGGACAAGCCGGCCAAACCCCACGACGTAAAAGTCCCCGGCATTTTCGTCGATTATGTCGTGGTGGCGACGAGCCGGCAGATGCATCCGCACACGCTGTTTGTCGAGCACGACGACTCGTACACCGGCGCCAAACGGGCCACGCTCGATTCCGAGCTAAAACCGGTGCCGCTCAACCTCGAGAAGATCATTTGCCGGCGCGCCGCGATGGAGTTGCGCCCGAACATGAAGGTTAATCTGGGGGTGGGCATCCCGATGAGCGTGGCGCGCGTCGCGTTCGAGGAAAACTTGCTCAATTTGTTGACAATGAGCACCGAGATCGGCGTGATCGGCGGCTTGCCTCAAGGCGGGTTAAACTTCGGGCCCGCCAAAAACCCCGATGCGATTATTTCCCAGACCTCTATGTTCGACTTCTACGATGGCCACGGGCTCGACCTGACGTGCGTCGGCCTGGCCGAAGTTGACCGCGAAGGCAACGTCAACGTCAGCAAGCTCGGTTCAAAGCTCATCGGGGCCGGCGGGTTTATCAACATCACGCAGTCGGCGCGCAAATGCCTGTTCTGCGGCGAATTCACGGCCGGCGGGCTTGACGCGGGCGTCGAAAACGGCAAATTCGTCATCCGCCAGGACGGCAAGGTGTCCAAGTTCGTCGAGCAGGTTCACCAGGTGACGTTCAGCGGCAAGACGGCCCTGAAGCAGAACCAGGAAATTCTCTACATCACCGAACGCTGCGTGTTTAAACTGGTTCCGGAAGGGTTGCTGCTGGCGGAAGTGGCGCCCGGCGTGGATGTCCAGCGGGATATTCTGGAAAAGATGAAGTTCAAGCCGGTCGTGCCCGATGAGGTTCCGCTGATGGCGGAGGAGATCTTTCAGGACCGTCCCATGGGACTCCAGGACCGGTCGCCCGGAGATTTTCGCTGAAATAGGAACATCAGGCCGGCAACCAGCCCCAGCAAAGCCGCAGCCAACAGCGTGAGCAGCGCCGCCGTGCTATAGCCTGCGTACCAGACATGGCTCACGAGATAGTCCAGGTAACCCGTGCCGCCCGGCATGAAGTAGCTTACCGCCAGTTCCAACACGCGCGGGAAAAGCGCCAAACCCAGAACGCACAAAACAAGGGCCAGCCCCACAGCGCCCGCAACACCCCCGATATAACGCCAGCGCAGGCGTTCTCTGTCAAGCATCGAGGCTAAAGTCACGCGCAACTTGACCTTGCGCCCGAAACCCGGCGGTTCCGCGCGCATCGGTTCCGCGCGCAGCATTGCCTCGATGGCGGCATCGGCCTCTTCGGGTTTAGTCCAGTCCGTCAACGCGGTACTCCTTTTCGAGAATCTTGCGCAACTGCGCGCGGGCACGGTACATCCAGGTTTTCAGCGTGCCTCTGGGGATCTCCATCAGTTTCGCCACGTCTTCAAACGAAACCTCTTTCAGATAATACAGCGTGATGACTTTCTTGTACTGCGCCGGGAGCTTGCCCACGCAATGCCCGATCATCTCCGGGAGGTCGAGGGTGTCGAGGCCCGAAGGTTTTTCCTGCCCTTGGTGGGCGGGCATCAACGCCACCTCGGCCCGCCGCTTCCTTCGCTCGAGTTCGTTGAGGCACACGCTGGCGGTTACTCTGTACATCCAGGTGCTGAAATGGCAGTCGCCACGGAACCCGGCCAACAGGCGGAACGCTTTCAGAAATGCTTCCTGTGCGGCGTCTTCGGCCTGAGCGGCATTGCGCATGAACCTGTATGCCACGTTATACACCATTTGCTGGTGCCGGTTGACAAGTTCGGAGAACGCTTCGGTATCCCCCTTTTGGGCGCGGACAACCAGTTCGAGGTCGGCCTCGGCGGGATCTGCAAACGCGGCTTTTCCTGCCGTTTTCAGATATGCGGCTGATTCAGCCGATCCGGAAGCCATCATTTGTTCCTCGTAATCCAGATGTTGCCGTTCAAGCTTTGCATGCGGACGCCGGTGTGGGCGCCGTCGCGGCGGCCAGTATGCCCGGAATCGATGTCAGTCTTCAAATAATGCCTGCGCTTCCAATGGCGGGTTTTGCCGTCGTCTGAAACGTCGCACTTGACGATGCCCTGCATGGACTCGGCCTCGATGGCGGCGCCGCACTCGGTTTGCATGGCCAGCGTAATGCCGCCGTTTTGCGTTTCCAGGGAGCACTGTTCCACCCGCGGGTCCAACAGCCTGGCCACAATCGAGCCGTTGATCGTCGATGCGCTGAACGTACCGGCAAGCATGTGCACATAAACGTTACCGTTGACGGTCTCGATTGTTGCGCCGGCGGGCGCGTTTGTGACGCGCACGCGGCCGTTCGTGCTCTTCGCCCGGACATGTCCTGCGGGGTCGGCGATTTCGATGTCGGTGTTCTGGCCTGACACGTCCACGCTGCCGCAACCTTTTGAGACCCAGATGTTTCCGTTAATACTCCTGATGCCGATATTGGTTTCCTCCGGTACGAGAATGGTGTAATCCACGGTCACATCCGCGGCGTACGGCGCGCCGCCTTCGGGCTCGCTGACAATGCCGAGCGTATCGCCGTCCGGAGTAACCTGGATGAGCGATTCGGCATAGCTGGCGAGGGTTTCGGTTTTGGCGCGCGAGCGAGCATAGATGCGGATATCGGCTTCGACTTCGATATCGGTCAGGTCGTGGGTGCGGACGCGCACGGCGCCGTTGCTGTTTTGTAGCATTACGGCTTTTGCGCGCGGCAGCCGCAGCCGCCGCGTTTCCTGCACGTCCGGCCCGCCGACCACGTCGGGGAAGCGGTTTGTCAGCGTGCCGATGGCCACCAACTGGATCGCCGCCGCGATTGCTGCGGCCGTGAACAGACTCCGGAGAAATCGTCTCATGTTATGTATATGACCGCGCGGACTATGCCGCGGTTTCGGGTTCCGGCGTGAAACCACTGCGCCGGCGCGGCGGTCTGAATGACGTACATGGAGACGAAATGCACCCGATTCTGGTCATATTGCCGCTCGTAATTGTGTTGGCTGTGCTGATTTACGGTATTTTTCGGGCGTTCGGCTCGATTTGGCTCGAACACCGCATCAGAATGGCCCTGCTGCAACGGCTCCAGGAAAAACCCGAACTGGTTGATTCGGCGTCCGCGTTGTTTGACGCAATCGGCGCCGCGGAATACCGGCCCGAACGGAATCGCCAGGATTACGCTGTCACGGGTGTCATTCTGGCCGTTCTGGGCGCGGGGTTTTGTACGGCGGGCTATATCATCCGCACCGGAAAGCTGGCGGTGGGCATATACGGCGGGGGATGGGCCTGTATTATCCTCGGCCTTCTTCTATTCATAGTGGGTGTGGCAATACGCAGGTTGTCGCGGCACCCGAGTTTTTCCCCAAACCGCCGCTGATCCGGCTTCCTCTCCTCTTCTCGCGGCCCATGTCCGGGCGCTCCTCGGGCGCGGGCCGCGTCTTGTGCGGGAGGGCGAGGAATGTGACGTATGGGACGTATGGGAGAACCCAAGGGGCGGGGCCAAGGTTTTGGGAAGGCTTTCTACGGGCAGCAGGCAGCCGGGACGGCTGCACCACAATGGTGGAAGGGGCGGCCGGGGTTTTGGGAAGGCTTTCTACGGGCAGCAGGCAGCCGGGACGGCTGCACCACAATGGTGGAAGGGGCGGCCGGGGTTTTGGGAAGGCTTTCTGCGGGCAGCAAGCAGCCGGGACGGCTGCACCACAAGAGGGAAGATACGGGCAGGCAGGCCGGGACGGCTGCACCACAATAATGAGGGAAGGAGCGGCCCTTTTCAAAAGCCTTATACGGCTTCGACGACTGAGGCGATGCCGAGGCCGCCGCCGCCGCAGACCATCTGCAGGCCGTACTTGCCGCCAGTTCGTTTGAGATGGCGGATCATCTCGCCGAAGTAAAAGACGCCTGTCGCGCCGATGGGATGGCCGAGCGCGATAGCGCCGCCGGTCGGATTGACGCGCGGATCGTCGTAGGCGTAACCGAACTCTCTTGCGAACGACAGGCAGGGCGAGGCGAACGCTTCGTTGGGCTCGATGACGTCCATGTCGTCGATGGTAAGCCCGGCGCGTTCCAGGGCCTTCTTTGTGGCGGGTATGGGCGCGAGCAGCATGGGCATCGGCGCGCCGCCGGCCACGCCGAACGACCGCAGTACGGCGAGGGGTTCCAACTCGAGTTCTTCGGCCTTCTTCGCGCTCATTAAGAGCAAGGCCGCGGCGGCATCGACGATCTGCGAGGCGTTGCCGGGCGTAACGAGGCCGTCTTCCTTGAAGGGCGTTTTCAGTTTTGCGAGACCTTGCCAGTACTCGTCGGGGGCATCGACGGCGGCGGGCCGCAGCACTTCGTCGACTTCGGCGCGGCGCGTTTCGCCTTCCCAGGTGGTTTCGAAGGGGATGATGTTGTCGAACCAGCCATTGCGCTGTGCGGTGACGGCCTTCTGCATGCTCCACATGCCGAACCGGTCGAGCTCTTCGCGCGTATGGCCTTCGTCTTTGGAGATTTTCTCTGCACACAAGCCCTGGAGGACGTCCATGCCGATCTCGTCCATGCGTTTCGTGAACCGTACAGGGAGCCCGGCCTTCTCGGCGACGTCGATGTCGCACCAGATCGGGTAATGCGACATTAGCTCGACGCCGGCGCACAGCATGGCGTCGCCGTTGCCGACTTGAATGCTTTGCGCGCCGAACATGATGGCTTTGAGGCCGGCGTTACAGAACTGGTTCACGGTGCACCCGCAGGCTTCTTCGGGGATTCCGGCAAGCAGCGCGGCGATGCGGGCGATGTCGGAGCCTTGTTCGCCGATCTGGCTGAGGCAGCCGACGATGATGTCTTCGATGATGTGCTCGTCGAACTTCGGGCTCTTGGCCTTGACGCGGTCGAGGAGGCCGCGCATGATGGCGGCGAGCAATTCCTGGGCCGAGGCCTGGCAGAGCTGGCCGTTCTTTTTCATCCCGTTGACGCCGGACTTGCCGATCGCGCTGCGGACAACATCGATAACGACGACTTCCTGGAGTTGGGCCATGATCATGCTCCTTTAAAAAGGGCGACGTCCCCATTTTTGGGTTCTTCGTAATTCCTGGTGGAGCTTGTGAATGGCAGTTGCGACGCTCCTTCAGAGCTTATGGTTGTGGTTCGCCCGTTCCCTGGGGCGTTGCCCCAGGCTATGATGCAACGGCCTTTCAGGCCTTGAAACCGAAAGGATTTTTGAAGTTCCACCACGATTTACGAAGAACCCATTTTTCTGTCATTCCCTCTTAGTGAATTCAGGCAAAATCGAGCCCGGCTTGGAGCGCCTTGAGGTTGCTCTCGATCATGTGCTTCTTCCGCGCGGGCAACTGTCGAAACTTTTCTTCGACGGTTTCGGTCTTAATAACGGGTTCCTGTTTGAGGAACGCGCCGAACGCGACAATGTTTGCGGAACGTTCGTTGCCGGTGACGTCGCGTGCGATTTCCGTGGCCGGGATCCAGACGGTCCGCACCTCGCCGTCGCGCGAGCAGGTATCCGGGTTGAGCATCGAGCTGTTGCCGATGATGATGCCGCCTTTTTGGATCATGCCTTGGAACCGGTCGAGCGACGGCTGGTTCATCACAACCGCGCCATGCGGTTCGTCGAGGAGGGGTGAGCCGATTTCTTCATCGGAAATGACGACGATGCAGTTGGCGGTGCCGCCGCGCATGGCGACGCCGTAGGTGGGGAAAAACGTTGCGTTGAGGCCTTCGGCAATGGCGGATTGCGCCAGGAGATCGCCCATGTACATGATTCCCTGGCCGCCGAACCCCGACATGACCATCTCAAACAGCATGAGCGGCCCCCTTTGCCTGCTGCGCGGCGCCGTCATTACCGGCCGCGGTTTCCGCGGGAAGGTCTTTAAACAGCCCCAGCGGGAACGTTTTCACCATTTCCTCCTCGACCCATTTCTGCGCCTTGAGGGGACTGATTTTCAGGTTTGTCGGGCACGCCGACAGCAGTTCGACAAACCCGAAGGCGTTGTGTTTAATCTGCAACTCGAACGCGTGGAAAATGGCCTTCCTGGCCCGGCGCACCTGTTTGGCATCGTACATGGCGACCCGCTCGCAGTATGCGACGCCGTCGAGGTTGGCGAGAATCTCGGCCATTTTGAGGGGGTAGCCTTCGTTGGCGACAGCCCGGCCGGCGGGGGTGGTGGTGGTGCGCTGGTCGAGCAGGGTGGTCGGCGCCATCTGGCCGCCGGTCATCCCGTACACGGCATTGTTGACGTAGATGACGGTGATGGCCTCGCCGCGGTTGGCGGCGTGCATTGTTTCGCACAAGCCGATGCTGGCGAGGTCGCCGTCGCCCTGGTAGGTGAATACGAACATGTCGGGCCTGGCGCGCTTGATGCCGGTGCCGACGGCGAGGGCGCGCCCGTGGGCGGCCTCGATGGTGTCGCAGTTGAAATATTTGTACATCATGACGCTGCACCCGGCGGGGGCTACGCCGACGGCGCGGTCGGCCACGCCGAAATGATCGATCGCCTCAGCGACGAGGCGGTGCGCGGTGCCGTGCGTGCAGCCTGCGCAGTAGTGGGTCGGCACGTCACACAGGGCCTGCGGCCGACCGAATACTTTCTTCGCCACGGGACTAAAACTCCTTCAGTTTTTCCAGGACGTCGCCCACGGCCGGCAACCCGCCCGCGGGACGACCCCAGAACTTCACTTCCGTGCCGGGCACGACGGCGGCTTTAACGTCGTCGACCATCTGGCCGAGGTTCAACTCGAAGTCGAAAAACTTTTTCACGCGCCCGGACAGCTCCCGCAGTTGCGGGGCGGGGAACGGCCAGAGCGTTTTAGGCCGGAACAGGCCGACTTTCATGCCTTCTTTACGGGCTTCGCGCACGGCGCTGAGGGCGATGCGGGAGGCGGTGCCGAACGCGACGATGACGATTTCGGCGTCTTCGATTTCGCGGGTTTCGAACCGGACTTCGTCGCGGGTCATCCGCGCGTATTTTTCGCGCAGGGTGTAGTTGAGCTCTTCCTGGTCGTCGCCTTCGAGGTACATGCTCCGCAGGTTGAGCGGTGGCCGGCCTTTTGCGCCGGTGACGGTGAACGGGCTTTCGTGGCGGACGGGGGGCTTCTCGTGCTTGAGGTAAGCGCCTTCGGCCATCTGGCCGATAACGGCGTCGGAAAGGAGCAGCACGGGATTCCGGTATTTTTCCGCGAGTTCGAACGCGAGCCCGGCAAGATCGAACATTTCCTGCACGCAGTTTGGCGCAAGCACGATGGTCCGGTAGTCGCCGTGGCCGCCGCCGCGTGTGGCCTGGTAGTAGTCGCCCTGGGTGGGCTTGATCCCGCCGAGGCCGGGGCCGCAACGCATTACGTTGGCGATTACGGCCGGGATCTGGCTGCCCGCCAGAAACGAGATGCCCTCCTGCATCAGCGAAATGCCCGGGCTGGACGAACTTGTCATCGCCCGAACGCCCGCCGCCCCCGCGCCGTACACCATGTTGATGCTGGCCAGCTCGCTTTCGGCCTGCAGAAACGTGCCGCCCACCTGCGGCAACCGGCCCGACAGGTACTCGGGCACTTCGTTCTGCGGCGTAATGGGATAGCCGAAATAGCATTTAAGCCCGGCCTGAACGGCCCCTTCGGCGAGCGCGATATTGCCTTTTACGAGTGATTTCGGCCCACGATCAGCCACTGCTCTTAGCTTCCTCTTTTTTGTTCGCCGGCGCGGTTGCGTCGACGTCTTTCCAGACTTCTATGGCCACGTCAGGACAGACGGTCGCGCAGAGCGCGCAGGCCGTGCAGGACTGACTGGAGGTGAAGCGGGCGGGGTAATACCCGGCGGCGTTCAGTTCGTGGCCTTCTTCGATAAGGTTTCTGGGGCAGGCGGTTACGCAGAGGTAACAGCCCTTGCATCGTTCGAAATTGATTTCAATTCTATTCACGGCAAATCCTGTAGCCAGTGTGAGGACCCAGTCAAGAGGCGGAATAATAACAAACTCATGAGCTTCGGTCAATTATGCGCTGAGAGATTGTCAGTGCTTTAGTTACGCAACGCGGCCGTTTTGCGATTGTCCAACAACTTGCTGTAGAGTGGCGAAGTAAAGTGGGCTGTAGAAGAGGTGCGTAGCTTGACCAGGTATGTTTTGGCGTTTTGTATTCTGGCTGTGGTTACGGCGGGCGCGGCGGAGGATTGCCCCGATTGTCCCGGCATGGCATTTCCCGAGGCGGCGGAGTTTCTGGCTGCGCAGGGTTACCCGCCGGAACAGTACCGGGTGCTGCTGGCCTGGCAGGAAGCGGCGCCGGCGACGGGCGAGATGGTGTCGGGCTACCGTGTGCGGCCGGTGGACGGGGGCAAGCCCTTTGACCTGTACGGCGACAGCGCCGGGTTTCTTCTCTCGCAACCCGAAATCGACGCGCTCGGCGTCCGGCCGAAAAACTGGAACCTCAAGCCTATCGAGCGGAAAACCGAAGTGCCGCCGTTTGAATGGAAGACCGCGGCGCCGCAGCCCGAGCCTGTGGCGCCGAAACAGAAACTTGCGCCGCCGCCGGCGTTACGGCTGGGCCCGTTGACCGCGGCCGAGCTCCATGCGGGCCCCCAAGGCGGAGTCGAAAAACGCCAGAACCGCATCGGCGTCGTAAGGCATTTGCCGCGCCGGGTTTCGGTGCGGAGCGGGGCCTCATCGGCGGGCGCGTGGCGCGGCCTGCCCGACGGGGGCAAGCTTTGGGCGCTGACGGTGGAGTCGCCGGGGGCGCGGGCCATCCGGCTGCATTTTACGGGCGTCGAGCTTTCCGGTTCGGCTACCGTGACCGTGTACAACACCAGCGACCCTGAGGAGGCCTACGGCCCGTTTACGCAGGCGGATTTTGCCGGTGGCTCGCTCTGGAGCCCGTCGTGCTTCGCGGAGAGCGTCACGGTTGAAGTTTTGGTTGGTTCCGGCGGGCCGGATGAACAAGTACGGCTCGAAATAGATAAGATGGTCCATACCTACGAAGATTTCGGCGATATCGCCTGGACCAAGGCGGGCGATTGCCATTTGGACGTTACGTGCTACCCCGAATGGTACCCGGTATCGCGCGGCGTGGCCACGTACGTTTTCGTCTCGAATTTGTCCCAACTGCGCTGCACCGGCACGCTTGTCGCGGATTCCGATCCGGAAACTTCCACGCCGTATTTCCTGACGGCCAATCACTGTGTGGACGAATTAGAGGAGGATCCGGAGAGCGCGGAGTTTTTCTGGCTTTACCAGACGTCCGTTTGTAACGGCGCCGCGCCGGACATCTGGGAAGTGCCGCGCACCACCGGGGGCGTGGAACTCCTGGCGCGGGAAGAAGTTACGGATTTTGCGCTTGTCCGGCTGCACAACCAGCCGCCGCCGGGGGCCGTTTATGTGGGTTGGACAACCGGCCACGTCGCGGTGGGCGACGCGGTGGCCGCGATTCATCATCCGCTCGACAGTTACAAGCGCATCAGTTTCGGCCATATCACGGATACCGGCAGCCCGACGGCGGGCGGGGTTCCGCTGTCCGGGTTGAGTTACGAATTTTTTCTGGAAAGCCTGTGGGACCGCACGTCGCGCAACCCCGAATGGTCAGATGGCGGCACGACCGAGAAAGGATCTTCGGGGTGTCCGTTGTTTTTACGCGACTCCCAGCTTATCGTCGGCCAGTTGTGGGGCGGGTGGGCGTCGTGTTACCAGGACGACGAGCCGGACTATTTCGGCCGGTTCGAGAAGACGTATCCGCTGGTAAGCCAGTGGCTGGGCAGCGAAGGGGAAGGGGAGGGCGAAGGGGAAGGCGAGGGGGAGGGCGAACTTCCACCGGGTTGTTATTCGGATGAAAGTGCGGGGGTTGTTTTCGGTAATGCGGTTACGGCGTTCCTACTTTTGCTTTTACATTCGCTGAAATCTTCGGGCGGTCGAGAAGACTAAACGACTGTCTCAGGCAAAAATGGCAAAAATGGGACGTTGCTCTTTTTTTCGCTAACAGTTCTTAAGGCAAGACGGTGGCCGAAAAAAGGGCAACGTCCCATTTTTGCAGAAGTTCATGGCTTTTCAGGCAAAAAGATAGCTCAGAATGGTCTATAATGTTAAACAAGCGAACTCGAGGTGGATGATGGGATATTTTGCCAGCGTGTTGAGCTTCCGCACATACGCTGTAATAGTCTTGGCGTGCGTACTTTTCCCGGTGGCGTCGGTTGCGGCGCCTTGCGTTTCGTGCGGCGGTTCGTACGAATTGCCCGACCCGGGGGTTGTTCTCCAACAGCGCGGGTTGGACCCGCAGCAGTTTGAGTTCGAGTTTGCCTGGACGGAGCAGTCGCCGGGGCAGCCGGGGGAAATTGTTGTAGGGCACCGGTTTCGGAGGGCTGCTGATCAAGAGAAAACAGGCGGCGCAACGTTTGACTTATACACGACGCTTGACGGGGTGCTTCTTACGGCCGACGACGTTGCGGAACTGGGCGTGCGGCCGAAGACGGCTGTGGGTGGGGCGCGTTCAAAGGCCGCGGAGATTGGGCCGGCTGCGCCGGTGAGTGCGAAACGGAAGGCGGCCCCGCGGGCACGGGAGGCGGCGGCGCGGCGTGTGGTGAAGCTTCCGGCGCTCGATCCGGGCGAGATCGCGGCGATTAAGTCGCGGCGAGCGGCTGCGGGGGAAAAAGGCGGCGAAGTTGTGGGGGTGGTGCGCGATTTGCCCGCGCCGGGCCGTGTCACCGATTCGGACGCGGCGTTTGGCGAATGGACGTTGCAGGCGGACGGCACGCGGGTGTGGGCGGCGTCGATCGAGTCGCCGGGCGCGGTGGCGCAACGCGTGGGTTTTTCGCGGCTGGATTTGCCTGAGGGCGCGTATGTCGTTGCGTACGATGCGGCCGACCCGGACGAGGTTTACGGGCCGATCGAGGGGCCGGCGCCGGAAGGTGGCCTTTGGCTGCCGTCGTGTTTTTCAGACGTGGTTGCGGTGGAATGCCAGGCGCCGCCGGGCGCGGCGGGGGTCGATTTCGTTGTTGAACAGACGGCGCACGTGTTCAAGGATTATGTGACGCCGCTGAAGGCCGCCGGGGATTGCAACCTGGATTTCACCTGCTATCCCGAGTGGGCGGAAACCGGGCGCGGCGTGGCCGCATACGGTTACGTCTCAAGCCTTTACGTGCTGCGTTGCACGGGCGCGCTCATCGCCGACACGGATTTGTCGACGCACATCCCTTACTTCCTGACGGCCAACCACTGTTTGAGCACGCAGTCCGCGGCTTCCAACTCGGAGTTTTATTGGCTGTGGCAAACTTCGGTTTGCGACGGGGCGCCGCCGGCCATCGAGACTGTGCCGCGCACGAGTGGCGGCGCCGATTACCTGATAGGCTCGGGGGGCAGCGGCTATACGGGGGGCGGATCGGATTTCACGCTGTTGCGGCTGAGAGGTTCGCCGCCGCCGGACTCGGTCTGGCTGGGCTGGACGACGGTCGCGCCGCCCATCCCGACGCCCATTACGGTGATCCACCACCCGCGCGGCGATTACAAACGCATTTCATTCGGCGATACGCAACCCTATGGCGGCTCGCCCGGCTCCTATTACCACAAGGTGATGTACTCGGCGGGCACCACGGAACCGGGGTCGTCCGGATCGCCGCTGTTGATTGAAAACACGGGGCAGATCATCGGCCAGTTGTGGGGCGGCACGGCGTCGTGCGATTTGCCGCTCGATCCCGATTATTTCGGGCGGTTCGACATGACCTGGCCGATGGTGGCGCCGTGGCTTGACCCGGCCGGCGTGTCCAAGGTGCTTGATTATGCGCAGCCGGCATACACGGTGGAAGAAGGGTCTTCAGTTGAAGTGACTGTAATGCTTTCCGCTTACCCAGGGGCGGGTGTTAGCGCGAGTTATGCGTTCGAAGCCGGTGATGCCCGGCCGGGTATTGATTTCAACCCGGCATCGGGCGAGGTGGCGTTGGAAGGTACAACTTACACGTTCAGCTTCCAGCTCGACACGCTCGACGACTACGAGGTTGACGGGCCGCGGACCGTGCTGGTTGTGCTGAGCGACGCGGCCGGCTGCACGGTCGGTCTCACCAACCCGGCTGTGATAACGATCCTCGACAACGATCCCGACAGCGACGGGGACGGGCTGTCCGATTACGAAGAGATTCACGGGCTGCGGGGGTGGTTTACCAATCCGTTCAACCCGGACACCGACGGCGACGGCCTGTCTGACTACGAAGAAGTAACAGGTTCGTTGAAAACGGATCCCACGGAGTACACGGTCCTTCCGGCGCTTTCCGTGCCTTATTTCTTGGAGAGCGGGAGCGCGGACTAACTTTTTGCTTCAGGCCAGCCGTAGAGTTCGCGGTAGGCGTTGCATGCGGGACAGTTCTTCTCGGCGGCGACCATTTTTTTGGCGAACGTCGAGTTCGGGTACCGCCGTGCGATGTTGCAGAACGGGCACAGCTTGCACAGCAACGCCAGTGTTTTCTTGTTCATCGATGCCTCCCTCCGGAGTTCCTACTCCGGAAAAAACATGGCTTCAACATACTGCGCCTGAAACTCGGGATCAATCGACAGGTCAACATGCTGAATGTTGTGGGCCATTTCCTCGGCCTGATGCCGTAGTTTTTGTGAAGCCGCGGCCAGCCGTGCGCCAGCGAGGGCGGCATTGCCTACGAAACTGATGCGGTGGCGTTCGAGGTCGGCGGGCAGCAGGCCGATACGCTGTGCGTTGCTCCTGCGGATGAAATTGCCGAACCCGCCGGCGATCAGCACCTGGTCGATGTCGGCGACGGTCAGGCCGACGCGTTTCAGCAGGATGGAAAAGCCTGCGCGGATTGCGGCGGTGGCGAGCTGGAGCTCGCGAATGTCGCGCTGGGTGACGTACACCGGCTTGCCCGTGCCGCTTTCCTCTTCATTGACCAAAACAAATGCGGTGCCTTCCGGGGCGATGATGACGCGCTTGCGAAAGGCATCAGGGACGCTATCAGGGAGTTGGTCGGGCAACAGCATCAGGCCTTCGGGCATGACCAACCCGTGGCGCAGCAGTTCCGCGGCCACATCGACCAGCGCCGAACCGCAGAGGCCGACGGGCGCAACGCCGCCGATGACGTTGATGCGGACATCGTCGTCGAACAAGACCTTCTCGATTGCACCGTTGACGCCGCGCATGCCGTGGGTGATGCGCGCGCCTTCGAACGCGGGCCCGGCGGCCGTGGAGGTGGCCAGCATTTGGCCGTCGTGCGCGACGACAATCTCGCCGTTGGTTCCGATGTCGACGAGCACCGTTGGCCCCTTGGCGTCGTGGAGGCGGGTGGCCATGATGCCCGCTGACGTGTCGCCGCCCACAAAGCCGCCGATGACGGGGTACACGTACACGCGGCCGTTGGGGTGGATGTTGACTCCGAGTTCGTGTGCATGGAGCAACAGGGCGCGGCCCAGTGCCGGCACAAACGGCACCTCGCCCAGCGCCGAGGGGTCGACGCCCTCGAACAGGTGCTGCATCGTGGTGTTGCCGGCAAAGGTGGCCTCGTACACGTGCTGCAAGGAAACCTTGGCTGCCGCGCAGAGCTCGTCGAGCATCGAGTTGATTTCGCCAAGCACGGCCGCATGGAGGCGGTCCAGGCCCGAGGGGTCCTCGCGAACGAGGTTAATGCGTGCCACCACGTCGTCGCCGAAACTGGTTTGCGGATTCATGCGGCTTACGGTGGCGCACTCGCGGCCGGTGGTCAAATCGATCAGAACGCCCACCAACGTTGTGGTGCCGATGTCGAAAGCCGCCGCGTAGACCTCCGAGGTGGTATCGCCCGGCTCGAAATCGATGAGACGGTGATCGGCTAGTACGGCCGTGCCTCGGAAGTTCCATTCCCGCAAACATTTGGGTAACCGGCGGAGCAGGTCGAGCTCGAGCCGGAACGGTCCCACGGCCCGCTGGAGCCTGTCGACGTCGGCCATTTCGTCTTGCCGCGACGGGGGCTCCATTTCGATGTATTGCTTGCGGACGGCAACGTCCGATACGTCCATGAGGGCTCCGGACGCGCCGCCGAGGATCTGGAACGTCGATGTAAGCACTGACGTTTCAGGCACTTCCACGGTTAGGGCTTCGCAGATACAGGTTTGGCAGGCCAGGCGGACGCCGTCGTCGATGTCGGCCTGGCTAATAAGGGCACGTTCGGCTTCGGTGGGCGGGCATGCGCCTTCGACGACGCGTACGCGGCATTTGCCGCAGGTGCCCTGGCCGCCGCACGGGGTGTTTATTGGAATGCCGGCGCGCGCCGCGGCCTCGACGACGTTCGTGCCGCGCAGCACAAACACCGTCTTGCCCTGTGGCTCGAATTTTACGGGCAGCTCTGACTCGCGCATGGGGTACTCCTCTCAGACTTCAAAAGCGGGGCGAAAACGCTTAACTATACGCCGACCACTGGGTTGCGTCAAAGTTGATGGTTGCAATATAGCGCGCAACGGGACGGCGAATCAAGGAAATGCGTGGGGAAAAGGACGTAAACGACACAAAGGACATAAACAACATAAAAACTTTGTCATACCGGCGTGTCTTTAACGAGCTTGCGTAGGGTCTGGATTTCTTTGTGCGAGAGGTAGCGCCATTCGCCGGTTCGGAGGCCGGTGACGTCGACGCCGGCGAACTCGACGCGGCGCAGCGTCTTGACAGGGTGGCCGACGGCCTCGCACATGCGCTTAACCTCGCGTTTGCGGCCTTCATGCAGAGTAAGGCGGACGAGCGTATTGTCATGGCGCTGTTTTAGAATGGCGATTTTAGCGGGCGCGGTTTGGCCGTCTTCGAGCTCGACGCCTTTAGCGAGCTTGGCGGCGGTTTCGAGGAGCATCCGGCCGGCGACCCAGGCGAGGTAAGTCTTCTCGACTTCGAACTTGGGGTGCATGAGGCGGTGGGCGAGATCGCCGTCGTTCGTGAGGAGGAGTGCGCCTTCGACATCGAGGTCGAGCCGCCCCACGGGGAAAACGCGTGCGCCGGCGCCGTTGGTGTAGTCGAGGACGGTTTTTCGGCCGTGGGTGTCTTTGGCGGTGGTGACGACGCCGCGGGGTTTGTTCAGGACGATATAGACGTGTTTTTCGGGAGTGACTTCCTGTCCGTCGAGCTCGACTTTATCGGATTGTGCGTTTACGCTCTGGCCGAGCGTGGCGGTTTTGCCGTTCACGGTGACGCGGCCGGCCTCGACCAGTTTTTCGGCGTTCCTGCGGGAGGCGATACCGCATTCGGCGAGGTATTTCTGCAGCCGCACCACGATATCAGCCCATCTCCCGCAGTTCTTCGATGGAAGGCAATTCTTTCAGGCTTTTGAGGCCGAAATGGATAAGGAACTCGTCGGTGGTGCGGTAGAGTTTCGGCCGTCCGGGTAGTTCGGCGACACCCGACACCTTGATGAGGCGCTTTTCCTGCAACTGCTCGAACGCGTGTGACACGCTGACGCCGCGGATCGATTCGACATCGGCCCGCGTGCACGGCTGGCGGTAGGCGATGATGGCCAGGGTTTCGAGAATGGCGCGGGAAAGCCGCTTGCTTTTCTTGATCTGAAACAGGCGGCGGACCACCGCGGCGTGCTCGGGCTTGGTGACCAGCTGGTAGCCGCCCGCGATCGATTTCAGCGTGTAGGGCAGCGGCAGCGTCTCGATCTCGGCCTCGAGTTCCTCGAGCAGGTTGACCACGATCTCGGTGTCGATCCCGCCGAGCGCTTCGGCGAGCCTTGGCGCGCTCAGCGGGCGGTCGCTCACGAACAGCAGGGCGTAAAGCGCCTGCCTCGTCTCGTCGCGGCCGAGCATCTCGACCGGTTCGAGTTCTTCTTCCTGGGCGTCCTGTCCGGTCTGTTCGATATCGTCTTCAGGCATATGCGCGGCCCTACAGGGTTTTGCCCGCGAGGTGCACGAGCGGTTCAATCTGATCCATCAACTGGAGGAATCGCGCCGGTTTCAACGACTGCGCGCCATCGGAAAACGCTTCCTCGGGTTTTGGGTGGACCTCGATCATCAGCCCGTCGGCTCCCGCGACCACGGCCGCTTTTGCCATTGGCGTGACGAGGTCCCAGCGGCCGGTGGCGTGGCTGGGATCGACCACCACGGGAAGGTGCGACAGTCTTTTGAGCACGGGGACGGCGCTGATATCGAGAGTGTTGCGGGTTTCGGTTTCGAAAGTGCGGATGCCGCGCTCGCACAGCACCACGTCACGGCCGCCTTCCGACAAGATGTACTCGGCCGACATCAGGAATTCGTTGATGGTCGACATCATCCCGCGCTTGAGCAACACGGGTTTTCCGGTCCGGCCGACTTCCTTGAGCAGGCTGAAATTCTGCATGTTTCTGGCGCCGATCTGGAGCATGTCGGCGTACTCCGCCACCATTTCCACGCGGCCGCAAGTCATGACTTCGGTGACAAACGGCATGCCGGTTTCAGCGCATGCTTCCTTGAGCAGGCGCAGGCCTTCCTCTTCCAGGCCCTGGAAGGAATACGGCGAGGTGCGGGGTTTGAACGCCCCGCCGCGGAGTATGCTTGCTCCGGCCTGTTTGACAGCGTGCGCGGTCTCGACGATTTGCTTCCGCGACTCGACGCTGCACGGGCCGGCGATTACGCAGAATTTGCCGCCCCCGATTACGGCCTTTTTTACGCGGACGCGGCTGGGTTCCTCGTGCGTTTCGCGGCCGGCCAATTTGAACGGTTGCAGGATCGGCACGACCTTCTCGACGTGCGGCAGCGACTCGAGCGATTGAAGCCGAAACTTGCCGCGTTCGTCGCCGACGGCGGCAATAACGGTACGGTTGGTGCCGACGATAAGGTGGGCTTTGTAGCCCAGCTCTTCGATCCTGGCAACGACGTAGTCGATATCCTCCTGCTTGCGGGAGGCCATCACAATAACCATGTGTGTATTCCTGTAAGAGAGTAGGAAACGTTTTGGCAGCGGTATCTCTGAAAGTATACTCAGGTTCCGGGTGTGAAAGCAAAGACAGTTGGGCGGGCCCATGGGGTAAACCAGGCCTCAGTTTGGCGGCAACGGGCGGACGCCGGCCCGGTTGTTTGTTGTTGAGTTGGCGTGAGGCCGGGTGCTACTATATCTTCAGGTTTGCACGCTATTGCGCAACCCGATGAGTTTCAAGCGGTTGGGGCCGTTTTTCTCGGGGTAAGCGCCGTGCATTATTCCGTGGGGCAGCCGTGGCGGAGACGGTTCAGGATTTTTCTTGCCGTGCAACGCGGTTAGTCTTTATAAGCCGGTGCGAATTGCCGGGGTCCGATTTTTAACGGATGGGAGAACGTATAGTATGACTACGGACACCGCTTCCGTCGAGTGGCGCGGCCGCGCCAAGGATGTGGAAGAGAAGTTTTTGCAGTTGGGGGCGTCCGAGGAGCACGCCAAATCCGCCATTCGCCTGATAGACCTTTGGATGACCGAAGAACTTTGCGGTCCTCAGCGCGAACCCGTAATGGCTCATATCGGCGCGGAAAAATACGATCTGCTGCTGGACAGTTTCTACCAGTTTATCCCGTTCGGCACGGGCGGGCGGCGCGGCCGGGTGGGGTTCGGGCCGAACAGGATCAACGAAGTCACTGTTTCGTTGAGCGTGCTGGGGCATTGCAAGTATCTGCGCAAAGAATTTCACGACGCGCCGGACTTGTCGACTGTGGTTGCGTTTGACGTGCGCATTTTCAAAGACCTGCTGGGCACGTACGATTTCGTCGAAAACAACCCGTTGATCGACCTGTCTTCGCGGAAGCTGGCGACGATCGCGGCGGAAATCTACGCGGCCAACGGCATCCGGTGCTACATTGTCGATATGTCCAAACCGGACAATTACCTTTCGACGCCGGAGCTTTCGTACTCGTTGCGGTTGCTGAAAGCGCACGGGGGCGTCAATATGAGCGCCTCGCACAACCACCCCGACGACAATGGTTTCAAGTTTTACAACGTTCACGGCGCGCAGGATATCCCGCCGTTCGACGAGGCGCTGGCGGCGTACATGAACCAGTTCGAGCCGGTGAGCCGGATTCCGTTTCAGGACGCCTTGGAGGAGGGGCTCGTGGCGGTGCTTCCGCCGGGGGTGCACGAGGAGTACCTGAAGATGAACCTGGCGCTCAAACGGGGGAAACATCCGCCGGACGATCTCGAAGCGGCGCCCATCACTTATACGCCGCTATGCGGAACCGGCAGGACGACCGTCGAGGAGGTGCTGAATCGGGCGGGCCATAACGTGGTGGTGCACGAGCCTCAGGCCGTCTTTGATGGGACGTTTCCGGGCATCCCGTTCCATTTGCCCAACCCGGAGGTGCCTCAAGCCGCCATGCCTGCTGTCGAAACCGCGAAAGCGGCGGGTTCGCGGGTCGTGTTTTCAACCGACCCGGACGCGGACCGTCTCGGGGTGCTTGTCAAGGATTCGGACGGGGTCTGGCGCCATCTCACGGGCAACGAGATTGCGGCCATCGTGACGTACTACATGCTGCTCGACGAGAAACGCGGGCCGATGCATCGCGAGGGTTTCATGATCAAAACCCTGGTGACGACGGATCTGGCCCAGCGGATTGCGGAAAAGGCGGGGCGGCCGATAGTCGGCGATTTGCTGATCGGTTTCAAGTATATTGCGGAAGTGTTGCGCTCGCTCGAAGCGGAAGGCCGGTACGAAAAGCTCGAGGCGAAGGCTTCGGACCTGATTTTGGCCGTCGAGGAAAGCCACGGCTACCTGCTCACCCCTACGATCCGCGACAAGGACGCCGCCGGCCCGGCGCTTATGCTGGCCGACCTGGTGTGCGCGCTCGAAGCCGAGGGAATGACCCTGCTCGAGTACCTGGACGAGGTGGCCAGGGAGTGCGGCAGTTTCGGCAACGGCGCGCGGTCAATCCTCATGCGGGGCATCCGGGGCGCCGAAATGCTGCGCAAGATGATGAATTCGCTGAGAGATTCGCCGCCAAAAGAGATTGGCGGCGACAAGGTCGAAAAGTTCAGGGACTTTCAGAAAGAACTTCGCGAGCAACCGGATTTCGATCCGGATTCGTCGATGGCGAAATCGAACAACCTGCTCGAGTTTTGCCTGCCCGGCGGCCGGGCCATCGTGCGCCCGTCCGGCACGGAACCGAAACTCAAGATCTACTCTGAAGCCGAAGTGCCGGGCGGCTCGCGCCGGGATGCGACACGGGAGGCCGACCGGATTGCTTTGGAAATGTACCGGACCTGCCTGGCAACGCTTGGACCTGAGTACAAGTTATCGCCGCCCGCCGAGCAGATCCCGGATCATGTTTCGCTCGACGTGAAAAAGGAGTTCAACGACGAGTTCCCCGGCGAGTTTTACAAGAAGGCGGCGGAACTTGCGAAGCTCGATCAGCCTGTGCTGCTTCATGCGTTGCGCGGCATGCTCGACAAGTATATGGAGGAAGGCGATCCCATCCCGCTGTTCCGCCAGGCGGTTGTCGAGCTGTGCCGGACCGCGCCGGAGGGGCTGGACTTGGGTTCGATGTGCGAGAAACTGGCCGAGTAGGCGGCGGGGCTTTTGCTACGCCCCTTCAGGGCTGATTGTAGGGGGTAATCCCGCCACCTGGGGCGATGCCCCAGGCTATCATGTTGTCGGCCCTTCAGGCCTAATGTGGCAGCTTGGTGTCCACAACAAAGTCTCGTTTGTTTACGGAATCGCTGCCGGGGGCGGTGGGGGGCTGCTAATGACATACCGGGCCTTGAGTGCCAAAAAGTGGTTCACCCGAGGCTTGGGATGATACCGACGGGATTGCCGCGTCGGCATTCCGCTATCGCTCCACCGCCTCCTCGCAATGACAGGTGGGGAGCCGGGATTGCTGTCGCTTGTCATTCCGAGTACGCCACCGCCTCCCGCTGCGGTTTCTGCGAAAAACATGCAACGCATGCCTGACCCTTCACCTGTCATTGCGAGTTCCGCACTGCCTCCAGCAGCGATTCCGAGGAAAGACATGCAACGCAATCCCGACCCTCCACCTGTCATTGCGAGATACTGTGTTTAAAAATCAAGTGATCGCCGAAAGGGCCGCCTCCGACGAGCTACACCTATCGGGCCCATTCTCGGCGGCCCTTTCGGCTTGGCTGGCTGCA
>Ga0272441_10002921_pt1 | contig 33704 bp, 18 predicted proteins | sample SSMProp6N_FD_193582 | JGI IMG/M metagenome (GOLD analysis project Ga0272441, IMG submission 193582) | Marine sediment archaeal communities from Little Sippewissett salt marsh, Falmouth, MA, United States - SSM-Prop-6N | ecosystem: Environmental > Aquatic > Marine > Wetlands > Sediment ... | reverse complement strand
GAATCTGTTCCCCAGGTTGTCCTGACAAACCGTTGTCCGATCCACGGAATATACGTGCTCAATCCCCGAAGTAAAGGTTTTATTCGCAGGTTCATATACATAAAGTCTCTACTGGTCATTATTTCAATTGCATTGACTTTTGTTGATTAAATTTTAGTTTTGTTTTCAGTATCCTTATTTTTTTTGTTAATATTTTCCATAAACCGGTCTACGCGGTATCCCGACGCCTTCTCCGCTTTCCGAATGAATTTCAGCATTGCGGTCAGATTCTTGATGAGTCTGTTCCTCTTTTCCGATGGAAATGCATTCTGAACAAATATGGTATAAAAAACTCCATGCAACAACATTTCAAACCGTTCCTGATTGAAATAGAGAATCTCCTGGTACCGGTGCACTTGAATGAACTGTTGCACCTCGGAATCTTCAAACAGGTCTCGGCACCAGGTCACGGCCTGTTCGGATGATTTTTTCGAGCCGTCTAATTGGATGAATTGACGGACAAGGATCTTCATCAGTGCCACTGCTTCCCACCGGGCCTGTTCATCCAGACCCAGCGCTTCACATACCTGCTGGTACACTTTCCCAAAAAGCAGTTCGTCGATCCACGAACGGCTGATCATACCGGCATCGGTTTCACCGCTCAGAAAGCCTGCTGCATGCAATAGCGCCCATCCCCAAACAGCCAGCCATTCATGTTTGGATCTGGGCCGGAATTGCTCCATTGATTCACACTGCGCTTTTGATCTTAAAAGCGGGCTGAAACTGTAACTGGCACACAGGAATGCGTGCTTTGTGACCTGGTTAATATCGCCTTTACCCCGAATATGGCTGTGAACCGCTGTGTAAAATTCAGATATTCGTGTTTCCAGATCATCCATTATATCCTGATCCAAAGGGTGATTATGGATCATTGCATCTAAAATTTTCTGAATAAATTGAGGCTGTACGAGATGATAAAACGGATCCAGCACCGGCTTCAGTATCAGTTCCTTCAAAGCCGAATCGACAGAAGGGACGCCGCGGCCGTTCAGCATGTCATGCAGAGTACGGCAATTCTGATCCTCTGCAACCTGCCTGAAATTCCAGAACAAATGATACCTGAACGCACCCAATTCAACGTAAAGTCCATTTTCAAAAAAATTGTTAGTTCGCCGGATATACTCAAGACCGGTAATATGATCCTGAAAAACGATAAACGGTCCGCCGTTCCGGTCCAGCGCCAGAGCATCACCAAGAGACTGGCCCGTGACCACACTTGAACGAATCCATCCACGTGTGTCCGCCCATACATTATGATAAACATATAACGCCCTCTCTTCTGCTGATCGGTTGGATTGGGCAAATACATTTTCATTGATGTGACCTTCCGGAGTCATCAGATCAAACAGACAGTAATGCTCTGCCTCGGCAAAAAGATACCGCTTGCGTAAAGCAGGAAACACCTCTCTTTCGTGCCGCTGGATCAATCCGGAATCCGGCTGCTCGTTCCAGTAAGCGCGGCGGTATTCCATGCCGTATTTTTCGCTGAATCCTTCCACCTGGCCATGGCCGAACATAGGAAGTCCCGGCATGGTAATCATCAAAAGACATACGCCAAAATATTTATCCTCCCTTCCAAACTGGGCAATGGCCGTGTCTTCATCCGGATTGTTCATGAAATTGACAAACCGTTTGAGAATTTCACGGTTAAATTGCAGAGTCTTGCGGATTAAATCCCGGTATCCCGCATTGTCTTCATTTTTCAGCATGTTCATAAATGCACTGTTATATACCCGGTGCATCCCCAGAGTGCGTACAAAATAGCCTTCCAGAAGCCAGAAAGCCTCGGCTAAAAGCAGGGTATCCGGTGCTTCAGCCGCAACCCGATCCACCACTTCCCGCCAGAATTCTTTGGGCATGGCCTGTAAAAACTGCGCTTTTGAAAGCCCCTGCTCCGCACGTGAGGGAATGTCTCCGCCCTGTCCCGGTTCAGGGAACCATAGCCTCTGGAAATGTTTCTGTGTAAGTGTCATGGCCGCATCGAATCGGATCACGGGAAATTGCCGCACCACATGCAGAATGGTCTGAATGACGGCTTCACGCACCTCGGGATTCAGAAAATTTAATTGAGCTGTATCATTCCAGGGCATGCCTGTGCCGTCATTGCCGTGATAAATAACCCGCTCCTCACCGGTCCAGTGATCACGCCGCTTGAAAACCACGGCTGCATCAGACCGGTTGTAATAATGATCCTCCAGATAGATACCGACCCGTTCATCATGACAGAGATCAGGGCCGTTAAAGGTGTACGCAGGATAGGGACTGTAGGGCATTGAAATAAACCAGTCCGGATGTTCAATCACCCATCTGCTGTCAATGCCGACATGATTGGGTACCATATCACCGGCAAGGCGGATCCCCCGCTGCCAGGCGCGTTTTTTCAGAATGTCAAAAGCGGAACTCCCGCCGAGATCAGCGGCGATTTGATAATCATAGAGCGCATATGCGGATGCTTCGGCTTCCGGATTGCCACACATCTGTTTGATTCGTTTGCTTGCCGAACTTCGCTCCCATACACCGATCAGCCAGAGCACTGTGAATCCCCAGCGCCCTAGATCGTCCAGAGTTTCATCGGGAATTTGATCCAGCCGGGTCAGTGTCTGTCCGGTCTGTCCGGACAGCTGATCCAGCCAGACATAAATATTTTTTGCAATCATGACAACCCTGGGCATCCAGTGCAAATCCGGACTGAACCGTTCGATATCTTCCGTACCCAGTGAATAATCAGGCGTCGATACCGAACCCGGACCCAATCCACCGAATTTCGATTGTTCACGAAGAAAATCGAGACTGCCTAACAGTTTGTAAAGATACCGGTCTTGAATCAGGTTTTTCCATCGCATTCGTATAAAATCGAGCTGACCGCTGAGCGAATGCGGCGATGCCAGTGCGGGTGCGCGCAACAGGGCGATCAAATTCTGATTGTCCGGTCCAAAGGGCGGCTGTTTCTCGAAAAATGCCGTCAGGGCTTCGATTACCTGATGATACCGTGTGGATTTCTCCAGAATCGTATCATCGAACAATTCCCGGAAAGGAATGAATGCCGGATTGATGTTGGCCAGCCAAAGCAGTATCATTTCTTCTAAAACCACCGGCGGGTAAGCGGGATCGGACAGATAAGCCTCGGGAGTTTGTTTGCCGCGGCAGACATCTCCGGGAGGAAATTCAGCGACAAAGCGGTTGAGGAGTGTTTCCACTGCCTCATGGCCGGTCTGATCACGAACGGAAGCCAGGGCTTCTTTCATCACCTCGGCATTCATCTGTTCAAGATACAGAGACACAATATAATGCAGGATTTCATCGATCAGGCCCATCGCATAGAGATCACCCGCTTTCACGGCCTTTTCGGGATATAAAACAAGATCCCGCTTATGATTCATCTGATGCGCAAAAACCCGGGCCGCGTGGTAGTTTGCGAAAACAACATTGCCGGTCAGCGCAAACAGGGTGTCTTCAAATCGGTACTTCTGACGGGAGTCACGGGAAATGTGAAACTCCCGGACAGGATTCTTATGAATCATTCCCGATCCCTGTGGCTGGTATTTGTCATCATCCCATACAATTTGAACCGCCTTTTTATCCTTTTTAACTTTCTTCAATAATTTTTATTTCTTTTTCATTCAATCCATAGAGCTGATATACTATCTGGTCAATTTTTTTTTCCAATGTTTTAACTTTTGTTTGTTTCTCTAGGTTTTCAAGATAATCTTCATCTTTAGTGATATCAAGTATATTGTCAACGCATGAAACTAGAATACTCTGTTCATTTTCAGATACATCTGCGATTGGAAGTCTGCGAAAATCATCAGGATAAAAATAGCTTTTTAATCGATGTCGACGTATGTTATTGAGATATTTTGAAGCAAAATTTGAATTAAGAATTGCAAGAAGAAATTTTAAATTAAAATTTTTTGATTTTTCTTCAATTTCCATTCTTGATTTTTTATTGAATTTTTTAATACTCATATTGACACTTTTATTATCAACCCCTTTTAAATCACAGAACCGAATAAAAATCACAACACCATGATGAGTTAATAAACATTCTTCATCATATACCCCACCAGTCAAACTGCCCACCATTAGTTTAGGTCGGTTATAAAGTTGAGGGAATGTTTTACGCCTAATTTTTGTCGGACAACGATCAGTACCCCATTCTAGATATCTTATTCTTTTTATTACCCAATTCTCAATATCCTTTGCCTCAATATATTTTTTATTATTTTTTTTTGTAGGAATACTGGATATTAAGTCACTGGTTTTGAACTCACCTTTTGCTAATTTTTCATCAGCATTAAGAACCATTCCAACACTTATATAACAAATATCTCCTAAATAAACTGACCTTGTTTGATAAGTAATTGCATCATATTCTTTACGGAATGCATTACATCCTTGTTTTTTAAACTCAGATGTATGAATAACTACAGTCTTAACAATATTTTCAAATGAGGAAAACCGAAAATTCTTTTTTATTTTACCATCTGTTTCTGTTTTTCCAATATTTAAAATGACAGGAACAACGCCTGCTTCAAACACTTCAATTTCATTAAAATAATCAATAGAATAGGTAAAATATTCTTCTTGAATCAAATCTAACAATTTTAAGGCATATTTTGAAGTACATATAGAATTAGATACTATATAATTGAGGTTACCTTTTATATTGAGAATATTTAAACCTTTTTCAATAAATGGTACCATTAAATCCCATTTCTCATAAAGGGATTTGTATGTTTTAGACTTAATGAGTTTTTTTCTAAAGTTTAGATAATCTTGACCAGAATCAGCGCGTACATATGGTGGATTGCATATAACGACGTCAAAACCATTTTTATAATGAAACACCTCTGAAAAATGTATTTTGAAATCAAAATCAATATCAGGAATGTCATTTGAAAATAATTTTGCACTTTTAACAAGATTAAAAAAAGACTGCTCAATTATATTTCTTAATTCATTTTTATGTGAAGGATTTGTTTCATAAAAATATTCAATCTTTGTTTTTTCAATTTCGTCCTCAAGATAAAGATCCTTCATGGCTGTATCAGGCAGATTCAGCAATGAATTCCCGCAATATATTTTATAATCCAGATTCGGAAGCGGTTGGATCCGGCGGATATTGTCCTCATCCACGATCAGAGACAGCCAGAGCCGCAGCTTCGCAATTTCAACCGCGCCCGGATCGATGTCCACACCGTACAATGATTTTTCAATGCATTCCCGTTTGAAACCATAGACACTTCGATTTGAATCTTTGAGAAAAATCGAAAGCACATGTCTGGTTTTCACGATCTCATGCATCATGCCCACGGGGAACGCCCCGCTGCCGATCGCGGGATCGCAGACCGTAATGCCGGCCAGCGCCTCATCGATCTGAACCGCATAATTTTTGATGCTTTCTGGCAGGCGGGACTTTAACTCCGTGGATTTTTGCCGGCCTTCGGCAATCCGCCGTTCCTTGATCAGAAAGGCAGCCTCGTTTTCTCCCAAAAACTCGCCAAACCGGATCAGCGTTTCAATATCTTCCCGGCTGACGGCCGAACCCGCGCGATTCTCAGACGTGATGTCCAGCTGTCCCTCTTTCGAACGATTGCCAAAAGCATCAGTCTGATCCTCACCCATTCTCTGAAAAGAAGCGGGATCTTCGTTTAATGCGGAATACAGGTAATTGATCAGGCTTTGCTGACACATGTAATGCACGATTTCACGGGGCGTGTAGTAAACGCCGAATTTTTTATTGAATCGGTTCTCCTCGCCCCGTTTGCCGCTTTTCAGCGCCGCTTTGTATGCATTAAAATTATCGGGCCGAATGGCATTGAATTTTTCATAGGCTTTCCCCAGCAGCTCCGGATCGATCGCCACTTCCTTTTCCAGGGGTTCATCCTCTTTGACAGTAAAATTGTAACGGTCAAAGACATCCAGAATGCCGTTCCCGATATCGCCCTCTTTTGTCCCGACCGTATTTGAAAACAGTGCATTTGGAATATCGAGGTCGGTATGCACCCAGTCGTAATCGCCGATCGGATCGAACAAACCGCCGTTCAGAAACGGAATTTTACAATTGAACCGGCTGTAATAATCATCATCATGACGCCGGTCGATCCGCAGGGCTTCATAAAAAAGGGGCTCCAGGATTTCATTGAAAAAATTGGCATAATCGCCGTGCTTTTTCTCAAACAGATCCCGCAGGAATTGTTTTGAGCCGGCGCCCCATGCCGCGTCTCGCCCCACGCCGAACCAGCCCTTTTTCTGTAAAAAGTAAAGAAATACGATTTGACCGAGCAGCTTTTTTGAAAAATTAACCGTGTCCACGCCTTTGGCCTGAAAATCCGATTTCACTTTCGCATCCGATTGAACGATTTTATCCAGGGCTTCCTTTACTCTGATAAAAAGATCCCGATACTCAATAAAAAACGCCTTGGTCACGGTTTCTATATTAAACGCATCCTGAATCTGGTCGAGTGTCGGGTTGTGCTCATCATCGGCCAGGATCGAAACGAGCCGGCTCTGGGCAGTATGGCTGGCTTCATGGCTTCCCACAAGAAACGACCAGCGTCTTGCAGGCGTGAATGCCTCTTTCACCCTGACTTTTCCTGTTTTGGTCTCTTCAAACCGGTAATCCATTTTCACCAGCGAAAACCGCCAGTCTGTTGCATCCGGAGAAACGAAGGCGGCCAGGGCTGCATCCTTATCATTCGTACTGCCGTATTTCCCCTGCAGGTAACCGGCCACAAAATTGCGCTGCATTGTTCGGGCGCGTTCGATTGATTTCTCCCGTTTCAGATGAATGATCAACAAATCGATCCGGTTTTCGCCGTCATGATATTTTCCGATTCGTTCATATTTTCTGATGTAGGGTTTGAAACTGTCCTTAATACGGCTGCCGTAATAATTGAACGGCGCGGGTTCAATATGATTCAGCAGATTTTTGATAAAACCGATAAATTCGTTTTTATCAAACGGATTTTCAAAAATCTGCCTGATTTGGTTTTGTGCCTGTTGTTTATCCATGACCACGCTTGTTAAAAAAAATAAATAGTTAAAATATTTTGGTCTTATAATAGCTTATAAGACCAAAATCCGAATCCGGTCATTATACAAGCTATCAGTCCATTATCAGCCCTTGATTAGCCCTTTTAGCCCTTGATTAGCCCTTTATATTCGCAGCAGATATCGGGTACCTCTTCCTGTTGTGCCTGTTTTTTTAAAGACTCGTTTTTTAACAAGGTCATTCAAATCGATTGTTGCCATTGGCTTCGATATCGTCGTTAATTCACGGTACTCCTGATTGGTAATTTTACCATTCTGCCGCACATACATCACCGCCTTCACCTGCCTGTCATTCAATTCCAGCTTTTTCAGATTTTCTTCAGTCCACTTCTCTTTAAAAAAAGTAACGCACATCACACCATTTTCTTCTGAAAAGGAAGGCTCCGGTAATCCCTGCTGCAAACAATGATTGAAAATTTTAAGTGTGCCACGTCCCCAGGCTTCTATAAATCCGGCATAATAAAATATTTCTGCAAGCAGCCTGTTTCGAGGTTTTGATAAATGGTCGGTTTTCAATTTTTCAACAGGTACTTCCGGGGGTAGCTTGCCTTCATTCATGATGGTCAGTTTATCCGGATAGACTCTGATTTGAATATGTGACGTGCCGGAATAATCCCGATGAATCAGTGCATTGATAACCGCTTCTCTCAACGCTTCATAGGGATATTCAAGAATATCTCTGCGGTGCATCCCTTCAAACTTGATATTACTTACCAAATATTTTGATCGGAGAATTTCAATCGTGTTTTCAAGCTGTTGAAACAGGTTGCCATTGATGATGTCCGTAAACTGAATATCCGTATCTGAAATAAATTTGCCGATTTTAACAACTGACTGAAGGTATCGCCGTTGCGGATTATTCCCGAAAAGAAGCACGGCGGCCCTTTTTAATCTGTTGTGATCCACAAGTTTTAATTTATGCAAAAGGATTTGAAGGTTTTCTTCTTCTGTAATGGACGGGATTCTGTCCATTGAATAATTTTTGAATTTTTTAATGGTTTCCTTATTTAAATCTTCAAAAGCCGCTCTTTCTTCACAAACCTCGTCCCAGGTGACACCTGATTTTCTCATTAAAAAATCGGACAATGCCGTTCCCCGGAGCTCCTGAATTGTGCTCCCGCTTCTTATATAAAACCTGCCGTCATGGGAAATCGGTGTAGAAGAAGGTTGAATAATAACCTTAATAATATCCACTTGATTCTTCTTCTCTATTTCCAGCGACGGGATAATGCCCAGTTTGTTTCTGATCTTGTTCGGCAGGTTTTCCAGTAAACGTTTGGCGTTTTTCAAGCCGACAGGATTTCCCTGATCATCCATGCCGATCATCAACATCCCGCCTTTGTCATTGGCAAAAGAGGACACAGCTTTCAGATACTCATCACGCCAGTTTGTTTTGAACTCGACAAATTCGGATTCTTTATCCGGCATATTTTTCTCCGCACAAATACATCGACAAAATTACTTCCCGTTTCCCGAAGGATCTCGGATTTTGCTCTGCATAATGTTCGTGCAGAAACCGCTCCGGTATATGAGTCTGGAGCGTGCCTAACACCTTGAATGGATTGATAAGATCCTGCTTAAGTGCTTTTAATGATTTCAATGTTTCCTTGGCTGTTTGCTTGGGCAGGCCCCCTTCCTCTAACTGCAGAATGACACGTTTCAGATAGTTTTCCTGATCCTCTGTGTATTTCTGTGAATTTTTAAGTGTCGCTCTGATAATTTTCAGCATTTGGGTTGCACTATCCCGCCCTCGTCTTTTTTGAGGTTCGATCATCTCTTCGGTGGTTGCAGCAATAAATGCATCCTTGTTTTTATCCAGAAGATTAAAAAAACTTTTACCAAGCTTTTGTTTGTTTATTTCAACAGAACTTTCAATGATGCCGGCCGCATCCATAAAATCAAGTTCTTTTGCGTCAGACATTTTGTCAGTTATAAAGAATTTCTGTAATTTGCCTTTTCTGAAATAAGTGATCATCGAATCTTTGTGCCCGGAATACGCTTTTGAAGTCCGTGCTTTTTTAGGCATGCGTTTGATTTTCTCAAACAGGCCGGGATCCTTGTCCCGGACATCCTTGATCACCTGCAAATATTTGAGTTCTGTTTCCCCGGTTTCATCCTCGCCTGTTAATGTTTTCTTTGAAACAAGCCGGTTGAAAAGTTCATGAGAGCCGACCGGTTCTCCTTCCGTGAGTAATGCCGAATCACCACCCAATAAGGTTAAAAAGGCATTAATCTTCGATTCGGCGGCTTCCTTGAGTTTAATCTGATCATTCGATTGTTCCGTCGGGAAAAAATTGAAGGTGTATATTCTATCAAAGCGGGTATCCACACGATTGATCCTGCCGACTCTTTGCATCATTCTTGTGGGATTCCAGGGGATATCATAATTGATGACAACATTGGATCGATGCAGGTTGACGCCTTCAGATAACACTTCCGTCGAAATAAGAATACGGTAATCATCTTTGGGATGTCTGACTCTGGCATCAAAATTGTCAATGACCCTGTCACGTGATGCTTCTCCTGAACCTCCTGTGAAACATAAAGCGGAATCAGATAACTTTGTATTGACATTTTTCGTTAAGTATTCCGCCGTTTCTTTTGATTCAGTAAAAACAATGACCTTCTGCTGCATCCTTTTTTCGTTTGACAATTGATCCAAAAACGTAAGCAGTTTGGGATCGCGTTTTATTTTTTTCCAGAGGGATTCGATGGTCTTTAATATTGCAAGATCACTTTCCAGATCAGTTAAGAAATCTTCAGTAAAATCCGCACTATTAAACTGCTCAGCTTTTCCTTCGTCAATCAATCGCTGTATTGCCTCGTCATCATCATTTTCAATATATTCCAATATCTTGTTTGAATAATCTTTGCTGATATAGACATTCCCGTTTTTGAATTCCTTTATAAACATATCGTAGGAATTTATAAACCGGTTGATTGATTTTCTAAAAGCATAGAAGCTGCTCTCAAGCCTTTTGACCAAAAGAATTTTCATGAACCTTCCCATATTTCTTTGGGACTGTTCTTCAAGCTGATCAATTGAACCTTTATAATAATGTGGCAAGAGAGGCGTATAACGCGCATAGGTAAATTTTGTTGAAATCAGCTTAATTGTTTTATTAAAAATCTCATCTTCTTCATCATTGAGTTGATAAAAAAGAGGCTGTGGATCATCGATATCCGGAAACTTCAGATTTTGCCGAACCAAATCTTCCCTGAAATAATTGGTTATTTCAGCACGTGTACGGCGGACCATTAAATATTTCAGTAATTTCTCGCGGATTTCATTGGAATTCTCTTTGACGATTTTTATGTATTCAGTATAATCCTTTTGCCTGTCCAGGTTTTTTAATTTCTTGTCCAAATGGTTGAAAAAACTCTCAAGGTCAGACAAGTTGGGGATGGTACTTTTTCTTGCCTTTTGAAAGAGTTTTATTTGGCTGAGAATGTCTTTGGGTGAATTATTATATGGCGTCGCAGTAACAAGAATCACTCGTTTGCCACGGCAGATTTCTGCCAATTTTTCATAGGTGATATTTGTTTCTGTTCTGAATCGGTGTGCTTCATCGATAATTATATTTTTATATTTTTCTGTGCCGCGCTGCAATATTTGGTCTAATTTTCCGACTGATTCAAAATCTGCAGGAATCCTGAAATCTGAAAAAACATTCGGCCATGAACCCGGATTCATTTTATCAAGAAGAACAGGGGGAGCAATAACCAATGTTCTCCCGTCAATCTGTCCTGCCAGCATGGATGAAATATAGGTTTTGCCCAGGCCGACGACATCCGAGATAAATACACCTCCGTACTCTTCAAGTATCTTTTTTGCGTTTAAAACAGCTTGTTCCTGGTATTCAAGCTTCTTGAAATCTCGTGGTAAATATCTGAAAAAAACCTCATCAGTCTGGCTTAATTCGTCCTTGAAATATTCATATAATAATTTTAAATACAACTGATAGGGCGTAATATTTTGATTTAACCATGTTTTTTCCTGAATTGTCTGTATATATTTTTCACTGACATTGACAGAATCTGCCCAAAGCGCATTAAACTTGCCTTTTGCATATTCATAATCTGAACGGTTTATTAATTCGACATTGAATTCAAGATTTTCAATCAATCCCGAATATGTGAAGTTACTCGATCCGGTAATAACCCTTCCAATATCACGATCCCCTTCGAAAAAAGTCATGATATACAGTTTGGCATGGATATTCTGAGCCGGGTATGCTTTGATTTCAAGTTTATTATTTTTTATCCATTCGATAAATTTAATAACACCTTCTTCTACTTCACGTTTATCTTCTGAATTTGACATTTCCTGCTCAACAAGACCTTCGTATGCCTCTTTTGTTTCTGCATGTGAAAACTTAAAATTTTGTTGCTGCTCATTTTTTGCTTCTTCTATAAAGTCAATAGTCTGCTTACTTGTACTTATGCCGATTAATATTCTTATCTTATCGGTATTTTCAAGCGATTTGTATATTGCATGGAAACCGCTTGTAAAGAAATAACCAACCAGACAATCAAAATACTTCGTATCTTTTATCAGTGCATGAAATCTTGTTTTAAGATTTCTTTGTTCTTCATTTGTAATAAATGTTAAATCTGAATGTGTCATTTACTATCTTGCCATAAATATTTATATTATTTGATGAAATTTGGCAAGTTTAAAAAGGAAAAATTTATCTTTCCCGTACGCCAGCCAGTGATCTTTCGGTTCAGAAAGTAACCTTTTTATTTACTGGAGCATGCCTTTATTTAAATCCATCAAACGTATCGATAACAAATTTATTTATTATAAAAGGTTACCTTCGATTGGATTTATTCAAATTCGAAATTTGCTAAAGTTCAGTTATTTCACCGATCCATCAATCATCGAATTCCGGAAAACCGAACTACCGAATAAAAATAACCACGCTTTCCAGACGCTTGGCTAATCCCACAATAGGCATCATCAGCACCTGATATTTTTTTAAATCGTGTTTATGAACCTTAATCTGGGTTTCGGTCCGGCCGTTCTTTTCGATCTGTTCAAGTTTCTCACCTAACTGCTCCCATAGAAAAACGATCTGCTTGAATGGGTTCTGAACCACATCGCTGGTAATCTTGAACATTTTTTGAGCAGGTCGGTTCAAATGGGTGATTTTCAGCTCCGCAGAAAGGATAAAAATCGCCTCATCCACTTCGTCGATGATTCTCCTCAAATTTCGTTCGGTTTCAATAATCTTGTCGGTTTTCAGGCGGTTAAAATAGTTCAGCTTTTCGATGGCTTCCTCAAAACTCTCCGCCAGCTCATCGACTTCGTCCAGATGCGGTCCGACAGGCAGCTGCACGTCTACTTCACCCCGTCCAATGGCTTTCAGCGCACGATTCAGCCGGTGAAATCGAAGAAAAATACGATTGGGAACCATCGCAATCAAAACGGATAAAACCAGACCAGCTAAAATCAAAACAAGAAATATCCATTTCTGAGCCCGTAATCCGTATTCGACGCTCATGGAAGCGTCACGAGCCAGGATATCACGGGCCTGCATCGAAATCTTTTGAGCCAGTCTCTGCACAATGGCGCTCGTTTCACGTAAATCACTGAAAAGACGCACCTGATCCGAACTGATTTTCATGGCTGCCGACAGCAGAGGAACACTGAAATCCACTCCCCAGGAAGGCATGTCTTTAACGTCCAGCCTTCGTTTTTGCGCGAGCCCGCGCAGCTCCTTTTCGTAATCTCGTACCTGTTCCTGCAACCTGTATAATGCTCTTGGATCATCCTGATAGGTTCGTGAAAGCTGTATGATCAATACTGCATACCGGTTGATCATAATCTCTAAAGAATCCAGCGTTTCATGATAAATACCGGCAATATTCCGGTTTTTTTGGATATCCTGAATGATTTCCTGAATACATTCACGATTCTGCACAAGATAAGTGGAATCGAAGTAAATAATAAAATTTTTCTCGTCCCGACGCGCTTCCAGCATGCCCGCATTCACCCGTTCACCCAATTCTACAATCGCCGCGTCTTCCCGAATGATTACCCGGGTTTTATAAATCATCCGGTTAATCGCGACAAGCGAAAGCAAGGTAGCACCCCAGGATACCAGAGCGATCAATCCTACGATCATCCGTATTCGATTTTTGGCTGAAAGCATGATCTATACCTCTTTTGTCACGGCCATACGCTCAATGTCGTCCTCTTCCCCCACAATCAGCAAGATGTCTCCTTTCTGAATGGTATCATCCGGCCCCGGAAGATCGTTCACTTCAGTAGATTCATATACTTTACCCTGGTCATTGACATGTGTGGACTTACGCTGAATCGACACGACGTTGACTCCGTATTTGTTACGAATATCAAGCTCTTTGAGGGATTTCCCGATAAACTCTTTTCTGGCTTCCAGTTCAACCAGGCTGTGTCCTGTGGTCAACACAATTTTTTCGCGAATCTCGGGCGCAAGCAGCCGTTTGGCCTCATATTCCCCCATCTGTTCTTCGATAATCACCACCCGGTCGGCTCCGACCAGTTTCAATACATGCTCATACAATGTATTGGCCGCACGCGCCATTATTGGAAAAATAGCCATGCGCTTTAAGATAGCAGTCGTTAAAATCGCCTCTTCCTGAGCATTGCCCAGAGCCACGACTGCAGCGTCGACATCTTCAATATGGGCGGTATGCATGGCCTCTTCATCGGTCGAATCCAGAACCATTGCAATGGTCACTTTGTCTTTCACGGCTTCGACTTTATTTTTATCCCGATCAATGGCAACGACTTCCGCGCCGTTTTCCAGCAATGTCATGGTTACCTTGCGTCCAAAAGTACCCAGACCGATTACAAGAAACTGCATGATTCCTCCCTGAATCAATTGGATAGTTTAATCAACCCTGTACATCCGTTCCCGGATGATGAACTCCCGGATCCGGTTATTGATGATGATGCGTACTTCATTCACTAGCCGATCATCACCCGTGCGTCCGGATAACCGACTTTCTTTTTTTTCATTTCCCGGGCCAGAGCAAGCCCCAGCGTCAGGGGACCAATACGCCCGGCATACATCAATAAAATGATCAATAATTTGCCGCTGGTGGATAAAGAGGCCGTAATGCCGGTGGACAGCCCGACCGTTCCGAAGGCTGACACCGTTTCAAAAAGCAGCGGCAGATAAGCAAAATCTTCCGTTGCCAGAAGCAGGCCGAATATAATCACAACCAAAACAAGCGCGAACACCAGCAATGCAAGCGCTTTCAGAATATTCGCCGGTAAAATACTCCGTCGGAACACTTCCACATGATCCCGGCCCCTGAAAATACTGGTGACCGAAAGCAGTAGCACGGCAAATGTGGTTGTTTTGATGCCTCCTCCGGTGGAACCCGGGGATGCCCCGATAAACATCAGCAAAATAATAAAAGTCAGCGACACTCTCGACAGCTGGCCGACGGGAATGGTGTTGAATCCGGCCGTTCTGGCAGTCACCGATTGAAAAAGCGCGGCTAAAAACCGGGTAGGAAGAGGATAATCAATCAGAGAGCCGTCAAATTCAAAAAAGAAAATAACAAGAAATCCCAGTACGATAAGAAATGCGGAAGAGAAAATCACAATCCGCGAATGGGTCGAAAGACGTAATTTTTGTTTTTTCCATTGACCGCTGGTTTCATAAATCACAATGAATCCAAGACCGCCGACAACAATCAGAAGCATCATCATTGCATTGATCCATAAATCTCCTGTAAAGCCTTCAAGGGAATCTGAAAACAGCGAAAATCCGGCATTGCAAAACGCAGATACCGAATGAAACACGCTGAGATACAAGGTCTGCATGGGATCTTTAAACACAAAATTCCAGCGCACAAAAAGCAGAACGATACCGGCCAGTTCGACAAAGAAGGTCATTTTAACAATATAAAAAATCATGGAAAAGACATTTCTCTCTTCCTCGAACATCTCCTGTACCATTTTCCGCTGACCCAGACTGAATTTCTTCAGCAGCAGCGCCACAAACGCGGAATAGGTCATGATACCCAGTCCTCCAAGCTGAATGAGGGCCAGAATGACCCATTGTCCGAAACGGGAAAAATAATGAGGCGTGTCCTGAACAATCAGCCCGGTGACACAAGTCGCAGATGTGGATGTAAACAGGGCGTCAATCAAACTGGCCCCCTGTCCGTCTGTCGTGGCCGTTGGAAATGTCAGTAAAACCATGCCGATACAAATCGTGATAATAAAGCTGAGGGCGACTATTTGGGCCGTATTGAGTCGAATCCCCCTCAGTATATTTGAAAATTTACGGGTTCGGGTAAATATCTTGATCAGTACAAGTAAATGCCGGATGATGATTAATCCCACACCCGATTGTATCGGCACGAGTCTCAGCATCACCGGTAAAAACACAAGAAGGTCGAGCCAGTTATTCCGGAAAAAATGGGATTTTGGATAGGTATAGAGAAAAGTGAGGATCATATCGGCTGTAAACAGCCCGAAAACCAGGTAGTCGATTGTGACGAATATCCAGGATACAAATGGTGGAAACTGCCAGCGCAGACCGGCTTCAAAAATAATAAAAATCAGAGCAATCAGCGCGGATCCGAACACCCAGCGTCTGAATGGTTCAATCCAGTCCGGAATTTCCTTGCCGGATTTTATAATCCGGGATCTTTTCCAAAATTGAAGTTTTTTCCAGAATGTATTGAATTTATTTAAAAGAGTCATATGCAATGAACAATCTACAATAAAAAGATACTGTGCTTTCGGCAGGTTTCGATCATCGCGTCCGGCCAGATGGATGACTGCACTTCACCCACATGCGCCTTGCGTAAAAAAAGCATGCACAGCCGCGACTGACCGATACCGCCGCCAATGGTCAGCGGCAGTCGATCGTTCAGCAGCCGCTGATGAAAATCAAGATCCGTCTTGTACAGCTCATTCCGAATCTTTAATTGTTTCATAAGCGCGGATTTGTCCACCCGGATCCCCATGGAGGAGAGCTCGAATGCCCGGTTCAACAGTGGATTCCACACGAGGATGTCTCCGTTCAGTCCCGGCCGGTTCAATTCGGATATTGTGGTCCAGTCATCATAATCGGAAGCTCGGCCGTCGTGCGGTTTCCCATTTTTCAAATCAGCGCCTAATCCGATGATAAAAACGGCACCTTTCTCTTTACAAATCGCATCCTCCCGCTCGGGAGGTGTTAAATCCGGATATTGTTCCTCTAATGCTTCGCTGTGCACAAAATGGATATCCTCAGCCAGATACGGACCCGGAAGCTGAGGAAATTGCTTACGGGTTTCCAATTCAGTCGATCGAATCACATGATAAATGAACCGGACAATGGATTTCAAATAGGAAACCGATCTATCTTCGGCTGTAATGACCCGCTCCCAGTCCCATTGGTCCACATAAATCGAATGCAGGTTGTCCAGATCTTCATCGGGACGGAGGGCATTCATGTCTGTATACAGACCTTCGCCGGCCTCGAAACCGTAATCGGCCAGAGCCTTGCGCTTCCATTTGGCTAAAGACTGAACGGCTTCTCCGGTTTCATTCATCTCTTTCACAATAAAGCTCACCGGCTTCTCTACTCCGTTCAGGTAATCGTTGACGCCGGACCGGCGCAGCACCACCAGAGGCGCAGAAACCCGCTTCAGGTTCAGGGTCCGGCTGAGTTTATCCTGAAAAGTATCTTTGACAAATTTGATTGCATTTTCGGTTTCAAACAGATTCAGGGGGGATCGATAATCCTCCGGAATCAGCAATGCGCGTCTTTCATTGGTATGATCGATTTTCTTCACAACCGCCATAAATTCTCCTTGAAATGTATTGTTGTGCATCTTTCCCCTTTGGATATCACTCCAGGAGAGGCACGAAACCATCCGGAATGGATAATCCATGCGTATAAGTGCATCCCGTGGTATCAAAAACCAGAATGACCATAATTGAAACATTTTAATTGATTTTGTTCAAGAAATCAAGGAATAAATTCCAAGGAGGTTCAGCGCTTGATACGCTTCTGCTGATATCGGGCCGGCCGGCTCCCTTTCAATAATGAAATTGATCGGGAATATAATAAAAAAAACGAATCGTTTTTCATTCAATTCACCGAATCCGTTTGATTTTTTAAAAAATAACTATATATTAAATCATTTTAAGGAGGAAGAAGAAATGAACTTCAAAAAACAACTGAAGACCATAATAATATGCTCGATCGCGAGCAGCGCTCTGATGCATGCCTATCATGAATACGGATATCAGTATCTGCATCCCATGCCGGGTACGATGCACGCGTACCCTAAAACCACGTTGATTCTCCGTTTCGAAAAGGTCACTCCGTCCGATATTCAAAATCTGGATGCCATGATCACCGTAACGGACCAGGCCGGCCTCGTGCATCACGGGTTCAGCAAAATCGCCTCGGATAAAAAAACCGTGATTTTTACGCCGGACCAGGGATTTCAGCCTGGAGAAACCGTGACCGTGTCTCTCTCTCCGGAACTACCGGGTGCCCTGAAAGACGCGGTTCAGCCGCTCACCTACCTCTTTACTGTATCGTCTTCCATCATAAGCCCGCCGCCCGAACAGGAAAAACCGGACGCGCAGCGAAGCCTCTCAAAACAGAAAGCCAACGGCGCTCCACGGCGCCTGCAGGCGTTTACCTATCCCAACGGTGTGTCCGTGCCCGGTGACTTTCCCCAGGTGGAAATCACATGGAAAGACAATCCGGACGACGGCTATATTTTCATCGACAACCGGGGCGGAAATATGGGGTGGGAGCCCGCATACAACATTATTTTCGACAACAACGGCTGCCCGATCTGGTACCTGCAGACCCCGGATGAAAGGCGGGACTTCAAGGTGCAGCAGGACGGACTGGCCAGCATGATGATCCGGTGGGGATTCCATGATCTCGGTTGGGACGGCAGTCAAGGTTTTGTAACCATGAACGAGAAGTATGAATGGGTAAGAACCTATCATGCGGCCGAGGGATTTAACCATGAGGATTATTATACAGACGAGCATGAATTCCTGCTGCTGGATGACGGCGGCTATCTGATCATCGGCCGCAGAGAAGAATGGATGGATCTGACCGAGTATGGAGGACAGCCCAATTCCAATGTTCTGGAAACCAGCATTCAGGAATTTACTGCAGATGATGATATGATCTTTTTCTTTGCTGCATGGGACCATTATGACATCAGGGATTGCGAATTATCGAATCTGCAATGGACCGGCAGGAATTATATGACGCACATGAATTCCATTGACATCGATGACGACGGCCATCTCATCGTGTCCAACCGCGAGCTCAGCGAAATCTCCAAAATCCACCGCCAGAACGAAACATTTATCTGGCGCCTGGGCGGTAAATACAATCAGTTCACCTGGATCGATGACGATGAGCTGCAGGGGCCGCGCAATCAGCACACGGCCCGGGTGCTGGGCAACAATGTCTATCTGATGTTCGACAACGGAAACGGACACGATCCCCGTGTTTCCCGGGCGGTCAAATATCAGCTAAATACGGACAAAATGACCGCGACCAAGATCTGGGAATACCGGGAAACGCCCGATGTATATTCACAACATATGGGCAATATCCAGCAGCTGCCGAACGGCAATGTGCTGATCAACTGGGCCCAGACCTATCTTCCCAAGCTCACGGAAGTACGGCCCGACGGCAGCAAGGCCTTTGAGATGAATTTCGTGGACCGGTTCGAATGCTACCGGGTGCATCGCGGCGACTGGAACGGCATGAGCGAGGAGCCCCGTCTGGAATATGAGCAGCATTCGGACCGCCTGACCCTGATTTTCAACAAATTCGGAGATCCCGATGTGGATTATTACAGGATTTACAACGGCACCGGATCGAATCCGGCATCGTTCGACACGTCAACAATCTCGATGAAAACCTTCACCGAAATAGAGAACGGGCATTACGATTTCCGGGTGAAGGCGGTCGGCACCGGTGGCCAGTCAAGCGGATTTTCAAACATGGTCTCACTGGATATCAATATCAAGAAGCCCGGCGAAAATCTGGTGAACAACGGCGATTTTTCCGAGGGCGAGGACGACTGGACCTGGCAGGTGCAGGGATCGGGTCAGGCGGACTGGTCCGTGACAGGCGGAGAAGCCCGTATCGCCATATCCGACGGCGGCTTCAATGATTATGATTTGCAGCTGCGTCAGAACTGCATTCCTTTGAGTCCGGGCAAGTATTATATTTTTGAATTCGACGCCCGGGCCGACGCGACGCGGCTGATCGAGGCAAAAATCGGCCAGGATCAGAGCCCCTATACCAATTACAGCAAAAGCACCTACTTCAGTCTCAAGTCGTTTTCTGACCATTTCACCTGGGAATTCGAAATGGAAGACCCGACTGATGCAAACGCGCGGGTCGTATTCAACATGGGCAATTCGAATATCGATGTCTATCTCGACAATATCTCGGTAACAGAAAAACTGGGTCAATGGCCGTATGAGGAGGCGCAAAATACGATTCCGGGAACCATTCGATGTGCGGAATACGATCACGGCGGCGAAGGCGTCTCATATCATGATGAATCCGAAAAGCAGGGAGACACGGAATTCAGGCCGGCCGACAATGTGGATATGGACTTCAGTGAGGATGGAGACGGTGGCTATTGCATTGGCTGGGCGGATGACGGCGAATGGCTCGAATACACAATCAGCGCCCAGCCCGGCACCTATGACATTGAATTCCGGACTGCATCGGATGTGGGCGGGGGCAGTCTGAAAGTGATTCTGGATGACAGGACACTGACCGTATTCGACGCGCCGAATACGGGAGGATGGGACACATGGGAAACCCTGCTCCACTCGGGCATTGTGATTTTCGGCGGAGAAAATCTGGTGCTGCGGCTTGAAATCATTGGCGGAGCCTACAATTTAAACTGGCTGAAATTCACACGGACCGGCAGCGGCATCGAAGCAAAGAATGCACAACCCCGGGAATACCGGCTGTATCAAAACGCCCCCAATCCTTTCAATCCCGAAACCCGAATCGATTATCACCTGCCCGAATATGGTCATGTATCCATTCAGGTGGTGAATGTGTTAGGCGAACATGTGATGACCCTAATCGATCAAAAACAGGAACCGGGAAACCACCATGTGGTCTGGAACGGCCTGGATAAAACCGGACGGCGCGTGGAATCCGGAATTTACTGGGTTCGAATGACCTCCGGTGACCACCGGCTCAGCCGAAAAATCATGCTGATCAAATAGAATCAGCAATCAACATAATGTCATTTATGTCCCGGAGGCCGTTATGCGATTCTGCCTTTTGAGTTTATGCGTTTTTTCGAACCTGCTGCTGTCGCAGATTATCGTGGATCATACCTGCACGGACATCACCCGAATCCCGCAGTCGGTCATTGAAAACGCACCGGCCATGCTGCACATTGCATACGGCCACACCTCGCACGGCAGCCAGATCACAGACGGCATGCAGGGTCTGATTGCCTTTGCCGATAATGGCGGAAAGGGCCTTGCGCTGCCCGACAACATTTTCGCATTCAACAACGGCGGTGAAGACGGCGTTCTCGATTTCGAAGAAGGGGACGGTTACGGAGACGGCTGGCTCGATCATGACTGCGGCTACTATCCCGACTGGGTGCAGGAAACCCGGGAATATCTGGATGACGCGTCGCATGCGGATGTGAATGTGATCATGTGGTCCTGGTGCGGCCAGGCATCGGGCTATTCAGAGGAACAGATGAATACCCGCTATCTTGAGCCGATGTCTCAGCTCGAACAGGACTACCCGGATGTTACATTTGTCTATATGACCGGCCATGCGGACGGCTCCGGATTATCCGGAACCCTGCATCAGCGTAATCAGCAGATCCGGGCCTATTGCGAGCAGAACGGAAAGGTGCTGTACGATTTTTATGATATCGAATGCTATAACCCGGATGGCGTTTATTACGGCGATCAGTATGTGGATGATCACTGTAATTACGACGGCGGCAACTGGGCGCTTGAATGGCAGAACTCGCATGCCCAGGGGCTCGACTGGTATTCATGCGGATCTGCGCACAGCCAGCCGCTCAACGCCAATCAGAAAGCCTATGCAGCCTGGTGGCTGTGGGCACGGCTGTCCGGCTGGAGCGGGCCCTCGCCGGATAACACGGCGCCTGCGGTTCCCGGGGCATTAACGGCCGCTGCAATCGATGAAACCCAAATCCAATTGTCATGGCAGGCGGCGTCGGATGCTGAATCCGGAGTCTCGTTTTACCGTCTTTACCGTGGGGGCAGCCTTCTCGCTGCAACATCTTCAACGAGCTATACGGATGCTGCCTGTGTCCCCGGTCAATCCTACACATACCGGATCAGCGCGGTGAACGGTGCCGGGCTCGAATCGGAACAAAGCGAACCCGCTCAGGCGACCACACCTTCGGATACTGAATCGCCCTCGGTGCCTGCCGGGCTTGCGGCAACACCTGTTTCATCCGGAACCATTGATTTGTCATGGGAACCCTCCGTGGACAATACGGGAGTAACCGAATACCATGTTTTCCGGGACAATGTCGAAATCGCTCAGACCGCACAGACTGTCTATTCGGATGCATCCCTTTTGCCGGCGACAACCTATGCCTATCAGGTGGAAGCGGTTGATGCGGCCGGCAATGCCTCCGGACGATCGGATGCCGCGAGTGCGACCACCCTGGAGGCATCGCAGGCAATACAGACCCTCCATCTGGAAACGCAGCAGGAAGTGGATGACAGCTTCATTTTTTCAGATGATCCCGCAGGCAGCTATGGCAGCCATGAATATGTCGACCGGATTGACCGGTTTCTTATTCGATTCAATCTGCCTCCTGAGATCAGCGGAAAGCAAATACTCTCGGCTAAAATCGGATTTTTTGTTTGGAATCAGCAGAATTATCATGACGGTAATGTCTTGCAGGTGTATTGCCTCGGCCGGTCCTGGGATGAGACGGGTGTCACCTGGACACAGGCTTCCGCGACTGACGCATGGCAAACGCCCGGCGGCGATTATGCTTCGGATGCAAGCATTGCGGAGATTGCGCATCAATCCGGAGCGGAGCATTGGGATCATACATTTTATCCTGAAGCGGATATCACATCCGTTGTTCAGGAATGGACGGACGGCTCGCGCGCAAATGACGGTCTGCTGGTACTCAATCCCGGACAAACGCAGATCGGATTCAAAGCCTCGGAATATAGTGAAAATCATCGGCCCTATCTGGATATCCGCTACACAGACAAAACAGCAACGCGCATCGATAAAACCACCGCTTCCGAAATTTTCGAATTGTACAGAAATTATCCCAATCCGTTCAATCCGCGAACCTTGATCCGGTTTCAGATTCCCAAAGAACAATTCGTCCGCATGACAGTCTTTAATATGCGCGGCAGAAAAATACGGACATTGGTATCTGAGAAAATGTCACAGGGAGAACATCAGATTATATTTGAAGCAGTTGATTGTCCAAGCGGAATATATTTTGTATGCATTCAGACCGGATTGTTTCAGGCCGCCCGGAAAATCACTTTATTGAAGTAGATCTTATTCTGCTTTATAATCAATCGCCTTTCTCACGGTTTGCAATAAAGCGCTCGTCGCAAATGGTTTGGTCACCAGATCCAGAAATCCGGCTTCCTTACATCGTTTTCGACCTTCTTCTGTAATGTTACCGGTAAACAGCACCGCTTTCACATGCGGATTGATTTCCTTCAAACGGTGAAGCGTGTGAAATCCATCTAATTTGGGCATGATCATATCCAAAATCAACAAATCCACATGATGATTTTTATATATTTGAACCGCTTCCTCTCCATTCTGTGCAAGAATCACATGATATCCGTATTTTTCCAGCATCCTTTTGCCCATTCGGCGAATGACATCTTCATCGTCCACAAGCAACAATGTTTCATTACCACCGGGCAAATTTGTATTCTCATGATCAATGCATTCTTTTTCCTGATCAGACAATCCGGCCGGCAATACCATCTCAAACATACTGCCCTTCCCTTCCTGACTCTGCACTGATATGCAGCCCTTATGTTTTTCCACAATATCCGCAACAATCGCCAGTCCGAGACCACTTCCGTTATTCACGGATTTGGTTGTAAAAAAAGGCTCAAATATATGATCTTGCAGTTTTTTACTCATACCGCATCCCGTATCCTGAATTCGGATAAGCACATAGGAACCCGGTTGCAGTTTTTTCGTAATCTGCATGGCGCGATGGTCCAAAAATATATTTTGCGCCTGAATTGTCAATGTGCCGCCATTTGGCATGGCGTCCCGGGCATTAATGCAGATATTCATCAATGCCTGTTCCATCTGTGTCGCATCCACATGCAGTGGATACAGCTTCTGTTCGATTTCGGTCCGGATCTGAATGTTTTTCGGCAGGGTGCGGTTCAGTATGTTTAACACCTCGCGAATCAGCAAATGTGCACTGACATCTTTGATTTCGTATTGATGTTTACGGGAAAACGTAAGTAGCTGACCGGTCAGGTCTGCGGCCCGTTTTGAAGCGTTCATAATGGTCATGACATCATTGTACAGAGGATGTGAATCAGGCATTTCGGAAAGCAACACGGAGGCGCATCCCATAATTCCGCCGATAAGATTGTTGAAGTCATGGGCAATACCGCCTGTCAATGATCCCAGGGCGCCGAGTTTTTGTGCCTGAATCAGTTGGGCCTCCAGATCCCGCTTTTCACTGATATCCCATACAACCCCTTCATAACCGGTAATATGCCGGGTCTCATCATGCAGCGGCATAATGCTGATTAAAACCGTGATGATCTGTCCGTCATGGCGTTTAATCCTGACTTCGAGATTTTTTAAAAATCCGCACTTTTTCACAAATTGGCGGAATGATGCCGGACGATGCTGCACAAACTCGATCCGATCAAAAAAATTGATTTCGAAAACATCCTGGATATCGCGCAGTTCCATCAAATCAAGAAATGCCTGATTGGCGCATTGAAGAGATCCTTCCGGCGAGCAATAAAAGAGGGGCACATTAATGCGCTCAAATAAATGATGATATCGATGCGCCAGACTCTCTTCATCAACCGGATTCTGCAGACGGTAATAGGAAAATCCCAGATGATTCGCATAAAGCAATGCCACATGGGTATCTTGTTCAGAAAAGGTTCGGGGTTCCGAGTGCTCCAAAACCAGAAGGCCGACGGCCTTGTCATGTTGAATAACGGGCACAGCCATACAGGCGCCGTGGCCCATCTTTGTAGGATCGAGTCCTGCAATAATTTCGTCAATTGTATGGTTGATAATCAAAGGGCGCTTTTCGGAGATCACATAATAGAGCAATGTCTCAAACAGTTTGGATTGCAGTTTTTTCACAGAGGATTGGGAAATCGAACCCGCACATTGCCAGTCAAACGTGTGCTTGTCATGATTATATATAAACACAATGGCATTATCAAAACGAATGAAAGAATTCAGCGTATCTAAAGTTTTCCGGACCGTATTCCAAAAATCAGTGGAACTTTGAATACACCACAGAGACTCATTCAATTGAGTCAGGCGATCCAGTGATTGGGCAATCGCGTTGATCTCTTTTTCTGAATTTCCGGTGATCTTCCCAATGGCTTCCATTCTTCAGGTCCGTCTCCGTTTGTCGCATGGGGATAAAAACATGCATATTGGAAAATGAATCATTGCAAATCGAAATTAAAGCCGTTGCTTGTACAAAAATTTATACTTTCAGAAACATGGTTAAATTCTTTGCAAATGTCATACCTAAATATCCATAAATCAATCTGAATAATAAAAAAATTATTAACGTCAAAAAATGTTTCAAACAATCTGGAACCGGTTGATTTTTCTTTTCGTAAAATTAATGTTCATACTGGACAGGAATAAGGAGGGCATGAAAATGAGGCGATGGATACCGTTCGGATGCATGATCCTGTTGATGTTTATGATCAATGGATGTTATACGGTGGTAATGGTCCCCGATGTCACATCTTCAAGAGAACAAATCACTTATCAGGAATATGATGAATACACAGATGATGATCTTGAAAATGATTCCACTGATGCAGAAGCCCCTGTCGTTCATCAGTATTATATCTATGGGGATTTATGGCCGGGATATGTCACCTATGATCCCTTCTGGTCATCGCCCTGCTGGTATCACTATCATACGGCCTGGAACTGGTGGTGGTATGATGATTATTACTGGGTTCATCCAAGTTATTACTATGGCTGGGGAGGTATGCATTATGTATACAGTACCGGATACTATTATCCCGGGTGGCATTACCGGGATCCCTACTATACTTACTGGGACGGATATTATTCACCCGCTCCCCATAAACGCCGGCCGTTTGCCCATCGCGATGCGCTGAGCGGCCGCGGTCAAGCCGGTTACACATCCGGCGCCGCACTATCATCTGCAAGGTCAGCCTCTGCCGCCCGCCGTATAGGAAGCACCTCGAGCCATCATACAAGATCGGTATCTTCAACAGGATTTTCTGCCACAACAAAACGAAACAAAACAGCCGCCGAACCGGCGAAAAAGACATCTACCTCTTCCCGCAGGGTTCGCCGGTCCACATCTTCGTCAGGCTCCTCCTCCCGTACTGCCGGACGCTCCGGCAGCGCCACACAAAAACGGTCCAGCAGTCGTTCGGGCAAAACCACTGTAAAAAGATCCGCTTCGTCATCAAAGTCGGGTTCCTCCGGCTCGAATCGCAGCAGCGGGAGTAAAAGCAGCAGCGGAAGCAGCAGTCGAAGAAAACGGCGATAATCGAATTCATTGTGGAGGGAACAATGCGTCCATTTTTATCTGTTCTTATTATTGGAATTTGTTTCACAGGATCAGCCATGACTCAGGTCGGCAATACAGAAAAAAGTGTGGATGTGCCTTTTCTGTGGGGGCATGCATGGCCGGCCGGTTCGAAACCATTGGCCATGGGCGGTGCCTATTCCGCCGTTGCGGACGGTCAGGGCGCCATTTTTTGGAATCCGGCAGGATTGGGCCGCATGGACCGGACCCAGGTTAATGCCACTTTTTCACAGATGACATATTCCAGTGACATCAACAGCCTGGGCGTTGCTTCGGAAGAAACAACCAGCTATACAAAACTCAATGACCTGGGCCTCACGATTCCGGTTCCCACCTATCGCGGCAGCCTGGTTCTGGGATTCGGCTACCATCGCACCCGGCAGCTGGACAGTGCCGTGATGCTGAGGCGCTTCGCCCGGCATATCAGCGCGTATGATACGGTCACGGTTGATTATAACAACTACACGGACGGCAGCCTGACCAATACCAGTTTCGGAGGCTCCATGGAAGTGGCGCCGGATCTGTTCATGGGCCTGTCTTTCAATATCTGGGGCGGCAGCCGTGAATATGACAATCGAACGACATTTTGGGATCAGGATGATATTTACTACTGGTCATCCTTCGACTCGACGGATCACAGCAAAACCAGTTTCTCCGGTTTAAATTTTACACTGGGCATGCTTTATCACTTCAAAAGCATGGGTGCAATCGCAGTGGTTGTAAAAACCCCTGTTACTTTAAAAGCCAAAGAAAACTGGGATTACGAGGACATTCGTGATTATGAATATTATGCAGAAGAAGATATTGACGATGTTCGAATCACAGAAGACGAAGATGACGGTTATTTTGAATATAAAATTCGCTCTCCCTGGACGTTAACGATGGGCGGCGCTATTACAAAAGGGCCGGCGACGATTTCCGGAGAAATCGAGCTGATCGACTACAGTCAGATAAAATATGTGACCGATACGCCCTATAAGGATACCGATAAAACAGGGGCCAATATTATCATACGCCAGGAACTGCGCAGTATCAAAAATATAGCTCTGGGCGGAGAGTTCGCACTGCCAGGGATTCCTCTGAAACTGCGCGCAGGGTACGCCGTTCGGGAAAATCCCGTTAAAAACGCAAAAAAAGACAAGCGTATCGTCTGGTCTCTTGGAGGCGGATATACATTTTCCGAAGAATTTGCGATAGACGCCGCCTATGCAAGAACCAGCTGGGACGGCATTGCAGATCACAACTGGATCGACAGTGAAAAAATCAGCGCCAGCAAAGTGCTGGTGACGCTCACCTATTATTTAAAATAGTCATTATTCTCTGTATTGAATATTTCCTGCAAAACCTATCGTATACCGATAGGTTTTTTTCTTTATTCTTGACATTTTAAATCAAATCGTGTAACTTGCAAAAAAGTGAGTTTAACACGTCGGAGAACGGGTCGATGAAAAAATGTTTTCGATGCCTTTTCTTATTCCTGTTTACAGGTTCGATTGCTGCGCAACCCGGTTCACTGCGAATCGGGCAATTGGTGGATGTGCCCGTGGCCAAAACGCTGTTTCAGGGCGAGATGATGGCTGAATTACGCATGTACCCCAAAGGCGGTTTGCTGACTTCGGTTTTGGTTGGACTGACAGACCGGATTGGAATGGGGATTTCATTCGGGGGTGAAAATATCATCGGAATGGGAGAAGTCAATATGAATCCCCAGCCGGCCGTTCATTTGCAATATTTGCTGATTTCAGAACAAAACCTTTCCCCGGGAATCATGATTGGGTTTAATTCTCAGGGACTGGGTGCCTATAATCAGGATTTAAAACGATATGCGATTAAATCCCGCGGCATTTACGCCGTGATGAGCAAAAACACCTCTTTTCTCGGAGGACTGGGTATGCACGGCGGTCTGAACTGGAGCCTGGAGAATGAAGATAAAGACAAAGATCCCAATGTATTTATCGGATTTCATAAATGGATCAATCCTGAACTGGCCATTTTATGTGAATATGACGCGGCCATCAACGACAATCAGAACAAAGCGCTGGGATCGGGCAAGGGGTATTTCAATGCAGCTGTACAATGGTCATTTAACCAGACGCTGTATGTTGAGTTCGACTGGAAAAATATCTTTGAAAACGGTAAGAATATCGATGGAAGCAGCCGTGAAATCAAGTTAATCTATGTCACACATCTGTAAGCGGCATTCTGTGATCATCAGAAACAGGATCATTGTTAAATCAAAGGAGCCCATTTATGCCCAAAAAAAACCGTCAATTTCATATTCTGAAATTGATTGAATCTGTCAATGTCGAATCACAGCAGGCGCTTCTGGATGAATTAAGCAGAAAAGATATTCATATCAGTCAATCCACACTATCCAAGGACTTAAAGGAACTGGGAATTATTAAGGTTCGGGGTAAAGAGGGCCGGTTTCGCTTTGTTCAGACCAAAGAACGTGAAATCTATCATGTGGGTATTATGCTGAAACGGGAGCTGTTCGATTTTCTCACGGACAGCCAGCATATTAATAACCTTGTGGTGCTGAAAACCATTTCCGGCAATGCATCCGGCCTGGCCAAATGCCTGGATGAAATTGGCTGGTCTGAAATCATGGGGACTGTGGCTGGCGATGATACCATTCTGATTGTAACACAGAATGAGAAAAGTGCCAAAGCCGTTGTACAAAGACTGAAAGATATTCTTTCTTCTAAATAATTATTCCATTAATATTTCTTGCATCTCAATACTTATTAATGTATATTTTATCCCGATTAAAAAAAATATAATATCATACGGATAAAAACCGTAAATGCATCAGGATGGCGCCGTTTGAAAAATATCAGAATGCTGTCAATCAGATGATCCGGCAGACAAATCCTGCTCAGAGATTCATGAGAGTTGCTTAAGGGATCCTTTTTCTGAATCAGTATGGTGCCCGATTTTTATACAGTCCTGTTATCATCAAACTCAGGTGGAGGACAGTAAAATGAGTACAGATATAAAAAAGGTGGTTTTGGCCTATTCCGGAGGACTGGATACATCCATTATTATCCCCTGGCTGAAAGAAAATTACGGATGCGAAGTCATCGCCGTCACCGGTCATGTTGGCCAGGACAGTGAACTGCCCGGTCTTGAAGAAAAAGCGCTTGCTTCCGGAGCCAGTAAAATTTACATCGAAGATTTACGGGAAGAATTTATACGCGACTATATATTTCCAACTTTAAAAGCAGGCGCCATTTATGAAGGACGATACCTTCTTGGATCCGCGCTCTCCAGACCGCTGCTGGCCAAACGTCAGGTCGAAATTGCAGAAAAAGAAGGCGCGGACGCCGTTTCTCACGGCTGCACCGGAAAAGGAAATGACCAGGTCCGTTTTGAACTGACATATAAGGCCATGAATCCCAAACTGAAAGTGATTTCTCCCTGGCGTGAATGGAATATTAAATCCAGGGAAGACGCCATCGCCTATGCGCAAAAGCATCATATCCCGATCAGTCAATCGAAAGAAAAAATCTACAGTAATGATGCGAACCTGTGGCATCGCTCCAGTGAGGGCGGAATTCTGGAAGATCCGTGGAAAGAGCCGCCGAAAGATATGTTCGAGTACATCACCATCCCGGAGGAAGCGCCTGATACGCCGGAATATATAGAAATCGATTTTGAGAACGGCATTCCGGTGCGCGTGGATGGAAAATCGATGTCCGTTGTCGATCTGATGGTTTTTCTCAACAAACGGGCAGCCGGTCATGGAATCGGCGTGGTGGATATGGTGGAAAACCGGCTGGTCGGCATCAAGTCCCGCGGCGTGTATGAAACACCCGGCGGTACCCTGCTCTATATTGCCCACCGAGAAATAGAAAGTCTGGTTCTTGAGGCCGGTGTGCTTCATTTCAAACAGCTTGTGTCTGTGGAGTATGCAAAGCTGATTTATTACGGACAGTGGTTTAGTCAGTTGAAACAATCCCTGGACGCTTTTGTGGAATCGACACAGGCTCATGTCACAGGCACGGTTCGGCTGAAAATGTACAAAGGCCATGCCATCGCTGTGGGACGCAAATCGCCGTATTCTCTGTATCGTGAAGACTATGCTACATTCGGAGCCGACGATGTCTATGATCAGAAGGATGCCGAAGGATTTATCAACTGCTTCGGCCTGCCCCTGAAGGTCCGCGCCATGCTGAATCTGGACGGCACAGGTAAAAGCGACTATGAAAAGCCCGATTATTCCAAGTTTAAACGGGATTAATCAAGGAGAAATCGTTGAAACGCATCGATCTTCATGTGCACACGCCCTATAGCGGCCATGCTTCAGGGTCCGTCGAAGAAGCCGTTCAATACGCGATTCAGAACCATTTTACCATCCTCGGTTTCTCCGAACATTTCCCTTACCCGGACGGGTATCACGAGCCCATTCCCGACTGTGTGGTCCCCGGAAATCGATGGGCCGAATACATGAAAGAAATCCGGAGCCTTCAATCCGCTTATATGGATCAACTGGATATACGAATCGGGGTTGAAATCGATTATCTGCCGGATTACGAAGAATTCATCAGAAATAAAGTTGAAGCCATGCATTTTGATTACGTGTACGGCTCGGTGCATTTGATCAATGACATCGGCATTGATTACAAGGATAAATATCTTCAGGAACATTTAGAAATTCTGGGGGGCGCGGACACCCTGTGGGAAAAATACTGGCAGAGTCTGGAAGCATTGATTCATATGCAGGTCTGCGACCTTCTGGCACACCTGGACCTGCCCAAGAAATTAAAATCCGCGCAGCCAACCAAAGATCAGACGGATGCGTCCCGTCACATTCTTGAGCTCATGAAAAAAAATGATCTGGTCCTTGAAATCAATACGGGCGGCATCGACCGGGGCTGGCTCAGGGAACCGTATCCGTCCCGGCAAATTTTAAAGCACGCCGCCGAACTGGGTATTGAAATGACATTTGGCAGCGACGCCCATGCCCCCGACCAGATCGGCCGGCATTTTGACATGGCCGTCGATCTGCTGAAGGCATACGGCTGGAAAAAAATTGTGGCGTTTAAGAACCGGAAAAAAGAATATATCAGCCTGTATGAACATTAAATAGAAACCATGCAGGGCGATGGGTCATGCAGCCCTGCATGGATAATGGACCTTTTTGATATTAAAATGCAAACCATTCCATTGTGCAAACGGACCTGTCTTCCATTCCGATTTACTTAAAATTTCTTTAAGAATGCAGACAGACCGGCGATGGACATCGGTGTTACAGGGTCAATTGCCGGATCATACATCGGGCGATCTTATGAGACAGGGACCACGCCTTTTTTTCCTGAACAGATTGAAATTCAGGCGTCTGCCGACCGGAAAAAGCCTGCTTGCTGAGTGGATTCCTGTCGTAAGGGAACGGAGAAAGATCATATACAGTAGAGATATAGGTCAATTTGAGTTCGCTCTGCTGAATATCCATGAGGACGGTTATCGTCTGCCCGCTGTACGATATGGCGATGTTCATTTGTCCGGTTACATCCTGGTGAACAACGCCTGTATCGGCAATAACATGATATACAATCGCCAGCTTGGCGTCGACGTTGAGGTTCGCGGATTCTCCTTCTTCGATCATTTGGCCTGAAATCACAATATCATTGGCCTGTTCGAGCCGGACGGCCATTCGGGTGCCGACAGGCAGGTCGATCGACTCTTCTCCAGCCACATAAAATTTCGCTTCCGCATTCATGGTCAGGTTGGATACAGTGGATTCGTCTTCACTCATTTCAGCCTGCATCATTTTGGTGACATCGACCCGCGGTGCTGATTTCCAGCTGTCCCCCACCACCAGGTTGTTTTTGACAAATACAGGATCCTCGACTTCCAGATACTCTCCGTCGGCCACTTTGATCGCCTTGATATATACGGCCGTGTCACCCTTCATGAAAAACCGGGTGGTATCCGTGGTCATATCCATGGTATCCACAATCGGGTACAGGGAAAGGGAACCGCCTGGCAGTGCAACTTGAGTCTGTTCAAGCACCAGTTGCGCTCCGTAAATATCTTCATCCACAGTTTCTTCCTCAGTGCCAATACCCGGGATCTGGATTTGCACATCAGCTTTCATGTGACCCGAAAAATTGATTTTTCGGTACGGAACTAACGGGAAATAATCACCGGTGTGTGTGGTGCCCAGGGTCTCCTTGTAAACAACTGCTTTCTCATAATTGTCCACATACGAAACAGGGTTGTCGTCGTCCTTGCTGCATCCCGTAAAAAACCATACGGACAGCAGAGACAGGATCATCAGTCCGATGGTGAAGCGTTTCATAAAGCCTCCTTTTTTTGATTCATGGATACATGATATGAAATAAAAATGTTTTCGTCAAGTCAATATTGCATCCCCGCCTTTCAGCATGATATAAAAACAAATCAACTGCATCATGGATTTTGTCTCTCATTTCACCACGATCAGCTTGCGGAACGCGGACCAGATGCCGGCCCGGATCCGGCAGAGATAAAGGCCACTTTCCAAATCTTCACCGCGCAGTTTTACCGTATGCACACCAGCCGCGTAAGGCGCATCCTGAACTAAAATTTTCACCTGCCGCCCCAACCTGTCATAGAGCACCAGATTCACGGATTGAGGCGCGGGCAGAGAAAACCGGATGCGGGTTTCCGGATTGAACGGATTGGGATAATTCTGTTCCATAGAATAGGTTTCGGGAAATTTCGTGCCTGAAACAGCATCCACGAATGGCAGACGGGCAGGCCGGTTGGTCATGGTCCAGTATGGACTGCTGACCAGAAGCCTGCCCGGATCAAGGTCATTCTGCGATCCGTCGTCTTTGGTGACAATGAAGTAGTAATAGTCAAAACCCGGGCGGACATCTCTGTCTACAAATTGATGCACAGCGTTTAAAACATCACAGTCAAAAATAAGGGTGTAGATCGTATCCATACGTCCGGTGGCCCGGTAGATCCCGTAGCCGCCGAAATGCGGGTATGCAGCAGCGTTGTCCGCCCAAACCAGGACAATCCGGTTCCTGTCGGAGATGACTGTAAAGGTTTCAGGCGGAGGCGGCGGCTGGGGAATATTGTATCCGGATTCAAAATTGAGACGGGCATTTTGAAACATCTGCAGTATGGAATCCTCGCACGTGACCACCCAGGCTTTCTTGTATTCGGTGTGATCGTCTGTCAGCGTGCCGTCCGGCATCATAAGTGCCGGTGTTCCGGTGCCATTATAATGTTCCAGCCAGTTGGCCCCGACCTCCATGTTCTTCCAGCGGCTGAGGCCCGCCACGCCGCCCGCGACAACAATGTGAAGGCTGTCGCCCGGCTCGAGAGTATAGGGCCCGAATCCCTGAACAGACCCGGTGCCGCCTATTCCGGGACCCCATGCGTCCGCGGGCAAACCCGACTCTTCAACGAGCTCGGCCTGTGTTTTTTCGGCATGCCCCATGGACATGCATGCATACCGGTCCTCCATAATCGGTTCATCATACTGTGAATTTGCGCGCTTTGCCGGAGATGAATCAACATCAATGAAATGTGTGGTTACCGGCTGCCTCAGATCATCCGAATTGTCCCAAACCGATTTATCCGCATGCAGAACTGAATGCCCTACAAATTTTGCCGCAGCCATGAGGCCGTCACCCTGCTCATTCGGACAGCCCCAGTCGTCATCCAAAGTGGCCAGGGGACGTTCCGAATGAGGGCCATACCAGGCATAATGCGCGCGCAGCCGGTAAAGCGGAGAGTCCGGATCATTAAATTCAGGATCATCCGTATCTGTCCCGATCACATGATTCACCACATTGCGC
>Ga0272441_10002920_pt1 | contig 33711 bp, 22 predicted proteins | sample SSMProp6N_FD_193582 | JGI IMG/M metagenome (GOLD analysis project Ga0272441, IMG submission 193582) | Marine sediment archaeal communities from Little Sippewissett salt marsh, Falmouth, MA, United States - SSM-Prop-6N | ecosystem: Environmental > Aquatic > Marine > Wetlands > Sediment ... | reverse complement strand
CCACCACATGGTAGTGGGCAGCAGCGGTGATCGTGAAGGCCTGGTCGGCACCGTAGTTCACCGTTACATCGCCCAAGGGGGTGATGCTGCCGTTTGCCCCCGCAGAGGCTGAGATGGTAAACGTGTCAATGGCGAACGTCGCACTGATCGTGTGGTTCGCCGTGACGTTCTCGAAGGTGTACGCAGTTATCGCGCCCTGTGACACATCGTCAACCAGCACATCCGCCACATGGTAGCCCTCCGCCGGCGTGATCGTGAAGGCCTGGTCGGCACCGTAGTTCACCGTTACATCGCCCAAGGGGGTGATGCTGCCGTTTGCCCCCGCAGAGGCTGAGATGGTAAATGTGTCGATGGCAAACGTCGCACTGATCGTGTGGTTCGCCTGCACGTTCTCGAAGGTGTACGACGTGATCGCACCCTGTGACACATCGTCAACCAGCACATCCGCCACATGGTAGCCTGTCGACGGCGTGATCGTGAAGGCCTGGTCATGGAAACCGTCGTGGTCTACCGGCACATCGCCCGAAGGATCGATGGTGCCGTTTGGCCCCGCCGAGGCCGTAATGATGAAGGGATCTTCCGGATCAATCGGTGATGCCGTATTGAAAAAGTAATCGATCGATGTAGTGAATTCCGTATTGGTGTCAGCATTGCCGGCATAGACGCCCACCGCCGCGACAATGAAATCGAAGGTAAAGGGGTCAGCAGCCGTCCAGCTACTGCCGTCGGTGGAATACGACTGCGTCCACTGGCTGCCCTCACGCGCAACCCGCATGTACAGGGGAGAAACCCCCGTCGCACAGATCATTGCATCGTGTCTGTTGTTTGCAGTATAGATCTCGCCGATTTTTTCTACAGATGCCGCAAAAAAATGCGTCCCGTCATTACCGCTGTAAAATTCCAGGCGGAGAAACTTATCACCCGCTTCGTCTTTCACGATGATGCCCTGTTCCTCATAGCGCGGTGTGTTGACCGCTGAGTCAAATTTGACCACGATATCAAAGTCGGCGTTATTGCAGGACTGCCAGATATGAGGCGCTTTGATCCCATCCGTGTACATCTCGTGTGAACTTCCCCCGGGGACATAAATGTTGATCCATGCATTCTCAGTACTCGTCCTCGTAAGGGTATACCCGGCACCGGAATCGCCACCGTTATCGAACGTCCACAGCGATGTATTCAAACTGCCCGCGCTGAAGTCATCCGAAACGATGCCCGCGTCTCCCGTGAAGAAGGTGCGATCACCGGTACTGGCAGAGATACCACCCTCATCTTCAGAGGTGATCTTATAGTGATACGTCTCACCAGGGGTCAAACTCGACAGAACGATGCTGTGGTTGGTCACATACGCCGATTGTGATCTGGACATACCATAGCTGTCAGTCAGGCCGTAGTCGACCTTGCTGTCGGCGGCCTTGTCTGTCGTCCACGTGATAGTGGCCTCGGTATTCCTCGCCCCAAGGGCCACGCCAATGTCACTTATGACAGGGGGGCCTACTGTTGTGAAGGTCATATCACCCGAGCTGACTGTTTCACTGCCATCGTCCGAGGTTACCTTGTAGTGATAGGTGGTATCCTCTGTCAACCCCGTCAGGGTGACACTGTGGTGCGTCACATCTTCGCCGTCGTAATCTTCGTTTCCGTAGATAGGTGTCGAACCATAGTTTACCTTGCTGTCCGAAGCCGCACCGGTGGTATCCCATTCAATCGTGGCTTCTGTCGCACCGATATCCGTCACCTGGAGGCCGGTGATGGCCCATGACGCTGATGGATCCTCGGGCGAAATCGGGGAAGCCGTGTTGAAGAAGTAATCGATCGAGGCGACATGCTCCGGGGAACCGGCACCCGCGGCGTTGCCACCGTATGGGCCGATATTGGCGACTGCTATGTCCCAGGTATATCTCCCCCTCTCAAGCCAGTCAGATCCGTCACGAGAGGATGACACTATCCACAGATCGCTCGCAAGCACACGCTCGATCTTCATGTAGAGGGGTGCTATGTTGTTTTCCCCGATGGAGATGTTAATAGGAGTAGGGTCGGACGTTTCAACTCCTGTATCGTAACTGCTCACATAGAGCATTGTATCTTCATTTGTGCTGTAAAACTCGAAGCGCATGTATTTGTCATCGTCTTCCTTTACCACAATACCCTGTTCCTGGAACCGACTGGCGACGGCGGAGTCGAACTTGACCTCGACATCAAAGCTGGTATCGGCGCATGATTGGAGGAGGTGCGGTGCGAGGATTCCATCCGTGTGTACCTGGTGTTCACTGCCGCCGGGGACATAGATGTTGATCCATGCATCCCCGGTACCCGTTCCCGTGATGGTGTACCCGGCACTGCCATCGCCGCCGTTATTGAATGTCCACGGCGCGCCCAGGGTTCCCGAGCTGAAATCGTCGGAATCGATCGGATTCGCGGCCTGGACGGGATTTGCCAGTAAAAATAAAAAGCATATAACTACTACTAGTTTCATAATATGACATTTTTTCATCACACGGTCCCCCTTTGTTAAGTTGCTCGGAAGCGTATACGATAAAAACTGACTGATACTCTATTGCTTTTTTAAAAAAGGTTACGGCGAACGACCCGTACCCGGACGAAATGAAAAACACAAAGACGTATAACTATTCCATCTATATTACACAAGCAAAGTACATGCCATCGCAGAAAAATATTATACCATTAATTAAACATGTATAAAATATTGGTATAATTACACTCTATCGAAACACACCGTCTCTATCCACGTGCACGTTAAAAGATACCAACGTATTCCGTCTATAAAAATGTAAAATATCCCGACATTTTTTTGCGATGGATGGCAATACGTGCGATGTGCAAAAAACTTTTATAATAATACCATATGATTGTGCCAAAACATAGCAAAATCAAAAGTTGTAAAGGATTTCGACACCTCATACGGAGTGAACGGCGCATGGTTCGTGACAGAAGTATGCAATACAATCACAGAGGCGACAACCCAAGACATAGTTCGTGATTCGATGTATCCTCTACTCGCCCGGTACGCGGAACTTCTGCATGAGGTCGTAGAGCGTGGGACGGCTGATGCCGAGATCCATCGCGGCCTTTGTGATATTGCCCCTGTTACGGTCAAGCGCCCTCTCGATTAATTCTTTTTCCAGGGTTTCGCGCGCCTCCTTGAGATTCAAGCGCTCAGACCGGGGGTGAGGTACTGCCATTTCAAGATCGGCAGGGGTAATTCTTTTCCCTTCTGCCATAATGACGGCGCGCTTGATTCGATTTTCGAGCTCTCTCACATTGCCGACCCATTTGTATCGTTCAATGGCGTCAATGGCATGGTTGGTGAATCCTGTCAGCTTTTTTTTGCTCTCATTCGCATATCGTGTCAGAAATGTTTTTGCCAGAAGGATAACGTCGCCCTCTCGTTCTCTGAGCGGCGGAAGTGTTATATTGATGACGCCGAGACGGAAATAGAGATCTTCCCGAAAATTTCCCTCCTCCATTGCTTGTTTGAGATCTCTATTGGTGGCGGCAACAACACGGGCATCAACCTCAATTTCTTCTCTTCCTCCCACTCTTTCGATCACATGATCCTGCAAAAAACGCAGCAATTTTACCTGCAACGGCAGAGATAACTCGCCGATCTCATCCAGAAAGAGCGTTCCTCCACTGGCAAGTTCGACACGTCCCTTCCGCTGCGTGTGCGCGCTGGTAAATGCCCCCTTTTCATGGCCGAAGAGCTCGCTCTCAAGAAGATTTTCCGGGATGGCACCGCAATTGATGACTACGAAGGGAACATCCTTTCGATCACTTCGCTGATGGATGGCTCGGGCGACCAGTTCTTTGCCCGTTCCGCTCTCGCCTTCAATCAGAATGGGAGCATCAGTAGTGGCAACTTTCCGAATCAACGCATAGACATCCTGCATCTTTTTGCAGGTTCCCAGCATGCCTTCAAATGTATCGTCGATCATTCGACGCTGAAATTCTCGATGCTCGTGCTCAAGCTGGGACACATAAAAAGCGCGCTGCAAGACCACTTTAAAATCTTCTATTTCGATAGGTTTATAGAAAAAATCGTAGGCGCCCCTCCCAACGGCTCTCAGCGCATACTCCCGCTCCCCGCGGCCGGTAATGATGATAACTTTTGTGTGAGGACAATCAGACATAATTTCCGAGAGGGCAGCGAACCCTTCTTCAACACCTGCGGGATGAGGGGGCAGACCCAGATCCAGTGTGACGACGGCTGGCCTCTCCCTGTTGACAATACTGATGGCACTCTCACGATCCTCGGCAAGCAGAACATCATAGTCCTGGACGAGCGCCCACTTCATCTGTGTGCGCAGATCACCGTCATCATCAATGATAAGAAGTTTTGGCTTTTCCATACTATTCATGCGGCAGGTTATCGGTGTTGCGTGCCAGGCACATGTGGTATCGCTATTTTCTTTTCTGCTGCTGTTATGTAAATAGTAGGACCTAAAATAGCAAGTATTTTTGTTTCTTTCGTTGGGCGGATTGTACTAACAATCGTTCGTCCCATCAATTCCTTTCAGGACAGACTCGTGCATCGACGCATGCTCATTTTCAGTCATCATGCATAACGAGCCGAGGTAAAAGTACCCTGAATGAAGTGCCTTTCCCTTCTTCACTTTCAACTTCGATTTTCCCGTTGTGGGCCTCCACGATGGTTTTGCTGTGATACAGACCGATCCCCATTCCTTTTTGCTTCGTCGTTCTGAACGGATGGAAAAGAGACTTTTCGATAAATTCTTCTGATATGCCGGACCCATCATCACTGACAGAGAAGTAGACCCACCCGTCATTTATTCCTGTGGCAATTACAATGGTGGCTCCTTCATCAGTCGCCTCATCGGCATTGAGGATGAGATTGGTAAGTACTTTCTGTATCTGTTCCGGATCGATCATCGCTTTCACCGACGGCTGAAGCACCTCTTTTACTTTCCCCCCCAGTGAACCATCCATACTTGAGAGCGTACTGGTTACTATCTCATTAATATCGGTGGTAATAGGGTTCAATTCAATTCTTTGACTGAGCGATGTGAGGCGACTGCTCATGAGATTGATTTTCTCCACGCTTTGCGTGATCGATTGGAGCGCATCTCTTTGAAACTCGGGATTATCGAAGTGAATGGGCAGATTCTGCATAGTGAGTGACAGCTTCGAGGCAAGATTTTTCAGATCATGGACAAAAAATGCCGACATGGTCTGGAATGCCTCCATCTCTTTTGCCTGCCTGAGACGGTCACCAAGGATCAGACAGAACAAACTCGCGGCCAGCTGATCGGACATGGTTTTTAAAAGGTCAAAATCTTCGACCGTTAAAGGAGACCCGCCTACCCTATCACCCAACATCATTACGCCAAGAAGTCTTTCGTTGGTTATGAGTGGAATACAATAACGCATCCGTAAATTGTCAAAGAACTCTTCATTATACGTTCCCAATTCATTCGGCAGTTCATCTTCAAGATAATCAAAGTCGCACGGAATATTTTTCTGATGAGAGACCCGCATGAACTCGGCAACCTCATGTTGCAACTTCGTAATTTCATCAGATTTTCCCGGGGTGAAAACCGTGGAGGCACCGAGTGTGGCCCCTTCCCGTTGTTCATCCAGAATCCATATCGTGACCGAGAGCGTATCAAATGTAGTGGACACCATTCTCACGACGGCATCACAGAGCCCCGTTATATCCGTTACCGACGCAGTACTCCGGGTGAATTTCAACCACTCTTTCCGGTAATCATACAGCGGTCGCTGGAAATGGCGGCTGATAATCCGCTTGGCCGTCCTCCGAAGTCGGTCAGAGAAAAGGAGGGTCACGAGGCCGAGCAGTGCCAACAACATAAAAAATGCCCTGAAGGGAATATCATACCCCCACTCAAAATGCTGGGCAAGTATCGCCAGTGTTCCAACAGCGATCAAATAAAGCCCAACGAACAGTACCGTGATTGAATTGTAAATGAATGTCTGAGACATATAGAAATTGACATTGAAAAGTCGTGTCCTTATAAGCGCTTTTACGATGAAAACGCCAGCGACAATAATCGCCGCATTATTCATGGATTCCACCGACAGGTTAACGGCATGAAACAGGAACGTCTGGCTGACAGTGTATATTCTCACTGCAAAGAGGCAGCCAATACCCAGAATCATAAACTTTATCTGCCATCGAAGATGTCCGGTCGAATTTCGAAGTGTTCTCTCGAGATTCATCAAGATGAGAACGGCCCCTGCAAGGACACACAGATAGAAGACATAGCCCAACCAGCCAATCCTCATCACCCACAGGACAGACGCGTCAAGAATCGGCCTGCCGATAAAAAAGGAATGACCCCCGAATGCGACAATGGCAAAGGGCGTGACAAAAAGTATCAACACCACCCATTTCCATCGGGCAATCAATTCTTGGTAGTTTGATCTCGAGAAACTCAGACTGAAGAGAAGCCAGATGCCCGGCACGAGTGCCGTCGAATAGTTCCTCAACCCCAACCAGTATGCCGCATCTTCCAACATGATGGCATTTGCAGTACGACCGGTGAAAAACGCCTCAACGGCGAGGGCTCCCATTCCGAGAGCGAAAACCCGGTGTACATACGAATGCCGATCTCTATTCAGCACAAATAATGCCAGCAGTAAACTTATACTTGCGGCAACATATGAAATAATCGTTGTATATTCCATATCCCTGTCCCTCGACTGTTCCTCAGGAAAAAGTAACAATCATGATTATTTTCTTGAAGATCGTGACACACATAGTTTTATTACTTTCTCTGTTTCTTTCCTTCGTAAGAAATCCTTGAATCACTACCTACCGATGACATCCCGGATAGTTTCCAGCCCCTGCCTCAATGATTTCGGTTTGAACCCGAAAGCTTTCGCTTGTGAAATATCGAGTGATACATCAGGAGGCCGGGGAGCGATAACCTCGAAATCTTTCTGGAAGCATGGTCTTATGTGGGCATCACTGATTCTAAAAATATCAGCGAGTAAGATACCGAATTCATAGCGTGATATTCTTTCCGTACCCCCCAGGTGTATAATTTCCGGCATAACCTCCAACGCGAGCAGTACACCTTCGGCGGCATCGTTCCCACTCAGCGGTGTCCTGAATTCATCGACAAAAAGATCAACCTCTTTGCCGGATCGAAGTACTTTAAGCAACGGGATGACGAAGTTTGTTGCAGCCGGTCCAGGGTCGCCAAACATCAAAGGCAATCGGCAAATAACCGCTTGTGGATATCGCTCTTTCATACCTGTTTCTGCAAGAATCTTCTGTTCACCATACGAACAAATCGGAGATGGCTCATCCTGTTCCGTGTAGGGAGGATTCAAGCCGTCAAATACAAGATCGGTTGACGTAAAGAGGCACGGAACTTCAAGATCTGCGCAGAGACCGGCAACATTTATCGCGGCCTCTGTGTTTATTTTGAATGACAGTGAACGATTCTCCTCACAGAAATCAGGCCTCGCTGCGGCTGCCGCGTGTATCACTGCATCAGGGTTGATCTCCTGAAAAAATCCTTTTATTTCTTTATACTTCGTCAGATCGACCCGGACAAACGTGACGCCGCCACTGGTCACATAATTGGATAAGAATGTCCCCCAGACCATCCATTCCGATTTCGCCCTGTTGCACAAATTCCATCCTAGAAAACCACTGGCACCAGTAATGAGTAATCTTTTCATACTATGAATAACATGGTATTGATAAACGTTTAGTGAATTTCATCCGCAGTTTACTCGAATCAACTGTTGATAAATGATTTTCCCTGCCGGCAGAAAAAGAGAGTCATGCAACGATTGAATAAAGATCCCATCAGTTTAAAGAGTAATAACTATCAAGTCTCGTTGGTCGCATATTATGGATCAAAACCTACTGCGCTGGAATCACTCATTCGCCAGTGTCAAAAGGTTATGAAAGACACACTCGGTGACACTTTTTATAAATATGACATAAAGCAAGTACATGCGACGCTCATCGGGCTTGAAAAGAAACGCTCATCGCTGTTTTACAATAGAAACTTCGCCAGATATAGGAAGTTACATGTGACAATGGATCTTCCCGGCTTTCGACACTATCTACTGACTTCGGGAATTTTACCATTCGATATCCAATTCGGTGGGTTTTCCGATCGAGAACATCCCATAAGGAGCAGGGGCAAGCACCCGTATGAACGATCGTTTTCCATACAAGGCGACAAAGCGGTAATCATTGGCTGGCCCCGTCAAAAAATGGCTTCCTGCGTTACTCTTAATCCAAGCGAATTTTCTGCAGACGGGCCGAATAAGTATCCGGACACACTCGACAGGTTGCGTAGAACCGCACAGAATTTTAATATACTTCATACCTGGCATAAAAACGCGGATGATGTAGACAACGATTTTTATCTGCGAATAGGCCTCGTAAGGGAAATGTCTCCTGACACACGATTGAAGTCAAAAATTGAAGATACTATACGGATGTTTTTACAGCAACGTGGCCCGGTCATTATGAAGGTTGAACCCTCCGATCTTTTTCTCGTATCGTATGTCGATGAAACGTTGCCCCCGGATTCAACAAAAGCATGGCAACTGAATGACAACACATTAAATGGCTATAAGCTTTACGCTTTATATTCGTGACCAATGTGAACATTGAAAATCCCCGTTCGAAATACAATCTTTATTGAGAAAGAAAATACTGAAAGAGTGCAACACGTCATATCATGGCAACAGTCAGTGTTTCGTGTCGTGACGAGTGATCTGAAATGGGAATGGGTCACGCCATGTATGAATCCTTCAGCCAAGCTTCAAAGCTACGTAGTATTTTCGTTGTATAATTCTTCTTGCCGTTCCCACGATAGAACGTATTTTTCTTGCGACGGAAAGACGTAACCAGTTCTTGAAGAGCGGAATACCACGATATTGAGGAGTTGGAATCCCGAGTAACTTCATCGTGAACAGTCTCCCCCATATTTCTCCTCTTTTCGAAAGCAGATTCTTTTGAGAGGCATCCATAATTGATGGCGCAGCCTTTTCAAGCGTTACGTATCCGGCTTTCATTGCACCATCGACTATTTTTCGGCCTGTTTCCGTCCTGACGAGTACAAGTGAGTACCCATGTTCGTTTTCTTTTATTTCTCGATACCATGGATCGCCGCAGGATATATCAGCACGTTCACTGGTTCCATCGGGGCACAAATAACAGCGGTAGGGTCTGTATTTTTGCAGGAAGCCCCATGAATCCATATATGAGAGTTTGCACAATGTGCCATCATTGTTATTTGATTCTATGGTAAATGCACCCGGCCATCCTTTGCCCCGGTATTTTATTTCTTTAATTTCTGTCGGATTGACATCTATATTCTCCAATAATTGAAGCGTTCCCCTTGTTGATGGCGTACCGGCGCAGAATATTCCAATGGCAGCCCCGATTTTGTCCTTCAGTTCCGGCCTCAACGATTGAATATTTCGTAAGGCATTAATATCACATGGTTTTCCTATGAAAATACACGCCCCTTCCGACGATTCAACGAGATCCAGACCATCACAGGGTGAAGCCGGGGAATACCGTGAACCAGTTCGTGATAAAAGATCATCCCGACTGTTACTGAAAACGGTCTTGTTCACCCAGGGATTTTCCGACTCATACCCAACGTGCAATACCCCCTGCATGCCTTCTTTTTCTACACCGTAAAGTGCAAGTGCGCTGGCGACGCCACCCGATGAACCACAGTATCTCAGATCAGGATCCGTGGCATACCCCTCCCAGATCTCAATTATCGGCCCCCACTTATACCGCAGGTTTTTCATTCCATGATCGCCATGATCGAAAATATGAGAGTTTCCTATGCCCGGACATACTTTCAGACAATCCATACATGTACCGCAGTCATTCGAACTCACAACGGGCCTGATACCATGATCGATAAAATCAACCAACGTGATCTTCTTTTCCGGACAGACAGCGGCACATGCTCCACATCCAACACACAATCGCCAAGATACTACATCGGTTACATTTTTAAACTTCATATTGTGTTTCCATAACACCAACATTAAATCATATCGTCAAATAAACCGAGAACCCTTGTTTGTGCCGCCGGTATCGTTTGCTTCAGTTGAGTGTGTATCAGTTCTTTTCGATTATATGTTGTCTCAATCATTTTCAGTATTGCCTGCATTTCGATTTTTCGAGGATCCGCCACAAGCGACTCGGCTTCGATAGTCTGAAAGACACCATAAAATTTTCTGCTGTATGCGATTGCAACACAGGGTATATATTGGGAAAGGGCAGCGATACATGCATGCATCCGTGAACCGATAAAAAAATCACATTGTCCGATAATATATTTAATCTCACTCTGGTTGTAGCATCCTCGAACCATGTAAATTTTATCACCGTATAAAGGTTTTAACTCTCTGTATAGCTTTTCGCCGATCACCGCGTCGCTTTCACTATGCATCTGTGATCCGAACACATGGGGTATCAGAACCACCGTACAATCTTTTTCCTGAATAAAGAACCGTATGACATTATTGACAAGCTCCCGATAATCAGTTTTTAACCCAAACATATTATCTTTGGTGTATCCCCCCATGAATAATAGTCCACTGACATTTATGCCAACATAAAACGGATTATCATTCAACCGAGCTTCGAGACCATCTAAATCCATTTTTTCCGGCTTTATCGCATCTACTACAAAACCAACGTCATTACAGAATTTTATGTGGTCCGGTATTTCATCGGATTTCATCAAATTCCTGACTTCATGAAAGCCCAGAAGGTCTCTTGAATATGTCACCACTGTCCGACTTATAATAAAACGTGCTATTATTTTAACCATGTGTCCTTTAAAAGGCCCCAAGGTCTGAGGTAATAGAATCAACCTTTTACCCAGAAGGATTACTAACAGTTGGGGTAAGCTGACATAAAAAAATCTTGCAAGACCGTAAATATCACTGAAACTATCACCCCCCGCAATCGAGGCAGCAAAATCCGATTCCATTATAGTCCTGAGATAAAAGTTTCTCGAAGTTATACGTCTTCTCATTCTATGCGATGGAATGAGTTTTACCAGTAACGATATCAGGATCAATAGCGCGATGTTATTTTTTAGATAGATTTTTTTCGAGAACCGCAGATTAATTATTTGAACAGGAATTGTACTTTCACCAATTTTGAAGTCATGGAATTCCGGGGTTCCTTTTCCATAATCCAACAAACAGATATCCACATCTTTATATTTACTATGGATTGATTTAATAATTCCTGCCGTCAGAGCACTAACACCCATATTATTCGTGCTGAACGTGGCACCCAGTAAACAAATTTTGCTTTTTTTCTCGCGCATAACGGCTTGTCGGGTATCTCTTCGGTTTCTTATTGTGACTGCAGATCATACATCGGCAAAGTTGCACTCTACATTCATACTTTTGACCATGTGCTGAATTTCGTCTCTATATACGGGATTCATGACGAGGATTATATCCGGCTGATACTCACGAAGAAATTCAGGTGACACTATTTGTTGCCCCGTTCCTCCTATGTACATACCCTGCTTGAATGGATTGACATCCACTATATATTCAAGATCACGACTCTGATCGTTGAGCACGTTCAGAAAGGTAACACCTTTTGAACCGGCACCCCATAAAACGATCCTCTTTTTATCTCTCGCTGTTTCTTCGAGTTTCTGCCGCCATTCTGATATCTTGCCGTAATATTTCGTGGAAAATGCAGATACATACGTGGCTATTTGTTCCTTATTATATCGCTGATTTTCAATGACATCCCGTTTATCTGATACGGGGAGCGCATCAATGCATAAGAACTGGCCTCCAAATGCATCTTTGACACTCAGCATTGTAAACCCGCAGGACTCGAATAAGTATGAAAGTGATTCTTCGCTGAAATAACCGCAATGTTCATAAATGAGATCCCAAATTCCAAGATCTTTCAAGGTAAATATGACATTGGGAACTTCGAAAAATACAATGGTGTTGAGGCGATCATTGATCGCACGACGCACGGTTTTTATAAATTCTCTTGGATATTGAATATGTTCCAGAACATGGCGGCAGCAGATCATATCCGCACTATAATGTGAGTATCTTTCTGAATAAAAATCTCTAACAATCGTAATGTTGCGGTCGAACTCTCTGTCAATGCGTCCGTCCATATAACTCGGGTCGAATCCAATGCCACGATTTTGTCCACGCTCGCAAAGCATCGTCAAAAAATCACCTTTCCCACATCCGACCTCTATTATATCTTTGTGATGCAGGTCATAGGCCTGAATGAGTCTTTCTGCAAGTGATATCGCATATTCCTGGAAGCGGGGAGAAAAGTGCAGTGAGTTTTCATAATCCTGGTCATATTTCATCAGATCAGGATCAAAGGCCACATTAAAAATATGACCGCAGAATCCACAGAAAGCCAGCGTGATGCTTCCTTTTGGAGCATTAAGCGCTTCTTCACGGGTTTTCCAAAAAACATTACAGAGAATAGGTACCCCGGGTATGTCTATGAACACTGAAAAATCCCTCGAATTGCACACAGGGCACAATACTGTTCGTAACGTTTTAGTATCGGGCATGTTATTCACTACCGAGTGCCATAATGTGGGGATTTATACCTAATTTATTAAGATTCCGACGTATTTCATCAACATAGATTCTATTCATCACGATAACAATATCAGGTTTGTATTTCTTCAGGAAGTCTGGTGCGACGATAAGTTGTCCCGTTCCAGCCATATATGTTCCCTGTCTGTAGGGATTTATATCGACGACATATTCTATTTCATCGTATATTTTTAATGTTGTTAAGAATGAAACACCTTTTGATCCTGAACCCCAGATTACTATCCGCAGACCTTGTTTTTTCATGTCTTTCAATTTTCTATTCCAGGATTCAATGAATGTTCGGTACCGTTCCCTGAAATTTTCAATTAACGAGTCGAGGCCCTCATAATCCTTTTCTACAGGCACTTGGCCATGCAATGCACCATCCACCGGTTTCGCTTCCAGGAAAATATACTGATCATCATATTCTGTATGCAGGGCAAGTATCTCAAAACCACATTTTCTGAATAATCGGGCTAAAGAGCCAGGGCTGAAATACGAACAATGTTCGTAATAGATATCCTCAAATGAGCAGTCGCGCAAAATACGAATCACGTCCGGCACTTGAAAAAAGACGATAGCGTTCAATTGATCACCGATTGCCCGCCTGATCATGCCAATGAATTTTCCGGTGTCGTTAATATGTTCGAGGGTCATTTTACAGCATATGAGATCACCATAGTAGTTTGCGTATTTTTCTGAATAAAAATCTTTTATAAATTTGATTTGCCCTACGTTTGGGCTCACAGGTCTGCCCTCGACGTAGGCAGGATCAAAACCGATTCCGCGGTTGTTTCCTAAATCACAGAGCAACGAGAGGAATTCACCCTTTCCACATCCAATCTCGAGAATTGTTTTATTGTATATGCCATATTTCTCTATCAAGTACTCTGCCGTTTGGCGTGCGAATTCATTGAATGTGTCTGAAAATCCTTGTGATTCTTCACAATCCGATGAGTATCGAAGCAACACAGGATCGAATGCATAGTTTGAGATAAAGCCACAGTGCTTACAGAAACCCAAATTAATAGTTCCTTTGGGGAAATTAATTGCAGCCTCACACGACGGGATATTCAAGACACTGTGAACAGGAACATCGTCTATTTGATGAAAAGTAATAATATTTTTTGAAAAACAACTCGGGCACGTGAAATCTGTTTGAGAGGAGGTCTCTACTCCTCGATCATCTGAACCAGTAATGTTGCTCATTGTAAGACCTTACCACACTTTCATTTTTGGTATAATTCGCTCTTGCATAAACGTTACATATTTTATGCAACTACTGCGATTGATTGATTGCTTTATTCTCGTATAAAAGTAAGTTCTTGTGCGTCCAGCCAATGGAGATGACATCCAAATCGCCATCATCGTCAATGTCCGTTGTCACCGCACCATCATGATGTTCATCGCCACAAAAAATTGTATGGATTCTCCAGTGGATACCTCTGCCATCCGTATTTTCGTATATGTAAAGCTTAGCCCTGTTTGGTTTTTTCGTATTGTGTTCTCCGACCACAACATCCACATCTCCGTCGGAATCCATATCAGCCACATCCAGACTCATTGGACCGGTAATGTAATCAATCACGTGTTCCCTCCACAGGGACGTGGACGATTTACCCTGTTCATACCAGGCAAGCTTTCCTTTCCTACTTATCGCTTCAAAACCCACGACGGCATCCAATTTACCGTCTCTACTTATATCAACGAGGCAATTCCTATCAGGTGCCTCCTCCGTTTCGCTGATAGCATGAATTGACCAACCTGACGTCTCATTGCGCAACCACATGGTACCGAGAAAGAGATCGATCTCGCCATCAGAGTCGATATCACCTGAACACACACACTCATCCTGCGATATGTTGGTTATTGTGCGTAACGGCCACCTTGCGGCAGAGGGTTCTGCGGGTATGGAGAGCATTTGAATCCCTCGTCCGCCCGCGTGCCAGGATAATGCAACATTCAGTATATTTCCGTGTTGAAATGGCATGACTGCAACCCCTTGTAAAAAATCACCATCACCTCGGGAGACGTTATGGAAGGCTTTAAATGAACCCGTCCCATCATTGCGTACCCATAACAACTGAGCGTTGGAATCTGCACCCTTGCCTTGAGTACCCAGTACATCGAGATCCCCATCCCCGTCAAAATCATAGACAAGTGCCATATTGTGCAACGGTGAACTAAGAGGATTTCTCACCCATTTTCCTCCAGATGTTCCGGGGTTTTGATACCACCATCCACCGGTCACAATGTCTTTGTAGCCATCACCGTTCATATCGCCTGCAGTAATGAATATTGTGCGCCATGGCTTCTCTGCATCAATTATATGTCTCTGCCATCGGTCAAGTGAAAGCTTATTTTTTGAAGGTACATTATTCAGCCAGATGTCAATGCGAGGTGTCTCCCAGTTGTATGGTTTTCCCAATATATCGATGTCACCATCGTTGTCCAGATCACCCGCCTTCGCTTCATGGATACCGTAACCTCTTGCAATTTGTTGTTTTGTAAAGTTGCCCTTGCCGTCACCATAAAAAATCCAGATTTTTGCATCTCTATTGCGCTTTTTGAAGCGCGTACACAATCTCATTTCCCCGCAGAGAATATCCTGATTACCATCGGCATTGAAGTCTGCTATTTCAAGGCTGTGTCCGTGGTCAACCTCAAAGCCGAGTAAGTCGGTACCCACCCAGGAATCACCATTCCATTCGTACCACTTGAGACGCCCAACCCCATCGCCGGTAACGAATACTACTTCGGGTCGGCCACCTTTTTTCAATTGACCCACGGCTGCGCGTGTAAACTTCTGTTTTTTATCAATGACATTGGCTGTATATTTTGTTCCCCCTTCATATTTAAACCAGTAACCACCCCCGACGATGTCCTCTCTACCATCGCCATCAATATCGCATCGCGCGAGCCCCTCAATTTTTTTCGTGGAACTTGAAAAGATTGCATGGTAGTCCCACGACACAGCATCCCTCGGATTATCCGGAATATCAGCAAGATATAGGGTGCATGCACGCTGGTTCCAGAAGACCAACTCTTTTTCACCGTCACCATCGAAATCACCGAATATCTGGTCATGGTGCTGGTTCTGTCCTGCACTCTTGATGAGGTGCCGTTGCCAGGGAGTTGTGGGATGATAATCGGGATTGGGATTTTCCCACCACCAGACTTCATTACTCTGATAATCACCTCCAAAAACGATGTCGAGGTCTCCATCCCCATCGATATCATGATACGCGCCTCCTGCTTCAATGGAGAGCATTGAACTGTCAATCACATATTTTTCCCAGCCGGAAACTGTTCGCCTGTACCACAGCACGGAGGGACCCTTTTTTCTACAACCAACGATAAAATCATTCGTACCGTCGCTATCAACATCACAAATCAGGCATGCTGTCTGTTGCGTTGAGGGACCCGGTATTGGGATATCACCGTTTCTACTCGACAGATAAACCCATTCAGATGCCAGTGTACGGGGCCTGTCACACGACAGTAAAGTAACACAAACCGCCATAACGAGAGCAATGCCGCATACATTGCGAAGAGATTTCGGCTTCAAGTATTGTTTCAATACATTTCGGAGAGTAAAATTACACATCGTCCGGTATCGCAACCTTCCTGTATTCTAGGTTTTTCGCTACATTTATTATTACTTAATGGTCGGTTCCGGGATCGGTATTATAAATTTACCGCCTTTCTCACGATACATTGCCTGCTGCTCTAAAATCTCTTCAGCAAAATTCCACGTAAGCAGTAACACATAATCCGGCATTTCTTTCACAAGTCTTTCGGGTTCGTAAATAGGTATATGTTTGCCCGGCATATATTTACCCTGTTTATGAATATTCCTATCAACGACGAAATCAATCATATCTTCATCGATACCGATATAATTGATCAACGTGCTCCCTTTGGCCGCGGCCCCATAGGCAGCAATCTTTTTCCCCTCCGATTTGAGCCCTGATAAGAGATCAAGTAAAGTCTGTTTTACATTGCGCACTCTCTCGGCGAAAGCACTATAAAAAATAAGATCATTCATGCACACAGAATCTTCTTCTGCCAACAATGATCGTACGGACTCTCCAACCGCTTCATATTTGTTTAAATAGAGTCGCAGTGAACCACCATGTATGGGCAGGCGTTTGACTTCATTCAAACAGAGCGCATATTTTCTGAACAAATGATCGAGTGACGTCACCGAAAAATAACAGAGATGTTCATGGTAGATGGTGTCGAATTCGCAGTGATCAATCAAATCTTTTACATAGGGTACCTCAATAACGGCAACACCAGTGTCTTTCAATAAAATGCTGATTCCCTCAACAAACCCATTCGTATCGGCAACGTGTGCCAGCACATTGTTGCCATGAATTACATCGGCCGTTCTGCCTTCCGAACGTAATTGTTCTGCCAGTTCCTTTGTAAAGAACGTTTTCAGTGTTGGCACTCCGCTTTTTTCGGCGGCCCGTGCTGGTCCCTCTGCCGGATCAATGCCGAGACATGGGATACCCGCCTCGGTATAGTTCTTGAGAAGATAGCCGTCGTTGCTGGCCAGTTCCACGACAAAGCTCTTCGAGTTAAGGTTGTATGACGCGATCAGGTCCATCACATTATCCCGCGAATGTCTGAGTAGCGCAGGGGAAAACGAAGAATAATAGGGATATTCATCGCAGAAGAGCACTTCCGGAGGCACAGTTTCGAGGATTTGCACTAGGTTACAATTATGGCAGAATGCAACTTCAAGCGGGTAGTATGGTTCATGTTCTTCTAACTGTTGATCCGTCAACAATCGATCGGACAGCGGCGTTCTGCCCAGATCCAGAAATATTTCAAGAGAGTCTAACCCACAGGAACGACAAGACCTATTAATATCATTTAACTTCATATATCAGTTCCTTTCTTTTGTGTTACTGCTCAATCCACCGGAGATTTTCATCAAGTTTCTGCTCATCAATAAGCTGTTTGACATGCGCAATGCGCTTGAATTTTGGTCCTTCGAATTCATCGAGAGTCAGTCCGACCTTCTTGTATTCTTCATACAGCTGCTCAATGCCCCGCCGTGCAGTCCATTGTGGCTTGAACTCATGCAACGTCAGCGCGATCTTGCTGCAGTCCACCCGGTAATTACGCGTATCGGGACCGGCATCCGGGGCAAAGCCAATTTCACACCCAGGCACAACTTCTTTCACAATCTGTGCGATTTCACGCATTTGATAGTTTTCCGTCGTTGTGCCGACATTAAATGCCTCGTTGAAAACGAGCTCGCGGGGAGCATGCAGGGCCGCTATGTATGCACGCGATATATCCTCGACGTGGACAATAGGGCGCCACGGAGAACCGTCACTTTTCAAATAGACCTCGCCAGTCGTAAATGCCCAGGCGGTCAAATTGTTCGTAACTAGGTCAAAACGCAACCGCGGCGATACGCCATAGGCCGTCGACGCACGGAGGAAAACAGGACAGAAATTCTCATCCGCCATTTTTGAAACAGATTCTTCTACCCGTACCTTCGACCATCCATAAGGAGTCACCGGATTGAAGGGAGCTTCCTCCGTGAGGAAGTCATTACCGGCTGCACCATAGTTACTGCACGATGAAGCGAACAAAAACCTCTTTACGCCGACCTCTCGTGCTATCTGTGCCAGTCGGATACTTGCTTGTTCATTGATTTCTTCGGTAAGCACCGGCCGGTAGTCTCCAAGGGGATCGTTGGATAAGCCCGCCAGATGTATGATCGCATCAAACCCCTCAACATCATCTTTCTGGACCTCACGAACATCTTTGTTAATCGTATGATTATCGGCAAGAGCCCCACAAAATGTACATCGTTCATACAGATCAGTATCGAGTCCTACGACATCATGTCCTTCCGCTATCAGCAGGGGAACCAAAACCGTACCAATGTAGCCATTCGATCCAGTTACCAATACTTTCATTATTTTACCTCCACATTTTCCATGGCGCGTTTCCAGAGCTCCATAAATTTTCAAGTAAGTATTTCTCACGTAATGTATCCATACACTGCCAGAAAGAATTATGCTTGTAAGCCATTAACTGCCCATCTCTGGCCAGGTTTTCCAACGGTTCCTTTTCCCATTGGGTAGTGTCACCATCAATATAATCGAACACACCCGGTTCGAGCACGAAGAAGGCTCCATTAATCCAGCCTTCTCCCGTTTGGGGTTTTTCTGAAAATTCCGAAATAACACTTCCATCGATTTCAAGATGTCCATACCGTGCGGGTGGCCTCACGGCAGTCAAAGTCGCCAATTTCCCGTGTGCTTTATGAAACGCAATGAGGTCTTGAATGTTTATGTCAGATACCCCATCACCCCAGGTGAGCATGAAAGTTTCATTATTCATATAAGGCTGAAGTCGCTTGATCCGACCGCCCGTTAATGTATGAAGCCCCGTATCAATTAGCTCCACTTGCCAGTCTAATTGATTATTCCCGTGAAAATGTACATCACCGTTTCTCATATTGACCGTGAGATCACTGCTCAATTTACAGTAATCGACCATATATTTTTTAATGACTTCACCTTTGTATCCAAGAGCGATCACAAAATCCTTGAATCCATAATGCGCATAGATCCTCATGATGTGCCAGAGAATCGGTTTATCGCCAATTTCGACCATTGGTTTCGGTTTTATTGTCGTTTCTTCGGCAAGCCTTGTTCCATGGCCACCTGCCAGTATTGCTACTTTCATCATTGCCTCCTCAACGTAAGATTTGAATCAGTGTTCGGTCAATTGTTCTTACCGAACATTGATACTTCAGATTATCACAGTACATTTATTATTCATTTTCATGAACTTTTCTCACAGAAAGTTGCTACATATTTCCTCGGTCCTGTCATCCTATGATATGTTTAAAGCTTTCGAATGTTTGGTTCAAAAGCGATTCAGTTACTTCTGAAATGAAAATTTTGTTATCATACACCGCGGTATACCCATACTAACTATTGGTCTTGATGTATTTCTTTCCTGCATCGACGAAACTTCCACAATTGATGCAATTTTCTATTATTGAATAATACGTTGATTGTAGGATTGTATCTGTGGAATTAAAACAATTGGTCACACAATGATTGTAAGTGACGAATAGTGAAATCCCAACATCACAACTGTGTCCGGATCATTTCATATTTTAGAGAGACTTTTACGATTACCCCATAAGACCATTGCATAAGTTAAAAAACAACCAATGAAACCCCACATTAAATTCGACATAGTGTGAAGAGTCATCAAATTATTCGACAAAAACCACAGCATGGGTATAAGCAATGAGGTCATGAATCCCCTCATAAATATCTTATTATACAGGAATACATTCAAGCCGATGATCTTCCGAAGTTTCATTATCTGGAATATATAAGCTACAGACATCGCTATGAATCCTGCGGAAGCAGCTCCAACAAGACCGAACCACTTCACTGCGGGATAAATGAGTGCAAGCACCAGAATTGCTCTTACCAAAGTAAAGAGGCGGTTAAGTTGAGGAAGACCGATCGAGAAAAAAAGAGCTGTGATTGGCGAACCGCTTACCTGTAATGTAGAAGTGCCAAAAATAATGGCAAAGGGGAGAGCTGCTTTCGCATACTCAGTACCATAAACGATATGAAGGAGGTTATTCCCATATAAAACTGCAAATATCCAAAGAGGAAGGCATAGGAATACTATCACCGAAGTAATCTTCAAAAAGGCTGCATTAACCCTATCCATGTCAAATTGTATTTCAGAAAAAGCCGGCATTAAGATTTGGCCAAATAATTGCGTTACTAATCGTGTGGGTATATACGCCAGTGTCATCGCCATAGCATATAAACCTAGATCTGATTGATTCACGAGTTTACCGAGAACAAAAATATCTGTTCTCATAAAAATAAACGTTAAAATTGGTAAGCCGAGCATACCCTGAGCATACTTAAATAAAGCCCGCAATGATTCTTCCTTGAATTTAACTCCGGGAAGAAATGGACAAATACAATACGACAGAAGCAGCCGGAAAAGAGCTTCAACAGTAAAGCCAATTACTAATGCCCAAACATCGCGCATAATAAAGGCCAGTGAAATCGCAACAAAGATGCCAATGATACCGCCACCATTGTTTATAAATACCCATCGTTTAAAATTCAGCTGTTTAACAGCCACATACGCGTGAGGGCTCATTGCCCCTTTAAAAAGAATACTTAAGAAAGCTACCCGCATCAACAATACAAGATCAGGATTGCCATAAAATTGTGCGATAAAGGGGGCGGCGAAAAAGGCTATGAGGAAAAGACCGATTGACCGGATAAAGGAAAGTACGAATGCTCCATTGAGGTATGTCTTTTCATGTCCCTTGGGATTTTGAACAATGGCTTGTGATATGCCAATCTCCGTAAACGATTCGAAAGCAGTGTTAACGGCCAACACAATGGCCATCAATCCAAACGCTTCCGGCGCCAACAGTCTGGTTAAAATCATGTTACGCAACAAGCGAAACGTCTGCTCCAAAGCATTCGCGCTACCGAGCCATGTACCGCCGCGTGCTAACCTACTTTTAAGACTGTCACCTACCCGTAAATTATGGATTCTATGTATGAATTGTTTTGGTAAAGACACGCTTCCGACTCTTGTCTTATCTGTTGTTATTGTCGACACTGAATAATCCGAAGACCTCTGCATACCTCGTGACAAAAAGTGTAAATTTTGAATTAATTCTTTTCTCAAAATCCAGGATGATTGTATTGGACAATGTATTATCCGCCGGATCGCCTTCCAACAAAAACCATTTCTGATGCAAGAAGGGCATCTATCATTCCCAATGACTTGCGGGATATTTTCTCATAGCGATCTTCAAAATTATATTTCATGAGAACTCTTTCCAGACCGCTTTTATTAAACCACGTTTCAACCATCTTCTCTGTAGTGAAGTGAAGCTGTGTTACATCAAAATTATTAGATAGATGAAAATTTTTGCTTAATTTATAATCACGCCATATTTTTATGTGATTAAGATTAGGCACACTCAGTACTATGATCCCGTTTTTAGAGAGCACCTTGGAATACCTTGATAATATCCCCGCTGGATCACTGAGATGCTGTAAAATATTTGAGAAAATGATACAGTCAAAATGGTCATCAGCCAATAATTGTATTCCGCTGTCGAAACTTGGAGGAATAGCTGTAACACCTCTCGCCTGCGCAACTGCTGCTATAATCGAATCCAAGGGAATAGCAACAACCCGACACCCTTTGGCTACTAATTCAGCTTCGGTCACACCCCATCCGCATCCAACGGAAAGAACACTTTCAGCGTGTTGTGGTACTAGTTCCAATAGATCATTTCTACACGGTTCATAATAACTTTTATTCCATTTTGCCGTTGGTAAATTCTTTTCTGTCTGAAACAGCTGCCCATTTTTTTGATTATCCATTTTCATCGCAATCAATTCTCGTAACTGTAATTCAAACTCATTCAGTGCCACTCCTAATTTACCGATATATTGATTAGGCATATGATGGATAAGAAAATCGTGAAAGGGTGATACACAAATTACTTTGCTGAAGCCACACTGGGTATATGGATCTGTGGCGGCAGAGCATAACAAATCATATCGACCCTGATGAGGCGCTACCAAATACCCCCCTGACTCTATGGCTTTCTTTAATTGGTCCCGCGTCAGCAGATAGCATGCTGAATGATCATTGGTAAATCGTGCAAAAGTATAATCACCATGTGATTCAACAGTATCCGGCAGCCAGTGATAATGTGAGTGTGCCGTTGAAATGTACTTCTTCCCTGACGCATCAATCTCGTAGCGCATAAAACCGGCTATTTCATTGTCTGGCAAGACAGTTGTTACATCAAGAAACGCAGTAATATTATTCTCTGATATTAATGTGTCATCTTCACTGTATATAAAAAGGTCATAATCATCAGCTCTTTCAGCAAAGATTTTTTTGTGACCAAAAGGCAGCGACCATGGATCTTTAGTGGGAAGCCCAACAATCACTTCAATATCTGTTCCTAAATCTTTGGGGATGTTTGACAATACTATAACATCAACATGATAGGTCATTGATCGATATTCGTTAATCAGAGTGTTCAGATATCCCATATTTTTTTTTCCATAATTTGCTATTGCTACTAAAACCTTCACCTTATATCTCCTTATGTTTCATTATTACATAGACCGTGTTGCCATATGTTGATTGCCACAAAGTATTGAGACCTTTATTATTGTTTCAATCGTTTCTCAATCGATATGCGAGTTGATTTCTTTGAGAAATTGCTGGTTGCGGGATGTACCAAATATGCGATGCAGTCCGAGATTCAAAAATGTTGGTTTCCGATCATATTGCTAAATGCAATACCTGTCTCCACCAGATAAGACATACCAACCGGACCTATAGCACAAAATGGGGTAATATAATTTATTACCATATAATTATATTGTTTTTATCGTTATCTCTTACACCACTTCAAACCACTCTCTGCACATGAACTATGAAAAGATTTAAAAAAAGGGGGAACCATAACTACTTCAAAAATAAAGGCAAACATCTATTTAGATTGAGAGAAACATCGTAGTATTAAAAGATATCATGATGAAGTATGATTGGAAAGTGGGGATACAGCTATCACAGCATCAAGACTACAATAAACATATAAAAACAAGTGCATCGTTTACCTTAATAAAGAAGAATTGCTGTATCCCCAATGTCAGAAATTATGTTCTTAATTGACACATCGCTATTGTTGGATAATTTTCAAATTTGTCGGTGGCGATGGCGGCACTTCACTGCTATCGATATTACCATCATTATATTCAAAGGCCCCTCTATCAGGATTAACTCTCGGCACTCCATCTTTGTCCACATTGTAGGGAGAGCCGACGGATGTTCCTGCCACAGTATGCGCGGTCAAATGAAAATCTTCACCACTCCGGTTAACAAAAATGTTCCCGTTTCCTTCAACATCATTCGCTTCATTGGTATGCCCAGAGCAGTTATAGTAGGAACTATAATTGAGATTCACTCCAGAACCGCCACCATTGAAGGAACCGTCTCTCCCACAGCCATCCCACAGGTTGTTGTAGGCGTAGATGTTTTGCGTGGTTCCACTCGTATTTTCGTACACCGAGTACCATCCGTCAAAATCGACAATAGTATTGTGGTGTATATACATACCATTTACAGATACATCGTTAATTATTCGAACAAAACCCGTTGCAAAGTTGCTACCAGTGTTAGTCTTCCAAACTACATTATTATAGAATTTCGTATTGTTGAAGGTTTTCCCTTCGCCGTCCATCGGTACAAGAACCCCAGTACCTACGATATCAACGATCTTATTGCCGTGAATGTCACAATTATTTCCCTGGATGAAATGAAAACACTGTCCATGATTACTGGAAGTACTCCAGTTGCGAGCGATATAACAATCATGGATGGTAAGCCCATCAAAATTGGTAAGCACAAAATGATCCCGCGAACAATCGTGGATATAACAGTATTGGAAGGTTAAATTTGTTTGTTTATAAATTGAATAGACGCAGTCTGATGCCTCATCGTATCCCGACCCCCTGTGAGCAATATCGAAGTATCTGAATGTTACATTATCCGTAGTAGTGTTAAACCGAACTGTTTTCGCTCCTGAACTTGTCGCTTGCACTTTAAAGCCATACCCCGAAGTCCAATCGCTGTTTCGTGTCTGACCATCAAAAAGCCAATCATCAGTCTCAACACCCACGTATGACCCGAACGTGGCTTGACCGTCCCCCATACTGCCAGACCAGCCTGTACTGGTTCCGTGATCTGATGCCGTTGCTTTCTTCAAAGTGATCACTTGGTTGCCAGACGCAGCAGTATCGAAAGTCCGACTACCGTATGAACCGTCTGCTATATAATACGTGCTTCCCCTCGACAGCGATGAAGGCAATCCGGCATAGGCGTTATTCCAATTGCTTCCATCTTTGCTACCTGCACCGCTTTGTGTCACATAATATGTTCCAGCTAGAGCATACGATGGCAAAATAAAAATGATTGCCAGTATTATTATTGTCGCTGCTTTCTTCATCTCATTAACTCCTAATAATTATTGATTACAATCAGTTTTAAATTGTGGATCGATTGTCAAGTAATTATATTAAAATAAAACTGCCATTTCTATGACACTTATCATATTTTTTTGTTTAATTACTTCACACTAATTTTCATAAAGACTCGGTCATATAGACAACATCACATTGAATGGCATAAAAAATCGACATTCTTTTTGTATTTGTGCTTTGGTCATAAGACAGAGACTCCACCGAGCATATCTTTTAAATATGATTATAAAGCAATTTATATACCCTTTAACGCTGAATTTTCATATTGTAATATATTTACGTGTCATCTCGACAAATAGAGTGTAATTCCAATCAAGTACTGATGACAATGATACAAGGAAATCATTCCAAATGGAATCTGCTTAACTTATTATAGATTGGACACGACATTACAAGTGAAGGCATTTCCATACATATTCAATTCTGAACGTTCTTAATTAGGGTTACAAAATCGGGATCTTCCCTGTTTATGATATTCGGCCAACAACTGTCCGATATTGCATACATTTAGAAAAAAAATGCTAATTCGAATCTACACCACCTCATTTTGGGTCTGGCATGGATATTGTTTATGTCACTTACCAGCATCACCGGTTACACGCTGGTTATTGGCTCTGGCGCTAGAAGATCTTACCCTTCATATAACGGGAGAAAGAATTGATTGCTCTAATATCTATTTTCTCCCGCATAATATAGGTCTATGATTTTTCTTCCCAGTTTGCTTCTCGATAAGACCATATCTCTAAAATCAGATAATAACCTTAATAACTTTACTTTAAAATTGCTTTTTTTAATAGAAACATTCTTAAAATTAATATCATTCTCGTATAGTATTTCTATTTTCACCTTTTGACCCGGTGCAAGAACTATCGGCCGGCGTAATAACGAGTCTATACCATCTTCATATATGACATCTCCCAATACTACTTTGCTAATATTCGCCGATCCCGTGCAAATTGATTCGATAAAATATGTATTTTTTAGCTTCGTATCATTGTGAAGGGTAATTTTCCTTGTCATCATTCTTACCTTATATGTTCTATCCTCAATCAGTTTAATCTGATAGAGATTTTCAGCTATCTCCCCTAAACTTGTCCACTCGACCCCTCGTAAACTTTTTCTATTAACGTACTCAGCCACACCGTTAAAGGCATGAATACCAAGAGAAAAATAATCCTGATGTGTGTAAAAAAGCAACGGTTTTTCAAGGAATAGGTTAAGATCTATAATGCTTTTATGAATATCAGGCGGATGTCGTTTTAACAATGGAAATGAATAATATTTTAAAATTGCTGGCGTTAGCACGTCAAGCACATCTCCTGATTCAGGACACCCCAATGGTGTAGTTTGAGCATTCACACTTGCGATGAAATTAAACTTCTTAAGAATGGAAATTGTTTTTTTAGGACTAATACCATGGGGGAAAACCATGATCATCTCATAAGGAATGTAAGTTAATCTGTTGAAAGCTTTCATTCTTGAGATGGCCTGCCGAATATCGTCCTCTTGCTCTTGCAGCGGAACTTCTTCTCTAAACTCATAATGATCATGATTATTACCGTGTACAACAATAGAATATCTTCCAGGATGTTTCAGAAACAAATCAACTACTTCCTGTTTACTACGGTCATAATTCCAGGGGATAAATGCAATCGAAGTATGAAAATTAGCCGTCTCCATCTCATTGAGGAGAGATACGTAACTCAAATTCCCATATGGTTCCACCAACCAAGGATCATCTAGTGTTAAATTCGCTTGCACTGTGTTGTTATGCCAACATTTTTTTCCATAAGCCTTTTTTAGAAAGATAATAAAGGGTACCAATGAAGGAACTTTTTTGTAATTTTTGTCAGCGAAATCGTACCGATTAACTATCGCAAAGTGTATACCTCCCCCTCTTATTTTTTTAATCATCATTACGTGTTTTTGTATTCCAGATAAGGTATTGAACCATATTAGGGATTCAATATGATTTGATGACAAGCTTTTTTTTGAAACTTTCATAAAAAGATTTTCAGGGTTGGTTTCAATGGGAATTCTGGTCCCGGATAATTCTTTCAAGGTATCTTTGTGAGAAGCTGAGAATGTTAACTGTTCGTTTTTTTCTGATGACAGGCGTGTTGTAACAATCTTACAATTTAAGAAATCATACATAGACTCGTTACTGAAGACAACCATTAACTCGAGCTTTCCCTGTGACACTGTTTTAACAAGCTTTTCTTGCTCCTCTGCCGTCCAATTGTTTAAATACTCTGCACTGATAACACATGGTGTAAACGCTTCATCGTGCTCTCTTTGTAATATTTCTGACTTTTTGACATATTTGACATTTATCCCGGCCACGTTGCTTGCAGTTTGTAATAGAAATAAATTTTTTTCATCTGCACCTGGCCACGCTACAAAAAGATTCTCACCGTAACAAACGCAACTGATTAGTACAACAAGTGCGGCTGTCAGTGAGACAATAGCGTATTTACATAATTGCAGATACTTTAAATTATTACTCACTATTTGTTTACCATATCAGAATATTAATGCACATTTGATGAATCGAAGGACTTCAATGTCAGAAATTATGTACTTGCGATAGATAGCCTGTTACAGTTCAAGAATGATTCGTATAAATATAGTTTAATTCATGAGCTATTCATTAAGTCAGGATGATAATCGCGCGTCAATGTAAGCGAAACTGCTACCAATAACCAAAATAAAAACAAAATTTGGGGAGAAAAACTTTTCACATTTGTCATCATGAAAAGAAACACCCCTATGGATGAAATTATTGCTTTCATTAAATCGCTGCTATCACCTTTATAGGAAAGGTTTTCACCCAATAATTTTACAAATATCGAAAAGTACAGCGATAAGAACGCTATAAATCCCAGGAAACCTCTTTCAAACAAGATGCATGCATACTCATTATCCCAACTCCAGAAGAAGCTCCATTTTCCTGTTTTTTTTTCATACCCCGAAAGGTTCATATATAAATGGCTTTGATCGCCGTAGCCAATTAAAGTCCGCAATGGTGATTTTCCTATTTCATCAAGCGCCTTGTACCATAGTTCAAGTCGATAGTTAGCTGACCTTCCTTTAAAGGATGAAACATCTGTAGTTGGCTTGACAAGATTCTCGAGGGTAGTAGTTATCTGCGGTCTCATAAACAAAATAGCCACAAAGATAAAACCGGCAAATAGAAGTTTTTTCCTTAGTTGCGGTGACGCTATAATAAAAAGACCCACACCTGCTAAAACCGATCCCAACCAGGGACCTCTGCTTTCTGTAAAATATAAACAACTACCGACTATTAGAAAAGATAATACAAGTATATATTTTGATTTACTACTTTTTTGAAATCCAATCATTGCCAATATTAAAGGCCAGACCATTGACAATGCATACCCCAATAAAATTGGATGTGGATATGTGGAACCGATTCTCGTTGAGTAATGATGATAATCATAATCCATCACAGCCAGTTCGCCATATTTAGGTAGTTGTAAATGATTCATTACATTAAAAATTGACCATCGTTCAAGTATACCAAAGAATGAAACTACAGTAAGTGATACAATAATTGTCAATATCAATTTCTTCCCTACCTTGTTGATCTGGTCTCCATCTAAATTTTTTAAACTAAGGAATATTAATGAATAAAATAAAATTTGTTCAATAACAAATGACAATAATGTTTTGATACTCTCGGCAAACCTCACAGAAAAAATTGCAGAAATTAAAATAGTAAGAGAAACAAAGATTAAGGATCGTATATAAGGTATGCCACTGATGCGCTTTGGAATATTCCGATTACTTAACCAGCATATAAACATGATAACTATTATAAATCGGTGAACTGTGAGATTTGGTAAGCCACCAGGCAATCTGATAAATAGATTATAAGGTGTGATTAATAAAAAAAAGGAAGACGCAATCAGCCCACTATAATAATCTTTTTTGTAGTACAGGCTTATTATTAAAAGAATGACCGCAATAACTATTATAATACGCATTTATCTTTCTTCCGACATTACGTAACACGATTAAATCATTTATTCAACTCACTCAAAAGCAACTTATTTACACCTAAATTTAAATAAGAACCCGCTGTATAATTGGTGAATTGCCCAAGACTCGCACCAACCACATAATGGGGATATGCAGTTCAACAAAAAGACAACTTCTTCTGCATCAAGAGCCATAGAGAAAAATTAATTATGACTGCACCCCTACCCAAATGGGTATTTTATAATGAATCAATAACAAAATGAGATGGAACTACGTTATGGCATCGGAGCTTCTGTTGTATTCTAATTGTTTGGTCCATTCCTCCAAACCGATCGTCCACTTTAATAATTTTATATTTTTCTTTAATGCGTGTGGTAAATTGATATTTTTTTTCAATAACAACCTTTCGACTGGAAGCATCGTTAAAATAATCATAATCCGGGCAATAGACACAAAAAACATGCTCATTTTATAGATCGTTGCATATAACTTACCTTTCGTCTTGTTAAAAAATATAATTCTCGATTCCTGTTTCACTAATGTAGAATAAAAGTCAGATATTGTTTCGCTACTACCACCTCCGTGATGAATAATTATAGCCCCACCGATATAATATATTTTATATCCTTTTTGTTTTACCCTGTAACAGAGATCCACATCCTCAGAGTACATAAAATAATCGCGGCTAAACAAACCAATTTCTTCAAAAACCCCTCTTCTTATCATAATGCATGCCCCAGAGATCACATCTACTTCAACAGGATTTGGATCATTGTCGAATAGCGGCTTTATCCCCCACAAGTCCAACTTTCGAAAAGTCAGCTTCAGATAATCACTATCTAAAGATTGGTTTAAAATGGTAGGAAACGCTCTTATACAACTCGTTTGAATAGAAGTATCAGAATTGAGCAATTTACACCCCACCACGCCAGCATTCGAAAGGGATTGCATATAATTAAACATGATATTGATTGCCGAATCAGTTATTTCTGTATCCGGATTTAGAAACAGCAAGTATTCCCCCGATGAATATTTAAATCCGAGATTGTTAGCCCTTCCAAACCCGATATTTTCTGGACTCTGCACATATATAATACCGGGATGTTGTTTTTTTAAAAATTGCTCAGAAATATCATAGGAGGCATTGTCAACTATGATGACTTCAAATGTCAAATCCTTCAAGTTTTCATAAATTGTGAGCAGACATTTCTTTATGTAATCTGCTGAATGCCAATTAATAATTATTATGGATAAGTCCATCAAATCCTATCGTTCTCAATTCAAACCACGCGTTACTACTTCCAAATGGTTTTTTTCAAAAAAATTTTTTTCATTTGTTGTTTTCTCAAATATTGTATTACTGCAGTATCATCAACGCGAGGAATTTTCTTTGTATATCCCTTTAAATATCCAAGCAAAAGACCAAAAGAGCGGAGGCAATATGGTTTTTGGGGCACCCTTTTTATACATTTGAAAAACAAAAATACCGGATGATAACCAGAAATATAATCGGCCATACCATCCTTGATTGCAGTTTTCCAAAAACCTTCAACTGATCCAGTAAAACGATGTTGTATTACCTTAATATTTTCAAAGCTTTTGGTTTTCCATCCCAGCATATTAGCTTTTACTTCATCGACTGTATCCCAGCCGGGGGCTATAATTAGACCGCCGATATCATCCCAACACTTTTTTTTATATATTTTAGTAGCACCTCTTACATGGAAAAGAGGATTTTTTTCGCGTTTCATGACACCATTGTCAATATGGTATATCTCTCCACCACCAATCCCTAGTTGTGGATTAGTTTCAAATTTTTGAAAGCACGATTCAAAATAATCTCTATGAAAACTGAGGTCTCCGTCTAGTTTGACAATGTAGTCCCAGTTTGTCGATCTGACTGAGTTATATCCTTCATAAAACGCTTCAATAACACCGTCACCCGCCTTACGAAATCCTCTATCTTTTCTATGGATTGCATGAATCCACTGATACCTTTTTGAATATAGATCAATAATCTTAGCAGTGTTGTCACTTGATCCATCATTAACCATTATCCATTCACGTGGAGTAATAGTTTGAAGAATGACAGAGTTAATAGTTTTCTCTATATGTTCTTCTTCGTTTCTCACAGGTGTTATAATTACGTATTTTATTTGTTTCTGCATGACTTTGATCGCCATTGATAATAATAGAATCGCTTTGCGTTACATTGTAAAGGAAATATCAACACTTCTTCCCGGTGCTTTCTCGTCCCAAAATTGAGGCACATTAATTTGCATATTTCTTTCTAGTTGATACTCAAAAGCCGTCGTGATTCCATCTTCATTGCCGCCTGCTAGAATATTAGAACCTTTTGTTATTGTAATGGGTCTTTCGGTTTTTTCTCTAATTGTTATGCATGGAACACCCAAACATGTTGGTTCTTCCTGAATTTCTTTTGAATCTGTGAATACTACCCTAGCATTAGACAATAAAGATAAAAAATCAAGGTATCCTAATGGTTCAATGAGATTTATTCTCTGTCCACATATTTTTTCGGTATGAACAATATCTGTACCTCTGTTAAAGGAAGTGATATTTAAATTTAACAAGATACGAATTCAAATATTTTCATTAATTCTGCTGGCTGAACCGCATGAGAACCAGAATCGACACCTAGATACAGATCCGAATTTTGCAGGTTGCGATCATGGAAAAATGCGTCTGACATAAGTTCATCATAGTGTTGTCCGATATGTAAAAGAACATGATCGACGGGCATACCAGTCCTTTCGGGATCTACAGTGCGTTTTTTATCGCAGAAATGATCGGAACTATTTTCATAAAGTTGCGTGTCCCCACAACACTTAAAATTTTCATGTCTGCTCTATTCTTCTAAGTTCAATAACCTAGTTTTTGTCTCAACCGGGCAACATTGTTCCTGTTTTGTTTGAGAAAGCAAATAATATCCACCCAAGATGATAGGGCCTGCATTCATACAGAATTTTTAATCTGCGTTTTTGTTTCACCGAATGGTTAATTTTTAAAAATGACAGAATTTCATCTCCATGTATCCTATATTTATTCCTATAAAAACTTCTCCAAATCAGGTTGTGTTTAGAATCCCTAAAATCAAAAGATTTTTCATTATTTCCAAAAACCCAATCTACTCCCTTTAAAATAGCATGATTATAATTAGTCCCATTGATCTCACTGACTGCCAATAACGCCATAGGTGCCATGCCATCTTGATGAACTGCGTACACAGGATAGTGACCAAATGTATTCCCAATTATAGAATCATAACGCCACCACCACTGACCGAGCTGACCTTGGAGTTCGCATATTTTTTTCGCGCATTCAGACGCGATACGTTTAGCTTCAACAGATTGAGTAACTTCGTAATATTTAGAAAAAGCATATATTGGATAAACTTGATCGGAAAAAGTTCCGATCCTACCACGCAATCTCCCTACTGCTGAATTTTGTCCCATGTGACCGAATATTCCCTGCTCTGAATAATTATTTTTTATCAGAGTAAAGGTATCTGCTGCTATCTCTGACAGAGGGTTAGCTGTGTGTTTCTGTTGAAGAAGGGTGTGAGACAACCCAGAGAGGAACCATGATAATTCCGTCGTACGATTTTGACGAGCATCTTTATACTTTCTCAACGCAGATTCAATATTGATTTGTGAACTAAGACTCGCTATTTTCCCAGGATCAGATAAGGCGCAGAGCCACATCAATAATCCAAGATCACCGATATTGTTGATTGCATCCGCCTTGCTTATTATGTCTTCAATAACTATATCGACATCAACTACTGATTGACCATGATGTAATTGAATTTGATTAAGACCTAAGAGCGATATAATTGTATATCTGAGCGAATATCCCTCTCTCACAATCCCATTATTATTTTTTACTATCCGGTGACAAAAGCGTAGCTCTTTCGAATCGAACATTTCTGCAAGTCCGTACTCGGCAAGTGCAACAAGTAACTTAATTTTATTATTCATATATTCACAATTTAGCCAAGCTTAATTTATTAAAATTACAATTGCTTCTTAATTATCGACTCAATTTGATCTACGATGCAATTTAAGACCTTTCCATTAGTATCTTCGGTTTCGACTGATGGGTTACGCTTTGTTAGAATTATCTTTTGTTCTATATCTTCTATCTTTTCTATTAAAGTTAACCTTCCATTTTGCGAAAGGTATCGATCAACCGCCCCTATTTTCCCCCGGAATATACTGTAAACAGGTACCCCCAAAGCTGCAGCTTCTCTATTCATAGTTCCACCGCCGCTAATAACTAAATCTGAATTAAATATTAGATTAAGTCCATCAAGAACATGATCAGGAATAATAATTCTTCCGGTGTCACACAATTGCGGCCATGTATTTTTTATTATTGATGTCTGTTTCTTTTCATTTCGAGGCAGAATTACCATACGAGTATTGTGACATTGACCTAGAAAATTGACGGTTGCATGGAAGAGTTTTTCACTTTCAGGATTATGATAATGTGCCTCAGTGGCAGGAGGTCGGATAGCGATTAATAGCTCGTTGGCACCGATCTTCAATCTGTCACGCAGTGTTGTATCCGGTTTAAATCCGGGGACATAGACATCCTCCTTTATGCCGGGATATCTTAAAATTTTTCCATTGAAATGTTTGATTGCACGATCCGGCATCAACTCAGGTATGATCATGTATGTTGGACGCGCAACTATTTGTGTAAATTCATAATCAGCTAAGAGTATAGAGGGGATTCTAAGCATCGAAGATAAAAATATCTGAGATCTTGAGCCATGAGATAGAGCTAATTGAACTTTTTCTTTCAATACAGCGGGTGCCAGTTGTCCTGACCGAATTAACAATCCCATAACTTTTAAGATCTTATTTTTACCATAATGTTTTCCTATTTTTTCACATTCGACATTCATCAAATCCGTTAGCCCGCATACCTGGAAACAATCGCGTGCAGTTACCATTAA
>Ga0272441_10002919_pt1 | contig 33720 bp, 19 predicted proteins | sample SSMProp6N_FD_193582 | JGI IMG/M metagenome (GOLD analysis project Ga0272441, IMG submission 193582) | Marine sediment archaeal communities from Little Sippewissett salt marsh, Falmouth, MA, United States - SSM-Prop-6N | ecosystem: Environmental > Aquatic > Marine > Wetlands > Sediment ... | reverse complement strand
CGGGAAGGAAATTCCATCGTCGGGCGTAGATTTCGATTCCGGGCTGGGAGACCTGCACCCGAACCTTGAAGTCCTCGTCCAGATCAACCGGTGGAATGAGGCTTAGCTGGTACGACCCTGCAAGCATACGGCCGAGTTTGGCGGTGGCCACCTCAGGAAAGAGGTGGGTCTTGATGTAGAGCCCGCCGGTGTCGTCGGTGAGCTTCAGCAGTCCCTCTTCGAGAGTGTGGTAATCCGCGTCGGTGATGTCGAGGGCGAAGACGGTGGCTCTGGCCTCGGAGAGGATGCGAAGGGCATCGAGGTACTCGCGGTCCATGGTGACCACCCCCATCTTGCCCTGATATCTGCCGATGCCCCAGCCGAACAGAATGATGCTCTTCGGGCCGTCGATGGGCGCGAGGGCCCGGCCGAGAGTCGCGAGGGCCTCGCTCAGATTGTCCGCCGTCCGTGCGCGCTCGAAATCCAGGTGCTCGGCCAACGAAAACCCCGGCACCTGGACTGGGGCCTGTTTGTCGCTGAAGAGCTCGGGGACCGTCAGGATGTCCGCCAGCATGTCATGCCGGTCGGTGAAATCGGAGTGAAGCTGGAGGTGAGTACCGAAGACCGCCACCGCCACCAGGTCCCCGCCGCCAAGACTCTTGGCGAGCTCCACGGCCGGATCGGACGCCCGATAGAGGCCCCGCAAACGAGCCAGCTGGAAGTCCTTCTGGAAGAGCATCACGATCAACCTTCCACGTTGGGGCGCTCCCTGTCGGTCGCCGCGTGCTTCTCCCGCAACCCCTGGAGGGGAATCGAGGGCCGGACCACCCGATATCCAGTCCACGGCCTCGACCTCCACCGGTGTGCCGTTGATCCGGACAAGGAAGTCATCCGGGCCGAGCCCGACGACCGCGGTCCCGTCGTGCCGTACCACCCGGACGTCGATCAACACCCGTCGGACCTCGATGCTGGTGCCGAAGACGTGCTCTTGACCGTGGGCTGTCCCAGCGCCCATCAGGCAGATCGCCAGCGGGATGGCCAGACGGGCGGAGGGATTCCTCACGGCGGGCGTCTCAGTCGCCGTCTACCATGCGTCTCGCCTGGGATCGGTGGCGAGCTCGCCGAGCAGGACCTCCACCGCGCGTCGGAGCTGGGTGTCCTCGGTCGCCGACCTGTCCTCGGCAGGAGGTTGCTCCACCACCACGTCGGGAACGGCACCGTTCAGCTCCATGTTGAGCCCCGATTCGGCCACGTACCATCCGCGCAAGGGGAGCCTCACATGGGCTCCATTGATGAGGGTTGTTCCTCCGGTGGAGATCACCGCGCCGAAGGTGGGCATCCCCACGACCTTGCCCCGTCCCAAGGTCTTGAAGGCGTGCGTGAAGATCTCGGCGTTGGAGTAGGAATCTTCGTTACACAGCGTCACCGCCGGCCGCGTCCACGCCGACGCCGGAAGGCGTTCGGCGGTGGGGTAGGCGCGCTGATCGGGGTCCGCATCGCGCGGAACGGTGTACGCGTGCCGTTGCACCATCAAGACCCCCAGGAGGTGGTCGGTCGTCCAGCCGCCGCCGTTGGACCGCACATCGATGACCAGGCCTTCCTTGCCGTCGGCCGCCGCGAATAGGCCGCGCTCGAATTCCTCGAAGGACGGCATGTCCATTCCCTCGATATGGATGTAGCCGAGCCTGCCGCCGGAGTACTCTTCGGTGAGCCGGCGCCGCTGACGGACCCACTCCCGGTACCGCAGGCCGGACTGGGCGCGTGCCGTGATCGGCATGACGGTCACCGTACGCTGCACGCCGTCGGTTCCCGCCACCCGCAACGGCACCCGCAGATCCACGGCATCGACGAACAGATCGTAGATATTTGTGGTCGATTCGATCGTTCTGCCGTTGACCGCCAGAATGCGCTCTCCGGCCACCAGGTTGACGTCGTGGCGGGCGGCGGGTGAGTCGGGAAGGACCTCCCGAACCAGTAATCCCGGCCCACCGGCGGTCGGGTCGAAGAAGGCGCCGATGAATCCTGTTGTCTCACCACCCGCATCGTGAGCCGGGTAGTAGCCCATGTGGGAGGCGTTGAGCTCTCCGATCATCAGGTTGACGATGGCGGCAAAGTCACCCTCGGAAGAGGCCTCGAGCGCCCACGGGCGGTAGGTGTCCAGCTGCGCGGGCCAGTCGACGCCGTGAAAATCGGGATCGTAGAACCAGCTGTCGAGGGCGGACCACGCCTCGTCGATCACGACCCCACGTTCGTCCCGGATGTCCACTTCGTAACGGGCGGTGAAGGGCACCGGGTCACCGGGTTTTCCGTCGAGGCCGACCCGCTGAATGGTTCCCTTGTCGTCGAGAAAGAACAGCGTCGCTCCCTTGGCGTCGAAGGTGATGTAGCTGGGATTGGTGTCGCCGGTGGTGAGCCGCTCCACGTCCTCGCCATCCCACCGCACCGTGTAGATGTCCCTTTCCCCGCCTCGCTCCGCCGTAAACACCACGGCCTTGCCATCGGGGCTCACCAGCGGCTGGTCCTCGTTTCCGAGCATGTCGGTGATGGCCGTTGCCCGCTCCCAGAGACGTTCGAAGTCGATGGTGACCGTCGGGAGTTCGTCGGCGTCGTCTCCGGACTCTTCATCGCCGGTTTCGTCGCTCTCGTCGGCTTCATCGTCAGCGCCGCTCTTGAACTCTTTGAGCCACTCCGCCGGTGTCCTCTCGTCGTCGGCCCTCGTCAACCACACCCCCCAAACGTCGGTGGTGTCGGCGTGCCGATTGGTGAGCCACACCAACCGCTTGCCGTCTGGGGACCACCGGGGAGTGCGATCGAAATCCGGATGCCGGCTGACGTTGTAGGGTGTGCCACCGGTGGCCGGCACGATCCAAACCTCGGCGTTGGCGTTCATGTCCTCCACCGAGTAGGCGATCCACTTTCCGTCGGGGGACCAGCGGTAGTCCGGCGTGTCCCAGTGCTCGAGGATGACGGTTTCATCTCCGCCGTCGGCGGCCACCACCACGATATCGCCCTTGCCCCGAGTGAACGCGATGCGCTCGCCGTCCGGGGACCACACCGGGTCGGTGATCCCTGACGGGGTGGAGGCGATTTCCGTGGTTTCGAATTCGAAGCAATCGGTCCAGGACGTGTCGCCGTCGGTGGGCTGGGCCGAGAAGAGGGATCGTGCTCCGTCTCGGGCGGAGACGAAGAGCAACCTCTTCCCGTCGGGCGACCAGGTGGGATCCTGCTCGCGTTCGGGAGTCCTGGTGACCCGGACCGTGGCGGGAGGGGCGATCTCCTGGTCCTCTTTGGATGTGATTTCGGTGACGAAGATGTCGCCGTGCACGACAAATGCGGCCAGGTCGCCGTCCGGGTGGATCGTGAGACCTTCGGCGCCCATGGTCTCCGTTCTTCGCTGGACTGGGTTGATCACCTGGTCCGCCGGGACATGGATGTGCAGGCGGACCGGCTCACCGCCGTTTGACGCCATGGTCCAGATGGCGTCCTCGTACTCGAAGGCGACCACGCGGCCGTCGGCCGACGCTCTGGGCCAGCGGACGGCTGTGCCGTCGAAGGAGGTGAGCTGGTCTACCTGTCCCGATGAGGTATCCAAGCGGAAGAGGTTCTTGCGGCCGGCGCGGGACGAGAGAAAGAGAACGCTGCGGTCGTCGAGCCACGACGGTACGTCGTCGTCGCCGTCGAAGGTCGTCAGCTGACGGTAGGACCCTTCGGTCCGGATCCAGAGATCGCGGTTGGCCGGCCCGGTGTAGCCGCGCCGGTACCACTTCGTGACGCCGCGGACAAAGACCAGCGACCGGCCGTCGGGCGAGTAGGTTCCGAACGCGCCGAATGCATCCTGCAGGATGGCCGGAGTTCCGCCGGCCACCGGCACGGTGAACAGTTGGGGATACCAGCGCACGCCCTCGCCACGGCGCGAGTGGAATACCACCGCCGATCCATCGGGTGTGAAATCGTAGGGGATGTCGGTGACCGAAGCGTGGGTCAGCCGGCGGGGAGGCTCGACCCCATCAAGGGTCATGACAAAGACATCGAAGCTCCCGTGCCGGTCGGAGCTGAAGGCCAGTGCCCGGCCGTCGCGTGACCAGACGGGGGAGCGTTCGGCGGCGGGGTGGGCGGTGATCCGGCGTGCGTCGCCTCCCGTGGCCGCCACCAACCAGAGATCACCCTGCCATGAAAATGCGATCTGGGACCCGTCGGGCGATGGTGCCGGGTGACGGGGCAGCGAGGCTTCGAGGGCGAAAAGGGGCCCGGTTGTGGCGACCAGGAGGACCAGAGCCGACAGAAGTCGTCGTGACATGGAACAACCTCCAACTCCCATTGAGTACGCACCCGTTCGGCGGTGGTTTATGAACGGGTCCAGCAAACCCTAGCAAAACCCGCCGTCCGGGGCCCACGAGGATCTCCACCGGCCTGTGTTAGGCTTTGCCCTGTTGCCGAATATCATGAACATTGCATCGCTTGTGGGACCGGTGGGTCGATGACGAAAACACGCAACCGTGGTTGGATGCCGTGGGCGGGATGGCTGGTGGTGGCGGCCCTTCTCGTGTTTTTCGTCTGGGGGTTGAATCGCCGAGCCAGCCTCGAAATCCGTGGCCAGGAAGCTGTCCAGATGCTCTTCGTTCCCTCCGTCGAGCAGGGCACATTGGTGCGCCGGGGCGACGAATTGGCGCGGTTCATCCGTGCCGACTCCGGGTTGGTCCTCAAGTCCCAGGTTCCCACCTCCTACGCCGCGGTGATTCAGGCTTTGGGAGCGGGTCAGGCCGACGTCGCGTGGATACCTGCCTTCGCCTATGTTCTCGCCAATGCCAGATACGGTGCCGAGGCTCGACTCCAGGTGGTGCGGTCGGTGGACCAGTACGCCATTTTCGTGACGCGAGAAGGTGGCGGGGAGCCACAACGCCTCGAAGATCTTGCAGGTCGCAGGATTGCGGTGCCGGTGACCGTCCGCAACGGACTGCGGGCGATGGTCGTCGAGGCTCTCGACGAAGCGGCTCCGGGGTGGGTCGAGATCCCGGCGGCGGGCGACACCGAAGCGGTGCAGCAGTTGGTGGAACGCCGTGACGGGGTGGACGCCGCCATCAGCCGCCACGTCTACTCCGGCCCCAACGACCTTGTGGGAGACGGTCGTAAGACCCTGGAGTACCACCGGCCCGGAACCCTCCGTGACACTAGAGTCATCCACTCGACCGAGCAGGCGGCCCCCGAGCTGTCCAATGTCTATTACGGATGCGTGATGACCCGTGCCGACTCCGGGCTGCGGCGAATCGAGGACCTCGAGGGTCAGAGTTTCGCCTACTCGGACGAGACCTCCACCTCAGGGCACATCTTCCCCCGAGCCCTGCTGCAGCGGCAGGCGGTCAGTCTCGGTCACGTGCTCTTCGCGGGCGGGCACCCGAACGTGGTTCAGGCTGTGTACGACGGCAAGGTCGCCGGCGGTGCCACCTTCTATTCTCCGCCATCCGAAGCCAACGAAAGGGACGGCACGATGGTGGGCGATGCTCGATTCCTGATCGTGAAGAACATGAAGACCATGGAGGAGAGGAGATCCTATCTGGAGCAGGTGCGGATCATTGCCCTCACCGACCCCATCCCAAACGACGTGTGCTGTGTCCGCAGCGGTTTTCCGGAGTCGGTATGGCGGCGATTTGAAGCCTCGTTGGGGCGCTTCCTCGAGACTCCGGACGGACAGGGCGCCTATTACGACCTGGTGGCCGGGGTGGCTGCGGCGCCCTGCACCGACGCCGACTTCGACGAGTTCCGCGATGCCCTGAGACAATCCGGGGTCAGCGCCTCCAAGCTGCTTGACGCTGCAGAGGAGAAGCTGAATCGCAGAAAATCCGCGACCGGAGATGGATCGTGAAGAAGGTGGCGGTCCGCATCGAAGACCTCGGCTTGACCTTTCCAGGTGGAGTCCGGGCCTTGGACGGTGTCTCCTTCGAGGTCCACGAGGGCGAATTCCTGGCGGTGCTCGGGCTGTCCGGGTCGGGCAAGACCACGCTGCTCCGGTGCATCAACCGGCTGCTTGATCCCACCGACGGACGGATCTGGATCTTTGACGACGAGGTGACCGCCCTCAAAGGCCCCGAGCTGCGGGCGTTGCGCCGTCAGGTGGCAATGATCTTCCAACAGTTCAACCTGGTCAAACGTCACACCGTCATCACCAACGTGCTGTCGGGCGCTCTCGGTCGCAGCGCGCTGCTTCCCAGTCTGGTCCTGTCCTTTCCCGCCGACGCGCGCGCAGCAGCCGTTGCCGCCCTCGAACGCGTGGGTCTGGAAGGACGTGAGTCGAGCCGGGCCGACACCCTTTCGGGGGGGCAGCAACAGCGGGTCGCCATCGCCCGCGCCCTGATGCAGGAACCTCGGTTGATCCTGGCCGACGAGCCGGTGGCTTCGCTCGATCCGGCCCTGCGCCACTCGGTGATGCGTCACATCGAAGCCCTCAACCGCGAGGAGGGTTTGACCGTGCTGTGCTCGCTCCACGACATTGATCTCGTGGCACGCTACGCGACCAGAATGGTGGCCCTGCGCGACGGCCGGCTGGTGTGGGAGGGCGTGCCGCAGCAATTCGATCAATCCACTTTCAGAGAGATCTACGGCGAGGAGGCGGAACCCGCCTCGAACTCGGGGTTCTGATGGGTCACGGGACCAACGCTCCCGCCTGGCAGAAGTTTGTGGCACGCGCCCAGTCCGTCGCCATCGACTGGGCCCTGATCACCATCGCCCTGTTGATGGTGGAGTTCCTCCTGCTCGCCTTTTCGGGTCGGCGGGGTCCCACGGGCATCCTGCTCACCGCGGAGCAGATACTCGAGCTGTTGCACTATGGACGGGCCCTGTTCGGCGGACTGGTACTCGCCATCGGGTGGAACGTCCTCTCCGAGTCCATTGGTGCGTCGCCCGGCCGCAGTCTGATTCACGGCGTTCCCGAGTGGGAGGACGATCTGCCGTGGACGGAGACGCTGCGCGGCTGGTTCGCGGCGGTCTTCATCGAACTCACATTCTTCACCGGATGGTTGATTACCGAACTCGAACTGGTGACCCTCCTGACCAAGGGAGCCAAGGCGGCCGACATCGTCCGTGGCCTGATGCACCCGTCGGCGAGTGTGCTGCACGAGGGTCTTATTCTCCTGGTGCAGACCATCTTCCTCGCCTTCATGGCGACGGCCTTCGCCATTCCCGTCGCGTTCGTCCTCGCCTTCCCGTCGGCGCGCAATCTGACCCGCGGCAGCCCTGTCGCACGGGCGGCCTACGCCGTATCGCGCACGACCATGAACTTCGTGCGCGCGGTGGAACCTCTGGTCTGGGCTCTGATCTTCATCTCGTGGGTCGGGATCGGCCCCTTCGCCGGCGTGCTTGCGCTGTGGGTCCATTCGGTGGCGGCGTTGACAAAGCTGTATTCGGAACAGATCGAGAGTATCGATCAGGGACCGTTGGACGCGATCACCGCCACCGGTGCGGGAACCTTGCAGGTGCTGCGCTACGGCGTTGTTCCTCAGGTCATCCCGCCGTTTCTTTCATTCACCATCTACCGGTGGGACATCAACGTCCGCATGTCCACCATCATCGGCTTCGTCGGCGGCGGCGGAATCGGTTACATCCTCAAACCGCGGGTGGACCTCGGCGAGTGGGGCGAAGTGGGGACCCTGGTGCTGCTGATCGCCGGCACCGTGTGGGTGATGGATATCCTGTCGGCCAAGATCCGCGAGAGAATCGTGTAACCTCCTTGAATCTCGCCAGATTGAGATGTCGATGCCCGTCACCACCGCAGATATGTCGGGTTCGTGCGCCGATTCGATTTCGACGGTGCCGGGCACCGGCCCGAGATGATAGATTGTCAAGGCTCGGGAGGATCCATGGACAAACTGGCCCCGATCATCGGCATCGTTCACGTTCTGGTGTTGGCTGGAACCGTCTCCGCCGAATCGCCCGAACCGGCGAAGGTCGCCGCATCGGCCTGCACCTACACGGTGAGCGCTCCCGGGCCGTCGACCGTCTTCAACACCGGTACCGCGGGAACCATCCAGTGGTTCAAATCCGGGATATGCAGCGATTCCGTGGATCTCGACCTGTGGCGGGAGGGCGCGAGGGTCACGACCATCTCGAACAACGAAAGCAACAACGGAATCTTCAGTTGGGTGGTGCCGGGCTATCTGCGGACCGCCCTGGACTACCAGGTCCGGATTCGTGATCGCGACGACCTTTCCTCAGACGGCTACTCCGCGGAGTTCACGATCCTCAACTCGCAATACTGCGGCTATCGCATCGACGAGCCGGCCGAAGGCGCGGTGTGGACCATCGACACGGTGGAGACCCTTCGTTGGAGTCACGCCGGGACGTGCACGTCGCCGGTGGATCTCCACCTGCTCTACAACGGATCCCAGGTGGTCGAGATCGCCACTGCAATCAGCGATGTCGGATCGACCACCTGGCGGGTGCCGGACGAACTCTCTCCGGTCGGCGGCTACTCCGTGCGCATCCGCGACTCCAACGACCGGAACTCCTACGACGAGTCCGGTCGTTTCTCCATCGTCGAGGGTGAACCGCCGTGCACCTATCAGGTGACCGCCCCCGGCGAGGGCGATGAGTGGAACATGGGCGAGGAGGAGACCGTGACCTGGAACCGGGACGGCGGCTGCGGGTCCCAGGTGGATCTGGATCTCCTGTTGTCCGGTGAATCGGTAGCCGTACTGTTCGATGGGCTGTCCGATTCGGGTTCGTACGATTGGACGATCCCCACCGACCTGACAGCTTCGGACGACTATGCCATTCGGGTTCGGGATCACCAGGATGAATCGGTCTTCGATGTCTCCGACACCTTCGCCATCACGGAACCGTTGCCGACGGAGAGGGTTTACTGGATCGAGGCGGCGGCTCGCCTGTCCGGCCAGGCCGGTAGTCTGTGGCGCACCGATCTGGTGATCAAGAATCTGTCCGACCTCGACGCGGACGTGAACGTCCGACTTCGGGGTTCCGGCGGAGGGAGCCTCGACTCCGTGGTTTCGGCGGGTGGGCAGGGAGCGTTCGAGGATGTGCTGGGGCTGATGGACAAGGACGGGAAGGGCTGGCTGGAAATTAATTCGTCGCAGCCCATTCTCGCCTCGGCCCGGATCTATAACGTCAGCGAAACGGGCACGTTCGGCCAGTACGTGGAAGGATATCCGGAGGGCGGTGGGCTGCAGGAGGGCGACACGGGCTTCCTGCTCCAACTGCGCCAATCGGGAAACGACTATCGGACCAATCTGATCTTCACCAACCCCACCGCGGACGATGCCGCGGTGGAGGTGACCCTGTACGACGCGGAGGGATCGAGCCTCACCAGCTACCGGCTCGACCTTGATCCTCGTTCGTTGCTGCAGGACATCGAACCCTTCGAGCAACGCGCCGGGAGGCCGAACCTCGGATGGGGATTCGCCGAGGTCCACGTCGTCGAGGGGTCGTCCATGTTGATCTCGGCGTCTGTTGTGGATTCGAGGACCAACGACGCGACAACGGTGTTGGTCAAGCGGGAAGGGGACTAGTTCCTCAGGGTTGGCTTGCGGGTTTCGACCTCGCCCAATCGTGAGGTGGGGCCTCGGAATCCGAAACTTCGACCAAATGTGGGAGAGGTCGTGTACCATGACACGCCGAAGCGACACTGCGGAGTTGTGCGGCTGTCGCGAAAATCGAATAAGGAGTATGGGATGAGATTTCGTTGGGTGTTTGTGTTGGTGATGGTCGTGGCGGTCGCCGGGGTCGGTTGTTCGAAGGCCGAGGTCAAGGACTCCGCTGAAAAGGCCGGAGACGCGGTGGGCGACGCCGCCCACAAGACCGCCGATGCTGTGGACGACGCGGCTGATGCGACGGCCGAAGCCGTTGGTGACGCCGTGGACGCTGCCGGCGACATGGCCGACGACGCCGCCGATGCGGCCAAGGAAGGCTACGAGGATGCCAAGGACGCCGTCGAGGAAGGCTACGAGGATGCCAAGGACGCCGTCGAAGAGGGCTACGAGGATGCCAAGAGCGCCGCTGACGACGCGGCCAAGAAGGTGAAGGGTGACCACTGATCGGGTACTCTGATCCGGTTCATCATCGTATGTGCGGGGCGGCCGGTGTGGTCGCCCCGTTTTTGTGGCTCGCCTCTGTTAGGCTTTCTTTGTCAGGATGGATGTTGATCCTATGCCCGAATCGGATGGAGCTGGGCCGCTGACAACCCGACTCCGGCGTGCGACGTGGGAAGGCCGGCATGCCCCTTGAACCGTTGGTTGACACTTCGGGACCCGTCACTCGTGCGATGCGCACCGCGCGTGCCGTGCCGGTGGTCGTGTTCGGCTTCGTCACCCTTCTCCTGTTCAACGGCCTCCAGACCACCAGTTTGATCCTCGTGCCATTCTCGCGGCCCGCCTTCCGTCGAATCAATCGATGGTGTGCCGAAACCTGGTGGGGTTGGTGCGTGGTGGCGAGCAAACGTGTGCTCGGAACCCGACTCGTCGTCACGGGTGAGGACCTGCCGGTGGCGGAAAACGCCCTTCTCGTGGCCAATCACCAACAGATGCCCGACATTCTCGCTCTGATGATCTTGGCGCGGCCGAGAAAGCGGTTGGGCGACCTCAAGTTCTTCGTCAAGTACGCGCTCAAGTGGGTCCCGGGTCTGGGTTGGGGTCTGCAGTTCCTCGGTTGCCCGTTCTTGCGGCGAGATTGGTCCTCCGATCGCGACCTCATCCGCCGGACATTCGAGGCCATCGTCGGAGAGAAGATCCCGGTCTGGCTGGTGTCCTTTGTGGAGGGAACGCGTTCCACCCCGGAGAAGATCCGCGCCAGCGCCGAGTGGGCCGCGGGGCGGGGGATCGAGCCCTTCCGACACGTTCTGACGCCCAGGAGCAAGGGATTCGTGGCCACCGTCGCGGGTTTGCGCGACCACCTGGATGCGGTCTACGACATCACCATAGGATATGAGGACGGCATCCCGACCCTGTGGCAGTACATCCTGGGTTGTGTCAAGCGCATCCATGTTCACACCGAGCGCTTCCCCATGACCAGCCTGCCGACCTCGGACGAGGCGCTGCGGGACTGGTTGTTCAATCGTTTCCGCGCCAAGGATGAACTCCTCGATCAGTTTTATGCCACCGGGAGCTTTCCGGAGGGTGATTCGGGGTTCGACACGCCGACCTGACGACGGCAACGGGAACCGGTTGGCGGATTCGCACCCGGTGCGACCGCGACACGCGGGCTCGGACAGGGCTCGTGGCTCTCCGCACGCCGTACACCCCTCGGGCGGGCGGGACCACGCACGACCGACTGGTGGGGTGGGCGGGTATACTTCCAACCCATGAAACGAGCGGTCCTGTGCTGCATTGCCGCTGTCATCGCGGCCTGCGCCCCTTCGACACCGGTGGTGGATCCCGACTACCGGGCCGACATCGAAGCCTGGCGAGCCGGTCGGCTCGAGCGCCTGACGTCGGACTCCGGATGGCTGACTCTGATCGGTTTGTACTGGTTGGAGCCTGGAATCAGCCGCTTCGGTTCCGACCCGGGCAACGAGATTCCGGTTGCCGTTGCAGGAGTACCCGGTCTCGCCGGAACCATCGAGATCGGGGATGACGGTTCGGTGGTGGCCAGGGCGGTGGCGGATGCCGATGTCCGCATCAATGGAGAACCTCTGGTGGAGTCCGTGATCACGACCGATGCCCAGGGGCCGCCGGACGTGGTCGGGGTGGGTCGGGCCAACTTTCACATCATCGAGCGAGGCGGCAAACTGGCGGCCCGGGTCAAGGACCCAGGGGCTCGGACGCGATCGAGGTTTCCGGGCATCGATCACTACCCGCTGGATTCCGCGTTCAGAGTGACCGCGACCCTGGAACCTTTTGACGAACCGCGAAGGGTGGAGATCCCCACCGTGGTCGGCACGCCGACAACCATGATCACGCCCGGCCTGTTGCGTTTTTCCCTGGCAGGAATGGACTTGGCGTTGGAACCGTACGTCGAGTCACCGGACGACGACAGCTACTTTTTGATCTTCCGTGACCGGACGTCGGGCGACACCACCTACGGCGCCGGGCGTTTTCTTTCGGCAGAAGCGGCCGGTCCGGACGGCACCACCGTGCTGGACTTCAACCTGGCCTACAATCCGCCGTGCGCCTTCACCCCCTACGCCACCTGTCCGCTTCCCACACCGCAAAATTCGCTATCGGTCGCAGTTGAGGCGGGGGAGAGGTACGAAGGGGATGGGCACTGGACGAATGACAATTGAGAACCGTCCCAGACTCACGCTCGCCGGACTCCTGAACCGCGCGCACAGAGGCGAACACCCGAGACCCCAAACCGCCCGCAGCAGCAACCCGAAATCCGCAACCCCGAAAGGGTGAGTCGGGGACGAGCTCCTTGCTCCCAAGCCCCTACGAGTGAATCGCCCGTGTGTCCACCGCCAGCGCCGCCTCGCGCACCACCTCGGAGAGGGTCGGATGGGCGTGACACGTGCGGGCGAGATCCTCGGCCGAGGCGCTGAACTCCATGGCTACAACCGCCTCGGCGATCAGTTCGGAGGTCCGCGGGCCGACCATGTGGACGCCGAGGATCTGGTCGGTCTCCTTGTGGGCCAGGATCTTGACCATGCCGTCGAGTTGGCCCAGGCTCTTGGCCCGTCCGTTGGCGCGAAACATGAAACGACCCGCATTGAACGGAATGTCCGCGTCCTTGAGCTCTGTTTCGGTGCGGCCCACCATGGCCAGCTCGGGCTCGGTGTAGACCACGTTGGGGATGGCGTCGTAGTTCACGTGGCCGGGCAGGCCGGCGATGATCTCGGCCACAGCCAGACCCTCGTCCTCGGCCTTGTGGGCGAGCATGGGGCCGCGCACCAGGTCGCCGATGGCGTAAATCCCATCCACGTTGCTGCGGAACTGGTCATCGATCGCCACCCGACCCATGTCGTCCAAGGCGACTCCCACGGTTTCCAGTCCCGTGCCGTCGGTCACCGGCCGGCGGCCCACCGCCACCAGCACCTTGTCGGCCCGGATGTCCTCTGTCTCGCCATCTTTGTTCTCAACCGTGACCTTGACAGACTTCTTGGCCGGTTTTGCGGCGACGACCTTCGACGACAGCTTGAACTCCAGACCCTGGCTTTGCAGCGCACGCTGGAGCGACGACGACATCTGCTTATCGGCGAATGGGGTGATGGTGGGCAGCATTTCGATCACCGTGACCTCGGCGCCGAGACGGAGCCACACGCTACCCATTTCCAGACCAACGGCGCCGGCTCCGATCACCAGCAGCCGTTTCGGCACCTCGGAGAATGACAGCGCTTCGGTGGAGGACACGATGAGGTTGCCGTCAAAGGGCATGAAGGGCAGCTCCACGGCCTCCGACCCCATGGCGAGGCAGATGTTCTTCGCTTCGATCTCCTCATCCTTGTTTTTGGACATCACCGTGACGCGGCCCGGCGCGGTGATGACGCCCCTGCCGGTCAAGACAGTGATCTTGTTTTTTTTCATGAGCATGGCGACGCCGTCCGTGAGTTCCTGCACAATGCGACCCTTGCGAGCCATCATCTGGGGCAGGTTGAGGTCGACCTTGGCCGCGTCGATGCCATGATCGGTGAACTTGTGGTGAGCCGCCGAATACAGCTCCGAGGACTCGAGTAGGGCCTTGGACGGGATGCAGCCGATGTTGAGGCACGTTCCGCCGAGGGTGGAGCGCTTCTCCACCAGTGCGGTCTTGAGTCCGAGCTGTGCGGCACGGATCGCACAGACGTATCCGCCGGGGCCGGAACCGATAACAACAAGATCGAAGGTCTCCATGGCGTCACACCTCCAACATCATGCGCTCGGGATTCTCGATGCACTCAACGATGCGTTTGAGAAAGGTCACCGATTCTCTGCCGTCGATCAGCCGGTGATCATAGGATACGGCCAGATACATCATGGGCCGAATGACGACTTCGTCGTTGACGACGACGGGACGCTTGGTGATGGCGTGCATGCCAAGAATGGCGCTTCCCGGTGGATTGAGGATCGGGGTGGACATCATGGATCCGAAAACACCGCCGTTGGAGATCGTGAAGGTCGCGCCGCTGAGTTCGGAGAGTTCGAGCTTGCGTTCCTGTGCGCGGGTCGCAAGATCGGCAATGGCGAGCTCGATCTCGGCCATGGTCAAGCCGTCGGCGTTTCGGATCACCGGCACCACCAAACCACGCTCCGTGCTGACCGCGATGCCGATGTCGTAGTAGTGGTTTGTGACGACCTGGTCGCCGTCGATGAATCCGTTGACGGTGGGAACGGTCTTGAGCGCATCGATGGATGCCTTGACAAAAAAGGACATGAAACCGAGACCGATGCCGTGGCGATCCTTGAACATCTCCTTGTACTTCCCGCGAAGGGCCATCACACCGCTGAGGTCCGCTTCGTTGAAGGTGGTGAGAATGGCGGCCTGTTGTTGGACCTCCACAAGCCTCTCGGCAATGCGTTGCCTCATCGGCGACATGGGTTTCCGCGTCTGGCGCTCCGACAGGATCGGAGTGGGCTCCGCCGAAGCGTTGACATCCTCCTCCGACGCGGCCTCCGGCAAGGTCTCGCGGTCCGCGATGAAAGCCAGCACATCGGCCTTGGTGATGCGTCCGCCGCGTCCTGTACCGTCGATGTCAGATGGGTCGATGTGATGCTCGAGCACCAGCCGTTGAACCGCCGGAGAGAGACCCCGAACGGTATCGAGCTTTGCCGAGGCCTGTGGTGCGCCGGCCGGTGGACTGAGGGGTGGCTCGGCGGTTGCCGGCGGAGCCGGAGCATCGGCTTTCGGTTTCGGTTCGGTCTCCGGCTCGGTCTCCGGCTCGGTCTCCGACTCCGACGTTGCCGGTGGGGGAGCGGCTTGCGCTGTCGACTGAGCGACGGTGTCGTCGATGGTTGCCACCACCTGACCCACCTCCACCGTCTCGCCCTCCTTGACGAGGATCTCGAGTCGGCCCGCCTCCTCCGCGTTGACCGTCATGGTGATCTTGTCGGTTTCGAGCACCAGGAGCGGCTCGTCTCGCGCGACAACGTCACCGTCGGATTTGGACCACTCGGCGAGGAATCCCTCGGTGATGGATTCGCCGACCTCAGGAATTTTGACCTCGATGGGCATGATCTACCTCGAATTCACGGCCCGGTCGCCTTCGGGGCCGCATGGTTCTCGGAATCCGCTGTCAGGACGCGCGGGCGGCGCGCCCGAATACTCTAACCGAAACGAACCGGGTGCACTCGGTGGAATCATCAGCCGGTGAGAGCTTCCGTGACGATTTCCGCCTGCTGCTGGCGGTGGATTCTGGCCGACCCGGTGGCCGGGCTTGCGCTGGGCTCACGGCCGACGTAGCGGATCTTCCTCCTGTTCAAGATGTCCTGCAGGTGCGCCAGCATGTACAGCCATCCGCCGCGATTCTGGGTTTCTTCTTGGACCCAGATGATCTCGCGGGCTCGGGCGTAGGGTTCGATCAACGAGTTGAAGAGCTCCAGATTGAATGGGTAGAACTGTTCGATGCGAACGATGGCCACATCGTCCAGCCCGTCTTCCTGACGCGCGGCGACCAGGTCGTAGAACACCTTGCCGCTGCACAGCAGCAGACGACGGGGTTTGCTTTTCGGAGGACGGGGGTCGTCGAGAATTTCGTGGAAGTGCCCGGACGTCAGCTCGGACACCTGTGACGTCGCCTCCTTGTGGCGCAGCAGGCTCTTGGGCGCCATGATGATCAGCGGACGCCGGATGTTCCGCTTCAACTGACGCCGGATGGCGTGGAAGTACTGGGCCGGGGTGGTGAGGTTGCACACCTGAATGTTGTTCTCGGCGCAGGCCGCCAGATAGCGCTCCAGATAGGCGTTGGAGTGTTCGGGTCCCTGGCCCTCGTAACCGTGGGGGAGCAGCATGACCAGGCCGCTGCCCCGCTGCCACTTGTCGAGGGCGGCGGAGATGAACTGGTCGATGATGACCTGGGCTCCATTGGCGAAGTCGCCGAACTGGGCCTCCCACAACACCAGCATGTTGGGTTCCACCAGCGAATAGCCATAGTCGAATCCCAGCACCGCCGCTTCAGACAGCATGCTGTTGTAGACGCAGAATCGGGCCTGGCCCTCGCGGATGTGGTTGAGCGGAACATAGACCTCCTGGGTCTTGGTGTCGAACCAGGCGGCGTGGCGCTGCGAGAAGGTGCCCCTGATGGAGTCCTGTCCGCTGAGCCGCACCGGCAGGTCTTCGTCGAGCAGCGTACCGAAGGCCAACAGTTCCGCCGTCGCCCAATCCACCGACTTCTTCGACTTCACCGCGTCGTACTGCTCCGCCAAACGGCGTTGCACCTTGCGGTTCAGGTGGAATCCGTCCGGAACCGTGGTCAGGGCCCTGGCCACCTCCACCAGCTGCTTGTGTTTCACCCCAGTCTCGGCGGGCTCGAAGGTGTAGGGGTTGTTGAGTCCCGACCACAGACCCGTGAAGGCGTGTTCCAGTTCCCCGGGCAACGGGCACGTCTCCTTGACCTCCTTGAAGGCGTCGTAGAGACGATCGGTGAACTCGTTGGACAGCCGGTTGCTTTCGTCGAGCGTGAGCACGCGCTCGGATTCGAGCCGAGCCTGGTAGATCTCGCGAACCGAGGGGTGGTTCTTGATGTTCTGATACATCAGCGGTTGGGTGAAGGCGGGCTCGTCGCCCTCGTTGTGGCCGTGTTTGCGGTAACACAGCATGTCGATCACCACGTCCCGGCCGAACTTCTGTCGAAAGCGGAGCGCCAGGTCGACTACGAAACAGACGGCCTCGGGGTTATCTCCGTTGACGTGAAATATCGGGGCCTCGACCAGTTTTGCGATATCGGTCGGGTAACGGGAGGAACGTGCCTCTCCAGGCAGGGTGGTGAAGCCGATCTGGTTGTTGACCACAATGTGGACCGTTCCACCCGTCCGGTAGCCCTTGAGCTGCGAGAGGTTCATGGTCTCCGCCACCAGACCCTGACCGGCAAAGGCCGCGTCGCCGTGAATCAACAACGGAAGGATCTTGCGGCGCAACTCGGTGTCCCCACGGCGTCGCTGCTTGGCCCGAGCACGCCCCTCGACCACCGGATCGACGGCTTCGAGGTGGCTCGGGTTGGCTGTGAGAGAGAGGTGGATATTGGTGCCGTCGGAGGTCAGGTAGTCCGACGAGTAACCTCGGTGGTACTTGACGTCGCCGTCTCCACCCACGGGGTCCGGCGCCAAATTGTCTTCGAACTCGTGGAAGATCATGGTGTAGGGCTTGCGCAGGATATTGGCCAGAACGTTGAGCCGGCCGCGGTGTGCCATGCCCATGACGACCTCCACGGCACCGGTGTCCGCGGCGGTCTCCATATACTGGTGGAGAGCCGGGATCAGCGATTCGGCGCCCTCCAGCGAAAACCTCTTCTGCCCCATGTACCGGCTGTGGGTGAAGGACTCGAAGAGTTCGGCATCGGTGAGCTGAGTGAGGATCTTGATCTTGCTCTCCGGGGGGAACTCAGGCCGGCTGCGGATGGGCTCCATCTCCTGCTGAAGCCACCGCCGCACGGGCATGTCCTGGACGTGGAGATACTCCACGCCGACGTCGCGGCAGTAGGTGTCGTGCAGGATCTCGATGATCTCGCGCAGGGTGATCCGCTGCGGTCCACCGAGATGGCCGGTGTCGAAGACCTGGTCGAGGTGCTCCTCACCGAGGCCGAACGAGTCCAGCTCGAGATAGGGATGGGTTTTTGGGCTCGGCTCCAGCGGGTTCACGGTGGCGATGAGATGGCCGACGTTGCGGTAGGCATAGATCAGGCTGGCCACTCGCGACTGGACGTTGGCCCGGTCGGCGGCGACACAGTCCCGCGGACACATGGCGAGGTCGAAGCCGGTGAAGAACAGCCGCCACTCTTCGGACACCGATGACGGGTCGGTCTGCCAGCTCTCGTACATCTCGTCGACATAGTCCGCGCTGGCCAACACCGACAGCGAGGGAGGCTTGGGACCGGGGGACGATTCAGAGGCCACCTTGCGTATTCTCCTTGTGTTCGTCGTTTCGCCGCGAATCAGCGCCTTGTGGTCACAACGCTCCACCGGCGGCGGTCATTTCCCGCGGTTCTCTCCAAAACTTTATGGTAACGCAGTCGGATAGGGAAGGGCGACCCGCCCGCTCGGCCATTTCGAATTTCGAATTTCGAATTTCGAATTGCAGATTGCAGATAGCAGATAGCAGATTGCAGATTTCCCCGTCCACCCGGATCGAGTGGGCGCGTCTGGCGGGCCTGCCAGGAGGAAACGTCAAAAGTCAAAAGTCAAAAGTTGAAAGTTGAACGTTGAAAGTTGTTGCTCGCCCACCCGAGCCGGTCAATATCTGCACCTGTTGACCGAGCGGAGGGTGGAATCACTGCAGTGTCGGCATGGCCTTGAACCGTGCCCAGACCTCGGGGGCGATGAGGCGCGCATCGGCTGCGGCCGCCTCGTGATCCACCGTGGTCAGTTCGAAGTCCTTCATCACGATCCGGCCGCGCGCGATGGTGTGTCGCACCGGCGTCTCGGACGCGCCGTAGACGAGGTGGCCGAACAGATTGTCCGGATGGATGGGGGTTGGTGGTGGCGCGTCGATGACGGCCACATCCGCCGGCGCCCCCTCGGTGATCTCACCGAGCAGCGGTTCGGCAAAGAACCGGGCGGCGATGGCGGCGTTGGTGGCCATCAGGTGCGGTTGGACCTCGAATCCCACGCGCGGGTCGCCCAGGGCGGCGCGCTGGCCGAGAAATGCGGCCTTGAGGGAGCGTGGCATCGAGGACGCCATCCCATCGGTACCGAGTCCCAAAGTGCACCCGGCTCGGGAGGCGGCGACGAGGTCCAATCGGCCGACCCCGTTGTTGGCGTTGGATTCGGGGTTGTGGATGACTACGGCACCGGCGTCGGCCACCTTGGTCAGGTCCTCCGAGCCGAGATGGATGCAGTGGGCCAGCAGGGCCCGGTCATCGAGCAGGCCGGCGTTTACCAGGCGGTCCACCGGGCCCGCACCGTACAACGCGTTGGAGACCCGGACGTCGATGAGATCTTCGGCCACGTGGATGTGGCAACCCGCGCCCGGGGGCCGAAGTCGGGCGCTGGCTTCGAGCGTGGTATCGGAGACGGTGAAACTGGCGTGCAGACCCATGGTGCCGCGAATCCTCGGATTGTCGAGGTGTCGGGTGCAGAAGTCGACGTTTTCCTCGACCCCGGCCATCGCCTCTTCCGGTCCGTTGCGGTCCGATGCCTCATAGCACAGGAGGGCCGAGAGACCCGCTGACCGGACCTCGGCCGCGATGGTGTCGAGACTCCCGGTGATGAAGTTCGGTGATGCGTGGTGATCGAACACGGTGGTGCATCCCCAGCGGATGCAGTCGGCCAACGCCAGCCGAGCCGAGAGCCGAACCGCCGGCTCGTCCAGCGCGCGGTCGAGCCGCCACCACAGCGCCTCGAGGATGTCACCGAAGCCGTCGGGAGTGGTGCCGGGGTCCAATCCGCGGGCGAGAGTCGAATAGAAGTGGTGGTGGAGATTGATGAACCCGGGAACGATCAGACCGCCCTCTGCGTCGAGAACCGACGCGCTGGGGAAGCGCTCGAGGAGAACCGCGGGCCGGTCCAGAGCACGGATGCGGTCGCCGTCCCACGCGATGCCGGCGTCGTTGATCACCCTCGGTCTGGCCCAACTGGTGACAACCGTGCCGTTGGTGAGGATGGTGGTCATGGTCCGCCCCTCAGCGCGCCGGGTCGCACAAAGGCACCATATCCGGCGGGCGCGAACAGTTCGGAGCCGTCCGACCTGCGATGGTAGACGCATTTCCCGCGCAGATATGTGGCCCGAACCCGTCCGGTCAGCTTTCGCCCCTCGAGCGGCGTGTATCGATTGAGATTGTGCAGACCATTCGCCCGAACCGTCCAGGTCTCACGGTCGTCCAGCACCACGAAATCGGCATCGAGGCCCGGCTTCAGCGCGCCCTTCCGGTGTTCGATCCCGAAGAATCTGGCCGGCTCCGATGCGGTGACCTCAACCATTCGTTCGAGCGAGATCCGTCCCCGGCATACACCCTCGGAGTGCAGGTAGGGGAGAAGAAGCTCCACCCCGGGCACACCGCCGTAGTCGGTCCAGATCGAGCCGGTGTGCTTTTCGTCGGGCCATTTTCCCGGCGCGTGGTCGGTCGTCACGAAGGACAGGTCTCCGTCGGCCAAACCGCGCCACAGCCGGCTGCTGTCGGAGGCGCCCTTGACGACCGGCGCCGTCTTGAGCACTGATCCCAAACGTTCCAGGTCCAGCCGGTTGAACTCGAGGAAGTGGGGACAGGTCTCGGCGGATATGGCGAGACCCTCCCGGCGGGCCGCGGCGATCCGGCCGAGCGCCTCACCGGACCCCAGGTGGACGATGTGGACTCGGGCGCCGGAGGATCGACAGAGGTCCACCATCATTTCAACGGCGGCGATCTCAGCCGCCGCGGGTCTGGAATCGGCGTACGCCGCCGGAGAATCTTGCCCGCTGTTGACGATGTCACGGGTGAGGGTGGTGACAATTTCGGCATCCTCGGCGTGGACGCCCACCGGCACCCCGAGGCTTCGCGCGCGGGCGAGCACCGCCGCGAGTTGGTGGCGGTCCAGATGGTGGAATGTGTCCATCCCCGACAGGGTGTAGACCTTGACGGCGGCGACCCCGGCGTCGGCCAGACCATCGAGCCGGTCACCCCAGCCGGGTCGCTGCATCACGTTGGCTGAAACTCCTCCCCACAGCATGAAATCCACGTGCGCCTTTGGCGAGATCGTCTGCAACTTGGTGTCGAGGGCGTCCGCATCGGTGATGGGAGGAAGCGAGGTGCAGGGCATGTCCACCACGCACGTGACGCCACCCGCGGCTGCGGCACAGGTCCCGCTGGCGAAATCTTCGCGATGGGTGAATCCGGGGTCATCGAAGTGAACGTGGCCGTCGATGACTCCGGGGAGAACCAGACCGCCTTCCAGATCGATCCACTCCTCGCCCTCGGCCGCGGTTTCGAGCCCGATTGAGGGCAGCCCCACAATTCGGCCGTCCTCGACGATGAGTTCGCTGGGCGACGTCTGGTTGCCGCCCGCAGGAATCCGTAGGTTCAGAAATCGTGTTCGCATAGGTGTCGATTCGACCGATACCTATTGTATAGGGTGGGGTATCGTGCATCTTGGATCCGGGCGGGCGGCGTTCAATCAGAGGACGTGGGAATCCACGGCACCGAGTCTCGAAGAGCGAGGAACAGCACGTAGAGGGTGGCACAGTGGCGGATACCCACGGGTTCGGATGGCGAAACGCCATCCCTCCCGAACGCCTCGAGGACTTCGAGGGTTGACGGGTCCAGTTCGATCTCCACCGTGGGTGATTGGTAGTGGAGAGTCGAGTCGACGACGAGTTCGTGCCGGCAGCCGTCGAACACCCCCTCGATGCGCCAGCTGCCGCCGTCTCGGGTCAACCTGAACGCGTTTCCGGATTGACGTACGAACTCTTTCTCTTCAAGAAATAGCCGCGGTTTATCGGCAAACGGTCGCCCCGATGCGGGGCAGAAGGTGGTGCAGTTGCCGCACTCGTTGCACAGCTCGTTGACCACAGCCACCTGATAGACCTGATCCACTGTGAACGGCTCGCCGGCCACGATTTCGGCCCGGTCGTCGTTCCAGGCGAGGACCGGAAGTTCGACGTGGAGTTGGTCGGTCTGGTAGGTGAATATCGCCCGATTGGGACACACCGACTCGCAGGTTGAACACACCACGTCGCAGTCGAGACAGCGACCGGCCTCTTTCAGGGCTTGGGCGTCCGTGTAGGTTTCCACCAACTCAGCGAATGGGTTTTCCGGGTCGAACGGGACTGTCGGCACAGCGGTTCTGAACTGACGGTGAGACCTTCGCCGCAGCATATCGGTGAGATCCAGATTCCCGGGAGGCCCTGTGGGGTGATCCACCGGCACACCTTCGCGAGCGGCGATGGCCTCGGCGATACGCCGTCCGTCTCCGCAGGCCTTGACGATGGTGGACGGACCGCTGCCCACCAGATCGCCACCGGCGTACAGCCCGGGAACGGAGGTCTCCAGGGTGATCGGGTCCACCTCGACATAGCCGTACGAGTTGACCAAGATCTCTTCGTCGCGGAAGAGACCGAGATCGGGCTGCTGGCCGATGGCCACCACCAGCGTGTCCAGGGGAATCTCGTGGTCGGAGCCCCACATCACGATGGGACGCTGTCGGCCGCTCACATCGGGCGCGCCGAGCATGGTGTTTCGTGCGTTCAGCGAGCTGATGCGGTCGGCGTCCGTCGCGATCATCATCGGCACGGTCAGCTCACGGACCGCGATGTTCTCCCCCTCGAGGGCCTCGATCTCCTCTGGCTGCGCCGGCATGTCGGCGACCCTGCGGCGATAGATGATCTCCACCCGCTCCGCTCCCAATCGCCGAGCGGTTCGGGCGCAATCCACCGCAACGTCGCCCCCTCCGATGACTCCGACGGTGCCCTGCAGATCCATCAGTTGTCCCGACCGGGCGGCCCTCAGGAAGACCAAACCGTCCCAGACACCGGCGGCATCCTCGCCGGGGATTTCCAGTCGGGCGCCGATCTGTGCGCCGGCGGCGGCCACGATGTACTGAAATCCCCTCTGCCGGAGATCGGCCAGGGTCAGGTCGGTGCCGACGTGCTGGCCAAATTGAATCTCGACCCCATGGGCGGTCACCTCGTCCAGGTCGCGATCGACGACCTCGGAGGCGGCGCGGAATCCGGGGATCGTCCCGCTGACCATCCCACCCGACGACGGGCGTGCTTCAAAAATGGTGGCTTCGAAACCGAACCGACGCAGGAATCTGGCGGCTGACAGGCCGCACGGTCCGGCTCCTATCACGGCGATTCTGACCGGATGTGATGCCGGGGCGTCCGACGGGGTGGATCTGCGGCCGTGATCGATCACGTAGCGCTTGATTTCGCGAATCGCCAGTGGTTCGTCGAGGTGGGTCCGCAGGCACGGGCGTTCGCACGGGTGGTCGCAGGCCCGTCCCAAAATGGCCGGCAGAGGGTTGTCCTGCCGGATCACATCCGCGGCGCGGTCCACGTCCCCCATCCGGACACGACGCATGTACTCCGGCACCCGCTGGTCCACCGCGCAACGGTCGGTGCAGGGTGCGGAGATACAGTCGAAAAACCCCAGTTCCCGGCTGTTCTTCGTGTCGCTCCGGTCGAATCGATCTCTGGCCAGTTGTGGATCGAAGAACAGGCTGTCCGCGTACTGTGAGAGATTTGCGCGGGCGGCCGCGAGCAGTTCCTGGCCGGAGCTTTCCGTTCCGCCGGAGAAGCCGGCTGTCCTGAGAATGAGATCATCGAGGTCGGGTGCGCGTACGAGTGCGAGGGCACTGCGGATCTCCTCGATGTACTGCCTCAACCTGAGGTAACCGCCCGGTCGAAGCAGATCCGAGCACGAGGTCACCGGGCAGAGCCCGGCGGAGAGCAGGTTGGGAGTATTGAAGGCGTCGGCTCCCGCCGCAAATGAGATCCGGAGACGCCCCTGAAATGCATCGGACAGCCGTCGGGCCAGGCGCACACCGATGGCGTGCAGCGGTCGCCCGGAGAGATACATGCGTTCCTGTTCGATGTCGAAGACCTCGCGGTGGTTGATGACTTCGAGGGTGTTGCAGACCTTGACCGCGAAGATGACTCCGCAGCGTCGCGCCGTTGCCTCCAGTTCGTCGATGATGTGGGTGGCCTCGGCGAAGGTGGGGTCGTGTGCGAATGCCTGGTCCGGTATGGAAATGTCCTCGTATCCCAGCCGTTCGTGCACCAGGAACGACAGCTCGTCGGAACCCAACAGGGTGGGGTTGAGCTTGATCGTCGTGTGGAGACCCCATCGTTCCATCAGATGGGTTGCAATCTGGACGATCTCTTCGGGCGGACAACCGTGCATGGTGGATACGGTGACGCCGCCGGCCAAACGATGCGGGACCTCGACCTCGGCCACCTCCGGAAAGACCGTCGCCACCGTCGAGACCACGCGATTGATCTCCTCGGAAGCATCGAGACAGCGTTCCAGGAATCGCTGCATATTGCCTTGGCGGATGCCCTTCAAGTCGTAGCCGACGCTGACATCGAAGAGGACGCCCGGGCGAGAACCGGGGAAATTGAAGTGGCTGTGCAGAGCATGCACCAACACCCACGCCTTGAGGTACTCGCCGAATGAGTCCGCCAGGCCCAGTTCCTGGGACCATTCGATGTTGTATCCCTCGTCCTGCATGTCGATGCACGGTTTGGGGACCTCGATGTGATCCAAAGTCTGGACTGTCTTGAGCTCCATCACCCGTGCTCCGCAGAGCCACGCGGAGACGATATTGCCGGTCAGCTGGGTGTGGGGACCTGCGGCGACTCCAATGGGTGTGTCGAGGTTCCGCTCGTGCCATCGGAGCTTGAACGGGTCGTCTGGAGACGGCTCGATGACGAGATCTCTCGGGATCCCGAGAATCGTTCCTCGGGCCCTGAGCTCATCTCCAATCCAGGAGACCAGCCGTTCCGTCGAGAGTGGTGTGAAGGTGTCTGCCACGAATTCCCCTAGCCCGCGCCGCCAACGAGAATATCATCGCGACTCGAGGGGCAGCCTGGTATCCTCGTTCAGCCCCCATCGGGAGATCAATCCATGACCGATCGGCAAACAGTTGATGCCAAAGGCTGCGCCGCCATGCTCCGTGCCTCCTCGCGGGTGGTGGCGCTCACCGGCGCCGGTATCTCCACCTCGGCCGGTGTCCCCGACTTTCGTGGTCCGGAGGGGTTGTACATCACCGGAAAATACGACCCCGAAGCGACCTTCGAATTTTCGGGTTTCCTGCGGGACCCGGCGCCGTTCTTCGCATTCACGAGGGACGTTCTGGGATTGGTGGGGGATCTCCGTCCGACGTTCACCCACCGGTTTCTCGCCGACCTCGAGGCCCGCGGAACGTTGCGCACGGTGGTGACCCAGAATATCGATCCCCTCCATCAGAAGGCCGGCTCCAAAAATGTGATCCCGGTCCACGGTGGCTACTGGACGAGCCATTGCGTGGCGTGTGGAGGTCTGTTCTCGCTTGGCCAGCTGACCGCTCTGCTCGACCGGGACGAAGTGCCGAAATGCAGCTGTGGCGGCGTAGTCAAGCCTGATGTGGTGCTCTTTGGCGAACCGGTACACGCCATGGATGAGGCGATCGCTGCGGTGGGTGAGGCCGATCTGATGCTGGTTCTCGGCTCCTCGCTGTCGGTCTACCCTGCCGGCTGGCTGCCCGAGGCCGCACGCTGCCCGGTGGTGGTGGTCAATCTGGGGCCGGTGGATCTCTCTCCGGGACCGGATCGCCTTTTCGCGGAAGCCGAGCTCGACGGGTTTTTCAGAGAGGTCGCCCTCGAGTTGGAGAAAAGTGAACATTGAGGTTTTGACCGTCGGTCCGTCGTGCTCGTCCGACACGAGGATCCACCGGTGCGGGTGGGCGGTGTATTCACCATCCACCAGGTACCATTCACTCCTGGTTCACGATCCACTCCCGCGACGAGACTTCGGGACCGATGGTCGCGCCGCAGGGCTGTCCGACATGGGAAGCGACCTTCGCCACACGCCATCAAAGGCATGGAGCGCAGCGGCGACTGCGCCGGCCGTGGGGACCAGGCCGATTTCCCCGACGCCCTTGGCGCCATAACCTCCCACCGGATCGGGGACCTCGATCAGAATGACGTCCACCGGTGGAGTGTGGGCGGCGCCGAGAATGCCCAGATTCCGGAGCTCGAGCGAATCTGGCACGGCGTCCGTGCACGGAAAATCTTCGGACAGCGCGTACCCCAGACCCATGTGGACCCCACCTTCAATCTGACCGGCGCAGGAGAGCGGGTTGACGGCGCGACCCACGTCGTGAGCGGCGATGATCTTCTGGAGCCGACCTTCTGCGTCGAGGATGACGACCTGTGTGGCGTAGCCGAAGGCCATGTGGGTGACCGGGTTCTCGACGTCGGTACCCGGCGGCACGGTGAAATCCACGATGTATTCGCCGAAGAATTCCTTCCCGGCCAGCTCCAGCGGCGAACAGCGCCGGAGTTCGGTGGCGAGGTCGATCGCGGCCCGCCGGGCCGCCATGGTCGCCAGTGCCGTGGCCCGCGAGGCGGTGGTCATCCCGCACTCCACCACGAGTTCACTGACTGTTCGAACCGTCATCAGTTCGGTGTCGAGACCGGTCTCCTGCGACACCACCTGGCGCAGGATCGTGAACAGACCCTGACCCATCTCGGTGAAACCGGTGAGAATATCGATTCGTCCGTCCTCCAAAACCCGCAGGCGAACGCGCCCGATGTCGGCCATGCCGTTGCCGATCCCGGTGTTCTTGACGCCACACGCGATACCGGCGAATTCGGCGTCCTTGTAGACCCTTCGCACCGCTTCGAGGGTCGTGCGGATGCCGCATCCCTCGTTGAGCCGTTGGCCGGTGGCAAAGACCTCCCCGGCGTCGAGGACATTTCTTTCGCGAATGTCGTACCCGTCGATGCCCAACCGGGCGGCAAGCCGGTCCATCATCCCCTCCATGGCGAACGCGGCCTGGTTGGCTCCGAAACCGCGCATGGCGCCGCAGGGCGGGTTGTTGGTGTAGACGGTCCGGGCCTCCACGTCCACGTGTGGCACCCGGTACGGACCACAGGCGTGGCCGGCGGCTCTCTCCAGGACCTTGGCACCCACCGAGGCGTAGGCCCCCGTGTCGCCCATGATCCGTGCGCGCACGGCGGCAAGTCGGCCTTCGCCATTCGCACCCACCGTGTAGCTCAGTGTCAGAGGGTGGCGTTTTGGGTGCATCCTGAGTGATTCCTCCCGGCTCAGAACGAGTCGAACCGGGTGATCGGTGAGCGCCGCCGACAGGGCGGCATGGCCCTGGATGGAGAGATCCTCCTTGCCGCCGAATGCACCGCCGTTGGTCACGAGTTCCACCTCGACCTGGTCGAGCGCGACTCCGAGCAGGGCGGCAATCTGACGTTGGTCGTCGTGCACTCCCTGCCCCTGGGAGTAGATCCTCATGGGTGCGCCCGGGACCGCCAGGCAGGCCTCGGGCTCGAGGAAAGCGTGCTCGATGCGTTGGGTCGTGAAGGTCTCTTCGACGACGTGCACTGACGTCGCCAAAGCGCCCGTGACATCACCCCGCGTGTAGGCGCAGACATCCAGAAGATTGCCGCCGGCGTGGATCAGTGGTGCGTCGGGTGCAAGCGCCGCTTCCGGCTCGGTCACCGGTTCGAGGACGTCGTACCGGACCTTCACAGCCCTGGCCCCTTGGCGCGCCGCGAAGTGGGTTTCGGCCACGACGACCGCGATCACGTCACCCACATAGCGGGTGGTCTCGCCGCGGGCGACCATGACCGGCCAGTCGTGGACGATCAGACCGAGGTGGCGGGCGCCGGGAATATCCGATGCGGTGAGGACCCGGCGGACCTTGGCTCCGGCGAGGGCCGGCTCCACGTCGATGTCGAGGATTCGTGCTCTCGGATGCTCGGACAGCACGACCGCGGCGTGCAGCATGCCCTCGACGGACATGTCGGCGACGTAGGATTTGTCGCCCAAGGCGTGCTCTTCTCCGCGATATCTGCCCGCTGAAGATCCGACCCCCGACGAGCTTGGGACGACGGCGGGGTCGCGGGTCAGACCATAGTCCTCGCCAAAGAAGAGCGACCGACGTGGCGATCCCGCGGGGAGCACGTGGTCACTCCACGCGGCCCCTGCCGTCTGGATCGCATCCACGATCCTGTGATATCCCGTGCAGCGGCACAGGTGGCCGCTCAGGGCTCGGACCACCCGATCCCGATCTTCCGTGAGGCCCTTCTCCAGCAGGTGGGCGGTCCGGGCCGAGATGCCGGGAGTGCAGAAGCCGCACTGGATAGCCCCTTCGACCACGAAGGCGCGGGCGATGACCTGGCGCATATCGTCGGGGAGGCCTTCGAGGGTGGTGACGTCGCGCCCCTCCACCTGCTGTGGGGCGAGCAGGCAGGCCAATGCGGGCTTGCGATCGAGCAGGAAGGTGCAGCAACCGCAGAAACCCTGGGGTGCGCAACCGTCCTTGACGGTGGTGATTCCGCAACGCTCCCTGAGGACCTCCAGGAAGTGCATCCCTTCGTCGAAATCGACCGTCGTTTCGCTGCCGTTGAGCGTAAATCTCACAGTGGGCATGGTGGGACTCCCCGTCCATCATAAGACGGCTCGGAACCCGGAACTCGGAACCCATTCACGCCCCGCTTCAACCCTTTCCACGGTTTTGTCATCCAAAGGAGAGATGACGCAAGAATCGCCACCAGGCCCATTGCCCGAACGGCACACCATCAATCTCTTGGAAGGAGACACGACATGTTGAGGAGAATGACCATCGCCGCTGTGTTCACCATCATCATCGGCGCGGCCCTGGCGGTCGCGGCGGAGGCGCCCTATGAGGAGTACTTCGATCAGAGCTTCCCGTTGACGTCGAACGGCGCGGTGAGCTTGGAGAACATCAACGGCGATGTGTCCATCGACGTGTGGGTTCGTGACGAGGTGCAGGTGCAGGCGGTCAAGAGGGCGAGCTCGCCGGAGCTCCTGGCCGAGCTCGCGATCGACATCACGGCCACCGCATCCCGCGTCGAGGTGGAGACCGATTATCCGAGACACAGCAGGGGCGGGCGAATGTCGGTGGAGTACACCCTCATGATTCCCATGGCAGCAACGGTGGATTCGGTGGAGTTGGTCAACGGCAGCCTTCGCATTTCGGGTGTCCAGGGCGGTGCAAACATCGAGTGCGTCAACGGCAGCATTGATGCTCGCCAGCTCGCCGGACCGATCTCCATCGAGTCGGTGAACGGCTCAACGGATCTCTGGTTGGACGCGACCTGGGACGGTGATGCCGTATCACTGGAGGCGGTGAACGGGAGCGTGGACGTCTATCTGGCTCCGGGTGCCAACGTGACGGTCGACGCCGACACCGTCAACGGAACGATCGAAAACGACCTGGGTCTCGAGGTGCACAAGGGGAAGTACGTCGGCTCGAGCATGCGCGGCGCCATCGGCAGCGGTGGCGGTAGACTCTCCATCGGGACCGTCAACGGTGGCATCTCGGTTCACGGCAGCTAGGCCGGTACCAAATATCGTGACCAGGCGCCCCCGCGTATCGGGGGCGTTTTCTTCTTCGATCCGGACTCTGGAGCGATGGCGGCCGGGCCGGCTGCGCTCCCACGACGAACCGGGTGGGTGGTGAGATGAGTCCTAGGCCCGGTTGATTTCCTGGACGATCTCCGCCGCGATGGAAATGGCGATCTCCTCGGGTGTGTGGCTTCCGATGGACAGACCCACCGGGGCGAAGATGGAGTCGAGAAAGGACTCGGGTACGGCCTCGCCCCGCATCCTGTCGAAGAGCTGCCGCACCTTGCTGGCGCTGGCGAGCAGTCCGAGATAGCGCAGCTCGAGGCCGACGAGCGCCCGCAGCGCCTGCTCGTCGTGAGCGTGGCCGTAGGTCATCACCACGACCCACGACCGATCTCCCTCTTCGATGTGTTCCGCCAGATCGGCGTACGACACCACATCGAGTGTGTGGGCAAAGGAGTTCGCCGCCATGGTGGGCAGGTCGGGCCGGTCATCGAGCACGACGATCTTGAACGGGAGCGTGGCCATGACCCGCGACAGCGCGAGGGAGCAGTGACCGCCGCCGACGATGGTCAGGGTGTGGACCAAACCGGCCGTGGTGGTGAAGCGCCACCCCTTCGCACCGGTGGAGAAGGACGTGGGTGCAGAGGCTCCGGGCGTGAAGGCAATGCCGTCGGGTGACAGCTCCAATATCCCGGCGCGGTGTTTTGAAAGGGTCCCCACGATCGAGTCGATGATCGCGAGAGATTCCGGCCCCAGGGCCATGACAGCCATGGTGTGGTGGCCGGAGCAGAGCGAACCGGAGGCTTCAGGGGTGTGCTCCACATCCAACAGCTCGGGTGGGCCGTGGAATGTCCGCGCCCGTTCGATCATCTCGTGCTCGGCGACGCCTCCACCAACGGTTCCGACGACGGTGTCCCGGGTGACGATCATGGCTGCGCCGGTGGTGCCGGGCACGGACCCTTCGTGTTCGACCACCATGACCAGGATCGCCCTGTCCCCGCCGTGCACCGTGTCCCTCGCGTGCTGCCACATCTCGATCATGGGAGGCAGTGTAGCGAAGACGGAGGATCCAAGGTGCACGATGCAAGATGCAAGATGCACGATGCAAGATGCAGGATCCCCCGCCCGCCCGGAACTGGGGATCCAGTCCCGGGCCCCGAGTTCCGCGTCCTAACCCCTTCCGTAGAGCGCCATCAACACCCGCTCCGGGGTCATGGGCGCGCTGAAGAACGCGGGCATGTCCGGACGGAAGGCTTGTATGGCGTCGAGAAGGGCGAAGTAGGTGCCGATGCCGTACATGAGCGGCGGCTCGCCGACGGCCTTGGACTGGAGCACAGCCTTGGGGTTTTCGGCGTGTTCCAGAAACATGCTCTCGATCTCGGGGGTGGCCATGATGTCGGGGATCTTGTAGTTGGTGAGATTGCCCGATGTAATGTGCCCGTCGGCGAAGAGCAGCTCCTCGCAGGTCATCCAGCCGATGCCCTGCATCAGGCCGCCCTCGACCTGGCCGAGATCCACAAGGGGATTGAGGCTGCGCCCGGCATCGTGGACGATGCGCACCCGGTCCACGGTGTAGATTCCCCGCAGACAATCCACCGTCACCTCGATCGCAGCGGTGCCGAATACATGGTACGCAAAAGGTTTGCCCTGCTCGGCGTCGCGGTCGTAGTGGATCTCCGGGGTTGCGTAGTGGGCCTGTGCCGAGAGGCTGATGCGTCGGACGTAGGCCTCCCAGACCAGCCGGCTCCAGCCGAGGTCGGTGGGGGAGCCGTCCACATGAATCAGCTCGTTCTCCACCGTGATCCGGGACGGCGTCGTGTCCAGCATGTCGGCGGCCACCGCGGTGAGCCGGTCGGACACGGTCCTGCACGCGAGCTCGGCTGCGCGGCCGTTCATGTCGGCGCCGCTCGACGCCGCGGTGGGAGAAGTGTTGGCGACCCTCGTCGTGTTGGTGCTCTCGATGTGAACTCGTCCGGGGTCGATACCCAGAGTGAGGGCGGCGATGCCGGCGATCTTGGTGTTCACCCCCTGACCCATTTCGACCGCGGCGGTGGACAGGCCGACGCTGCCGTCGGTGTAGACGTGAACCAGGGCCGACGCCTGGTTGAGGAACGCCGAGGTGAACGAGATGCCGAAGCACACCGGCATCACGGCCATCCCCTTTTTCAGGAGGCGGTTCTGCTGGTTGAACTCCGAGATCGAGGAACGCATCCGAGTCACGTCGTAGCGCTCCTCCACCTCGAGGAAGGAACGTCGCGCCTGCGATCGTTCGACGGCCATACCGTACGGGAAGGTGTCGCCCTCATTCAACAGGTTCGCGCGCTGGATCTGGAGGCGATCCACGCCAATGGTATGGGCGGCGTGGGTGATCGCCGATTCCATGACGAACATCGCCTGTGGCGCGCCAAAACCGCGAAAGGCCGTGAACGGCGGCAAGTTGGTCCGGCAGGAGTGGCCGGTGACCCGCACGTTGGGGATGAAATAGGAGTTGGTGGCGTGGAAGAGGCTCCGCTCCAAAATCGCGGGCGAAAGGTCGGCCGCGGCACCGGCATTCTGATAGAAGGTGACCTCATAGGCCAGGATCTTGCCTTCAGCGTCCAGGCCGATCCGATAATCCGACGAGTAGGGGTGGCGCTTGCCGGTCCACGCCATGTCCTCCTCGCGGCCGAGCACGATCCGAACCGGACGACCCGTGTGGCGAGCGGCCAGTGCGGCCAGCACCGCCCACGGTGTGGCCTGATCCTCCTTGCCGCCGAAGGCGCCGCCGAGCCGGACGACGTCCACCTCCACGGCGTTCATGGACAGTCCGAGGACCCTTGCCGCGATGCGTTGCACCGCGGTGGGCGCCTGAGTCGCCGAGTACAGCTGGACGCGGTCGTTCTCCTGCGGGATGGCCAGCGCCGACTGGGTTTCGAAGTAGACGTGCTCCTGGCCGCCGGACTCCACCCGGCCGTCCACCACGTGGACGCACTCGATCCACGCCCCGTCGATGTCGCCGCACTCGAGTGTGCGTGACGCGGTGATCAGCTGCCCCCGGGCGTGGGCCTCGCGGGGATCGAAGATCGGGGGAAGCTCCTCCACCCGGACCTCCACGGCCGCGGCACCCTGGCGGGCCGCGGCCAGGGTCTCGGCCACCACCAGCGCCACCGGCTGGCCGACGAAGTGGACCTCGCCATCGGCCAGCAGCGGTTCGTCCTGGATGATGCCGCCGATCTGATTTTCGCCCGGGATGTGGGCCGCGGTGAGCACCGCCGCCACACCCTCGATGGCGCTCGCGGCGGAGGTGTCGACGACCAGGCTCTTGCCGTGGGGCACGGTTGACGGCACGGCCACCGCGTGCAGCATGCCATTGGGTTCGGGCAGGTCACCGATGAACCGCGCCTCGCCGCGAGTGTGGGCCGGGGTGTCCAGATGCTTCACGCGGACACCTCGTCCACCAGCCCATCTTCGATGCCGCACAGCTCGTGGAAATGGGCGAGCACCAGCTGGCCCAGCAGCAGCCGCTTGTAGTCGGCGGAACCGCGGACGTCGGTGATGGGGGAGACCTCGGCCATGGCCATGGACGCCGCCCGCCGCGCGGTGGCTGCGCTGGCGTCCCGGCCACCCAACCACTGCTCGGTGTCTGCGAGTCGCAACGGAACGGCCGCCACTCCACCCGCGGACAGGTGAGCCGTGGCGATGCAGTCACCCTCGAGCTTCAGCCACGCCGCAGAGTTGACGCTGGCGATGTCCAGATAGGTCCTCTTGGAGACCTTTTCGAAATTGAATCGGCCATCGCGTCGAGACGCCGGAAAACGAAGGGTCCGGATGATCTCGTCACCGGCGAGATCGAGGGTCTTGTAGCCGCGGAAGAACTCGCGGAGGGGCACGTCGCGTTGGTTGTGGTTGTCGTCGATAATCACCTCGGCATCCAGCGCCAGCAGCATGATGGTCATGTCGCCGATGGGCGAGGCGTTGACGATGTTGCCGGCGATGGTGGCCCGGTTGCGGATCGGTTGGGAGCAGATCAGGTCGACAAAGGACCCGAGGTCGCCGACGATGTCCCGCAGCACCGCAGAGCGCTTGAGATCTTCGGCGGTTGCGGTGGCCGAGAGATTGACGAATCCGTTCTCGACCCAGATGCGGGGTTCGATCTCGTCGAGCAGAAGCCGCGGTGCGGTGCCCTCGATGGTATGCAGCCGCTGCACATAGAGGTCGCTGCCACCGGCCACCAACGGGCCGCTGGGATCGGACACCGAACAGTGGCCGGCAATCTCGGCCAGCCGCGCTCCAATCTGTCGGAAGTACTCGGGCAAGACGCCTGCCGCCACCAGCGCGCCGATCCGGTCATCGGCAATCTCGACCACGGGCTGGAGATCGTTGATCAGGCCTGTCATGGCGCGGCGTATCGACGCGTAGCCGGTGCAGCGGCAGAGGTTGCCGGCGAGCGCGATGAGGGCGCTCTCGGTGGAGTAGGTGTCCGCCGTGAGCAGGTATCCGATCATCGACACGATAAATCCCGGGGTGCAGAAGCCGCACTGGCTCGCGCCCTCGTCCACCACCGATTGTTGGACCGGACCCAGGGAGGTGCCGGCCAGCCCCTCGACCGTCACCACGTGGCGTCCGGCCATGTCGCCGAGGGGCAGCAGACACGAGGTCAATTCCTGGTACCGGACCGTGCCGTTCGAATCCAGTTT
>Ga0272441_10002918_pt1 | contig 33733 bp, 19 predicted proteins | sample SSMProp6N_FD_193582 | JGI IMG/M metagenome (GOLD analysis project Ga0272441, IMG submission 193582) | Marine sediment archaeal communities from Little Sippewissett salt marsh, Falmouth, MA, United States - SSM-Prop-6N | ecosystem: Environmental > Aquatic > Marine > Wetlands > Sediment ... | reverse complement strand
TCACCGACATGATCGAGGTGGCCGCCGGCACCGATCCCCAGAACCCCGCGGACAACCCCCAGGCCAACGGCGACTTCTACTTCGTGGTGCCCTACGAGGAGCCCACCGACCCGCTGGTGGACACCCTGGAGTTCCGCACCAGCGTACAGTTCGCCGACGTGTACTTCCTGATCGACCGCACCGGCTCCATGGGTGCAGAGCACACGGCGCTGGCCTCGAACATTCCGGCCATCATGAGCCAGCTGAGCTGCGCCAACACGGGCAACCCCTGCGTGTTGGACACCGACTGCGGCGTGGACGAGGTCTGCTTCGACCTGACCTGCATCCAGGATCCGCTGGTGGGAGACGGCTGCGTGCCGAACCTGTGGACCGGCGCCGGCATGCTGGAGGACTGCAACGAGTACGTGAACCTCACGCACCTGCAGTCCAGCTCCACGACCACGGCAAACGCCGTGGCTGGCATCTCCTTCTCCGGCGGCACCGAGGCAGTGCTCCAGGCGCCGACCTGCGTCGCGAATCCGAGCTACTGCTCGAACAACATGCAGTGCAGCTCGGATCCGTCGGTGCCCAATCCCGTTGGCTGTCCAGGATACCGATCGAACGCGGTGCGCATCCTGATCGAGGTCACCGACGCCGGCAACCAGGCCGGACCCAGCTGCGGCGGCGTCTCCGATGCCAACGTCGTGGGCGCCGAGCTCGCCGCACAGGACATCAAGTACGTCGGGCTGTGGGGCACCGGCGACTCCGGCGGCACTCCCTGCAACAGCGCCGAAACCTGCACCACGCAGATCGGCATCGCCTCGGGCTCGGTGGATTCGGCAAACCAACCGTTCATCTATGCCGCACTGGACGCGGCGGTGGTGGCTGCCACGCGTCAGGCGATCCTCGACCTGGTACGCGGGGTGCCCCTGGACGTGATCATCGGGGCCGAGGACCTGCCCGACGACGACGGCGACGCCCTGCCCTTCATCGACTATCTCGAGGTGAACCTGTCGGGCGGCCCCTGCACCAACGTCTCGCCGGTGGCCGACACCAACAGCGACGGGCACGACGACTCCTTCCCGGCGCTGCTGGGCGGCACACCGGTCTGCTGGGACGTGCACCCGGTGCCCCTCAACGACTTCCAGCCGGCCACCACAGAGCCCCAGGTGTTCCGCGCCCGCCTGACGGTCTACGGCGACGGCTCCCCCCTGGACTCCCGCAACGTGTACTTCCTGATTCCGCCCGTGATCGACGGGCCGATCATCCCGCAGTAGGTTCTTACTTCTCCCGCACCCGGCTCGTGTCCACCGTGAAGGAGTGGATCTTCTTGCCACCCTTGAAGACCGAGCCCATGATCTTCGCCCCCTTGCAGTACTTCTTGTAGGCTGTCCAGCGCTGGCCCAGGCTGTTGCTCTTGATGGTGAGGGAGGCTCCGGCGTGGTAGCCCCAGAAGGTGCCTTTGTGCTTGGGCTTGTCGGTGAAGTGCACCACCTTGGACCACCGGCCGTAGCGCTTGGACGTGAACTGGATGTAACCGCTCTTGAGGTTGGTGCTGCCCTGGTGGGTGTACCAGTGGTACCTCTTGCCGTCCTCGAGGCTCGCCGTGCAGGCCTCGTCACCGGCCGGCGCGGGCGTCGGCTTCGGCGCGGGCCGCGGCGCCGCCGAGGCCGCCCCGGACATCATCAAGCTCAGCACACAGCTCCCAACAATCCCAGTGATCCGTATCATCGCACTCCTCCTTTGGCTCGCGCCTCGTTTACTCAGCATGGTCCGCTCCGTGCTCTACGTCCCTTCCCTCGTCGCCAACCTCGTCTCCGATCTCGCCTCCGTCGGGCTCGCGCTTTTCGTACTTGAGCCGGGAGTCGAGGCGGTGGACAGGGAGGACGACGCTGGAGCAGATGTTGGACAGGTGTGCCTCGATGCGCTTGAGGAACCGGATCCACAAGACCGTGCCGACCGCCTCGTTGGCGTCGAGGTCGGACCGCGCGATGGCCTCGATGAGGGCGTCGCACCGCTTGTTCATCAACCCTTCGTCCTGGATGATCTCCTGGGCCAGCACCTCGTCCTCATCGGCGAAGGCGCGAATGGAGTCCTTGAAGATAAGCGAGACGTGCTCGCCGATCTCCACCACCTCATGGCTGTGCCTCAGCTTGGCCACCGGCTTGCGCAGCATCTGGGCCGTCTCGAGCAGGTTCTTGCAGTAGTCCCCTACCCTCTCGGCGTCCTTGACGATGCTCATGAGCACCAGAGACGCAGGCACTGTCGTGTTCTCGCCGCGCACGCTCAGGCTCTCGACGATCTGCTTGCGAATGGACCGCTCCTTGCGGTTGACCGCGATGTCCCGACGAAGGAGATCATCCTGGACGTCGTCGGGCTTCACCTTCCCGGCCAGCACCTCCATCACGATCTCGAACATCCTCCAGTCCATCTGGAGCATCTCCACGAACTCGTGGTACAGACGCCCCTCGGTCTTCCGACTCCGCCAGATATCAATGATCTGCTTCAGCATGGGGCTCCCTGGCCGCGCGCTACAGCCGACATGGCGGTACATTGTGCCAAGGGCAATGCCTCCGTCAACTGGTTTTGTCCGGGGCAAGGGACTAGCGGCCGGCCCGGGATTCGTCGAAGCGGCGCATGCCTTCGAGGATGAGGCCCTCGGTGGACTTGGTGATCGTGGTCTGGGATGCGCGAAGGTTGGAGTCCAGCTCGAAGTCGCCCTCCTGGACGCCGAGGAGCTCGTAGACGGCCGTCTCGCCCCAGCCGGCGCTGGACTCGGCGTCCACGATGCGACCGTCCTGGAAGAAAATGGCGCCCTCACCGGCGGGATAGCTCACCCTGAGGGCGCCAGACTTCCGACCGGCGGACAGGATCTGGATGATGTCGGGCAAACCCATCTCGGACAGGGAGCCGCTGACTCCACGGGACAGGGGACGGCCCTCAGCCGGGGCGGTCTCGAGGGCGCGCTGGATCTTGGCCAGCAGCAGCTCGAAGGCGTAGGGTTTGACGATGTAGTCCTTGGCGCCGAGGGCGAAGCCGCGGTTGACGGATTCGGCGTCGGCGCGAACCGAAAGGAAGAGCATGGGGATCTTGGCGGTCCGCCCGTCCTTCTTGAGGCTCTCGCACAGGGCGAAGCCGTCCACGGGCTGGAGCGCCACCTCGGAGATCACCAGGTCTACGGGCTTGCTGAGCACCTTGCGGGCGGCCTGTGCGCTGGTGCGTGCGGTCAGGACGGTGTAGCCCTCAGCCACCAGCTTGAACTCCAGGCCGGTGACCTCCTCGGGGTCGGAGTCCACGAGCAGCAGGCTGGCTCGACTGCCGAGGAACTCCTGCCGCAGGGAGTCGCCCGTAACGGTCTGCTTGAGGATCTCCACCACTGATGCGTCGAACAGGGACCAAGCGTAGCGGCCGAGCTCCGCCAGCGAGGCGTCGCGGTCGAGCAGGGTGCCGGCAGGGTGCTCGGGGTCGTACAGCAGGCCGAGATACTCGTCGACGACCGCCAGGATGCGTGCCCCCAGGGGGATGGCTCGACCGGACATCTGGCCCGGGACACCCAACCCGTCATACCGCTCGAAGAGGCTGCCCAGGATCCCCTTCACGGAGGCCGGCAGCAGCGCCGACTCCATGGCCCGCATGGGTCCATCCACCACCCTGGCGGCGTGCCCCTTGTCGCCTGGGCGGTGTGCGATGCCGTGGAGCGTGAGATGCGGGGAGCTCGGCTTGCCGCTCTCGTGCAGGAGCGCCGCCACCGCCGTGGCGTCCGCGTCGGACTCGGACTGGCCTATGCGCTTGCCCACGAGCCCGGCGAGCCGCTGGGCCTCGGCGGAGTGCCCCTGGCGCCACTCCATGGACATCTCGATGCGGTTCACCAGCACCTTGAGGGTCTCCCGGTACCGCTTGAGCCAGTCCCCTTGATCCCCCCAGGTGTCCACCGTGGAGACCTGGGACTGGGAGCGCTCCTGGCGGCTGAGCTGCTCGAGCTCCTGGCCCGTGAAAAAAGCCATGTGGTGCTCGGTGACCGGATCCGGCTCGGAGGACGCCAGCTGCTCCTCATCCAACAGATTGTGGCTGTACATGTCCATCATCTGCCGGTACTCGTCCTGGCTCGCGGCGTCCACCCGGTCGAAGGCGTTGAAGTCACCGTGGTACAGCTTCTTGATGGCGGCGAGAACCGAACGCCTGGCGCCGATGTAGGTCCGGATCTCCGTGACACCGCGAGACTCCAGCCGCGGGAGCATGACGTAGTCGGCGGTCTGATCCGGAGCCACGGCCAAGAGCAAACCGGCGGAGGGATCGAAGGTCACCGGGAGAAAGGCGTGCTCCTCGGCCAGCTCCTTGGGCACCATGGCCAGGACGGCATCGGGCACCACGAGTCGGGCGAGCTGCTGCATGGACACGTAGCGGGTGTTGAGGGCCTGGGCCACCAGGCTGAGCAGGGCCGACTCCGTGGAGGCGCGAACGGCGATCAGGTTGTCGAACAGGTCGCCCCCCTCGGCCTGCTGACGCTCGAGTGCCCGCTCCATCCCCTCCGGGGTGACCGTACCCTGATTGATCGTGTTTCGCCGCAGCCAGTCGTCCGAAATCATGGCGCTCACCCGACGCAACCCTCACAGGCCAGGCCAGCGCCAGCGCCAGCTGCCTCCAGGGTGGGGCTGTCAGATCGTCATATCTTGCAAACGGCCGCATCGTAAGGCAGTTGCACATCTACCTCAAGCCGAAAAGGGCATGCCCCCCTACCCGCTTGATCTATGTCGGGGGGAGTGCTACCTCCGAGCGGGAGCACAGACGCCGAGGAACCCAAACGAATATGGCGCGCAGGTTCGGAAAATATCGGCTGCTGGAACGACTGGGCAGCGGCGGCATGGCAGAGGTGTGGCGGGCCGAGATGAGCTACACCGAGGACGTGTCCAAGACCGTGGCCCTCAAGATGATCCGCGAGGATCTCGCAACGGTTGAGCAGTTCCGATCACTCTTCATCGACGAGGCGCGGATCACGTCGCGCATCAACCACACCAACGTGGCTCAGGTGCTCGACTTCGGCGACGAGGATGGGCGCCCCTTCCTGGCCATGGAGCTGGTCAAGGGCGCGGACCTCCACTCCCTCATGGCTGCGGCCGGCGAGCAGATGCGGCAGATCCCGCTGGACGTGGCGGCGTTCATCGTGGCCGAGGTTGCCCGGGGACTGGACCACGCGCATCGCCTGGTGGATGACGAAGGGCGACCCTACGGCGTCGTGCACCGGGACGTGAGCCCGCAAAACGTGCTCCTGAGCTACGCCGGCGAGGTCAAGGTCACCGACTTCGGCATCGCCCGAGCCCGGGACAAGGTCACGCAGACCGAGACCGGCACGGTCATGGGCAAGTTCCGGTACATGAGCCCCGAGCAGGTGCAAGGGACGGAACTGGACGCGCGCAGCGACATCTTCTCCTGCGGCATCCTGCTGTACGAGCTGATCTCGGGAAGACAGCTCTTCGACGGACGAACCTCGGCGCAGGTGGTGGACCAGATCCGGTACGCCGACCTGCCGGACCTGGCCGCAAGCCGACCCGAGGCGGATCCGGCCCTCGACACGGTCTTGTGCTGGGCCTTGGAGCGAGATGTGGACGAGCGCTGCCCGGACGCGGCCACCCTGGCGCGGGACCTGGAGCGCTACGTGCACGTGGCGCACCCGCAATTCACCCGGGATCGGGTGGCGGAGATCGTCCGGAGCCTGGTCGCCACACAGAATCCTGTTCCTGTGGCCGGGGAGGCCCCCCTGGCCTATGCCGGCACGGAGCTGGCCTCTGTCACCGGGCCGGGCACGCCGGCGCCGGACCGGCCCATGCGGTCCTTGGCGGATCTGGAGCGGGAGCCCGAGCCCGACACCACCGCCCGGGCGAAACGCGGTGCGATGGCCAAGGCCCGGTCGGCCGCCACCCAGTCCGGCCCCGCCGCGGAAGACGGAGTGCCGTCGGAGGCCATGGACGGGCCCACCGAGCCGCCACCCAGGACGGACGACGGTGAACCGGGGTCCATCCGGGACGAGACCCTCACCCTGGCGCGCAGGGCCAGCCTGTCGACCAGCCAACCCCTGCCCCGCGGCTCCACGCCCCACGACGCGCCGACGACGCTGCTGGACCCCGGGCCAGACGCCACGGACCGCACGCGCGCCCGCCCTTCGGGCCCGACGAAGGCGCCCGGCAGTGACCCGGGCCCCGGCACCGAGACCCGCACCGCCGGCCGGGCCCACGGCGAGGCCGCCCCGCGTCCCGCGTCGTCGGGTGACAGGCGCACACCCCGGAGGCGGGGGCGAGGGGTGGAGACCACCCTGGGCGTGGTGCTCGCGCTGCTGCTGCTGGGCGTGGTGGCGCTGCTGCTGCTGCGCAAGGACGAGCCCACGGGCGAGCCGGGCCGCGAGCCAGGCGCTGCGGCCCACGGAACCCTTGGCGCCCGCCCCAGCGCCGGCGCGGACGCAGGGGTCGGGGCCACCGACGCCAGCGCCCACGCCACTGACGCCACCGCGGGCCGTCTGGCCGCCGTGGACCAGGCCATCGCCGCGCTCGAGCCCGCGACGATCCTGTCTGGCACGCTGCGCTCACCGGCGCTGGCGGCGCTTCTGTCGCGCCTGGACCGCCGGCTGACCCACGCCACCGTGGACGACGAGGGCGAGCGTCGATTCGGCCGACCCTGCGGCACCGTCAAGCCGCTCCCCCCTCCCAAGACCCCAGCCGCGAGCCTCGCCGACCTCTACGCGGAGCGGGTGCTGCTGGACCCGACGCTGCCCCAACGCATCGCTGCGGCCCTGGGCCGCCTTCGCCCGTCCCCGAAGCCCAGCGCCGCAGACCAGAGGCTGTGGGACCGGCTGGCCACCCTGCGGGTCGTGCACGCGCCGAGGTCTGCAGCCTTGCAGGAGGGGCTGATCCTCGCCCGGGGCAGGCAGCGCGGCTGGTGTAAGCCCTTGGCCGGATCCGACGGGCGACGCTACCTGTATCCGCACGTCATCGTGGCCCGGGATGGCGTGGCGCGCCTGGTCCGGCTTGCGCCGGACAGTCCCCGGGGACGCCTGTGGCAACGGTACCTGGAGGCCACACCACGGGGCCGGGGAGCACGGCTCGGCAACCTGACGTTGACCGTGCAGTCCCACTCCAGTCAGCTACTCAAGAAGGACGACAACCGGGTGTTCCACATCACCGTGACGGTACGGAACGAGGACCCGGATCAGGGAACGAAGGTGCCGGCTTCGGGATTCATGTTGCACGGCGTGGTGACCAGGCCCATCGCGGTGGGGCTATGGAAACCCGACCTGCGCGAGCCCCTGGCGCCGGGGAAGACCGTCCGTCTGGAGCTCACCTTCGCAGCCCCCCTCGGCCCCGCCGCAGAGACCCTGGTGCTCTCGCTGCCGCGGGCCGGCGCCGGCTCTGCCTGGCTCCAGGTCTTCTCGAGCGTAGTACGGTGACCGGCAACCTGTTGGACCCGTACAGGGCGCTCGTCGCCAAGGTGGACGCTTTCTGGGTGCGAGCGGTGGACGCCCAGCCCTCGGAACTTCGCTGCGCGGTCGGCTGCGACGACTGCTGCAGGCAAGGCCTCACGGTGTTCCCCGTGGAGGCGGCCGCCATACGTGCGCACCTGGCCGATATGGACCCGGCGCTCCACGCCCGCCTCTCGTGCCTCGACGGCCCGCCCGATCGTTGCGCCTTGCTGAGGGACGGCCGCTGCGCCATCTATGAGGTGCGCCCGATCATCTGCCGCACCCACGGCCTCCCACTGCGGGTGGACGGGCGGCTGGATCACTGCCCGCTCAACTTCACCGCCGAACAGCCCGAGCCCGCCATCGTCCTGGATCTCGAGCAGATCAACACCCTCCTGGCGTTGGTGGATCGACTCCACGCGGACGCGGTTGGGGATCCGGTGGACAGGCCGCGTGTCCCGCTGGCGGATCTCGTCGCCCGAAGCGTTCAATATTAAATGAAATTATGCCGTCCGGAGGTCGTTGACTCTGGTCTGGGCGTTGGGTATAGATGGGGCGGAGGCAACGATGCAAGGTCCGGCCAAGATCGTTCGTTCCGGTGAGATTCCCCACTACGAATACCTGGGTCCGCTCTTCGAATGGATGGAGGGCAGCGCCTACCTCACGGTGGATCGGGTCCGCTACGGGGAAAAGCACGGAGCCATATTCTCGTACCACAATCCCCCCGTGCACCAGATGGGCAACCCGGCCCTGGAGGCCTACCTGGCCGGCTTCGATGCCCTGGATCCACTGGAAAAGGACCTCTGGTTCGTCATCTTCCACAGCGGCTGCGACCCAGTCCACGCCGGCGGGGATCTCAAGGAAAGCCTCGGGCGACTGAAGGAGTCCAATGCCGAGAGGGATCGGCTGGAGGCGGCGGGCGCCAGCGCAGAGGAGATCCACCGACTGTTCGACTGGGGGGATGCGCGCATCGACCGGGGCTTCGCCCTGTACCGCAAGTTCCGCGAGTGGGGCAACAAGATGCGAACCGTGGCGACCTGCGGCGGTGGAACGCGCTTCGGCGGGTCGGCGGAGGTGGTCCTCATGGCGTACGAAATCGTCGCGGACTCCCGGTCGGCCCTGTGCTTCTCCGAGTCGCAGATCGGGCTCATCCCCGGCTGGGGCGGCGTCGGACGAGCCATCACGAAGGCCGGGGCGGACAACGCCCGGGCCATGGCGGCCACGGCCCGCATCGTGGGGGCAGCGGATCTGGAGAGCATCGGCATCTACAACGAGGTGCTGGTGACCGGCGCACCGCTGCCGAAGAAGCAACGCACGGGGGACTCGGACGCCGACAAGTTGCGCTACCAGGAGTCGCTGCAGCGCAACAGCGACGAGATGGGCCGGGCGCTGCTCATCTCCGCCCTGGACAAGGGTAGCGACAACGCCAGTGCCACATTCATGGAGCCCTTCCGACGCAAGATCCTCATCCCCACCCAGGAGGTGGACGCCGAGGTGGCCCGCCGGAGCAACCCAGGCACCTACGAAGGGCTCTGGGGCAAACCCCTCAAGGAGGTCCCCGAGGCAATCGCCGACCTTGGCAGGCCCCTGGCGCCTCAGTCCATCGAGAAGCTGGAGGCGCTCCTGGCAGGGGTGGACATACGTACCTGGGACGGCGCGGCAGAAGAGGCATTCATCCGTGCGGAAGGCAGAGCCGACGGCGAGCTCTACCGGGATCCGCGTTTTGCAGAAGGCATCGAGGCCACCCTGGAGCAGCGCGTGGCCGATTTCCGGGAGGTAGCAAAGCAATGAGACCGTACTTCGAGAAGATGACCCCCATGGGCCAACCCCTGACCGACGGCGCCAAGCAGCGAAGCGCCGACAACGTCATGGCCATCCAGGAGGAAGAGAAAAAGGTCGATGAGGCGGTGCAAAAGGTACTCAACGCAGGGATCCCCGCCGAGAAGATCCACAAGAGGGGCCAGCTGCTGGCCACCGAGCGCATCGAGCGGTTGATCGACCCGGGCTCCTTCCGGCCGCTGACCAGCCTGTACAACCCCAAGGACAACGCCGAGGGCTCCACCGGGGTCATCGCCGGCCTCGCGTCCGTGGAAAACAAGATGTGCGTGGTGGTGGCCTCGGACAACAAGGTCATGGCGGGCGCCTGGATCTCCGGGCAGTCCGAGAACATCGCGCGCATCCAGGACGTGGCGCAGATGCTGCACGTGCCGCTGGTGTGGGCACTCAACTGCTCCGGGGTGAAGCTCACAGAGCAGGAGGAGGTCTACGCCGGGCCGCGAAGCGGCGGACGGCCCTTCTTCCGCCATTCCGAGATGAACCTGGAGGGGGTGCCGGTGCTCGCGGGGGTCTTTGGTACCAACCCGGCGGGCGGCGGCTACCACGGCATCAGCCCCTCCATCATGTTCGCCCACAAGAATGCGAACATCGCCGTGGGCGGCGCCGGCATCGTCTCTGGCATGTCCCCCAAGGGCCACTTCGACCTGGAGGGCGTCCAGTCCCTCATCGAGGCCACACGCCACTTCAAGGCCGTTCCCCCCGGAGGCACGGCCATCCACCACGGGGAGACGGGCTTCTTCCGCACCGTGCATGAGACCGAGGAGGGCGTGCTGGACATGCTCCGCAAGTCCATGGCGGGCATGCCGGCCCATGATCCCGCCTTCTTCCGAGTGGCCGAGTCGGCAGAGCCAGCCCTTCCGGCCCAGGACATCTACAACCTGGTGCCCCACCGACAGAAGGTGACCTACAACGTCGAGCAGGTCATCGCGCGGCTGGTGGACGGCAGCGAGCACATGGAGTATCGCCCGGACTACGGGCCGGAGATCTACACCGGGCTGGTGAAGATCGACGGCTTCCTGGTGGGCGTCATCGCCAACCGGCAGGGTTTCCTGGGCAAGGGATACCCCGAGTACGCCAAGGGCGAGTACATAGGCATCGGCGGGAAGTTCTACCGCCAAGGGCTCATCAAGACCAACGAGTTCGTCACGCACTGCGGACGGGATCAGGTGCCCATCGTCTGGGTACAGGACACCACCGGCATCGACGTGGGCGACATCGCAGAGAAGGCTGAGCTGCTCGGGCTGGGCCAGTCGCTCATCTACTCCATCGAGCGGTCGGAGCTGCCAATGCTCTGCCTCGTGCTGCGCAAGGCCTCCGCGGCGGCGCACTACATCATGGGTGGCCCCCAGGCCACCCGGAACACGGTCTTCACCCTGGGCACCGGCACCTCCGAGGTGTACGTCATGCACGGCGAGACCGCGGCCACGGCGGCCTACGCCCGGCGGCTCGTCAAGGAGCAGGACGCAGGGAACGACCTGCAGCCCACCATCGACAAGATGAACGATCTGGCCCAGGCCTACCACGACAAGTCGAGACCCATCTACTCGGCCCGCAGAGGCTTCGTGGACGAGATCGTCAAGATGACCGACATCCGAAGCTACCTGGTCTCGTTCACGCGCGCCGTGTACCAGAACCCGCTCAAGATATGCCCGCATCACCAGATGATGCTGCCCAGAATCATCAAAGGGTGAGTAACGAGCTCACCAGCAACAAGCTTACGGAGGACCCATGACCAAACATCACCTGAACTTGCCCAAGGAGGTTGATCTGGGGGACATCACCGTCCGGGATGGGCTGCAGGTCCTAGAGCACTATTTCCCGTTGGAGGACAAGGTCCGCCTCACCGAAGATCTGATCCTCGCCGGGTTCAAGCACGTGGAGGTGACGAACTTCGGCCACCCGAAGTTCCTGCCCCAATTCAAGGACGCCGACGAGCTGCTGCTGCGGCTGCTCGACAGCGAGCGCGTAGGACCGCTGCTGAAGCAAAACGGCGGCGAAACCACCATCTGCACCGTCACCATCAACGAGCGCGCCCTCGACCGCGCCCTCGCCTTCAAGGCCAAGCACGGCCGGGGGCCGGACTACGTGCTGCAGATGGTCTCCACCGACCCGGTGCACCACAAGACCAACTCCGGCAGCTCCCTGGAAGACTACTGGAAGATGACCGAGCGCAGCATCCGCAAGGCCAACGAGGCGGGCATCAAGATGTGCGGCACGGTGTCGACGATCTGGGGCTCGCCCATGGAGGGCAGCCGCATCACGGACCTGAAAATCGGAGTGGACTTCTCCCGGCAGTACCTGGAGCTGGGCGCCGACTACATCGAGCAGGCGGACCACGACGGCTCCGGGGATCCGGCCCGGGTCTACGAGTACTTCAGCATGATCCTCGACCCGGACATCATGGGAAAGTGGGCCGACCCCAAGTACCACCTGTGTCACTGCCACACCAGCCGCGGCATGGGCCTGGCAAACTACCTGGCCGCCCTCCAGGCGGGGATCACGCGGTTCGAGACGACCCTGAGCGGCACCGGCGGCCAGCCCGCCCACACCGTGGACGGACGGTTCACCGGCGGCACGGGCGAGTACTACTACCTGGAGCATCTGTTTGCCGGGCTCGTATCCACGGAGGACTTCGTGGTCATGTGCGAAGCCATGGGCATCAAGACCGGCATCGACATCCGGAAACTTCTGGAGGTGGGTCGCGTCTTCAGGGACGACTACCTCAAGATGAAGAAGGCGGACCGCAAGACGCTGCTGCAGAACGTTGCCGAGACCACGGGCCTCACGGTGGAACAGCTGCTGCCCCTGGACCAGTCCGACGACGCGCTGGAGGGGCTGGTGGACGCTGCCACGAAGCTGAACACAGACGAGGGAGCCGCCTCCCAGGAGCACCTGCGGAACAACATGGCCGCGCTGCTGCAAGGCCTCGGAAACTACCTCCGGTGGAACGCCTGGGGCCCCTCACGCTCCGAGTCCATCATCTCGGACATCCCCCCCTCACCACACCTCAAAGACCTCCTCGACGAGTAAAAACAGCCCGAACACCCTCCGATGGTCGAGGCTCAGGTCCCGGAGCTCTTCTCGCCGAAGATCCAGCTGACAGCATAGCCGAGGCTGATGGCGACGACGCCGGCGATGACCATGGCCAGCAAAAACCCGAGGACGGCGCCCAGCTCGCGCTCGAGGATGCGAGAGGAGCCGATGCCCACGCCCACGCCAACGCCGATCCCCACGGTGGATCCGATCATCGTGGAGCGCTCCCTCTGGGGATCGGGGCCGTGCATGGGCTAGCCCAGCACCTCGCCGTCGCGGACGAGGGTGCGGGTGGTGCCGTCGGTGTAGGTCACCCGGATGGTGGCCTCCTTCATGAGGAAGTCACGGTGGGTCTGGGAGTTGTTCTGGCCGCCGGGCATCTCGCTGTTGTTTCCGAAGGCGATGTGCACCGTGCCGCCGGCCTTCTCTCCCTCGAGCATGTTGTCGGTGATGCGGGCGCGCGGGTTCAGGCCGATGCCGAGCTCGCCCACCACTTGGGCTTCGTCATCTACCTCGAGCAGGGGCATGAGCTTGGCGAGCAGCCTCTCGTCGCCGGACGTGACTTCCTGGACGCGCCCCCCGGCCACCCGGATGGTCACCGGATCCTCCCCGAGAGGCACCCCCCCGACAGCCGCGTCGACAACGATCACGCCGTCGACGTCATCCTCCACTGGCGCACAGAAGACCTCACCGGCGGGCAGGTTCCCGACCCCGCCCGCCTCGATGAGGACGTCCGTCAAAAAACCCCGGCCTTCGATGTTCAGCGTGATGTCACTCCCCGCAGCGGTGGTCAACCGCGCAGTGCGGGCGTTGTCCAGGGCCGCCATGAGTCGCGTCGCGACCACCTGCATCTCACGGTAGTCGGCCGTGAGCGCCCCCGTGCCCAACATGTCGTCGGTGATCCCCGGCGCGTGGCCCACCCGTGCCCCCGCCGCCACCTGGGCCTTGATGAGCTGCACGCGGAAGGGCGTCTCCTCCGGGCGCGCGTCGAAGATGTTGAGGCACACGTCCGGAGCATCCAGCAGCCGTTGCAGCCCGCGGGGCAAGCCGTCGAGCGGGCGGCTCTCCTCATCCAGCTCGTACATCTTCACCTGGGCGCCGATGCGCTCGGCCGCGTCGGCGAAGGCAGCGCCGATGTGACCCTTCGGTGCATCCGTCACCAGCAGCACCTGCTCCCCACTCTTCACACCGAGCACCACCTCCAGTACCGTCACGAGATTTTCGCTCTCTTGCATGGTCATCACCTCAGCTTGGATCAACCCATGGGGGACTACCGTGTCGACGAGTATACTGCCAAACAGACCGTCCACGCTGGTACAATCTGGCCTTTGGCGTCCAAACCTGGGAGAGTCGGCCAACGAGGTGAAGATGAAGATCCGCTTGATCGCGCTGCTGATCGTCGCCGGGGCCCCGGGGCCCACCGCCGCGGCGGCACCCCCATCGAATCTTGCCGCGACCACGAAAAGGGAGGCTCCCAGGCCGAAGAAGCGCAAGGGCATGGTGCCCTCGCTGTCCATCGGGCTCAACTTCGCCTTCAGCCAGAGCCAAGGCGTCGTGGGCGTGCCCGATGGCGTCGCCATGGCCCTGGGGTTGACCTTGCGCGGTGGGCTCGACTTTCGCCGCGGCCCCCACCGCTGGACCACCGACCTGCTCATCCAGGATACGATCACCAAGGTCCCCGGCATCGAGCCCTTCATCAAGGGCAGTGACCTCATCGAGGTCACCTCGGAGTACGCCTATCACTTCCCCCGGGTGGGCCGACTTTCTGTCTACGGCGGAATCCGGCTCCGCGGAACGCTCCTGGAGGGCAGCCTCGTGCGCCGCGAGGAGACCCATCTGCAGCTCACCAACGTTGACGGCACCACCTTTACCGACCTCGTCGGGGCCCAGCAGCCCTACCCGCTCACCGAGTTCCTGGCGCCCCTGATCCTGGAGCAGTCCGCGGGCGCGGGCCTGCGGGCCCTCGGGCTCCGCTCCGCCAGCCTCTCCTTTCGCCTGGGCCTCATCGCCCACCAGGTGATCACCCAGGGCGGCTACGTCGTACACGACGACGAGGCCACCCCCGGGGTGGTCGAGCTCATACAGATGCGCGACTACGTACAAGGCGGCGCCGAGGCGCGCGCGGTGCTCACCGGTCGCGTGGCCGACGATCTGCTCGGTTACCAGCTCGGCGTGCGGGTCATGTTCCCCTTCGCCACCAGCGTCAGCACCACTCTGGCCTACCACCGGCTCCTCAACGTGGAGCTGCGCGCGGCCCTGTCCATCCGGATCTTCTCCTGGGCGTCGCTGGAGTACAGCCTGCGGGTTCTGCGCATGGAGCTGCTCACTCCCGGCTGGCAAGTTGCCAACCTCCTGATGCTGAGCGTCACCGCAGACGCTGGTGACCGGCGCGGGAGGGCAACGCCATGACCCGGCTCACCACGCTGCTCACCGCCGCTGGGCTGCTGATGCTGACTCCCCCGGCGCCCGCCCACGGTGCCCCGGCGGCGGCAGCGAAAAAAAACACAGGGAAGGCGCTGACCAAAGCGGCCCCCAAAACCGCCCAGCCCAAGACCGCCCCCAAGCGTGTGAATGGCTGGACTCCCAAGCTCACCGCGGGCGTGGCCACCGCCCTGGCGCACAACTACCAGATCCCCGGTCTGGCGGATGGTCTCACCTTCAACCTCAGCGCGCTCATCTCGGGCAAGGTCACCCTCGTCCACAACCGGCTGCGCTGGATCAGCACCGTCGACCTGGTCAACGCTCACGCCAAGACACCCGTGGTGAAGCCCATCCTCAAGACGGCGGATCTCCTCGCGGTGGACACCCGCCTGGAGTACAGCTTCACCGGCAAGATGGACAAGGTCTTCCTCTACGCCGGGCTGGCCCTCACGGCACCCATGTTCCCAGGCGATCTCGTCCCCACCACGGACACAGACCTGGTGCTGACGCGAACCGACTCCACGCAGCTCACCGCCGTGGCCCGAGCCGACCGCCGCTTCCGCCTGACGGCTCCCTTCGCGCCCCTGTTCTTCAAGCAGCTCCTCGGTTCGGGTGTCAAGGCCTACGCGTCCACCCTTGCGACCCTGGGGCTCTACCTGGGCATCACCACCCAGGAGATCTGGGCGAGCGGCTGGACCCCGGCCGACGTCGACACCACCGCCGAGCTGGAGCTCGTGGCGCTGCGGAGCTATCAGCAGCTCGGCGTAGCCACGGGGTTCACCCTCAGGGGACGGATCCACAAGCGGTTGACCTATGCGATCCTCGCCGACTTCACCTACCCGCTGTACACCAGCGTGGAGACGGGCCTCAAGGGCTTCGACCTGATGGACATCGACCTGTCCTTCAAGCTCAGCCTCAAGGTGGCGCGCTGGGTCTCGGTGGACTACGTCCTCTCGGCGAAGCGGCTACCGCTGATCGTCGACCAGTGGCAGGTCGTCAACAACCTCGTCGTGGCCATCACCGCCGATGTCATGTGACGCGGTGCGGGGCCCTGACGCTCTTGAGTCGCTCGGACAATGCTGGTAGACAGGTCGGGCTACCCCGAAAAAACGCGGAGGCTCCGATGAACCAGGCACCCATGCGGCGATGGCTCTCGATAGGCGCGTTGGCAGCCTTCGGACTGGTGATTCCGGCCGAGGCCGGGGCGACGAAGAAGCCGCCGGAGCCGCAGGCGAAAAAGCTGAGCAAGGAGGCGCTGTACAAGTACCTCTCGAATTCCGCTCGCGACAAGAAGACGGGCGGCGCGCTCTTCGGACGCCTCGCCGACACCGCGCGTGCCATCTCGTGGCAAGGCACCAAGACCCAGAAGCTGACGGGGAACCTCCGGCAGCTCACGGTCTCGGGGGGGGTCGACTCCTACCTCGTTCGCGACATCTCCGGCGGCATCTACATCCTCTGGCTCCCGGCGGACGCGGCCGCCCTGAAGAAAGGCGCCCAGGGCCCCTACGCCGACCTGCAGTCCAAGATCGGCAGCAAGATGTCCTTCGAGGCCCAGGTGATCACCCGGACGGTGGACGGAGTGGAGTACCGGTTCCTTCGCCTCACCAAGGTGCCCGAGCGCATGGTGCTGGACCGCCTCTTCTTCATCGCAATCATAGTCCTGCTGTTCATGACCATGGTGGGCATGGGGCTCACGCTCACCTTCGGAGACTTCGCGGTCGTGTTCAAAAAGCCCACGGGCATGGTGGTCGGCATCCTCTGCCAGTTCGGCCTGCTGCCCCTCATCGCCTTCGCCGTGGGACGGGCCTTCGGTTACTACACCACCTACCCGTTCATCTTCCTGGGGCTGATCCTGGTGGCCTCGAGCCCCGGCGGCGTGACCTCCAACCTGATGACCTACCTGGGCAAGGGTGACGTGGCCCTGTCGGTGTCCTTGACGGCCGTGTGCACCGTGGCGGCGCTGGTGTTCACGCCCCTGTTGCTCGGCCTCTACGGTGGTAACATCCCCGACTTCACGATCCCCGTTGGAGCGGTCTTCAAGCAGATCCTCGTGCTGGTGATCGTCCCGTTGTTCGTGGGCATGTTCGTGCGCAGCAAGTGGGAGCGCCTCGCCAAAAAGCTCGAGAAGCCCTTCGCCATGATCGGCGTCGCCGCCCTGCTGTTCCTGGTCGTGGTGGGGGTCTGGTCGAACCTCGAGAAGTTCGGCGAGACCAACCGCTACGGCCTGAAGTTCTACGCCACGGTGTTTCTGCTGACCTTCGCCGGCATGGTGGTCAGCGGTCTGATCGCCAAGGCAGTGCGCATCTCCAACTTCCAGATCCGCGCCATCTCCCTGGAGTGCGGGCTGCGCAACGCCTCGCTGGCCATGACCATCGCCATCCTGCTGCAGGACCGCATCGGCGACTTCTACAGCTCCATGTTCTTCACGTCGGCCATCTTCGGCCTCTGCATGTACGGCGCCGGCGCCCTGTCCATCTGGCTGTTCAAGCACGCGCTGCCGGTCGAGCCAGCCGACAGCTAGTAGTCGAGGATGGCGAGCTCGTCCACGTACCAGCCCGCCCGGGTCACCGATCCATCCGACCGGAAGGCGAACTGTAGGCGAATCGTCTGGCCGGCGTAGAGCGACAGATCCGCCTCGAACTGCTGCCAGCCGGAGGTCATGTCGTTGCCGCCCCAGGCCACCTGGCCGTCCACGTTGTTGAGGTTGTACAGCGGGTCCACTGTCGCGACGACGTTGAAGGTGGGCCCACCGGTGGAGACCTTGAGGTTACCCCCGTCCCAGATGGAGCCCTCCGTGTCCACGTAGCTCCAGAACCGCAGGGTGGGCGAGATCGTGCCCGTGAGGTCAATGGGTGGCGACGTGGCCGTGCAGAGGCTCCACTGCTGGTTGTTGTTGTAGTTGGTGGCCATGCGCAACCCGATGCAGCTCCCGCTGTGGCAGGACGACGGTCCGACGGCCGTGGGCGTGCCCCACTCCCAGTCCCCCGACAGAGTCCAGCCGATGGCACCGGCGTCGAGGCTGTCCTCCCACATCTCCCGCTGCACCTCCAGATAGAAACGCCGCTCATCATAGTTGCCCGGGTTCCCCTGCGCCGCGGCCCGCACGACCACCTCCACGGGCCCCGCGTTGGTCTCCGCCGGGGTGCCGGACAAGAGCCCCGAGGTCCCGTTGACCGAGAGCCACCAGTCGTTCAGGCCGCCCGGCTGGATGGACCACTGGAACGAGCCGAAGCCACCCGTGGCGAAGAGCTGCGCCGAGAAGGGCGCCGCCGCCACGGTGACCCCCAGATCCTCGTAGGTGGTGATGGACACCGGCGCCTCCCCCGTCTCGGTGACGATGACCTGATCCACGTAGGCGCCCGTCTGGTTGACGCTGCCGTCGGTGCGCATGGCGAAGGCGATCTGGATCGACTGACCCACGTAGGACGACAGATCGAACTCCACCTCCACCCAGGAGGAGAGGCTCGTGCCGGTCCAGGCCGGAAAGCCATTGATGTTCCTCGTGTAGGCCACGCTCGGGTTGTCCAGGTGGGTCCAGACGGATGTGCCCTCGGGCTGCACCCACACGTTGGCACCGTCACAGCACTCCTCCGCCGAGATCCAGCCCTGAAAGACCAGCACCGGCACCGCGGCGTTGACCAGGTTGATGGACGGCGACTGCGCCATGTTGTTCATGTACTGCCGGTTGATGTTGTAGTTCTGGCCAATCTGCGTCCCGAGCACCTGCACCCCCTCGTATGCCAAGGGAGGCTCGTCGGAAAAGCCCGTAGGCACGCCAACCTCCCAGTCACCTGTCAGTACCCAGCCCGGTGGGAAGGTGCCCTCGAAGGTCTCGTACAGGTAGTGGACCTGCCCGGTACACCCGCTGGTATCGAAGGTGCAGCCCGTGGTGCAGCCCAGCACGCCCCCTGAGAAACCAAGGCCCTCACAGGTCTCCCCCTGGAGATCCATCAAGTCGCACTCCTCGGCGCACTCGGCCAAGCCGTCGCCACAGACGGGGCCGCCGAAGCAGCCGCCGAAGTCGAAGGTGCAGATCCCGCTGCACCCCAGGGTGCCGCCCGTGTAGCAGAAGTCCTGACACACGGCGCCTCCGAGCTCGGGTCCGTCGCACTCCTCGCCCGCGCCGGGCTCGAGCAGGTTGTTGCCGCACTGGTCGCAGCAGTCGGCCGGACAGTTCCCACAGCTCTCGCCGGAGGCACCGTCGCACACGCCGTCGCCGCACACCCACTCTGTCTGGCAAGTCGCCGAGCAGCCATCGCCGGGCTGAAAGTTGCCGTCGTCGCACTCCTCGTTGCAGTCGAGCACGCCGTTGCCGCACACCTCCGCCCTGCACATCGAGTCGCATCCATCACAGGGAAAGAAGTTGCCGTCGTCGCACTCCTCACCGGCATCCAGGATCCCGTTGCCGCAGTCGTCCGAGCCTCCGCAGCCGGACAGATCGAAGCTGCAGTTGTAGCTGCACCCCAAGACCCCGCCGTTGAAGCCCAGGATCTGACAGGTGTAGCCCGCCAGGTTCTCGCCGTCGCATTCCTCGCCGTCGTCAAGCCGGTCGTTGCCACAGCCCGGGGCGTTGTTGACGTTCACACCCCCGTCGTAGTCAGACCACACCGAACGGCCCCAGCATCCCGCGCTGAGAATCAAGACGCCGACAAACACCCATTGCAATGGACCGCGTGCCATGGAAATCACCTCCACGTAACCTGTATTACAAATATTATCCCCGTGCACAGGTTTTTCTTCAACCAAGTCGGCGCAGTATGCAACAATTCCAATGATGGCGGCGGAGTCGACAAAGCGCCGGCGCGCAGAAATCCGCGAAGATCTTGCGCTGGTGAAGCGGTGTCGTGACGGTGACGAGCAGGCCAGAACCCAGCTCCTGCGCCGTTACATGGACCAGGTGCGCCTGACCCTCTTCCGGATCGTGGGACCCAACCAGGACATGCCCGATCTGATCCAGAACGCGCTCATCGAGGTCATGCGCAGCCTCAAGCACTACCGCGGCGACGCGCTGCTGCGCACCTGGATCGATCGCGTATGCGCGAACGTCGGCTACCAGCACCTGCGCCGCAGGAAGGGCCCCACCGTGGTGCCCCTGGAGCTGGTGCCGGACCCGACCGCAAGCGCCGACGCTCCGCGGGGCGGAGCCGATGCGGAGCTGGAAGGACGCCGGATGGTGGAGAAGCTGACCGGGCTGCTGGACGAAATCAGCCCGAAGAAGCGTATCGCGCTGCTTTTGCACGCCGTGCTCGGCTACTCAGTGAAAGAGGTAGCAGCGATGACAGAAACCCGGGTGTCGACCACCAAGTCGCGCATCCTGTACGCACGCCGGGAGCTGCTCAAGGCGGCCCGCCGGGACCCCGCCCTGGGGGAGTGGCTGGCTCGCAGGGTGAAATAGGGCGCGCCGAACGAGGAGTGGACGCATGATCAAACCCAGTTGCTCGAAATCGCGCCGGCTGATCCTCGAATCCGAGGGTGGACGCATCGAGTCCGCCGACGCCCTGTGGCTGGAGTCGCACATCCAGGCGTGCAAGACCTGCCGCGATGAGAGCCGGGAGCTCGCGGCCCTGCTCGGCGCGTGGAAGTCCCTGGCCCCCCCGCGGCTCAGCGCCGGCCGCCTGGAGCGCATCGAGCAGGCTGTGCTCGAAGCGGACGTGACTGCCTCGGTGGCGCGCCGATCTCCTCGCACCTGGAAGGTCCCCACCATCGCCGCCGCCATCGCCGCCGCCATGGCGGTGATCTCTCTCGGCGTGTTCTGGTCGAAACGCCAGCCTGCACCGCGCCCGCCGACGCCGGGCAACCTGCTCGCCTCCACAGTGGCGCCGCGCACGCAGACGGCGCGCGTCACCCACGGCGCCCTGCATGTGTATGGACCCACCGGCGACACCCGCGTGGTTCGCGACTCCATGCTCGCCCCGTGGAACACTCCCCTCCAGGCGCCCGCAAGCGCTGGAGGCGTGGTGGCCCTGGGACCCCACGCCACCCTGGGCCTGGCGCCCGGTGCCCAGGTGGCGCTGCGCCGCCACGGCGCCGACACGGTGGTAGCGCTGATCCACGGGACCATCGCAGTGGACGCGCGCATCCCGGGAACTCACCAAACCGGACGATTCCGGGTGTGGATCCCCGGCCGCGGCGAGGTGGCCACCCGGGGTGCACGCCTGGTGGTCGCCCGCGACGCCAGCGGTGTGGCGATCTCAGCCGTGCGGGGCTGGGCCAGGTACGGCTGGACCCTCGGCGGCACACCCATGGTGGCAGAGCTGGAGGCCGGGGAGCGACTCACCCACCGGCTGGACACGGTGAACCACGGTGCCGGACCTCCAACCACCAGCGCCGGTGGCCTGCTCGCGGGGCGGGTCCCATCGACCGCTCCGACGAAGCGCCGCCGGATCGGGCCCTTCGCACCGGACAGGCCGGACAAGGCCGACGCCCTGGCGAACCGCGCCCACTGCGCGATCCAACCCATCCGCCAGGCCCTGACCCGTCGGGACGCCATGGGAGCCGTGCGCACCCTGGAAGCCTGCCGCGCCGCGGGCCAGACCTCCCGCGCCCTGCGTGCCCTCGAGGCCCGGGCCAACCTTCAGGCCGGGCGCGTGCGCCGTGCCTTGAACCAGTACCTCGCCGTGGCACACAGCTACCAGGGCAGCCAGGACGGCCAGGCGGCCCTCTACTCGGCGGGGCGCATCGCCCTGACCCGTCTCGCCCGAAAGTCCCAGGCCAAGCGCCTCTTCGAGCACTACATGCAGACCTATCCCAGGGGCAGTCACCGCGCTAATGTGCGTCAGATGCTGCGTACGTTGTAGGCCCGGTCCGACCCTCGCCTGGTGGTGGTCGTGAGCTGGCACCACCGCGACCCACAATGGTATAATGACAGCGAGACACGGAGGCTGGCCGCGACGATGGGCTCCACCGGCCGCCGCGCCGGGTGACGGAGGGACGATGGACCTGCTCAGCACTCTGATCAAGCAAGCCCAGGACTTGGACGAAGAGTCCTTCACGAGGCGCCACGAGGGTTTGTACCTCCTCGGTCAGTACCCTGCCCCCGAGGAGGACATGTGGTCGTTCTCCACGGACATCCGCTCCTTCGACCACGCCCCGGGCGCCCCCCGCGGGTTGTCCTCAACCTCCCAGGCGCCCCTGGTGCGCTTCGTGCTCCGCGTGGAAAAGACCGACCGCAACACCTGGCGCCGGCGCATCAGCGTGGGCCGCGCCACCAACAACGACCTCATCATCCGGCACGAGAGCGTCTCCAAGCTCCACGCCCACTTTCACTACGGCTCCAACGTGCGGCTGGATCAGAGCCACGACGCCACCCTGATGATCGACGACGTGGGCTCGGCCAACGGCACGCGGGTCAACGACCGGGCCCTCAAACGGGACAAGCCCAAGGCGGTCCATGTCACCGACCGCATCGCCTTCGGCGAGATCAAGTGCCGGCTCCTGGACGCCACCGGCCTCTACCACGCCATCAAGGGGCCAACCATATAGAACCGTGGCTCACGGGGGGAAGGTGTCCGAGCAGCACCGGAAGCCCAGATCCCCGTAGCGGAACTCCGCCTCGGCCGAAATGAAGGAGAACTGGCAGGTCATCCCAGCGCCGATGTTGTCGAAGGAGCCGCCGCGCACCCGGTACATGGGCGTTGCGGAGCCCACGTCCGTGGACGTCCACTCCATGAGGTTGCCGCTCATGTCGATGGTGAAGTAGTCGCCGATGCAGCCCGTGGTAGCAGGCGCAGGGCATCCGTAGGGCGTCCCGGTGGCGAGCGCATAGTTTCCGTCGGGGGCCACGCAGTCGTGGTCGTAGTCCCGGCCGTTGCATGCCTCGGGATCGTAGACGTCGCCATAGGGGTAGACGTAGGCCAACGGCCCCTCGCAGGAGACCTGCCACTCGGCCTCGGTGCACAGGCGCTTGCCCTGGGCGAGGCAGGCCGCCTCGGCCTCGGACCAGCTCACGTTGGACCAGGGCATCCGGTCGGGCTCGGAGCAGGAGCGATCGCCGTCGCTCCCGGCCCCCAACGGCGTGGCGTCCGGTCGCGACGCCTCGTACACGTCGATCCAGAAGTCGAGGCCGCCACCCACCACGTGCACCATGTCGCCTGGGGTGTCGTTGTCAACGACGCCGTCGCAATCCTCGTCGATGCCGTTGCACTCCTCGACCCCCGGCGGGTCCCCCGGGTCGGTGATGTCGCAGATCACGTCGTCCTGCGTCCCGTTGCAGATGTAGCTGCCGGTGCCCATGCAGGCGCCGATGCCGCCGTCATCACAGGCCGTCCCCTTGAGGGCGAAGTCTTCGTCTGCCACACCGTCGCAATCGCCGTCCCAGCCATTACAGAGCGTCTCGTAGCCCAGCAGCGCGTTGGGGTTGCCCCCGCTGATCTCCACCGAGGCCGGCCACTGGCAGTACCAGGTGTGAGACAGCGGGCCAGCGCCGTCCGGATCCACGCACAGGGGCGTCACTCCCTTGCAGGGGTTGTTGGCGTCGGTGCCCGGGGTGCCCGGACCGTCTATTCCCTGGTAGCAGTAGCCCACCGGCGCGGTCACGCCGTTGTCGGGCACGCCGTCGCAGTCGTTGTCCACCCCGTCACAGAACTCCGCCACCGGCGGGCTCACCGGGCAGGTGTACTCGCAGCCGTCGGTCACCGCGCTGTTGAGATCGCCGTTGAGGTCGTTGAAGCCCGTGGCGCAGGTGTACTGGCAGGCGCCGCCCACACAGTCGCTCGGGTACGAATTGAGCGGCGGTGAGGACCAGCAGCTCTGGCCGCAGGCGCCACAGTTGTTGACGTCGGCGCTCACGTCGAAGCCCTCGTCCACGCTCGAGTCGCAGTCGTTGTCGACCCCGTCACACTGCTCTGCCTGAGGAACAATCTCCCCCGTGCAGACGCCGAACGCTCCACCCACGCAGGACTGCGTGCCCTCCTGGCAGGACCCCACGCAGGCCCCCTGGGCGGTGCAGCCCGTGGCCGGACCATACCCGGGCGTGTAGCAGATCTGCGAGAGGGGCTGCCCGCTGCCGTCCTCGTCGGTCAGGCCGTCGCAGTCGTTGTCCAGGTTGTCGCAGATCTCCACGCCGCCGTTGCTGATTGTGCACGGGTACTCGCAGCCGTCACCGTTGTCACCCGCGCCGACGTTGCCGTTGTGGTCATAAAAATCGGCATCGCACGCGAATTGACACGCCCCCCCGAGGCAACCCGTTGCTGTGGAATTCGCACCGGCGTGGGCCGCGCAGACGTAGCCACAGCTGCCGCAATTCGACGCGTCTGTCTGCAGGTCGAAGATCTCGTCCACGGTGCCGTCACAGTCGTTGTCCGCCCCGTCGCAGGCCTCCACACCGCCGTTGGTGACGACACAGGCGTACTCGCAACCGTTGCCCAGGTCACCCGTGGCCAGATCACCGTTCAGATCGTGGAACCCGGCGTCGCAGGCGAAGTGGCAGACCCCTGCCACGCATCCGGTCTGCGTGGAGTTGGGGCCCTCGTGGGCGGCGCAGGCGTACCCGCAGGCGTTGCAGTGGTTCGGGTCGTTCTGGAGATCGAACCCCTCGTCGATCAGGTTGTCGCAGTCGTTGTCCACCCCGTCCCCGCAGGCCTCCACGCCGCCGTTGGTCAGAACACAGTTGTACTCGCAGCCCGTTCCCGCCGAGCCGCTGGCGAGGTCGCCGTCGAGGTCATAGTGGTTGGGCGAGCACGCGTACTGGCAAACGCCGCCCACGCACGCCGTGGGATAAGAGTTAGCGCCGGCGGTGGCGGCGCAGGAGACCCCGCAGCCGCCGCAGTTGCCGAGGTCCGTGGTCGTGTCGAAGTCCTCGTCCGCGCTGCCGTCGCAGTCGTTGTCCGCGGCGTCGCAGATCTCCAACTGCGGCGTGATCTGGCCCACGCACGCGCCGTAGGCGCCACCGCCGCAGGTCTGCGTGCCCGCGACGCAGGGGCCCACGTTCTCGGTGCCCACCGGGCCCGTGTAGCAGGCCTGGGCGAGCGGCGCTCCCCCACCGTCCTCGTCGGTGGCGCCGTCGCAGTCGTTGTCCACGCCATCACAGACCTCCACGCCGGGCACCACCTCGCCCTGACAGGCACCCCAAACGCCGCCCGCGCATGTCTCGGTGCCGCCGTGGCAGGGCCCAACATTCTCGGTGCCCGCCCCGCCACTGTAACAGGCCTGGGTGAGCACGCCGCCCCCAGGCGCCTCGTCGGTGTCGCCGTCGCAGTCGTTGTCCACCCCGTCGCATGACTCCACGCCGCCGCCGGTGACCACGCAGGCATACTCGCAGCCGTTGCCCACGCCACCCAGGCTAACGTCCCCGTCGAGGTCCACGAAGCCCGCCACGCAGGAGTAGAGACAGACACCGTTTGCGCAACCGGTCACCTGGGAGTTGGCCCCCGCCGACGCCGCGCAGGAGTTGCCGCAACCGCCGCAGTTGGCGACGTCGGTGTTGAGATCGAAACCGTCGTCCACCACGCCGTTGCAGTCGTTGTCCACGCCGTCACAGACCTCCACGCCGCCGCCGGTCTGCACACAGAAGTACTCGCAGCCGTTGCCGTTCTCCCCTAGGTTGAGGTCGCTGTTGAGGTCATAGTAGTCGGCCTGGCAGTTGAACTGGCAGGCCCCGCCCGCGCAGCCCGAAACCTGCGTGCCGAAGGGCTTGACGGTGGTGCAGTTGTAGCCGCAGATGCCGCAGTTGTTTGCGTCTGTCTGGTAGTCGAAGCCCTCATCCACCTGGCCATCGCAGTCGTTGTCCACGCTGTCCCCGCACGCCTCCACGCCGCTGTTGGAGATGGTGCAGCCGTACTCGCAGCCATCGCTGACCACGCCGTTCAGGTTCCAGTAGTTCGGCATGCACGCCGAGATCACGCAGGACCCGGCCACGCAGGCCGGCACGGCGTTGGGCAGGGAGCACTGGTTGCCGCAGGTGCCGCAGTTCGCCGGGTCGCTGAGCTTGTCGTAGCCGTCGTCCACCACGCCGTTGCAGTCATTGTCCACGTCGTCGCACACCTCCGCCGAAGGAGGCGTCTGGCCGCCACAGATCACGGTGCCGCCCACGCAGGTGGGGATCCCGGTTTGACAGGTCCCCACGCATGTGTACACCCCGGACGCGTCAGCGGTGCACCCCACCGGGTGGGTGAAGCAGGGATCGGTGCCCAGCTCCGCCGGGGCGTCCTCGTCCACCACGCCGTCACAGTCGTTGTCCACGCTGTCACAGACGTCCTGTGGAATCGGCGCGCAGTGGGACACGCTGTCATTGTCCACGTCGGCGCACACCTCCCCCGCGCCACAGGGGTTGGTGGCGTCGCAGGTGGTCGTGGACTCGGTGATCCCCATGAGGCACTCGCAGCCGTTGTCGGGGTTCCCGTCCTTGTCCACGTAGCCACCCTGGCACCCGGAGAGCTGACACTGACCGTCCACGCAAGCACCCTCCCCCTGGAAGAAGGCGCAGGGACGATAGCACTGGCCGCAGTTGTTGGGGTCGGTCATCAGATCGAAGTCTTCGTCGACGTCACCGTCACAGTCGTCATCGAACCCGTTGCACACCTCCACGCCGTTGTTCCGCGTGAAGCACTGGTACTCGCAGCCGTCGGTGTCGACGCCGTTGAGGTCCCAGTAGTTGGGGTTGCACGCCCCGATGGCGCACTCCCCGTCGATGCACGTGGCGCCGGCGCTCGGGAAGCTGCACGAGTTGCCGCACTCGCCGCAGTTGAAGGGGTCGCTGGCCACCACGGTGGCGTCGACGTTGTCGACGATCCCGTCGCAGTCGTTGTCCGTGCCGTCGCAAACCTCCAAAGCGGGCGTGCAGTCCCCGCCGTCGCCGCCGTCGTCCCCTCCGTCCACCAACGAGGCGTCAGGGATGTTCCAGTTTCCGTTCGATCCCGTGTTGTAGGGGTCGATCCTACAGCCGCTGACAAGCACCACCGCCGCGACCAGACCCGCGCTGAGCAGTCCCTGTGCGCTACACATCACGCCACCCCCTCCGGATCGCGATCCGCCCGGAGCTGGCGCCTCCGCCGCCCCCACACGAGCAGCAGCAGCAGCGCCAGCAGCCCGGCGCCTCGCCCGTCGCTCGTGGACTGGCAGGCGCAGCCACCATCCCCGGTGGCCAGGTAGGAGTCGCCGTCGATTCCCGGGGTGAAGTACGCCGGGTCGGCGCGGCAGATGGGCTGCGCCACCGGATCGCCGAGCTCGTCGGTGGTCTGCAAAAGGACGCAATCGAAGTAGGGTGGGCAGTCGACCTGACCGCAGGGATCTTCGATGCACTCGCCCTCCAAGCAGGTCTCGCTCGGGTCACAGAAGGGCGCCACGTCGGCGCAGGGGTCGTCCTCGCAGAGTCCCGTCTCGGGGTTGCACCGCTCACCGAGACCACACTGGGTGTCCGCGCAGACGTCCTCGGCGCAGCCGCCCTGCCCATCGCAGCTCATGTCCCCGGGGCAGTAGCACAGGGGCTCGCAGGAGGCGCCCGTGCAGCCGCCTGCGCCACACTCGGGAATACAGTACTCCTCGACGTCACAGTCGGCCTCGCTGCAGGGGTCGTCCACGCAGGTGTGGTCCAGGCAGAGCTGGCCCGCCCCGCAGGTCTGACCGATGCCCGTGCAGCTCCGGTCCACGCACGCGCCGCCGTCGCACTCCTCCCACCACTGGCAGGTCACGTCGGCGCAGGGATCCACGCACACGCCGTCGACGCACTCCTCGCCTTCGGCGCAGGGCGGGTCGCAGTCGCCCACGTCGGGCATGCAGATGTCGACGAGCTCGCCGTCGACGACCATGTCCTCGTTGCAGATGTCCCCCGGGTCGCAGGGGAACTCGCCGTCCCTGCACACCGGCCGGCACTCGGTGAGGGTCGCGTTGACCTCTACGCAGTAGTAGTTCGTCGGGCAGAGGTCGCCGTTGTCCACTACGCCGTCACAGTCGTTGTCGATGCCGTCACAGACCTCCTGGGTGGGCAGGACCTCGTCCATGCACTGCCAGGTGCCGCCGATGCACTCGGTGTGCCCCGGCTCGCAGGCGCCCTCGGATTCGCCGCAGGGCAGTCCCGAGCCGTCCATCACCTCGTCGGGCTCGTCCACCTCGCCGTCGCAGTCGTCGTCCTGCAGGTTGCACTCACCGGGGAAGGGTCCGTCGCCGCCCTGACACACCTCCTGGCCATCGATGCACAGCATGATGCCCGGGGTGCAACGGCCCAGAGCGTTACCGCAGGGCTGGTTCAGCCCGGGGATGTCCGTGGCCTCGTCAGTCTCGCCGTCGCAGTCGTCGTCGAGGGTGTTGCACACCTCCACGGTCGGGGTGATCTCCCCTGCGCAGCCGCCCCACACGCCCACCGCGCAGGTCCGCGTGCCGGAGTCGCACTCTCCCAGGCAGGTCCAGCTCACGCTGCTGGCGTCGTAGGTGCAGCCCGTGTTCGGACCGGAGCCCGGGGAGTAGCACACCTCGGTGAGCGGCCCCCCGCCTGCGTCCTCATCGATCATGCCGTCGCAGTCGTTGTCCAGGTTGTCGCAGATCTCCGGGTTTGGACCCACGTCGAACTGGCAGCCGCTCCAGGTGCCGCCGCTAGCGGCGGAGCACACGTCCAGACCGGGGGCGCAGGCGCCCTGGCATGTGAACACGCCGGGGCTGGTCTCGGTGCAGCCGGAGGCGTGGGTGTAGCAGGACCGCTGGAGGCCGTCGATCACACCGTCGCAGTCGTTGTCCAGCCCGTCACAGGTCTCCACGTTGGCGCCCTGGAGCGGATCACAGGTCTGCGGCACGCCAGCCACGCAGTTGTCCACGGTGTGCTGACACACACCGAGACCGCAGGTCGTGGTGCCCAGGTTCTCGTCTACCTGGTTGTTGCAGTTGTTGTCCAGGCCATCGCAGGTCTCGGTCTGGGGGACCACCTCGCCCACGCAGGCGCTCCAGGCGCCGGTGGTGCATGTCCTCACGCCCGCCATGCAGACCCCCACGCCGTCGGTGCCCACGGGCCCGCTGTAGCAGGTCTGCGACAACGGGTTGCCGCCCGCGTCCTCGTCCACCGCGCCGTCGCAGTCGTTGTCCAGGCCGTCGCACACCTCCACGCCGGGGGTCACCTCACCCACGCAGCTGCCCCAGGCACCCGCAGTGCAAGTCTCCGTCCCGGCCTGACAAATGCCCACACCCTGGGTTCCCGCTGGGCCGCTGTAGCAACCCTGGGAGAGGCCTTCGTCCACCGCACCGTCGCAGTCATCGTCCAGGTTGTTGCAATTCTCAGCGGCAGGGATGGCTGCCGTGCAGACGCCCCAGGCACCCGCGGCGCAGGTCTCGGTGCCGGTGCAGGTACCAAAGGCGTTGGTCACCGAGCAGGCCTGGGCAAGCCCCTCATCGGTCAGGCCGTCGCAGTCGTCATCCACGTTGTTGCAGGTCTCGGGGGTAGGCGTCACCCAGCCGCTGCAACCGCCCCAGGCCCCTGCCGTGCAGGTCTGGGTGCCTTCCAGGCAGGCGCCCACGCAGGTCCCCGCCGCCGTGCAGCCGGTGGTCGGTCCATAGCCGCCCGGATAGCAGGCCTGGCTGAAAGAGTCCACCGTGCCGTCGCAGTCGTTGTCCAGACCGTCGCACACCTCGTTGCCCGGGCCAACGTCGCCCCCGCAGCTGCCCCACACGCCGCCGCTGCCCACGGGACAGGTGCGGATGCCGGTGGTGCAAGTACCGACACAGACCCACGAGCCCATGACGAGCTGGCAGCCGGTAGCGAACCCGTAGCAGGTCTCGCTGAGGCCGTCGGTCACGCCGTCGCAGTCGTTGTCCAGGCCGTCACAGGTCTCTGCGGTGGACCCCGCGAAGGGGTCACAGGTCTGGGGCACGCCACCGACACAGTTGTCCACCGTGTGCTGGCATATACCCAACCCGCAGGTGGTCTGGCCCAACCCGTCGTCTATCAGGTTGTTGCAGTCGTTGTCAGCGTTGTCGCAGATCTCCGCCACCGGGATCACCTCGCCCACGCAGGCCCCGTAGGCGCCGCCGATGCAGCTCCGGGTGCCGCCGACGCACAGCCCCACGTTCTCGGTGCCCACCGGGCCGGTGTAGCAAGCCTGGTCCAGGCCCTCGTCGGTGACGCCGTCGCAGTCGTCGTCCAGGCCGTTGCAGGTCTCGTCCGCGGGAGTGGCCGCGGTGCAGCCGCCATAGACGCCCGCAGTGCAAACCTCGATGCCGTCGCAGGTGCCGAAGGCGTTGGTCACCTGGCACGCCTGGGAGAGGCCCTCGTCGGTGGCGCCATCGCAGTCGTCGTCGATGTTGTTGCACAGCTCGGCAGCCGGCGTGGCCGCCGTGCAGCCGCCCCAGACCCCCGCGCCACAGATCTCACTGCCCACGCAGACGCCGAAGCCGTTGGATACCTGGCAGGTTCGAGTGAGGTTTTCGTCCACCGCGCCGTCGCAGTCGTCGTCGTTGTTGTTGCAGCTCTCCGGCAGGGCCCAGGGGGCCGAGCAGTTGACCCAGTTGCCGTCCACGTCGCAGATCTCCAGGCCGGTGCACGTGCCGAAGGCGTTGACGGTCTGGCAGGCTCGGGGGGGCACGCCATCGTTGTTGACGCCGTTGCAGTTCTGGTCGTTGGCCGGGACGTTCGGGTCACAGACCTCCGCCACGGGGGCCGTGTCGGTGCAACGGATCTCCACATCGGTGGGATCCCCCGGGTTCTGCCAACAGTAGGTGAGCCCTGCCGAGCAGGCGCCCACATCGCTGCCGCAGACCTGCCCCACCCGCGGGTCCTCCGATCCCTCGGCGTGGCTGGTCCACCCGTCGCCATAGTCGTCCACGCCGTTGCAGAACTCCAGGGCGCAGACCCCTCCCTCGTCCACCTGGCCGTCGCAGTTGTCGTCCAACCCGTTGCAGACCTCCACGCCGGGCGTACCCGTCGGGGCGTTGCACTCGGTGCCCAGCCCGTCGGAGCGGCAGACCATGACGCCCGGCAGGTTGCAGATGCCCAGCTCGCCGTTGTCACAGGCGTCGCCCTTGCTCGGGAAGTCCTCGTCCACCAAGCCGTCGCAGTCGTCGTCCAGGTCGTTGCAGTACTCCACCAGGATCGAGTCCGAGATGATGGAGGCGATGGCCGCCGACAGGCTCACCTTGTCGTCGGCGAAGACCGCCGAGCTGGTGCCGCCCGCCGCCGCGATGGCGTTGAGGGAGTTGATGATGGCCACGTCCGTCGTGGCGAAGCCGATGACGTGCACCGGGATGCCCGCCGCGTCCAGCGCCGCCGCCGCCGCCACCGGGTCACCGCCGCAGGTCTCGCCGCCGTCTGTGACCAGGATCACCCGGTAGGGCCGACAGGCAGCCACAGGGTCGGCGCCCTGTGTGGTGGTGATGTAGGTCTGGGCAGAGTTGAGGCTGCCTCCCAGGGGCGTCGTGCCCGAGCCGCGCAGCTCGAAGTCCATGCCCGCGGGGGGCGTGCCCGGGTAGTTGGAGTCGTGGTCCATCCACTCCAGGAGGTCCGCGGCGTTGTCCGGGCTGAAGCCCACCAGCAGATCGCCGGCGTTGAAGCCGCCGCCGCAGGGCGCCGCGCCGGCCCCCTGCCACCCGCCTGACTGCAAGCTCGCGTTGGTGGTCGGGCACTGGAAATCCACCTCCCGCTGGTGAAAGCGCATCAGGCCCCACTCCACCGAGCCATAGGCAGTGACCGCGTCGCTGATGCCGTCCTTCACCTTGTACAGCCGGCTGTCATTGGGCAGCCCGTCTCCGCAGCCCGAGGCGTTGCACTCGGCGCAGAGCACGTCGTCCCCGCCGCAGGCGCTGGACCCATCTCCGCCGGTGAAGGTCGGGGCGCAGGCGTTCCAGTTCATGGAGCCGGAGGTGTCGAACACCACGAGCAGCCGGGCGTAGATGTCGGCCGGGAAGGTGAAGTCCGTCTCGTCGTCGTCGTTCCAGGAGTGGCAGCCGGGGTCAGTCAGGAAGTCGGCCACCCCGTCCTCGGGATCGGCGTTGTCGATGAGATCCTGGCATTCGCGGAGCTCGATCTCGTTGGCGTCGTTGGCGTCGGCGCAACCCGGGTCCGCGGGCCAGTCCACCAGCCCGTCGCCGTCGTTGTCGATGCCGTCCGAACACTCGGGCGGCCCGGTCTCGTCATTGTCCCAAGGCGAAGAGCAGGAGAGGTCCGCGGGCCAGTCCGTGTCGCCGTCGGTGTCGTTGTCGATGCCGTCGGAGCACTGGGGCGTCACCGGATCCTCCTCGGTGCCGTCCAGGGGCGAGGAGCACCCCGGGTCCGCCGGGAAGTCAGTGAGCCCGTCGCCGTCGTTGTCGATGCCGTCCGAGCACACGGGCGTCGTGGATACGAAGCAGACCAAGGACTTGTCGGACTCCAGCCCCTGGCCGGCGGGCGCGTCGGCCGTGGCCATGATCTCCAGGCCCGGGTACATCTCGCCAAAAGTCGCCGGCGTGCCGTCGTCCCAGACGATCTCGTTGACGGTCCAGGTCCCGGAGGTGACCGCGGCCGTGGCCCGAACGATGCCGTTGAAATACAGCCGGATCACGGTCCCGTCGGGCTCACTGCTCGTGCCCGAGATGGTCGTGTCGTTCTTGTCCACCGGGCAGTTGATCACCGGATCCTCGGACCGTCGCTCGCCCACAATGATGGTCGCGATCTTGCGCCAGTACGTCTCGTAATTGATGTAGGCCGTCTGGGACCCGCGCAGGGCGAAGTCCACCGGGTAGAGGCCCGCCGCCGTCCCGGCCGGGACGTTCACCAGGAAGCGCACCGTACGCGACTGCCCGACGTCGTAAGCCACCGTGGCGGCGTTGGGGAGGCAGGTGGTGACGTTGTTCACCGGCGCGCCGCAGGAGGCCACGGGCACCCCGTCCACCCAGGCGCTCGCCACGGTCCAACCCGTTGGCAGCCACAGCTGGATCTCATCGTAGTCACCCACGGTCGTGCCCTCGTTCGCCATGGTCCCGAGCAGCTCGGCCACCCCTCCGGCCGGGGTGTAGAACGGCGCCACGGCCGGCTCGGTGTACGCCATGTCGGCGTAGGGCACCACGGCCGCCTTGATCGCGGTAACGGCCTGGGTGGTGTAGTCCGTCACCCGTGCGGTCACCTGGTCCTCGCCGTGATAGACACCGTAGGCCGTCGACGCGTTGCCGCCAGCGCCACCCACCGAGAACTGCGCCGTGTACTGGTAGTCGTCGGAGGGCTGCAGCACGCCCACGTTCCAGTACACGCAGTTGGTGTACCCCGCCGGGCACACCGTGGTGTCGACTCCACCGTGGGAGGCCGACGCGAAGGACATCCGTGTCGGGTTGTAGCCGAGCCATACCTCCACGTTCTCCTGGGGATTCACCGACAGGTTCTTGCCGTTGATCGTGTGGGTGAGCACATCCCCACCCGTTGCCACGAGCTGATCCACGCTGATGTCGAACAGCAGGTTCAGGTACAGGCAGGACGCCGTCGGCAAGTAGTAGGCCCACGGCGGGTACTCGATGGCCACCGAGGTGCCCGTGATCTCCGACGGCATGACCTCGGCGCAGTTCACGTCCGTGTTCTGCACGGGGTCCAGCGGCGTGTCCATGACGCGCAGCGCGACCTCGATGGTCACCTCGCGCCCCACGCGGACCTCGCCGAGCGCCGCTCGGATGGCCGTCGTCTTGGAGCCCACCGCGTTCCAGGGGAGCGGGTTGTTCGGCGTCACGTCCCAGTTCCAGCTGTAGGCGTCGTCGATCTGGCGCACCGGCGTGGCTCCGAAGAGGCTCCCGTCCCCCACCGCGTCAGTCGTGACCGACCCCGGATACAGGATCCGGCGCCAGGGGCCGTTGGTGGCGTCGAAGAAGATCCAGTGGCACTGGGTGGTGGCGGTGTTGCACACGCAGTCGGTGTTACCGCAGGGCGCCTGGGAGAGGCAGTCGTAGTGGGACGTGCAGGTCGTCGCCGCCACTGCAGCGCCCATGGTGGCCGTGTAGGGATAGTGGGTCTCCGGGCCTGTCATTTCCCACAATCATGACTCACCTATTCTCGGCATCATGACTCAGCCCGAAGGGTTGGTTTTCTCACAGAGTTGACCCACCCTTCGGCGAGTTTCTCGCGATCATTACCCACCCCTGGGACGG
>Ga0272441_10002917_pt1 | contig 33738 bp, 31 predicted proteins | sample SSMProp6N_FD_193582 | JGI IMG/M metagenome (GOLD analysis project Ga0272441, IMG submission 193582) | Marine sediment archaeal communities from Little Sippewissett salt marsh, Falmouth, MA, United States - SSM-Prop-6N | ecosystem: Environmental > Aquatic > Marine > Wetlands > Sediment ... | reverse complement strand
ACCCTGTCCCCTGAAAAACCCGCTAACCCGCTAACTACTACCTAACCGGATCGTATCCGCCTTTTGAAAAAGGATGGCATCTGAGCAAACGGCAGACGCCCTTCGCGATGCCCTTGAGAGGCCCGTACTTATCAACGGCTTCTCTTGTATAATTAGAACATGTCGGGTAGTACCGGCAAGAAGGTAACTTCAATATAGATAAGTAGTTACGATAGAAATCTATCGCCCTTAAGAGGCATTTTTTAATCACAGCGCGTTTGCCTTTTTTAATAGAGCCAGCATTTTACGCTCGATGTCCGCGTAATATAATTTTCGTCCCGGCGCTCGTTTTATCGCCACGACTATATCGTACGCGCCGTTTTTTAACTTGCGCTTATTGATCCTGAACGCCTCTCTTATCAGGCGCTTAAGGCGGTTCCTGTCCGAGGCCAGGCGCAGCTTTGAGGCGCCTATGGACGCGCCCAGGCGGTGGCGCCCTGTGTCATTTTTGATAATATTTAAGATAAAAAACCCGTCCCTGTAAGAGGTGCCTTTGATTCGGGCTCTTTTAAACTCAAAATTCTTCTTAAGCCGCTGCGAACGGCCGAACCCGTATCGGCTCTTCATACGGTAAGCACGTATCTCGCCTTTCTGCGCCTCCTTTTAAGGATTTTTCGCCCGCCTTTCGCGGCCATCCTTTGCCTGAATCCGTGCTTTCTCTTTCTGCGTAGATTGGATTTTTGTTTTAACGTCTTCTTCACGGCCTATTCCCCCTCATCGCTAATAAATAAAATCACTAACCCGCCGACATTGTGCGTAATTATATCACGGAAATATTTATAGTCAAGAAAAATCGCCTTTTTTGCAGACCGGGCGCGCGTATGCGCGTTATTTCCCGACGGAGCCCGCGTGCGGCGTCCGGCCGCGCCCGGCGGCCCACGGCCGCGCCCGAACGCGGGTTTCTACTGGCCCTGTTTTTCCGCGCCGGAAAAATTTTCGCGCGGAAGGTCTTTTTTTGTTGCAATAAAAATTGCCGTCTGCTATAATAGGCGCGTTTCACGCATAAGCAAAGATCTTTTTTTGAAAATTCGACGGCCGGGAGCAGGCGGGATAAAATCATGTTCCGTTTGCCATGTGCAAGGAGCCGAATGTTGCTTCAGCGATACCCGGCGACACGTAAAACCGGCCTGTGGATAACCTGTTTACAACTTGAGAACAGCTGTTGATAAACCGTGGTTATCGGATTATTTGAATAGAAAACACGGCTACCCGGCCTGTGGATAACTATAAGCCCTTCCCGATTACGATGCGGGAATGGTTTAACGCGGCAAAAAGATTTGGCGCGCCGCGCGCAAAATAACCGCACACTTCAGGCATCGTATAAAGCGCGCGGTTAAGGTGATAAAGGCATATGTCAAGCGATATAAACAAGGTATGGGAGAAGGCACTCGCCGCGCTAAAGGAAAACACAAGCCAGCAGACCTATCAGACCTGGCTTGAGCCCATCCGCGTAATCGAGATAAACGAGGCCTCCGCCGTATTCGGCGTACCGAATAAATTTTTCAAAAACTGGGTGGAGGAGCACTACGCCGACGCGATAACCGGCGCGCTCGAGAACATATGCGGCAGGCGCGTCTCCTTGGAATTCGCGATAGCGCCCTCCAAAGAGGCCCCTAAAGAAAGCGGGGGAGCGGGCAAGCAGGCGCGCGGAGAGGCGGCCGGGGACGGCTCCGGCGCGGCCGCGGCCGAAGAGCCGAAAAAGCACATATTTCCGTTTCTCTTTAAAAAACCGGCCTCCGGGGAGGAGTCGAAGCTAAACGCCAAATACACATTTGACAGTTTCGTCGTCGGGCCGAGCAACCGCTTCTCGCACGCGGCCGCGCTCGCGGTGAGCGAGTCCCCGGCCAAGGCGTACAACCCGCTTTTTATATACGGAAGGGTCGGGCTCGGCAAGACGCATCTTATGCAGGCGATAGGCCATCATCTCATCAAGACCAAGCCGAACATAAAGTTTATTTATATATCGAGCGAAAAATTCACGAACCAGCTTATAGGCGCCATCCAAAACAGGACGACCCTGAAATTCCGCCAGATGTACAGAAACGTGGACCTTCTTTTAATAGACGACATACACTTTATCGCGGGCAAGGAATCCACGCAGGAAGAATTTTTTCACACCTTTAACGCGCTGTACGACGCCCATAAGCAGATAGTCGTCTCGAGCGACCGCTCGCCAAAAGACATACCGGCCCTCGAGGAGCGGCTTGTGTCGCGCTTTGAGTGGGGGCTTGTCACCGATATACAGCCGCCGGATGTCGAGACGAGGGTCGCGATATTAAGAAAGAAGGCGGAGAGAGAAGGGGTCAGCGTGCCCGATGAGGTGACTTACTTTATCGGGGAGAGGATACGCTCCAACATCAGGGAGCTTGAGGGCGCGCTTATAAGGGTGGCCGCCTACGCGAAATTGGTGAGCCACGACATCACCCTTGAGTTGGTCAAAGAGGTCTTAAAAGACGTCCTGGTGGAAGGGGATATTAAAGTAACGATAGATTCGATACAGCAAAAGGTCGCGCAGTTCTTTGACGTGAGGATATCCGATATGCGAAATAAAAGAAGGACGAGGGCTATCGCCTATCCCAGGCAGGTCGCTATGTACCTGGCCAGAGACCTGACGGACTGTTCCTTGCCGGAGATAGGGGAGCAATTTGGGGGACGCGACCACAGCACGATCCTGCATGGCTGTGAAAAGATACAAAGAGATATGGATTTAAAGGGCGGATTAAGGGAGACCATCCGAAAATTAAAAGAGGACATAACCGGATATAAATAAAAGGGTTATTCAAATAAGTTTCTGTGGATAACTTGTGGATAGGGCTTATAATACCAGGCATTCTCGACTACCTTGTGGATATGCCGGATTTATCGGTTGAGTTATCAACATTCTTTTTTTATGGTAAGTCGAATGCGCGTAATATATAATAATGTTATCCACATATACTGATGACCTACTACGACTACTTCTATATTTTAAAGATATAAAAGATATATAGTAGGCCGGGTATCAAGGAGGATTTATGAAAATAGAGGTCGATAAAAACACGTTGTTGAAAGGAGTTTCAACAGCCCAAAACGCCATATCAATAAGAAGCACCCTTCCTATATTATCGAATATATTACTTGAGGCCGGGAAGGATGAGTTGACTATAATAGGAACAGACCTTGACATGGGCATCATATCATCAATACCCGTAAAGACCTCAAGCCCCGGGTCCATTACGGTCCCGGCCAAGAAATTCCTCGATATCATAAAAGAACTTCCCGAATCGACGGTTTCGATATCCGTAAGAAAAAATAACATGACGCACATCACCTGCGAGAACACGCATTTTAAGATAATGGGCATCCCGAAAGACGATTTTCCGAAGCTGCCGGAGTTTAAAGACAGGGAGTCCATAACGATAGACCAATCCACATTAAAGACGATGTTGAATATGACGTCATTCGCGATAAGTAGGGATGAGACAAGATATATACTCAACGGCGTGCACGTATCCATAAAAAAGAATCTGATACAGATGGTGGCCACCGACGGCCGGCGACTCGCCTTGATACAGAGACAGATAGACCAACAGAAGGGTATAAATAAAAAGACGATCATCCCCGCGAAGACCGCGCAGGAATTGAGCAGGAACCTTAAGGATGAGGGCAAGGTCTCCGTGTCGTTCGGTGAAAATCAGGTGATGTTTGACCTAGGGGATTCGGTTATCATATCAAGGGTGATAGAGGGCGAGTTCCCCGATTACGAACAGGTCATACCAAAGGAAAATAAAGACAAGGCCGTTGTCGAAAGAGAAAAATTCCTACTCGCGGCGAGAAGGGCGAGTTTACTTACAAGCCAGGACTCCCAGGCGATAAAGATAGACCTTAACAAAGACAAGATGATCATCTCGAAGAACTCCCCGGACATCGGCGAGGCAAGGGAGGAGCTGGATGTCAAATACGGCGGCTCGCCGTTTTCGATAGGATTCAACCCCTCTTACTTGATAGATGTCCTAAAAAATCTCAAGGAAGAATCGGTCGGCTTTGAGGTGCAGAATCCGGAGAAACCCGGGGTGATCCGCCTGAAAGACGATTATATATACGTGGTACTGCCGATGCAGTTGACGTAACCGCGTTCCACCTCGTAGGTGGAGATGGTTGGACGGGTGGCATGAAGGGCAAGACAGGACGAAAGGCGCAGCGGATAGACGGCGTCGTGGCGTCTATAATAGAAAAATTGGACAAGCAGGCGCGGCCGGGCAGCGAGGAGATAGAAGCCATATGGAAAAAGACGGCCGGGGAAAAGGCCGCGCGGCACACAAGGCCGGCTTCATTACGAAAGAAGTGCCTTGTGGTTAACGTGGAGGGTTCCGCCTGGCTTTATGAGCTTACCTTAAGAAAGAACGAAATCCTTGCCGGCCTGCGGGAAAAGCTGGGCGGGGATAAAGTGAATAAAATACAATTCAGAATCGGGGAGATATAGATGCCGAAGAAGAAAAAAAAGAAAGTGACCGCGCAAAAAACCGCCGCCGAGCCGGTAAAGACGACGCCTGAGGGGAAAGATAAACATTACGACGCGCGGACCATCCAGGTCCTGGAGGGCGTGGAGGCGGTAAGAAAGCGCCCCGCGATGTATATAGGCGATACGGGCGCGACGGGCCTGCACCACCTTGTGTACGAAGTGGTTGACAACGCCATCGACGAGGCGATGGGCGGGTACTGCGACCGGATAAAGGTCACCGTCCACGCGGGCAACAGCGTTACGGTGGAGGATAACGGAAGAGGCATACCCGTTGACATACACAAGACGCAGAAGAAGCCCGCCGTTGAGGTTGTTATGACGACTCTTCACGCCGGAGGTAAATTCGACCACAGGGTGTATAAGGTCGCCGGCGGCCTGCACGGCGTGGGGGTGAGCGTTGTGAACGCCCTGTCCGAATGGCTCGAGGCCGAGGTAAGGCGTGACAACAAGGTCTATCATCAGGAATACGAGCGCGGTAGGACCGCCTCCAAGCTGACGGTAATCGGGAAAAGCGCCACAACAGGGACAAAGGTCACATTCAAGCCCGACAAAGAGATATTCAAGAAAATAGACTTCAGCTTCGAGGTGCTGGCAAACAGGATGCGCGAACTTGCCTTTTTAAACAGCGGGCTTCTTATAGAAATAAAGGACGAGAGGAGCGACAAGGAGGAGAAATTTCATTTTAAAGGCGGCCTGTCTTCTTTTGTCGAGCATTTAAACAAGAATAAAAATCCCATTCATAAAAAGATCATCTATCTTCACAAACAGAAGGAAAACGTGGATGTGGAGGTGTCGCTTCAGTATAACGACGGGTACGCCGAGACGATTTTCACCTTCGTGAACAACATCAATACCATAGAAGGCGGGACCCACCTCAGCGGTTTTAAATCCGCCCTCACCAGGACCATCAATCAATACTGCAAAGGAAAGAACCTACTGAAAGACAAGGGGGCGTCTCTCTCCGGGGACGATGTAAGGGAAGGGATAACCTGCGTGATAAGCGCCAAGGTGCCGAACCCGCAGTTCGAGGGGCAGACAAAGGCGAAGCTCGGCAATTCGGAGGTGGAAGGCATAGTGGAGGCGGTGACCAACGAGGCCCTGAGCGCGTTTTTCGAGGAGACCCCGTCGGTAGCGAATAAGATAGTGGAGAAGGCGATACTCGCAGCGCGGGCGAGAGCCGCCGCGCGCAAGGCGCGCGAGCTTACAAGGCGCAAGGGCGCGCTTGATTCGGGCTCGCTGCCCGGCAAGCTCGCGGACTGCTCCGAGAAAAATCCGGAACTCTGCGAGTTGTACATAGTCGAAGGTGACTCCGCCGGCGGATCCGCCCGGCAGGGCAGAGACCGGCGCTATCAGGCGATATTGCCGATAAAAGGAAAGATATTGAATGTGGAAAAGGCGCGCCTGGACAAGATCCTCTCAAACGAGGAGATCAGGACATTGATAAGCGCTATAGGCACGGGCGTCAGCGACGAATTTAATTTAGAGAAGCTAAGGTACCATAAGGTAATCTTGATGTGCGACGCGGATATCGACGGCTCTCACATAAGGACCCTTTTATTGACCTTCTTTTACAGACAAATGCCCAAGCTTGTCGAGAAGGAACATATCTTTATAGCCCAACCACCGTTATATAAGATTAAAAGAGGAAAAAGGGAGGAATATATAGATACAGAGAGGGAAATGGACGCGCTCCTACTTGATATAGGGACAGAGGAAATGACGCTGATGCGCCTCACGGATAAAAAGAAGTTCGAAGGAAAGCATCTCGTCAAGCTGTTAGAGGCACTGTTGGAGCTTAGTAAGCTTTCAACCGCAATATATAAAAAGGGAGTGGCTTTCTCAAAATTCATACAATTGCGCAAGAAGAGAGGTAAGAAATTACCAATTTATAAGGCAAAAGTGGAGGGAGAAGACATATTCTTATATGACGATGACGAGCTTGCGGCGCTTATTAAAAAGCTTGAGAAGGAGCGCAAAAAGAGCGGCAAGCCGGATGAGGTAAAGCCCCCGGAGACCGATATTACAAAAGATATCGGCCTTGTTGAGATTTTTGAGGCGAGAGAAATAGAAAAGGTTGTTGAGAAATTAGAAAGCTTGAATATGGATATAAACAATTATGAGCCCGCAAAACAGGAGTCATTGCCCGGGCGCAAGGCGAAGGAATCGAAACCGAAACCGGTGTATAAGGTCGAGGCCGACAAAGAGAAGAAGTTTCTATACAGCATGAAGGAGCTGGTTGCGTATATAAAAGAGACCGGGCGCAGGGGCATGACTATACAGCGTTATAAAGGCCTGGGCGAAATGAATCCTCACCAACTATGGGCCACCACAATGGACCCTGATAAGAGGTCTATACTCAAGGTCACCTTGGAAGACGCCGTCAAGGCCAACGAGATGTTTACGGTTCTGATGGGAGACCAGGTCGCGCCCCGAAGGGAATTTATATACAAACACGCGCCGGAAGTGCGCAACCTCGACGTGTAGGACGCTTGCCAAGGCGCCGGCATCGTTAACTTATAAAAAAAACAAGTTGACAATAGGTTTTTAACTGCTAAAATGGGCCTGTAATGAAAATCAGGCCCTTATTTTTTATAGCCGCGGCAGGCGCGTTTCTGCCGTTGATCTCGCCGGCGGAAGAGGTACCTGCCGCAGAAGACGGCCTGCTTCTTCCGGCTATCGTCATAAGTTCCTCTAAAATCCCCGAACAACGGCCGCTTAGAAACGTTACCTATATTACATCCGGCGCCTTTGATGATACTGCCGGCAGCGCCATAACCGATATGGCTTCCGGCCTGCATTCCCTGGATGTAAGACGGCGCTCGCCCTGCGGGGTCCAGGCGGACCTGAATATCCGGGGCGCGACCTTCGAGCAATCCGCGGTTCTTATAAACGGTTTGAGGATGAATGACCCGCAGACGGCACACCACAATACGGACATACCGTTTACCGCGATGGACCTGGAACGGCTCGAGCTCCTGCACGGAGGCGGCTCGGCGCTTTACGGCCCAGACGCATTCGGCGGCGCCTTGAATATTATCACAAAAAGGCCGCGGGGCAGGCATGTCCGCGCGGAGTTTGGCTTCGGGCGGGACGATTATATGAGAGAGGCGGTGTCGATTACCCAGCCGACGGGCCCCGTCGGGAACAGGGTCTCTTTTGAAAGGTCAAGGTCCTCGGGGCATACCGAGGCGTCGGATTTCGAAATCACAACTTTTTCCTTTGATTCGTTACTGGAGGGGGAGTCCGGGGAGCTTGAGATAATAGGCGGCTACAGCTATAAGGATTTCGGCGCGAGCACGTTTTATTCAAGTTTGTATCCCAAAGAAGGCGAATATACCGACACAAGAACGCTCATAGCGCGCGGGAGATTTGCAAAAGACGCTATATCCGTGGAGCCGAAATTTTATTACAGGCGCCATTGGGATAGATTTATCCTCGACAGAGACAGGCGCTTCTGGATGAGGAACACCCACAAGACCTATACATCCGGCGCCGAGGTACAACTGACCGTCGAGACGGGCGCGGGCGCGGTGATCCTGGGCGCGGATATATCGCGGGATAAAATTGACAGCACGAATTTGCGGAAACACGAAAGAAACCGCTGGGCTATGCTGGCCGGGTATAATTACGGGATGCCTTGCGGGTTCGCGATGAACGCGGATCTGCGCGCGGACCGGTTTTCCGGGTTCGGGTGGGAGCTTTCCCCGTCGCTGGAGCTGGGGTACGAATTAAACGACAGGACACGCCTGCGTTCATCCGTGAACAGGTCCTACAGGATACCGTCCTTCACGGATTTGTATTATGTAAGCCCGGCGAATATCGGCAATGAGCGCCTTAAGGCGGAGCGGGCGTGGTCATATGAGGGGGGTTTTGATTATGAAGGGGATTTTTTCAAGGCCTCCGCCACCCTTTTTAAAAGGCACGCCCGGGATGTAATCGACTGGACGCGGGATGACGCCGCCGAGGCGTGGACGGCGGAAAACAGGGGCGGGATAGAGACGTTCGGGGCGGAGACCCTTTTTAAATTGAGGGCCGCGGAATTTTGCGGCGGTCTTTTTTCCTGCGGCGTGTCGGCCGGGTATGATTTTATACATTCCGAAAAGGATTCATCCGGCAGGAGGTTTTCGAAATACGCCCTGGATTATTTGAAGCACAACCTACACGTCAAGGCAGACAGCAGGATGCCTCTGGGCATAAAGGGCATGGTTAAATTTTCGTTCAGGGAAAGGGCGGGAGGCCAGCCGTATTTTCTCCTTGACGCCGGGGCCTGCAAAGAAGCGCGGATAGCGGGGTTTGAGGTGGAGATTTACGCCGAAGCCGTAAATCTTTTCAACACCTCTTACTCGGAAATAAGCGGCGTTCCTATGCCGGGCCTCGGCCTTTTCGGAGGCGCCAGGGCCGGGTTTTAATTGGGGACGGTTCTCGCCGCCTTAAGGGGGGCAGGTCTACACAAGGCTTATTACAAAACATAGACCAGTCCCCTTCCTCCTGCGGAGGAACCTGTCCCCTACGAAAAAAGTCCAACCCCGGAGGTTGTAAAAAAAGTCCAACCCCGGAGGTTGTAATATTTACACAAGGCTTATTACAAAACATAGACCAGTCCCCTTCCTCCTGCGGAGGAACCTGTCCCCTGAACCCTGAATGCAACCTCATTCCACCTCGTAGGCGGAGAAACTTCTCCACTTACGAGGCGGGGGAGCCCACCTAGAATTTTATTGACTTTATTAAATCCATATAATAGAATAATTTCAAGTTATCACTATAATATAATAAAGAGACAGGGGAAAGAGGCGTATGTATACCAAAAACGAGAAGGTAATACCGATTTATATAGAAGACGAGATGAAGGACTCCTATATAAGTTACGCCATGAGCGTAATAGTGGGCAGGGCCCTGCCGGATGTTCGTGACGGGCTTAAGCCCGTGCATCGCCGTATACTTTATACGATGAAAGAGCTCAACCTGGAGCACAGCAAGCCCTACAAGAAAAGCGCCAGGATAGTCGGGGAGTGCTTTGTGAAAGACACAACCGTCTTGACCGACAAAGGGCTTGTGCCGATTCAGGATATACAACGCGGGGATGTAGTATATACAGAGAAGGGCAAAAGGCGCGTTACAGAACTTTATGAAATGCCGCCAAAAGATCTATTGAAAATACAACTGGGCAACGGGACGCATAATGTGGTTACGCCGTTACAAAAATTTAAGGTATTAAACCGGCATTTTGAGTTTGAATGGAAAGAGGCAGGTAGCTTGGAGCCAAATGACTACATTGTCGTAAAGGCCCACTACCCGGATAGAAAGCAGAAAGTCAAACTTGAAAAAGTGAATATCCTCAATCCGGCGCATCTCAATGAGAATATAGCGTATCTTATGGGGGTGTTTATATCCGAAGGGTCTATAGAAAAATGCAAAAACAAACGCGATACACACAGAATACATATTTCCTGCAATAGCCGCGCAGTCATTGAAAAACTCGCCGATATCGTGATGCAAGAATTTGATTATGTGCCGACTATAGAAGAAAAACCGTATGCATTCAAGGACAATAAAGGAGAAACACATAACCGACGCCAATACACCCTGAGAATCGGCAGAAAGCATGCGGTAGATTTCCTGATAAAAAACTTCGATATTGCCGCCTCAAAGGCATCGACCAAAAAAATCCCGCGTCAAATCTTTACATCCCCGCGGCCGGTTATATACGCTTTTATTTCCGGCTTAATCGACGGCGACGGAAGTGTGCACGGTAAGCGCTCGGTTATTCACTACGGGTCTGTTTCCGAGGAACTAATAGACAAATTGCAGATTTTGACGCAGCACTTGGAGATATTCAGTGCCAAATATACCGCGGGGATACGGCCAAACCGCTTTGTGGGGGCAAGAAAAATACACAGAAGCCTGCCTTTTCACTACTTGGAATTTCAGGGGGTAAACGCCAAGCTTCTCGCCTCGAATTTAAAGCTTTACGAGAGAGAAAAAGATAAACGGCGGATTTTACTTTTTAAAAAGAGGATAAAAAAATCTATGTTTGAAAGCATCCCCTATTCCGGGGAGCATATATTTAGAGAGTTAGCAGAGAAGCACATCGGCAGCGGGTGGTATAAAGCCGCATCAGGCGAAAAATTTCGTTCAGGTATAAAATACGCCACCGGCTGCAAGATCAGGTATCCAAAAGACCTAAAAGAAAAACCATTGAGAAAATCCCAAATTATAGAGTGGGGCATTAAAGATAAACTGGAAAGGATAAAATCTCCGTTGTACGAGTTTATAAATCGCCTCATGAGAGAGAATATATATTTTATGAGGGTTTCCTCGGTAACAAAGGCCGCTGCGCAGATTACATATGACATACAGGTGGAGGGCGAGCATGAATTTGTCGCCAACGGCATGGTTTCTCATAATTGCCTTGGAAAATACCATCCGCACGGGGATATGGCGGTATACGACGCGCTTGCGAGGATGGTGCAGGAGTTTTCCTTAAGGTACCCGCTGGTGGACGGGCAGGGGAATTTCGGCTCCATCGACGGCGACGCTGTCGCCGCGATGCGATACACGGAGGCGCGCCTGGCCTCTATAACCGATCACATACTGGCCGATATCGAAAAAGACACGGTAAAGTTCGTGCCCAATTTTGATGACAGCCTCAAGGAGCCCAGCGTTATGCCCGCGGCCCTGCCGAACCTTTTGATAAACGGTTCCAGCGGCATCGCGGTCGGCATGGCCACGAATATCCCTCCCCACAATCTGACCGAGACAGTGGAGGGCGTGATAGCCATTATTGACGACCCGGACATAGAATTGAAAGAACTGATGAAGCGCGTAAAGGGCCCCGATTTTCCTACCGGAGGCATCATATGCGGCCGGGAGGGCATTATAGACGCGTACAAGACCGGGCGGGGCAGGGTAATCGTCCACGCGAAGGCCTCCACGGAAGAGCTGAAAAACGGAAAGCAGCAGATAATCATAACAGAGATCCCCTATCAGGTCAACAAGACAAACCTCATAGAGTCCATCGCCGACCTTGTGCAATCCAAGCGCGTAGAGGGGATAAGCGATTTGAGAGACGAGTCCGACAAGGACGGCATGCGCATAGTGATAGAGCTGAAACGGGACCAGAACGCCGAGGTGATACTGAATCAACTCTACAAGCACACGCAGATGCAGACCACTTTCGGTATCATCATGCTCGCGCTGGTCGACAACAGGCCCGAGGTCCTTAGCCTGAAAGAGCTTTTGTCTCATTATATAGAACACCGCCGCCACATTATAGTAAACAGGACGAAGTTCGAGCTCGCGAAGGCGGAAGACAGGGCGCATATATTGGAAGGGTTGAAGATCGCCCTTAAGAATCTTGACAAGATAATAGCGATTATAAAAAAATCGAAAGACCCCAAGATCGCCAAAGAGGCCCTCATAGACAAATTTGACCTTTCCGCAAGACAGGCGCAGGCGATTTTGGAGATGCAGCTCCAGCGGCTGACGGGCCTGGAGCGCGAGAAGATCGATAAAGAATATATGGAGCTTCTCAAGAAAATAGAATATCTCAAGGGCATACTCGCGAGCAAAAAAAAGGTCCTGGATATCATAAAAGAAGAGGCCTCCGCCATAAAAAAGAAATACGGCGACGAGCGGAGGACAGCTATTCTCGGCAAGGTCCAGGACATCGCGATGGAAGACCTGATAGCCGAGGAGGATGTCGTTATAACGATAAGCCATTCGGGGTATATAAAGAGGTTCCCCGTTTCTTCCTACAGAAAGCAGAAGAGGGGCGGCAAGGGAATAACCGGTGCCGGCACAAGGGAAGAGGATTTCATAGAGGACATATTCATCGCCTCTACCCACGACAATATTTTGTTTTTCACAAACAAAGGGAAGGCGCATCTGCTGAAGGTGTACGACATCCCGCAGGCAGGCAGACTCTCGAAGGGGAAATCCATAGTTAATCTCCTGCGGCTTTCTCAGGGCGAAGGGGTGACCTCAAGCATATCGGTAAAGGACTTTGAGGAGAAAAAGAGCCTCGTCATGGCCACAAAGACAGGCAAAATAAAAAAGACGGCGCTTGCGGAATTCGCGAATATCAGACGCGGCGGCATCAACGCAATAAATATAGGGAAAGAGGATGTCCTGATAAGCGCCCAGCTCACCGCGAAGGGGGATGAGATTTTCATAGCCAGCTCCCAGGGCAAGGCGATACGGTTCCCCGAGAAACAGATACGTGATATGGGCAGGAACGCCGCCGGGGTCCGCGGGATAAGGCTGTCTAAGAAGGATGAAGTGGTGGGTATGGTGGTGATAAAGGACGCGAAAACCACCCTCCTTAGTGTTACTAAAAACGGATTCGGTAAAAGGACGCAGGCCTCCGAGTACAGGGCCCAATCCCGCGGCGGGAAGGGCATCATAAATATTAAGGTAACGGCCAAAAACGGCGCGGTCGTGGGGCTGAAGGCGGTTTCGGACAGGGACGACATAATACTGATAACCCAGGGCGGCATGATAGTCCGCTGTGCCGTGAAGGACATAAGGGCGACCGGCAGGGCGGCGCAGGGCGTGAGGATAATCAAGCTTGCCGCTAAGGACTATGTGGCGTCGGCGATAGCGGTTGAGCCGGCGGAATAGATGCGGGTAATTGGCGGAACCGCGTTCCACCTCGTAGGTGGAAATGGTCAGGGGTGGCGCAATGCATCATAAAATACGGAGGTGCCTATGAAATTAAACGCGAGGGCTTTGGGATTTACCTGCGGGGTCATATGGGGCCTGGCGCTTCTGGTGTTGACGCTTGTGTCTTTATGGTCGGGCAGGGCGTACGGAAGGCATTTTTTATACGCCGTTGCCTCTGTATATCCCGGTTACGCGATAACCAAAGGCGGCGCGCTGCTGGGGATATGTTACGGTTTTGTGGACGGGTTTATAGGCGGATGGCTTATCGCCAAGATGTATAATTTTTTCGCTAAGGAATAAAAAAATAAAAAACACAGCGTCCCCATCGTCCCCCGCATACGCACTTATGTGCTCTGCGGGGTCCCGCCGAATTCCGCCTTTGGCGGAATGTAGGCGGGATAGTTTGGCCCGGACACGAAATTTTTAAGCTTATAGTTATGGCAAGCACAAAACCGGTCAAAAATATACAAAAGCAATAGTACTTTCAAAAAAATAAAAAACACAGCGTCCCCATCGTCTAGTCTGGCCTAGGACACGAGCTTTTCAAGCTTGCGACTGGGGTTCAAATCCCCATGGGGACGCCACTCCTTTTTAAGCATACCTTCTTACTACAAGAACTTACCTAAAAATCATCATAACCCCCATCAAAACAGGTACTTAATAAACAATACCTTCCAAGGTCTATCAGGGTATCTCTGCCATTTCAAATCTAAAAATAGTGGTGAAATAGTGGTGGAATTGGGTTTTTTGGTAAAACCAGTTCTATTTGAAACAGTCCTATATAAAACAGTTCTGAATAGAACAGTTCTGAATAGCCTGCTCTTATATATAACTAAGTGTAGTAATAACTAGATGTAGTAAATAACTAAATTTAGTTTGGGTAAATAAGGAGAAAAAATATGGGCAAATGGAGGCCTACAAAAAAGGGCGAAGTCCCCGCCTTTGATAGTAACATCCGGAAAATAAACGGAAAATCAAAGGGCTGGATAGATACCCGGGTCGTTACATCGGAGTCGAGATTAATCCGGCAGCTAACACTACACGAGTGGGCCCTATACGCCTTTTTGTGCGTAGTCGCCGACAGCAAGGGCATTAGTTGGTATTCATTAGACAAAATCAGCGAGTTACTTCATATGGGTAAGGATATGGTAATAAAGGCACGAAAGGGATTGCAGGAGAAGGGGCTTATAAACTTTGCCTCAGCCGAAGAATTGGCAAGGAAATATCCGGAACTTGAAGACATAGACAGGCGCTATACATTTTGTCAGGTTTTAGAGTTACCGATCGCGCAGCTTACTATTGAATATGCCTCAAGGCAAACAAGACCTAACGGCATAAGGGAGGGGCTTTATGCTGAAGTTGATAAATGACTTCATTCAGTATTGCGAAGTTGAGAAAGGCCTAAGCAAAACTACCATAACCCAATATCGCTGTAATCTTCTGCGGTTTTATAAATATGCTAACAATACACCATTAGAAGATATTACTCATCAATTTGTGTTGGATTTTCTAAAACAATTTAAGGGTCTTAGTCAGAGAATAGTTGCTATTACGTCTCTCAGGGTTTTCGGAAGGTTTTTAAAACAAGAAGAGATCGATACTATTTTTACCTCTATTCAAACCCCCAAGAGACCCAAAAAGATACCTGATATTTTATCCGAACAAGAAGCAAAGAAACTCCTCGACTCGTTAGGGGCCCCAGAGGAAAGAATAGTCTTTGAGACGCTTTACTCAACGGGTATGAGAATATCCGAGTATATTAACCTAAAAAGAGAAGATATTGATTTCAAAAATGGATTAGTAAGGATTGATAAGGCAAAAATGGGAAGTGTAGGTATTATACCGATCGGAAGGCGGGCGTTAGACTTGATTAAAAAATATGGCTTGCCCGAACTTACAAGAAGTAATATCTATGCTATGTTTCAAAAATACTCTCTAATACTTGGCAAGCGGATCTGGCCGCATATGTGGAGGCACTGCTGCGCAACGCATATGTGGGCTCGTGGCGCTGATATTCGGTATATTCAGGAGCAGATGAGGCATGCTTACGTTAGCACAACAGTAGGATATACCCAAATTTGCCCTGAGGCATTAAAGAAAATACAGCACTCTCTTGAAGATAAAGACGCCCTCAAGGGCCGTATTCCCTATTTCCCGGAGGCTAAGCCTAAAGTAAAAACGCCGCAGGAACTTACCGAAGAAAAAGAGCTTGCCGAAAACGCCAAGTCAGTAATGAAGCGAGAAGAGGTCAACCCCCTTTTGAACGCCGAGCAGGCAGGGAAGATTTTAGGGATGTATAAGCAGTCAGTTACCGGCTATGCAAGAGCAGGATACTTAAAAGGCGAATATGCGAAGGGTCTCGGTTTCTTTTTTAGGAAAAATTATATCGATTTTGTGAATAAAATACAGCCTGAATGGCTTGTTGCGCATAAGAAATTTAAGAGGCGAGACATTAAAGATATGATTAAGAAGACTATCGCAATTTTAAAAGAATCAGGGAAAAAGCTCGCTCCGCAGGGAACGGACTTTCGGATTCATTATAACAGAAAAATCTATATGCCCCCCCTTGAATTGACAGACAAATTAGGCGTTGGGCCCCGGTATGTGTATAAAACATTATTTCCTGCTCTATACAAATACTTGAGAATGAGGACTTGGGCTGAGCAGAAGCTCTTTGAGGCTTGGCGAAAGGAATTTAAAACTGAAATGATTGAGGAATTAAAGCAGATTGAAAAACAGGATTTAATGAGTGTGCTTGATTAAGAAAGGAGGCCTATTATGAAAATAGCTATATATGCTCGGGTGAGCAAGAATGATGAATCCCAAACCCCGGAGAATCAGTTAATTCCCTTGCGAGATTACGCAAGAGCTCTTAAGGGTGAGATTGTCAAGGAATACGTTGACCTTGCTTCCGGTGGTAACGGAGACAGGCGAGGTTTCTTAAAAATGCTTGAGGACTCTGATAAGCACAAATTTAACCTCTTGCTCATCTGGAGTTTAGATCGACTTTCTAGGGAGGGCATTTCCAATACCCTGGGCTATCTTGAACGCCTTAAGAGAAACGGCATAGCTATAAAAAGCCTTCAAGAATCATGGCTCGATACCCGAGATGAGGGCTTAGGGCAGCTTTTACTTGCTATATTCAGTTGGGTGGCACAGCAAGAGAGAAAAAGGATAGTAGAGCGCACAAAGGCGGGGCTTGCGAGGGCGAAGAGGAAGGGCAAATGCTTAGGCAGGAGGCCGGGCTCGAAGGATAAAAAGAGAAGAAGAAAAGCAGGCTATCTGCTGCGATACGCAAAGAAGGAGTCGCGATAATGAGGGATTTAACTAAACAAGCCAATAGGATATTGAAACAGTCTCCAGAGCTTGATAAAAAATATCCAGAGAGAAGAATAAAAGCAAAGACCTACGTAGTTGATTTTCAGGGGCTTGAATCTAAAGAAACCCCCCTTAATGATTTTGAGAAAGAATGCCTTACGGCAATCGCCCGTGATCCAGCGAAAGAAATAAGACTGATGATAGATATTACAGAAATGACAAGTAAATTTCCCGCTACCAACAGGATTATCTTGCAAAAGCGTAAGGAGGGCTGGACACAGGAGGAAATTGCCCTATTTTTGCATATAAGTAGACGCTCGGTGATTCGAAAGCTAAATGATTCATATAAGAAATTGTGCCAAATTCTAAAATAAATGTCACATTTTGCCCCCAAACTCTGCTTATCTATGGGAGGACTAACAAAAAGTGTTTCAAGGAGAACCTCCTTGCTGGTTTTACTTATAGAGAGATAGAGAAGCTTGGTATGGCAAGCCGAAGAACCATAATTCGTGCTATTAAAAAGGCTTATGAAGAAAATTATAAAAAAAGTATGGCAAATTCACGGTAAGGTGAGGAGGAGAAAGATGTTTAACTATGACCCAATAGCACATGGTGATTATGTAGGGCAATATGGATATCAAACACAACTGATACAGCCCTGTTTCGCAGCAGGGGGCCGCAATAATAAGTAGTTGTTCATGTAGTAGAAACATCTGGCCCGATTAATAAATCCCAGGCCCGCAAGGACACCCTTGGAAGTTAAGAGGACACCCAGAAAAAACAGTGTCTTCTTAACTTTTTGATTTATAACACGGCCGGTATAGAGCCCAGTTAAGAGACACAACTTAACTGGGCTTTTTGTTTTTTGGGCCGGAAAGAGAGCGAGAGATGGGGCAGAAATCAGAACCAATACATATCGGGGCAATCATCCCGAAGTTATTAGAAAATATCGCTAAAGCTACACAAAAACGAGAAGGGGAATTTATGGCAGCATTTACTTCAACGACAGCATTAGCAGCATTAACGGCATTGGGGGGAACAGCAGCCGTGGCCGGTGGAGCGACAGCCGCGGGAATAGGTATGGCAAACGCGAAGAAAAAGAAGGATTGGAAAAAAGAAACTTTACTCAGAATAAGGGGCGAAGGTATTAAAGCGCAACAGTATGCCGCGAACGCTCCCAATAGAGCCGCCGAGGCCGCGCGCGCGGAAACCGAAAGACAACGTAGAATAAGGGCGCTGGCTGGCGGAAAAACGCTTTTGGCTTCTAATACATCAGGAAAAACGCTTCTCGGTTCCTGATCAGAAACGCGAAGGAAGGGGAAAGATAATGAAAACAAAAGAAATACCAATATTACCGCATAACGAAGACGCCGAGAAGGCCGTTTTAGCCTCTCTTGTAATAGATAATAAGCTCATAAACGAGGCCGTAGAAACTCTTGCGCCCAAGCATTTTTACAGTGAGAAGCATGCTCTTACCTTCGAAGCAATACTGGGCCTCTGGAAAGAAAAGAAGCCGGTAGATTTAGTTCTCCTTACGAATTATCTGAAAGATAGGGTACCGGCAACCAATTTGACAGAGATTGTCTCTTCTCAACCTACCTCTGCAAACTTTTCCCACCACTTAGAAATACTGAAAGACTATTATCTCCGCAGGCTCATTATTGAAGAGTCGTCTAATTATATTAAACAGGCCGGATCCGAAAAAGATGGTTCTGAACTCTTGGCCTCTATGGTACAAGACTTATCCAAAATGGCGCAGGAGCATATCAAAAGCGATATTCTAACGCCTAAAGAGCTTGCGCGAATCGGGGGTGAAGACTTTACAAACAGGCTCGATAATGAAATCGGATTTACCGGCATATCAAGCGGCTTTCCACAGCTCGATAGGCTATGCGGGGGCCTTGGCGGCGGCGATCTGGTTATCGTAGCGGGGCAGACAAACATAGGCAAAAGCGCTTTTCTGCTTGATTTAGCCTTTCGGCAGTGTTTAAGAAGCGGCTTAGGGTGCGCCTACTTTTCGCTTGAGATGGGTATTTACGAGATATTTTACCGGCTCATAAGCAAGATAACGGGCCTTGAGTCAAGCATTGTAAAAACCCCTAAATTTCTGAAAGACCCCCAAAGACGGAAGGTGTTGGAAGCGACATCGACAATACATGGATCTAAATTCTTTCTCGATGTTACCCCGGTACTGAACATCTCAAAGCTTTTAGCCAAGGCAAAGAAGATTAAAGCTAAAGAAAACATCCATTTTATCTGCATAGATTATCTACAGCTTATCTATTCCAAGTCAAAGAATCAGGCCCGACACGAAGTATTTAGCGAGATAACAAAAGACTTAAAACAGTTATCCCGGGAGCTAAATATACCCGTAATAGCGGGCGCCCAGCTTAACAGAAACACTATAGACGAACCTAAAGGCCCGCGACTTAGCCATATAGGCGAATCATTTGCCATAGTACAGCATGCCGATACGGTAATCTTGCTTTCAAGAAACGATACCTATGCTTCTTTAAACGTAGCAAAAGCAAGGCAAGCGCAAGGCGGTAAGTTTGACTTAAGGTTTGACTTTAAAACAGTATCATTCATGGAGGCCGACAATGATATATGAGACTACTGATATAAAGCTTAGCGCTGTCATCCTTTGTGAGATACCTGGAGCCTACTTTGCCGGTATCAATGGCAATGGGGTGGTTAATTCAAAAAAGGTAATAAAAATAGAACACCCCGAGCGGTACAAGGAAGATTTAAATAGGTTAGTCGGGGATTACATGAGAAAAGTGCAAATTGTTAATGTTTATCATTACAATAAAAATCTCTGTCTTATAAGAGATAACCTATTCACGGGTGAAGGAAGGCGATGGAGGGGAAATAGAGATGGAACAAGACCATATTAAAGACGGTTATATCAAGGTAGCGCGACAAATAGAGAGTAGTAGCATATGGCATGATAAACCAAGTTGGTGGCTTAAGGTTTGGATGCACCTTCTTTTGAACGTGAACCACGCAGATAGAGGAAAATTTAAGAGAGCACAGGGTTTCTTTAAAAGAGAGGGTATTTACAAGGCCTGTAATTTGCAAGTCGAAGGAATAAAAGGAGATACGATAGACAATGTGATGAGGTGGCTAAAATCGACGAGACAGATTACGACACGGAAAACGACACGCGGATTAATTGTAACTGTTTGTAAATATGAGAGATATCAAGAGGGCATCAATTATAAAAACGACACAGAAAAGGGCTTGAAAAACGAGATAGAAACGACACAGAAACGACACTATACACAAGAATGTAAGAATGAAAGAAATAAAAAAGACTTAAAAGAGGTTTTAGATATAAACCCTAAAAACGTATTTAAAACTATAGATTAAGGGATAGGCATATGGAAAATGAGGTAAAACCAAAAGAAAAAAAGGAAATATCTCTACCGCTTAGGCAGAGAAAATTCCTCAAATACTACTTAGAAAGTGGAAATGCGAGTATTTCTGCTAAGAAAGCGGGTTATAAAGACATAAGACATAGCTACACAATTCTACAAAACCCAACATTTAGGGCTATTTTTATGCATTTACTTGATAAAAGCGGCCTTTCAGATAAGAAAATAGTAGATAAACTCTTAGAACTCTTAGAAGCCAAGAAGATTATATCAGCAAATATAACATACGGCGACGCCGATGAAAAGACGGATGACTTTATCGAAGTGCCGGACAACCAAACTCGAATGAAAGCTCTCGAACTCTTAGTCAAAATAAAACATCATTCTGACGCAGGAGAGGTTAACGCCGCACAGAACGACCTTAAGATAATTATAATCAACCCACAAAGTAGGGGGAGCGAACATAATGGATCTACAATACACATTGACGCAGAAACAGGGCCTTGCGTATAACTACCTGACGGATAAAGAAGATAGGTCCGTCCTCTACGGCGGAGCTAAGGGCGGAGGCAAGACGTATCTTTTATGTCTTTGGGTGTTTACATGGGCGGATTGGCTTATAAACTTCTTTGATCTTAAACTCTCAAAGTATGCACTCCCCGTTGGATTCATAGGCCGCAAGAGAGCTGTTGATTTCAACGATACAACCCTTGAGACGTTTAAGAAGATAATACCCTCGAATACGTTTGAGATTAAATCTCAGGAGAAGGAGATCATCTTCAAAGGCAAAGCTAAAGTCCTTTACGGTGGCTTGGACGATCAAGAGAACATAAACAAGTTTAACTCGGCCGAATTTGCTTTTTTTGGGATAGACCAAGCAGAGGAAACTAACCGGACAGATGTATCGGTATTGCAGGCAACGTTAAGATTAAAACATAATGGCCTCCGGCCCCCATATAAAGAACTCTATACGGCTAACCCTGCCGACTGTTGGCTCAAAGAGGCTTTTATTTATGGTAAGCAGAAAGACGGCATATATGTCCCGGCTCTGCCCTCAGATAATCCGCACTTGCCGGAGAACTACATGGCAACACTTGAGAGGTCTTTCGGCTATGATGAAAAGCTATTAAAAGCATACCGGGATGGAGATTGGGAACTCCTGCAGGGTGATAATGTTTTAATTCCTTCTCAACTTATTGAGCAACTAAAAGAAGCGAAAATTATTAGGTCCGGAATTAAGCGGATAATCTCTTGCGACCCCTCTCAAGGGGGAGATGAGTGCGTTATCTACATATTTGAGAATACAAAAATCATTTATACGGAGATATTGCATGAGAAAGACACAATGAAAATCACGGGCCGTATTGACTTTCTATGCAGGAAGAATGATATATACGACGTAATAATAGATTCAATCGGTATCGGCGCAGGGATAGCGGATAGGTTAGAGGAGCTTAAAAATAATGTATATAGGGTTAATTCTGCTTCTAAGTCTTCTGATGAGCGCTTTGCTAACCTTAGAGCTGAGATGTGGTTTTATATAGCCGAGGAGATAAGGGATAGAAAAATCGAATATTTAGAAGATGTGGAACTCAGAAGGCAACTATGCAGCGTAAGGTATGAGGTAACTAATTCTAATGGCAGAGTGCAGCTCGAGCCAAAAGACAAGACAAAAAAACGCTTAGGCAGATCACCGGACAGAGCTGACGCCTACGTTTACGGAATATGGGGATTACAGCATTGCCATCTTGAAGATCCGTATTTATACAAGGGTAATGAGAAATTGCCAGATTCCTATGAAATGACAGAAGATTTAGACATTTAGAAGGGCAAACATTCCTCCCCCTAAAAAATGAGGGTTGATTAAGCATAAGAAGAGAAGGACAAATAATCGGACGTTTGTTTGGTGGGTTTTTAATAAGCGTTTTGGACAAGTCGGCAATCAAAGAAAAATTTAGTTTAAATGCCTGCTGTAACGTATTAGCTCACGCAGGACGGGGGGTAATTTCAAAACCGTAGAAACATACCCTAAAAGGCCAAAATCGATTGTACGCAATCGTAGCGCAAAAAAGTGGAGGTAATTAATGAAAATACCGGTCGTAGAACCAGGAAATCTTCAACTACGTACAACTTCCCCCAACGCTCCTATGAGGAAGATAGGCACATCTGGCCAAGCTTTGCAAGCTGCGGGTGGGACTATTAAGAAGATTGCGGATGAAAGATATAGGGTATTAGACGCGGCCCGTAACTACACCGAGGCCTCCCAAGCTGAATTGTTTACTACAAGCAAGATGGCTGACTTATTACTTAAAGCTGACACCGATACCTATACTGACCCCGAAGGCAAGGTAAGATTAAAAACAGGCAAGAAAGAGGACTTTGCCTATTACGATGAGCAGATACGAAAAGGCAGGCAGGAAGTAACCAAGTTTTTCTCTAATAAGGAGCAACAGGAGAAGTTTTTAGCCGAGTATGACAAGTCCGCCATAATTGCAAGAAACCAGATACAGCGTAGGTTTACCAGTAATATGATTGCGGAAGGGCGAGTGGCGGTATTTGAAAGGATTGATGAATTAGCAAACGCTTTTGCAGTAAGTGATGATCCCAAGAAGGGCAAAATTATACCAAGACTAATAGAGGCAGAAATAGACAAAGCGGTGGCAATGGGATTTTTTAAATTAGAAAAGGCGCATGACTTAAAAAAGAAAGTGCTTGAGGATGCAAAGGAAACGGGCATTAGAGGCGCTATAGCGACAAATGCCATAGATGCAAAGGACGCACTTCTTAAGGGTGATTATCAATTATCGGCTGATGAAACTGCAAAGTGGGTTGAGGTAGCTGACAAAAAGATAAAGAGAAACAAGAAAATAGAGGATGATGCCAGAGACCAAATGTGGCTTAACAATGGTGCGGCTATTATTGAAAATCTTGAAGCTACAAGCACAGAGGACATAATCCGGGCCATAGCGCAAGAGAACATCAATCCCGACTTTGGTAATGACCTAATCAAATGGAAGACGGACCCGGAGGCGGTGCAGTATGAGACGGACAAGAAGATATGGCTTGAGATTGCTAGAGATAGTATAAGACCGGAGCAGGATTTGAGAGATTTTCAGAGATCGCTTGCAAGGGGAGTTGCGGACAAGAAAATTCAAGCAACAGAAGCCGCCGAGCTATCTGTTCAAGTTAAAGCGTTATTTGATGGTGCAATAAAGTTCAAATCTCGACCAAGTCGATTTAATCAGTTAATCGGCGCTACAATGGATATGTTTAAGAATTGGGCGGATGTTACAGCAAGTCCCCTAATTGCTACATTTAATATGACAAAAGAATTGATTAAAGGAATAAAAGACGAAACGATTACAAGGGATAATATAGAAGAAAAAAGTCAAGATATATTAGAAGACACGAAAAAGATGACAAACCCGAACCGCGCTCAATTTAAAATAGACGATATTGTAAATACTCCGGCTGGTCCGAGGAAGATTGTCGGATTTGATGTCGATGGGGAACCGCTTGTGAGGAGGGTTAAATAATGGCAGTAAACATCGAGGAAAAACCGCAGAGGCTTTCTGATGTTATGCAGATGCAGAACGCGGAGGATGAGCCGGAAGTAATGAGACTTGGGGACCTTATGAGCACGGAGAAAATAGCTGCCCCCGAGCTGAATGAGGCGGGGTTTTTTCAAGTAACCGATGAACAGCGTAAGGAATGGGAAGATCTCGGGCCGATAGGATATTTCGAGCAGGCAATTAGGCAGGACAAAACAGAGATGATTCCTTTCAACCCCGAAAGCGCAGTCAAGTCGGTAAAACTCCTCAATGCCGTCAATAGGGTAAAGAGAGATAAATACGAGGCTAATCCTGGGCAGAAAGATAAAGATACTCAACTTATAAACAATTTTTTGAGAATGTCCGAGGAAGAGCGAATTAGGGGCTATACCATAGGTGGCCGTATAACGCAAGGCGTCGGGGCCCTCCCGGGATTTATGATAGAGTTTCTTGCAACCGGTGGAGCGGCAGCTATAGGCAAAAGGGGAGTTAAAAAAGCAGTTTCAGGCGCGACAAAAAAGATTGTTAAAAGCAAAGTCTTAAAGTTTGCGACAAGGACGGCAGGTGGGCTGGCAGGGGCAACAGTAAGAACGGCCGCTATGCCCCACAGGGTAGTGGAAAGTTATGCGGATCGCCAGATAAATGCCTCGCTTGAATTGACAGAAGAAGGATTAAAGATAGCGCAGGAATCAAGGGAAAAACCATTTATCTCTTTTTCTAAGGCTTTTGGCGATGTGGTGATCGAGAACTTCAGTGAGGTCACGGGGCCGGAGCTGGGCAAGATAGGCGCAAAAATCATCCCCAAGCGGATGGCAGGCGCCATGATAAAGCTCTGGAAAAAACTACATCCCAACGAGGCGGTAAATAAATTATTCATAAAAGCCGGATACCACGGATTCCTTGAGGAACTTGGAGAAGAAAGGGTGGGGGCTTTATTACGCGCTGTTTTCAATGTAGAGGATTTTGGCGCAAAGGATGCCGACAGGATGTGGGATAGGATTATAGCGTCTATACCAAACGGAGAAGAATTGCTTGTTGAGGCCGCCGTTCTCGCCTTCCCCGGGGTAACGCAGGCCGGAACACACCAGGCTCTACAAATTATCCGGAATAGAAGAAAAGAGGCGGGCGAAGTAGTAAAGGAACTGGATTTGCCAGAAGAGATACCTGATGAACAAATTGACGGAATATTGGCTGAGGGGGTCAAGGAAGTTGCGCCAGAGGAGGCAAAGGCAGTCATTCCCGTAGTTCCTTTAAAGCCAGAGATAGGGCCCGAAATAACCATTGAAGAGGCCGAAAAGTCATCCATAGCGGAAGAGAAACAGTTACTCGAAGATGTAAAGGAATTAGAGGAAAGGGGAGTATACGGTAAATTGCCAAGGTTCACCAAGAAGGAAAGCACAATATTAAAAGAGAAAATTCAAAACGTAGAACGCGGCATCCGAGAAGGAACGATTAAGACCAAAAAAGAAATTAAGACTATCCAGACCGAACTTATTAATATGGTAGAAAAAGCTGGCCTTGAGGCAGTAGATAGGGCGAAGTTTATCAGGACGATTAAAAATGTGCAGACACAAGTACAGCTTGAAAAGGCTTTACCGGAGATAAGGGAGAGAGTGAGGAAACTTGCGGAAAGGGGGGAGAAAGAGGCGCTTGTTCGGGAAATAAACAGATTTGCAAGAGTCAAAGTCGATGCTGATTATAGAGAACAGATGGATGAGATGCTTGAGCAATTCGACTTGAAGAGAAGGACCGAGGCTACAAAGAAAAGAAGACAGAAAAAGGCGGAGTTTATCGATAGGCAGAGAGAAGAAGGCAACCTTGATTTCCTGCCCCCGGACTTCTTTACAGACTTTGGCAAGAAAACTCTTGATGAGATGAGTTTAAGCGAGGTCGACCAGCTTAGGGACCAGATCCGGGTCTTAGCGACCGTGGGCGCTACCAAGGCGAAACTGCTTGCCATAAGGGGTGAGAAGGACTTCCAGTCAAGGCTCACTAACATCATCAAGACAGTTTACGACAGGATCGGAAAGACCGAACAGGTCGAGGGCGAAGTTAGGCCCCTGGTAAGCCGGGCAGAGAGAGGCATGATAAAGGAAATTAAGGACCAGATAGATTCATACTTTGCCATACACCGCAAGATAGAGTTTGTCTGTTTGGCGTTGCAGATAAACAATGATATATTTGAGACTATGCAGGAGGGCATTAATAAGGAGTTGACAACGGGCGAGGAGGTCTATGAAAAATTGAAAGATGCTTTCGCTCTTATCTCTAAAGACCTTAATAGTATGATTAAAGATGAAGTCGAGATTGATGGTATTTCATTGACGCGGCAACAGATGATAGGCGTGGCGTTGAATAACGGCAATCCGGGCAACAGACAACGGCTAATAGACGGTAATAAATTCACAATAGAACAGGTGAGAGCGATAGAGAAAGAACTAAAACCGAATGAAAGGCAATTTGTCGAAAGAGTATTTGAGATAATAGATTCTTTATTTCCCAAAACCGTGCAGGTTACAAAGAAACTATATGGAATAAAACCCAGAGGAATAGAGGGTAAATACTTCCCAATAGTGGCGGATAAGGAATTGAGCAAAGAGGCGAAATTGAGGGAAGCCCAGAGGGATTTATTTCAGGATGTCTTTCATGTAACTTTTGTTGAGAGGGGATTTACCAAAGAAAGAACGGGCGGGCGCGCGCCGATAAACTTAAACGCATTTGATGTAATTTTCAAACACATAGACTCTGTGATACATTATAATTCTCTTGCAATTCCGGTAAGGGACATACAGAAGATTATAACCAATCCGCGTTTCAGAAAAAGCATAACAGAGGCTATGGACGAAAACGTCTATAATCAATTCCCCTCGTGGTTAAGAGATATATCAAATCCGAGAGGATTGCAGGCCTCAAACACGATGGATAAGATTTCACAATTCTTGCGCCACAATGCGACAGCAGCTATCCTGGGGCATAGATTGACTGTATCATTGCTACAGGGAGGATCGTTTACGCAGACGATAAACGAGATAGGACTGCCCAATTCCATACACGGAATAACGCAATTCTATAAGAATCCAAAGGGGGCTATCGAATTTGTATATTCGAAGTCGCCTATAATGAAGAATAGGAAACACAGATTTGACCGGGAAATAAGGGACTGGCTCAAGACGAAAGAGGCCGTGAAGATAACGCAGGGCAAAAAGTCATACACAGAGATGCTGTTTGAGTTAATACGGGGTGTGGACTTCATTACTACGATGCCAAGTTGGATCGGCGCATATGAGAAAAATCTCCGAGAAACCCAGAACCCGGAAGGCGCGGCAAGATATGCCGATGGAGTTGTCCGCAGGACCCAGCCAGCGGCGGCTATGGAGAATCTATCAGCCGTAATGAGGGGTAGCCAGACGCAGAAGTTGTTCACATCTTTTATGACGCATTTCTCGAATATGCACAATCAACTGGTGCTTGCAATGGATAACCTGAAATACTCCAAAAATCACCCCTTGAGGAAATCAGCTAATTTCGCAAGATCTATGTGGTGGGTTTGGATAGCGCCTTCACTGTTAGCCGGATGGGTCCGTTCTGGATTCAAGCTTGATGATTGGCGCAGATACGCGCAGGAACTTGTCTTATATCCATTTACGGGCATGTTCCTGATTAGGGACTTAATGGGTGCGATTGTGAAGGGCTTTGACTTTGGAGCGCCTCCGGGCCTAAGTGCCTTTAAAGAACTCTCTTATGCCTTTAAAGGAAAGAGAGGCCGGACGAAAATCAAGCATGGCGCAAAGGCAATAGGCCTACTGACGGGCAAGATTCCTACGCAATGGGTAGATACCATTGAGGGCTTTATAGATCTGATAAATGAAGAAACACAGGATTTTAGAAGGCTGATATGGAGCGAGGCCGCGACAAAGCCCGTAACCAAGGGGATATTAACAAAGCCTAAGGATAAACCAACAAGACCAAAAATAGGGGACTAACGAAAATGAAAAATAAACGAAACAGGAAATATGATCCCCCCCATATTTAGAATAATCGACAAGCTTTCCCAGTGGGAACTTGAAAAAGCGTTAGAGGAATTCCGGCTTACCAATGCGCATGCTTTTGCGGTGTGGATGGAGAAGATGATGAAATGAAAACCATGGAGCTTGACAAGGCTAAACCATTCGAGGATCTGAGGTTTAGGGTTGATATAGGCGAGGAATAATAGGTATGCACCGGTGGTATAAGAGTCAATTATTATGCAAAACTTTTTTGTTGCATAGGGTTAAGCAAAATGGTATACTCAAAAGGAGGTAAATTATGCAATTTGGTAGAATGGGCAGAAGTAATATATATATGGAATTTCGAGAATTAATAAAAATTATTAAGCGATTTAGAAAAGATAATCCTACTCTAATAGATGAGTATGAAAAATGCTTAGAAGATATAGAACGATATAAAAAGTCTAAACAAGAAAGCCATATTTCTCCACAAGAACAATTTTTTGGTATGTATAATACCCCAAATCCCTAATTCAGTATGGAAAAATCACAAGATAAAACCCCCCTGTTTGAAGCACTTCACAAAGAGCGATATTCACGGCAAGATTTAATAAGAAATATCGAAACTCTCACTAAAAGAAAATTGATTATTTATTTCACTAATACTTTTCATGTGCTCGGTTCTATTAATCGTAACGATATTGCTCCTTTTGGAGATTTATTAATGGATTCCAATAGAACAGTGGATTTAGATTTATTGATTCATAGTGGTGGTGGCGACCTTGACTCTGCCGAAAAAATTGTTTGTATGTGCCGTGATAAATGCAAAAGTTTTCGCGTTATTATTCCTCAGTATGCTAAGAGTGCAGCAACATTAATAACACTTGCAGCTGATTCGATTTTAATGGGCTATACTTCCGAGCTTGGGCCAATCGATCCCCAGATTTCTATAACTTTAAGAGACGGAAAAATGCTTACCCGACCAGCGTATTCTTATTTAGAGGGACTCAAAAAAATTAAAGATGAGATTAAACAGGACCCATCTTTTATTACAACATATCTACCCCTTCTTGAGCAGTTAGACCCTGCATTATTACATTATTGTCAACAAGCCATAGAAAGATCAAAACGATTTGCTTATAAGTGGTTATGTAAGTATATGTGCAAGGGGGATACAAAGAAGGCTGCTACCATAGCTGAAAAACTTTGCGATGTTGCGAAATATCTTACACATGGTGTTGTAATTGACCACAAAGAAGCCAAAGATGAACTCAAGTTAGAAGTAGAATTTTTAGATCCAAATGATAAACTGTGGCAGGAATTCTGGGCTTTGTATTGCCAATATGAAGTAGATATTAGAAAAATGGGCGTAAATAAAATTTTTGAAAGTAATAAAGTCTCTCTTTCATTGACATAAGCTATTTTCCCTCCTTTTAATCTATAATAATCTTGCCAAAACCACCCCCAAGGAGTAGAATAATTACACATCATTAAATACAATGATTACGGAGGTGTATATATGAAATTAGAACTTTTTTCTCGAAGATGGGGACATGCTGATTCTTATACGGTAGATCGAACGGAGGGGGGCTGGAATATAAGATTTTTATCGAAGGGCGGGGAGTGCGATAAGAAGGGCGCTCCACATCTATTCGAAAATCTTGTTCATGATAGTATAAACTATCCAGCAGCACTCGGTGGTTATATGGAATGGCTATGGAATCAGGCAAAGGAAAAGAATATGTCTGATGAGAAAATTCAGGAAAATCTTAATCTTTTGGGTAAATGGATTTCAGAAATTGAGAAGCGCTCTCCTGGAGGAATCTGGAGGGGTTACACATAAAGTGGTAAAAACTTAACGATTCTTTTTACAATATTATTGGTATGCCAGTTAGTCCTCGCCCGAGAACCACACCGCGAAGGCAAAATTTTATGACTCAATCCACAAGCCACTTTCTCAAATCCATAGGCTTCACACCCCCAGAAATCGACACCATACATAAGAGGGCCGGTAAGAGCATTAACATCCTTCCAGGCCTGTTTATGCGCCAGCTCAAGCGGAATTTACACATAAAGACACATAAGCGGGCGTTAGTGAGGAGGCTGTCCGCAGATGACTTTGTAAGACTGGTAGAGACATTTAAGGCAGAGGTATTGAAAAATCCGCTCAAAGCAGCAGCGAAGATGAGTAAGGGGAATATATTGAAATGAGGAATCAGGGGACTTGATTACGTTTCATCTGGTAGATGATAAGGTTGAAGGATGGGAGAGGCATAAGCCGGAGAAGGAAGAAGCCGAGCAGCCACAAATTTAAAGGAGGAACTATGAAGCAGATTAAGAAATTTGGAATTACAAAAACAGCACGAATAATCGCTATTATGTATTTCATTATCGGACTTTTGATTGCAGTACCTACGGGTATAATGACCGCAGTAACGGGTAAATTCGATACCTTTATAGTTTTTATACCTTTTGCATTTGCTGCCATAGCTTATATACAAGTTGCCATATTATGCTCTGTGTATAACTGGTTAGCGTCTAAAGTTGGGGGTATTGAAATAGGGGTTGAATAGCAAATATGAATAAAACCATCAAAAAAATCATAGCGAGAGAAGGGCTTGTGATTTTTTGTTTCATAATCGCATGGCGATTATTCCTATTGATAGAAATTGTTATTTTCGGCATTAAGGCTGAGTGTGGAAGCTATACAACACTGTTCACTTTTATAGGTTATGTCGGATATTTATTAAGTAGATTTGCAATTTGGGCAATTAAAACGTTAGGGGAGAAATGAGATGAGAAAACTGTTGCTCGCAATTGTCATGCTATCCTTTATATGTACCCCCGTTTTCGCCAAGTCAAAGGATTATGCCAAGGCTAAGGACATACAAAAAGTTAATCTTGGAGATACCTTTGAGGAGGTTTCTGAAAAAATAGGCGACCCCAATCAGATATTATCTAAAGAACTAACTACTGATGGCAAGGAAAAGACAACGTGGTTATACGAATCTTCGGCCCGCCTTGATTCGTTCGACGGTCTTCTAGGTCCATCTGCTCAAGATAGACTTGCTATGGCACAGGCAGAACAGCTTCGAAGACAAAGCAATCCACCATATCTGGTAATATTCATAGATGGTAAGGTGTCTGAGATAACAAAACAGAAACCTTAAAATATAGACAATCGCAAGAAAAGAAATGAGTAGCGGAGAAGAAGCAAGGGTTGCATGAAGAAGAATATATTCGGACATTATCCCGTATTTACCGGTATGTTAATGGGAGTAGTGGCGACCCTCCTTATCGGCGCTCTCTGCTATAAGTTTTTGGGCTTCTATGTTGCTATTAGGGGGATTATCAGAGTTTTCCTTATTATAGCCGGTTGCTATACTACGATGAGAATATTTATGTATTTTTACCCGCAGCTTAAGAAGCCGATTAAAGAAGAAACCCCCCTTAAGGGTATGCTTGTTTTTTGGCTATCATTTAGCTGCGTAGAGGTCTTATTCTTAAGTATTTTGAGTTTTATGTAATTACTCCTAAAATTCCTCTTGTAAATTTACGGGCGCGCGTGGTATACTTACAATGTTAAGGACATTATTATTATGAAAAAAGAAAAAATACCTAAAATATATACAAAAATACAAGATATGCCTCAATTTTTAAAGAGTGTTGGAGTCGATATAAGTTATCGGGGATTAAGGCACTATATAAACTTAGGCTTAATCCCAAAACCTATGAAATTTGCGGGCCATAAAGAAAAATATTATGATCCAGTAACTATAGCCGACAGACTTATGGGTATTAAATATTGTAGCGCTTTTTTCCATATGAACCACAATGAAATCAAAGGAATTTTTTCCGAATTGCCAGAAATTTCAGAGAAATTGCCGGGTATATTTATTTTGGCTTATGGAGAATTGGCGTATAAAATGAATAAAAAGGAAAGGCGGGTTTTTTCAAATGCCCAGGTTGTTAATACGGCCGCAAGTTTTTTTGTGAACGCCGTTAAGAAAATTTTTCGCAAATCGCAAAAGAACAAGTCAATAACTTGGTCTAAATTATTCGAAGAGATATCCGATGTTTTTCAACACGATTTTTCAAAGTGGTTTAAAGTAATATACAAAGGCTATCGTAATAGATATGAAAAGAGGAAATAATTTTTTTTGTCCTTTCATAATGATAATGACCTTGACACTATCATTGTGTTGTGATATACTTTTAGCGTAGCAGGTAAATTTTTTTATCCATACACCCACAATATAAGTTGAGGAGGCGTTGAAAATGAAGTATTTAAACTTTATGCCGGTATGGCGCAAGCGAGCAAAGCTTTCCCAGTGGGAACTTGCTCAGGTACTTAAGATTGACAGAACGCTTATCTCGGAATGGGAAACCGGAAAGAAACTCCCGCCGATCGAGATAAGAGAGAAAATTGCAGAGATACTGCAACAACCATTAGAGCGGGTGTTCCCGTAAGGAGGCAAAGGAATGACATGCAAAGACATTATGACCGCAGAAGAAATGGCAGAGGTCTTAGGTTTTAAAACACCCGAGACGTTATATGACAACAGATGGAGAAAAAGAGCGGGTATTCCTTTATTTAAACAGGGCAAGAGACTTTTTGCTTACAGACGAGAATTTGATAAATGGTATAAGGGCAGGATACAATATGTCTAAACGCAAGCGGGGAAGACATCCAGGGGTAAGGCATATCAAGGGCAATGTCTACGAGATAAGTTATTATCCTTATCCCAACTCAAAGCGAGCGTGGGAACGGATTGAGGTAGATTCTTCGAAGGATGCTTATATTGAAAGAGCTAGGCGCATTGCTCAATATGGGAAGAATGGCCCCCCGAAATCTTTACCATTCCCACAGTTAAAAGCAAGGTTAGAACAAAAACTAAAGGCTGATAGTCTAACTCCTAAGTCAATCAAGAATTATATGGGCAAATTTAACAAGATAACCTCTTTTTTATCTTCCAGAGGTTTAACAAGCATAAATCAATTAACAAGACCAGTCCTTGAAGGGTATAAACAGAGCACTGCTACAGACTGGAGGGATGAGCTTACGAAACTAAGGGCTATTGTTAGAAAGCTTGTAGCCATTGGTTGCTGTAATGAGGATATTTTAAAGATTCTCGATGGGGAAACGAAGCCCAAAAGGAGGAAAAAAATGTATAAGGATATTACGAGGGGGCAAATAGCAAAGTTGCTTCAATTCATCAAAAAAGACAGACCTGATTATTATGGGATAACCTACTTTATTGCGAGATTGGGCTGGAGAATCGGGCAGGTGGTGTCTATCAGAAGAGATAATCTAAGATGGAATAAGAACACTCCCATTGAGATAAGAGTAGATCCTCAGGACACCAAGACAAAAGAGCCTTTTATATTTAGGGATATAGATAAAGAGCTTGCCGAAGTAATTAAACAATATGGTTTGAATAACGATAGCTCATATTTATTCCTCAATAGGCGGGGGGGTAAGCAGCATATAGGACATTATAGGGATTATATTAAGAAAGCGTCTCAAGAGATAATGGGCATCACCCTTACCCCTCATGATTTTAGGCATGCCTTCTGCACTAATAGGCTAAAAGAGGGGCATGCGCCGAGAGACATAATGGCGATCACGGGACATAGGGACATAGACTCTTTTCACATATATACACACCCTACTAGCGAGGGCACAAAGAAAGTCATTGAAAATAGCAGGATATTCTGATACAATACGGGGTCTAAAGTGGTAATTAATAGTGGTGTAAATAGTGGTAAAACGGGGTGTCTGCCGTCGGGATTAAGTATAAAATCCCCATGGGGACGCCATCTTTTCCGAATACGCCTCCGGGCGAGGGGGCCTACGCAGTGAGGCCCTCAAAATAGTTGGACACTTTGAACGTCGTCTAAACTGTCCAACTAGGCCAATAAAAAATAGTTGGACACTTTGAACGTCGTCTAAAGTGTCCAACTAAGGATGGGGACAGGTTTATTTGCGGCGAGAACCGTCCCCAAAGGGTATTGAATTATGTGCGGGATAATCGGATACATAGGAAACAGGGAAGCGACGGAAGTCATTATCGAGGGGCTGACGCGCCTTGAATACAGGGGCTACGACTCTACGGGTATAGCCGTTTTGAACTCAAACGGCATAGAGATCAGAAAGAGGCCCGGCAAGCTTAGGATTTTAAAAGCGGATCTCAAAAAAAACCCGCTCAAGGGCAAGGTAAGCCTCGGCCATTCGCGTTGGGCCACCCACGGCATCCCTAATGAGGCAAACGCCCATCCCCATACGGACTGCAAAAAGAAACTCG